>Ga0137375_10006206_pt1 | contig 14197 bp, 10 predicted proteins | sample SagtaG_24_FD_104936 | JGI IMG/M metagenome (GOLD analysis project Ga0137375, IMG submission 104936) | Vadose zone soil microbial communities from Sagehorn Ranch, Mendocino, California, USA - Sage1_R_113_16 metaG | ecosystem: Environmental > Terrestrial > Soil > Vadose zone | place: USA...
ATTCGAAACCCTCGGCGTGAGCGGCCTGGACCGCGTCGGCGAGCGGCATCCCCTGGCCCGGCTGGGCCGCGTCATGCGGCCCGGGAGCGGGCGGCGGCCCGGGTGACGGCGGCACCGGGGACGGCGGCACCGGGGACTGCAGGGGGGGTTGCGGCGGCAGCGGGGACTGCGGCGTGCCGTACGGGCTTTGCGGCGGGACGTACGCCCCGCCCGGGTTCTGGCCCGATCCGGCCGGGGCGGGCGGCATGGGCTGGCCGTACGGCTGGCCGGGCATCATCTGCTCCGGGGGCAGCACGCCGTACGGCCCTTGCTGGTACGGCCGGGACGGGAGGTCCTGGGCCGGCCCGCGGAACGAGGCCGGCGGGGCCTGGTACGGGTTCTGCTCAGCCGCCGGGGGCTGGGCATGCGTGCCGCGTGCCCGCGGGTCCGGGAGTCCGGGAGATGACGGGGCGGGGGGCGCAGGGGGCGCTGCATGCTGGCCGGGCGTGCCATGCCCCGGCGTGCCCTGGCCCGGCATGCCCTGGCCGGGCAGGGACTGGCCGGACAGGGACTGCTGGCCGCTGCCGTTCTGGTTGGCCGGCATTTCCTGGGCCGGCATTTCCGGGGCCGGCATTTCCTGGGCCGGCATTTCCGGGGTCGGCATTCCCTGGGCGGGCAGGGAGGGCGGGGCGTAGGACTGCGGGGGCATCGGCTGGCCCGGCGTGCCCTGCTGGCCGCCCATGTTCTGCTGGCCGCCCACGTTCTGCTGGCCGCCCATGCTCTGCTGGCCGCCCGTGCTCTGCCCCGCCATGCTCTGGCCGCCCATGTTCTGGCCGGGCATAGCTTGTCCCGGCATGCCCTGGCCGGGCAGGGACTGGCCGGCCAGGCCCTGGCCAGGCGGGGACGGCTGGGCCGGCATCGACTGCGGGCCGGGTCCGCCCGGCTGCCCCGCCGGCCCCCCGGGCTGCCCCGGGACCCCGCCCCTGCCCTGCTGGCCTGGCATCGACTGGCCGGGCATGGCCTGCTGTCGCGTCTGGCCCGGCTGCGCCGCCCCTCCCGGCCGTCGCTGGCCCGGGCCCGGGGTTCGTTGCGGCTCGGAAACGCCAGGCTGCGCCTGCAGTCCTGAGGCAGCGGGCAGACTCTGCGCACTCTGCGGCGGTACGCCAGGGTCCTGAGCGCTGCCAGGCACGCGGGACGGCCCGCCGCGGGCGGCCTCCATGGACTGGCGCTCGATGGGCCCGGACGGCTGGCGCCGCGGCAGCGGGGCCTGCTGGCCGCCCGGCGCCTGCGGGCCCGGAAGCTGTGCATCCGGGAGCTGGGCGGTGGCGGGCTGAGCACCCGGCTGCGCCGCGCGCTGGTACTCGGCCACCACGGGAGCGGTGTAGATCGCGGGCGGGGCGGGGTGCGACCCGGCGGACAGCGCCTGCTGGCCGAGCGGGCCGGAGACCGGGCCGTGCCCGTTGGTGAGCGCGCGGGCTGCGGACACGGCCAGCTGGTAGGGCTCCTCGCCGCCCAGCGAGTCCGTCCCGGCCACGAGCTGGGTAAAGGGCCGCAGATGCCCCTCGCCAATCTCGATAATGTCGTCGCATTCCTGGCGGAGGCTGCGGGAAATGGTCCAGTTGCCGCCCACGGTGATGTGCACGATCGTCACCCGGATGCCGAGATCCTGCACGTCGGCGACGACCTGGGCCAGGTCTTCCTCCGCGCTGACCAGAAGGGCGTCGCTGATCGCGTTGTTGCGGACCAGGGTGGTCAGGTCGCGGCGGATCTCGCCCTCCACGCCCTCCCGCCGGCCCGGCCGGGTCCGGCCCAGCCGCAGCTTCAGCCCGGGAAGATCTGCCAGCGAGTCGTGCTCGGACGTCCGGCGGCCCTCGACGGTAGCCTCATACCAGTAGCAGCGGAGCAGCGGGCGGCCGGTTCTCTCCCGGGCGATGCTGCCCATGAACGACAGCAGGCCGGCGTAATCCCAGGATACGGACTCCCGGTGGCGGGTTCCGTGGACGGCCATCGCGCCATCCGCCAGCACGTAGCCCGCGTCCACGAACAGCGCGCACCGATCCACGCGGCACCGTCCTTTCCTCGACGCGTGACGTTACCAGCGCCCAGCCAGCCGCGTGATGGATCGCGCGAGGTCGCGGGGACCTCCGAACCTGAGAAGTCCGCTCTCGGCGGAAGCGCCCCCGGCAATTGCTCCGGGCCCGGCAGAATCATCCGGCATGCGACTTCTTGTTCTCGGGGGTACCCGGTTCGTGGGGCGTGCCATCGTGGACGAAGCGATCCGGCGCGGCTACGACGTCACGACCTTCTCACGGGGGCTGAGCGGCGAGCCCCGGCCGGGTGCCGAGGCGCTGCACGGAGACCGTACCAACTCCGCAGACCTGCTCAGGATGGCGGAGCGAGATTTTGACCTGGTGATCGACACCTCGGTCATCGCGCCGCGGCACGTGGCCGCGTCCGCCCGGCTGCTGGCCCCGCGGGTCCGCCATTACACCTACGTCTCCTCGCTCTCGGTGTACCGCGGGTTCGGTGAGGTGCCGGTCAGCGAGGAGTCCCCGGTGCTCGACTGCCCGCCGGACTCCGGCGGCGACGTGGAGGAACTCGGGTACGGCGAGCTCAAGGCGGGCAGCGAGCGGGCCGTGGCGCGGGAGATGCCCGGCCGGCACCTCATCGTGCGGCCCGGGCTGATCGTCGGGCCGCACGAGAACGTGGGACGGCTGCCCTGGTGGCTGAGCCGGATCGCCCGCGGCGGGACGGTCCTCGCCCCCGGCGAGCCCGGCCGGCCGCTCCGGATGACCGACGCGCGGGACCTCGCCGCCTGGCTGGTCGACAACACCCGGCGGGGCATCCCGGGCGTGGTTAACGTGCCGGGACCCGCGGGAACCACGTTCGGGGAACTGCTGACCGACTGCGCCGAGGTCACCGGCCCTGGCCCGGACGGCCCGGTGCAGCTGCGCTGGGTGCCGGACGCCGTGCTGCTGGCCGCCGGGGTCGAGCCCTGGATGGAGCTGCCCATGTGGACGCCGGATACGCCGGAGTTCGCGGGCATCTGGGATGTCACAGGGGACCGGGCGCTGCGGACCGGCATCCGGTACCGGGCGCTCAGCGACACGGTCCGCGACACCTGGTCCTGGCTGCGCCGGGACGCGGCCGCGCGGGGCGGCAGCCTGGGAGGGTTCGAGCACCGTCCCGGCATCGGCCTGGACCCGGCCACCGAGCGGGAGATCCTGGCCAGCCTGGATTAAGGCGCCGCGGGCGGCTGGGTAGGCTCGCGACCGTGAGCGACCGCGACGACCTGCTTCAGATGATCAAGGACATGGCCGTGGTGCACGGCGACTTCGTTCTGTCGTCGGGCCAGCGGGCGAGCTGGTACATCGACCTGCGCCGGATCCTGCTCAGCGGGCGGGCGGCACCCCTGGCCGGCCGGGTGATGCTCGGCCTCACCGCCGGCCTGGACTACGACGCGGTCGGCGGGCTCACCCTCGGCGCCGATCCGGTCGCCACCGCGATGATGCACGCCGCCAGCGCGGCCGGGCAGCCGCTGGACGCGTTCGTGGTGCGCAAGGAAGGCAAGGCCCACGGCCTGCAGCGGCGCATCGAGGGCCCGGACGTCACCGGGCGCCGGGTGCTCGCCGTGGAGGACACCTCCACCACCGGCGCATCCGTGCTGACCGCGGTGCACGCACTGCGCGAGGCGGGAGCCGAGGTCGTGGGCGCGGCCGTGATCGTGGAACGCGGTGCCCGGGAGCCGGTGACCGCGCGGGGCCTGCCCTACCTGGCCGCCTACGACATGGGTGACCTGGGCCTGGGCTGATCGTCCTGGCCTGCCGTGCGCTGGTGCCGCGGCGCGCTCCGCCTGCCCGGACCGGGGCCGCCTGCGGGCGGCCCGCCCGCTGCCGGGCCGCCCCCTGGTGGGCTGCCTGCCCCAGGGGCACCCCCACCGGGACCGGCCGCCGCCAGATGGCCCTCGGCCGCTTCCTTGCGGAACTCCCGCAGCCGGTACATGACGAACGCGACGACGGCGATGATGGCCACGGCCGCGATCGCGTACCCGGCCAGCGCGATGCCGTGCGCGATACTCCGCCAGGTACTGCTCAGGCTGTAGCCGATCAGGGAGATCCCGGTCACCCAGATGGCCGTGCCGATGAGGCTGAGGATCCCGAACAGCAGCGCGGGCATCTCGATGAAGCCGGCCACGATCGACACGAACGTGCGCACCACCGGCAGGCACCGGCCCACCGGGAGCGCCCAGGCTCCCCGGCCGGCGAAGAAACGTTCCGCCCGGTCGATGTCGGCGTGGGTGATGAGCAGGTAACGGCCGAACCTGTGCACCAGCGGCCGCTCACCGACGCGTCCCACGGTGTACGCGACGAAGGAACCGAGCAGTTCCGCCACCGTGCCGACGACGATCACCGCCACGATGCTGAAATGCCCCTCGCCGGCCAGGACTCCCGCGAACCCGAACGTGATCTCCGATGGAATCGGGACGCAGCAGGCCTCGAGAAAGCCGAAGAGAAACACCGCAGCCAGGCCGGCCTGGCTGAGAAAACTCTCCATAGCTCACTGTTGTACAGCATGGAGGGCACTCCGCCGGTCCGCATCGGGCGAGGTTGCGAGAGCTTTAACCGGCGGATTTGGGCACGCGGCCACGGCACGGCGGGCGGGCGCCGGGCGGCTGCAGGCGGCTGCAGGCGGCGGGCCGGGCGGCTGCAGGTTCAGCTTCCGGACGCGGATCCCGGAACAGTTCTCCAGGCCGGGACCTTCGGCGCTGTCCGCGGGCAGCCGCTTCCCCGATACTGGACCCACGTACTGAGACAGGGAGCCAATCGTCATGCCAATCGCCACCCCAGAGGTCTACGCGCAGATGCTGGACCGCGCTAAGGAGCGTGGTTACGCCTATCCCGCGATCAATGTGACCTCAAGCCAGACTCTGAACGCGGCCCTCCGCGGCTTCGCGGACGCGGAGAGCGACGGCATTATCCAGGTCTCCACCGGCGGCGCCGAGTACCTGTCCGGCCAGGCGGTCAAGGACATGGTGACCGGCTCGGCCGCCCTGGCCAGCTTCGCCCGGTCGGTGGCCGATAAGTACCCGGTGCAGATCGCCCTGCACACCGACCACTGCCCCAAGGACAAGCTCGACGGGTTCATGCGCCCGCTGGTCAAGATCTCGCAGGAGCGGGTGGCCCGGGGTGAGGAGCCGTTGTTCAACTCGCACATGTGGGACGGTTCCGCGGTGCCGCTGGGGGAGAACATCGCCATCGCCTCGGAGCTGCTCGACGAGTGCGCCAAGGCCCGCACGGTCATGGAGATGGAGATCGGCGTGGTCGGCGGCGAGGAAGACGGCGTCACCGGGGAGATGAACGAGAAGCTGTACAGCACGCCGGGGGACGCCCTGGCCGTGGCCGAGGCGCTCGGGCTCGGTGAGCGGGGCCGCTACCTGCTCGCGGCCACGTTCGGCAACGTGCACGGGGTCTACAAGCCGGGCCACGTCACGCTGCGGCCGTCGATCCTGAAGGAGATCCAGGACGCGGTGGGCGCCAAGTATGGCCAGGAGAAGCCGTTCTACCTGGTGTTCCACGGTGGCTCCGGGTCTGCGCTGGAGGAGATCCGCGAGGCCATCTCCTACGGCGTGGTCAAGATGAACGTGGACACCGACACGCAGTACGCGTTCACCAGGCCGGTCGCGGACCACATGTTCCGCAGCTACGACGGCGTGCTGAAGATCGACGGCGAGGTCGGCAACAAGAAGCAGTACGACCCCCGGTCCTGGGGCAAGGCCGGCGAGGCGGGCATGGGCGCGCGGGTCGTGCGGGCCTGTGAGGACCTGATGTCCGCGGGCACCAAGATCAGCTGACCGGGTAGCCGGCGTGCTCGGCTCTGTCGCCCCCGAGGTGGCCGTGGTGGTGTGCGGGCACACGCACATGCCGTTCTGCCGGCTGGCCCACGGGCGGCTGGTGGTCAACCCGGGCAGCGTCGGGATGCCGTACGGCCGGCCGGGGGCGCAGCCGGCGGGCTGGGCGCGCACCATCGCGGGCGGCGCGGCAGGATGGGGGCATGGACCACCGCAACCTCATGGCCGGGCCGCCCCCGGTCTACCTGCCTGACGACCCGTGCGCCGCGGAAGTGGCCGGGGGTGCTGATCCCGCGGCCGTCGCGGCGAGGAACCCGGCCTGCCTGGCCGCCTGGGCTGAACTGGCCGAGCAGGCCCTGGACCGCGGCGAGCTGATCGCCGGGTACGCCTACGCCCGCACCGGGTACCACCGGGGCCTGGATCAGCTGCGCCGGGCCGGCTGGAAGGGACACGGCCCGGTCCCCTGGGAACACGAGCCCAACCGGGGGTTCCTCCGCTCGCTGCACGCGCTGGGCCGGGCCGCCGGGGCCATTGGCGAGACCGAGGAAGAGGCGCGCTGCCAGATCTTCCTGGCCGACTCCAGCGCCGCCGCGGTGGCCGCCCTCGGCGTGTGACCCTCCCGCCCCGGCCGTCCGCAACCCGGGGGACGTGGCGTAACGCCCTGCCCAGCACGTGGAGTACCCTCAACTCCGCAACCGGGGCGAGGCCTGGAAGGGGCTGGTGGGATGCCGGCCATTGTGGTCGTGGGTGCGCAGTGGGGGGACGAGGGCAAGGGCAAGGCCACCGACCTCCTCGGCGACCGGGTGGACTACGTCGTCCGCTACCAGGGCGGGAACAACGCCGGTCATACCGTCGTGATCGGGGACGAGAGCTACGCGCTGCACCTGCTTCCCTCTGGCGTGCTGTCCCCCGGGGTGGTGCCGGTTATCGGCAACGGCGTCGTGGTTGACCCCGAGGTGCTGCTCCGGGAGATCAGTGACCTCGGGAAACGCGGGGTCTCCTGTGAGGACCTGCTGATCTCCGCGAACGCCCACCTGATCATGCCGTACCACCGCGCCCTGGATAAGGTCACCGAGCGGTACCTGGGGACCGCCCGGATCGGCACCACCGGCCGGGGCATCGGGCCCGCCTATGCGGACAAGGTGGCCCGGACCGGGATCCGGATCCAGGACCTGCTCGACCCGGGGATCCTGAACCAGAAGCTGGAACTGGTCCTCCGCGAGCGCAACCAGGTCCTGACCAAGGTCTACAACCGCCGGGGCATCGACGCGGCCGCCGTCGCCGGGGAGTACCTGGGGTACGGCGAGCAGATCCGCTGCTACGTGGCGGACACGGGGCTGGTGCTGAACCAGGCGCTGGACGAGGGCAAGTCCATCCTGCTGGAGGGCGCCCAGGCCACCATGCTCGACGTGGATCACGGCACCTACCCGTTCGTCACGTCCTCCAGCCCGACCGCGGGCGGCGCGTGCGTGGGCTCGGGTATCGGCCCGACCCGGATCACCAAGATGATCGGGATCCTCAAGGCGTACACCACCCGGGTGGGCGCGGGCCCGTTCCCCACCGAGCTGACCGGCGCGGAGGGTGAGTGGCTGCGCAAGGCCGGGGGCGAGTTCGGGGTGACCACCGGCCGGCCGCGGCGCACCGGGTGGTTCGACGCGGTGGTCGCCCGCTACTCCACCCGGGTCAACGGGATCACCGACTACTTCATCACCAAGCTCGACGTGCTGTCCGGCCTGGACAGGGTCCCGGTCTGCGTGGGCTACGACGTGGGCGGCACCCGGCACGACGAGATCCCGATGACCCAGACCGACTTCCACCACGCCACGCCGGTCTATGAGTACCTGGATGGCTGGTGGGAGGACATCTCGCAGGCGCAGGAGTTCGCTGACCTGCCCCGCAACGCGCAGGCCTACGTCAAGACGCTGGAGGACATGATCGGCGCGCCGGTCGCGGCCATCGGCACCGGCCCGCGCCGCGACCAGACCCTGCAGCTGCGCCCGCTCGCCTGAGGGTCAGCGGCCGGATCGCCCGGCTCGCCTGCACCGCCGCCACGAACTCCCCGGCATCAGCGCTTCGGGGGATGGCCACGTCCACATCCATGCTCGCCGTCTCCCTCACCGGCCGGCCCGGTTCCGCCGCAGGCCCGGGCGCAGTCACGGGTAGGCTCGCGCCCGTGCGAGTCCTTCTCCTCGGTTCGGGCGGCCGCGAGCACGCGCTGGCCCGGGCGCTGTCCGCCGACCCGGACGTCACCGACCTGCATGCGGCGCCGGGCAACCCAGGCATCGCGGAACTCGCCCACCAGCACCCGGTGGACCTCACCGACACCGGGCAGGTGGCCGGCCTGGCCCGGGCGACCCGGGCTGACCTGGTCGTGGTCGGCCCGGAGGCGCCGCTGGTCGCCGGGGTGGCCGACGCGCTGCGCGCGTCCGGCATCCCGTGCTTCGGGCCCAGCCGCCGGGCCGCGGCCATCGAGGGCTCGAAATCGTTCGCCAAGCACATCATGCAGGCCGCCGGGATCCCCACCGCCGAGGCGTACACCTGCGAGACCAGCGGCCAGGCCGACGCGGCGCTGGCCGAGCTCGGCCCGCCGTACGTGGTCAAGGCGGACGGCCTGGCCGCCGGCAAGGGCGTGGTGGTCACCAATGACCTGGCCACCGCGCGGGCGCACGCGGAAGCCTGCGGGACGGTGGTCATCGAGGAGTTCCTGGACGGGCCGGAGGTGTCACTGTTCGCACTGGCCGACGGGGCCACCGCGGTCCCGTTGCTGGCCGCGCAGGACTTCAAGCGGGCCGGGGACGGGGACCGGGGGCCGAACACCGGCGGCATGGGCGCGTACGTCCCGCTGCCCTGGGCGCCACCCGGCCTGACCGACGAGGTGATGGCCACGGTCGTCCAGCCGGCCGTGGATGAGCTGCGCCACCGCGGCACCCCGTACCGGGGCCTGCTGTACGCGGGACTGAGCCTGACCGCAGCGGGCGTCAAGGTGGTGGAGTTCAACGCCCGGTTCGGTGACCCGGAGACCCAGGTGGTACTGGACCGGCTGACCACCCCGCTGGGCGGGCTGCTGGCCGCGGCGGCGTCCGGCTCGCTGGCTAGCGCTCCGGCGCTGTGCTGGGCGGACGGGGCCGCGGTGACCGTCGTGATCGCGGCCGAGGGCTACCCGGATCAGCCGGCCAAGGGTGACGCGATCGAGGGCCTGGCCGAGGCCGGCCAGGCTCCCGGTGCCTACGTGCTGCACGCGGGCACGGCGCTGGACGGGGCGGGCCGGCTGGTGACGTCCGGCGGCCGGGTGCTGGACGTGGTCGGCACGGGCGCGGACGTGGCGGCCGCACGGGCAGCGGCTTACGAGGCCGCCGGCCGCATCCGGCTCCGTGGTGGCTGGTACCGCAGTGACATCGCCGAGCACGCGGCGGGACGGCCGGCCCAGGCCAGCCCGTGACCAGCGAACCACCCCCGTCCGGCACCAGCCCGCCGCCCGCGGTCCAGGTTCCCGGTCCGGACGCCCCGCTGCGGGTCAGCACCCTGGAACTGTTCTTCGACCTGGTCTTCGCGTTCACCCTCACGCAGCTGTCCGCGCTGCTGGACGGCAGCGGCATCTCTGCCACCTCGATCGTCCAGGTGCTGCTGGTGTTCGGGGTGCTGTGGTGGATGTACGGCGGATACGCCTGGCTGACCAACACCCGCACCCCGGACCGGGCCCCCGAGCGGCTGCTCCTGCTGCTCGGCATGGCCGGGTTCCTGGTCGTGGGGCTGGCCATCCGGAACGGGTTCGGCGACTCCAGGTCGGGCGCGAGCGGCATCTACCTCGGTCTCGGTTACCTGACCGTGGTGTGCGTGCATGGCGGGCTCTACTACCGGGTGAACCAGAACATCATCCGGATAGTCCCGATCAATCTCAGCTCGGCGCTGCTGGTCCTGGTGGCCGGGCTGACCAGCGGCCCGGCGGCCTACCTGCTGTGGACGGCGGCGCTGGCCATCCAGGTACTGTCGCCGCTGGTAGTGCGCGTCGGCGGCCGGTTCGAGATCGCCCCGGCGCACTTCGCCGAGCGGCATGGTGCGCTGGTCATCGTGGCGCTGGGCGAGTCGGTCGCCTCCGTCGGCATCGGCGCCGCCGAGCACCCGCTGGACGCGCAGATCGTGCTGGCGGCCGTGCTCGGCCTCGGCGTGTCGGCAGCGCTGTGGTGGATCTACTTCGGCGGCGCGGACGACGAGCTGGCCGCCGCGGCCATGACCCGGGCGCCCCGCACGCGGCGGCCGTCGCTCGCCCTGTCCGCGTACTTCTACCCGCACATCCCGATACTGCTCGGCGTGGTCGGGCTGGCCGCCGGGGTGAAACTGACCATCGGGCACGCCGCCCAGCCCCATCCGGCCGCCCAGGCCCTGGCTATCGGCGGCGGGGCGGCGCTGTTCCTGGCCGGGCACGCCGCGTTCCGCCGGGCGCTGCGGCTCGGCCCGGTCCGGCCGCGCCTGGTCACGGCCCTGTTCGCGCTGGCCACAGCGGCGCTGGGGGCCACCGTGGCGATCGAGGCCCAGCTGATCGTGCTGCTGGCCGGGCTGGCCGCGATGCTCGCCGCCGAGCACCTCAGGCGCACGTCCGCTATCAGCGCGGTGCAAAGCCGGCGGCCGGCCACCCCGAACTCACCGCAGTGACCAAAGTCACCGCGCCGATCCGGCCGGCCGCCACTGCCGGGCCTGGCGCGGGCCCGGTCCGCGTGAGCGATGCGCGAGGATAGAGCATGTGATCGAGAGGTACACGAGGCCCGCGATGGGCCGGGTCTGGAGCGAGGAACACAAGTACGAACTGTGGTGCCGGGTGGAAACCCTGGTCCTCGAGGCGCACGCGAAGGCCGGGACGGTGCCGGCCGAGTCGGTGGAGGCGGTTCGGGCCGCGGCCCCGCCCACCGCGGCGGCGGTCGCCGCGGTGGAGGCGGTCACCGAGCACGACGTGATCGCGTTCCTGAGCGCCTGGGCCGACAACACCACACCGCGGGAGGCGGCCGCCTACGTCCATTACGGGATGACGTCCTCTGACCTGCTGGACACCGCGCTGGCGCTGCAGCTGGCCGAGGCGACCGACCTGCTGGTGGCGGAGGCGACCCGGCTGGTCGCCGCGCTGCGCGAGCACGGGCTGGCGCACCGCGGCACGCTCCGGGTGGGTCGGACGCACGGGATCCACGCCGAGCCGGACGTCTGGGGCCACCGGGTCGCCGACTTCGCGTTCGCCATGGCCCGCAGCCGGGACCGGCTGGTCCGGGCCCGGGACGCGGTCGCGGTCGGCAAGCTGTCCGGCCCGGTCGGCACGTACTCCAACATCGACCCGGCCATCGAGGCGACCGTCATGCCAGAGCTGGGGCTCCGCCCCGCGGACGTGGCCACGCAGGTGGTGTTCCGGGACGGCATCTCGGAATGGATCAGCGCCCTGGCGGTGACCGCCACCGTCTGCGAGGCGATCGCCCTGGAGGTCCGGCACGGGCAGCGGACGGAGGTGCGGGAGCTGGCCGAGCCCTTCCGGGCTGGCCAGAAGGGTTCCTCCGCGATGCCGCACAAGAAGAACCCGATCCGCTCCGAGCGGATCTGCGGCATCGCCCGGATCGTCCGCGGCTACGTGACCCCGGTCATGGAAGGCATGCCGCTGTGGCACGAACGTGACATTTCGCATTCCAGCGTGGAGCGGATCGCGCTGCCGGACGCGGCCATCGCCACCGACTACATGCTGAACCTGACCACCGGGCTGGTGGAGGGCCTGGTGGTGGACCCGGCCCGGATGAGGGCCAACCTGGAATCGACCGGGGGGCTGATCTACACCTCGAGCGTCCTGCTCGCCCTGGTCGACTCCGGGATGTCTCGGGAAGACGCTTACGCGCTGGTCCAGGCGGCGGCCATGGGCACGTGGCAGACGGGGACGCCGCTGCGGGAGACGCTCCGCGCCGAGGCTGGCGCGCGCGGCCGCACCCTGGACGAGGCGGCGCTGGACGAGGTGTGCCGCCCCGAACGGTACGTGGCGCGGCTCGGCCCGGTCTTCGAGCGGCTGGAGCACCTCTCATGAGCAAGCCGGAGGACGAGCACGACGTAAACGGGGCGCCGCTGATGCTGCTGTACTCCGGTAAGGTCCGCGACGTCTACAGCTGGGGCGACGACCGGCTGCTGCTCGTCGCCTCCGACCGGGTGTCGGCGTACGACCACGTGCTGCCCACCCCGATCCCGGACAAGGGGAAGATCCTTACCCAGCTGTCACTGTGGTGGTTCGGGCAGCTCGCCGACCTGGTCCCGAACCATCTCATCGACGCGGAGATCCCGGCCGGGTTCGCCGGCCGGGCCATGGCCTGCCGCAGGCTGTCGATGGTGCCCGTGGAGTGCGTCGCCCGCGGGTACCTGGCCGGCTCCGGGCTGCGCGAGTACCGGAAGTACGGGTCCGTCTGCGGGGTGCCGCTTCCTCCCGGGCTCACCGACGGCTCCCGGCTGCCCGAGCCGATCTTCACCCCTGCGACCAAGGCGCCCCGCGGGCAGCACGACGAGAACATCCCGCTGTCCACAGCGGCCGCGCTAGTGGGCGCCGAAGTCGCCGCTGAGCTGCAGCGGATCACGCTGGAGGTGTACCGGCGCGGAGCGGCCGTCGCCGCCCGGCACGGCATCCTGGTGGCCGACACCAAGATCGAGCTCGGCTTCGATGCAGGCGGCCGGCTGCTGCTGGCCGACGAGGTTCTCACTCCCGACTCGTCCCGGCTGTGGCCTGCGGACCAGTGGCAGCCTGGCCGGCCACAAGTCTCATTCGACAAGCAGATTGTCCGAGACTGGCTAGACTCGCCCGAGGCCGGCTGGGACAAACGGGACACGGAGCCGCCCCCGGCACTGCCCGGCCACGTGGTCGAGCAGACTCGTGCAAGCTACATAGAGGCATATGAGCGCATCACTGGACGACAGTGGGTATGACTGCCGTGACAGCCTGGCCGACCAGCCCGCGCCGCTACGGGGCGCGGTCCCGGGAGGCCCGAATATGACTGTCGCTGAAGGGGGGACCGGGCCGGTGGAATACTGGCCCTGGAACAGGTACGAGGCTTCCCGCCGGCCCGCATCCCGCTCGGGCGCCGGGCAGCAGCACCCCGCCGCGACTGCGGCAGCCCGTTGACCTCGCGTTTCCGAAGGACAGGAGCTTCAGCCCCATGACCATTGGCCCCGAGACCTGCTACCGCGTACGAGGCGGGATCCCGCTCCAGGGCACGGTCTTCGTTCAGGGCGCCAAGAACGCCGCGCTCAAGATGATCGCCGCGTCGCTGCTCACCGGAGAAGGCCGGACCGTGCTGCGTAACGTCCCCGCTATCGAGGACGTCCGCCGGGCGGTCGAACTGGCTCAGGCCGTGGGCGCAGTAGTCAAGTTCCACGAGGCCGAGCGCACCCTCGTGGTGGACGCCTCCAACCTGACCAGCTTCGTCCTGCCGGCCGAGATCGCCCGCCGGTTCCGCGGCTCGGTGCTGTTCGTGCCGGCCCTGCTGCACCGGTTCGGCGAGGCCGTCATCGAGGGCATCGGCGGCTGCAACCTGGGCAGCCGGAACCTGGACTTCCACTACCGCGGCTTCGCCCGGCTCGGCGCCATCGTGGACGAGCAGGAAGACAAGATCCACATCAAGGCGGGCAAGCTGCGGGGCGCCCATCTCTACCTGGACACCCCGTCGCACACCGGCACCGAGAACCTGATCATGGCGGCCAGCCTGGCTCCCGGCACCACCATCATCGACAACTGCGCACTCGAGCCGGAAGTGCTCGACGTCATCGCGTTCCTGACCAAGATGGGCGCGGACATCAGCGGCGGCGGCACCGGCTTCGTCACCGTGCGCGGCGTCAGCCAGCTGACCGCGACCGAGCACACCGTGATGCCGGACCGGATCGACGCGGGCGTCCTGGCCATGGCGGCCGCCATCACCGGCGGTGAGCTGAACCTGGTCGGCGCGTCCCTCGAGCACTTCGGCGTGGTCCGCTGGAAGCTCGAGCAGATGGGGGTCGAGTTCACCCCGAAGGGCGCGGTCTTGCAGGTCCGCCGGGAACGGACGCTGCGCCCGATCAACGTGATCACCAGCCCGTACCCTGGCTTCGCGACCGACCTCCAGTCGCCGATCATGGCGCTGAGCTGCCTGGCCGATGGCACCAGCTACATCCGGGAGACCATCTTCGACGGCCGCTACGGCCTGGTCGGGGAGCTGAACAAGATGGGCGCCAAGGTCGAGGTGGACAGCGGCAACGTGGTCATCGTGCATGGCGCGTCCACGCTCAAGGGCACCAAGGTCGTCGCGCACGACCTGCGCACCGGGATCGCGCTGATCCTGGCCGGCCTGGCCGCCGAGGGCGAGACCGTGGTGTCGCCCGGCTACCTGATCG
>Ga0137375_10006213_pt1 | contig 14184 bp, 14 predicted proteins | sample SagtaG_24_FD_104936 | JGI IMG/M metagenome (GOLD analysis project Ga0137375, IMG submission 104936) | Vadose zone soil microbial communities from Sagehorn Ranch, Mendocino, California, USA - Sage1_R_113_16 metaG | ecosystem: Environmental > Terrestrial > Soil > Vadose zone | place: USA...
AGAAACATGGCAAGCCGTTCGTGCTCTACCTCGCCCATAAAGCCGTGCATGGTCCGTTCACCCCTGCGGAGCGCCACAAGGAACTGTACGTCAAGGAACCGTGGACGCCGCCAGTCAAGGGCACGCTCGCAGGCAAGCCAGCCATCACCGACAACAAGGAGAAGGAGAAGCCCAAGATGAAGAAGGCCGCAGCGGCGGGGGGCGCCGAGGCCATCATGCGCAGTCAAATGCGCTGCCTGATGTCGATCGATGACGGCGTGGGCGCACTCTTCCAGGCGCTGGAGGAGACCGGCCAACTCGACAACACGATCATCGTCTTCACCAGCGACAACGGCTATTTCTGGGGTGAGCACGGTTTGGGCGACAAACGCTGGGCCTACGAGGAGTCGATCCGGATCCCGCTGCTGATCCGCGCGCCAGGCCGGACCAAGGCGGGCACGAGCATCGACGCCCTGGTGCTGAACATCGACTTCGCGCCGACGTTTCTCGAACTGGGCGGAGCGGCGATTCCCAAGGAGGTGCAGGGCCGGTCGCTGGTGCCGCTGCTGGGGGGTGCGACCAAAGGCTGGCGAACGTCCTTCCTCGCCGAGTATTTCCAGGAACCGAACTTCCCGCGCGTGCCGACCTGGCAGGCCGTCCGTACCGACCGCTGGATCTACATCCATTACCCTGCGAACAAGCACTGGGATGAGTTGTACGACTTGCAGGCCGACGCGCGCCAGGTGCGCAACCTCAGGCAATCCCCGACCGCGCAGCAGACCCTCCAGGAACTCCGCACGGAACTGGAGCGCCTGCTGAAAAGCACGGGCGGGTAAAGGAACCGCTGCCGCGCAAAGGTGCCAGGAACCGCACGGAATGAAGGAACGGGTCGCCCGCAATCGTGAAGAAGAACAGGGAGATGCCGGGAGCGAAGGTTCTCGACGTTGGCAGGTTGTCTTGCGACCGGCAGGCACAGCGCGGTCACGGCCAGGTTGGCAGACGACACGGCCGTTGAGCACGGCGAGAACCTCGTCCAGCACCCGCTGCGGGGGGAAGAGCCGGTTGGCTGGATCGGTGGGCGAGAAGAGGACGCCGATCTCCTCGGACAGCAGGGCACCCAGCCAACCCAGGAAATGGCGATCGGCCACGTCCTGGTGCCCGGTGTCGAACCGCTGCTTGTCTTCGGGATGATCGGCGAGGTAGAACTGAAAGCCCTGCGACTTCATCCCCCGGCTGACCGCTTCCCGAAACCGCTGCCCGCCGACCCAGACCTCCCTGGCCTCCATCATCTTGTAGGCACAGAGCCGGTTCAAATGCGTGAAGGCGATCTCCCGCACGAGTTGCGCCAGGGCGTCCCTGGGCTTGTAGCCGAGCGCTCCGATGTGCCCCAGGTGCGCCTGGAGGTCTCGACGGTAGCCCCTGTCCTCTTCGGACAGGTTTTTCAAGCCGGCTTCGTCTTCGACGTGAACCTCGTCCTTCTTGCCGCTGCCGTAGATGCCGAACTGTCCCTGTAGCACCTGCGAGACTGCTTCTTCGAGCAGCTTGCGGCACTCCGTCACGACGTTACGCAGCTTGTTGCGGATCGCTTGGTCCATCGGTCATTCCACTACGATCTTGATGCCTTCATCGAGCAACTTGAGCAGGTGGTCTTGCAACCGGGCGACCGCCTGCCTCACCTGCTCCTCCTTCTCCATCGCACCGCCGAAAAACTCCGACACCCGGACTCGTTGCACCTTCATGTCAGGCGGGGTCGTCAGCTTTTGCACCTGAGCGACCACCTGGGCGAACAGGCCACCCAGAGCGGCCAGGTCGGATTCCATCTGGCTCAGGGTCGCACTGCACGCTTTGCAGACGAGCGAGCCTTCCGGCTGCTCCTGGTTGGCACAGCAGCGGACGGTCAGTGGTTGCAGCACCGGCTGCCGCATCGTGTCCGGTACAGCATTCCACTCGGCTCGCCCCTTGATCTTCTCGACGGCAGCCTGAAACTGTTCGGCACGCTCGGCGTGGGCCTTGGCGTAGAGGGTGAAGTAAGCCGTCACAACGGTTCTGGCGGCGCTGCCGATGGTTGGCAGCGACTCGTAGAAGTTATCGGCGGCGAGCAGTCCCTTGAGCTTCTCGACCTCCTCACGCAGGCTGGCTTCACCACGAGCCTCAAGTTGAGGCCACATCTGCCCCACCGCTTGCCGAGCCTGCCGCAGAGCGGCGAGGCCCTTGTCGTCCAGGCACTCGGCGATCTTGCGAATCCGGTCGTGGGCTTGCTTGAGCGACGTGCCCCCGCCGGCCAGCATGTTCACACAGTCGTCTGGGGAACCCGATTCGATGGTCGTGAGCGACTCTCGGTATTCCTGGAGGGTGCCGAGGACGGGAAGCTGGTGGGCCTTGGCCTGGGCCTCGATGGGCAAGGCCGTCTTGATCTCCTCGGCAGCAAACTCCTTGAGGGCCTCGGCGATGGCGTTCTTGTCCACGTCCACCGTCTCGCCAGTGAGGTTCTCGTAATTCTCGACCGCACGTTTGAGCGTCTTCAGGTCGATGATTTTGACCGGCGTGAACAGCGACGACTTGAAGGTGTTGTTGTTCGTGAACGGCTGGCGGCAGCGGGGGTCGCTGTAGTTGGTGAACTTTTCGCCGCCCTGCGTGACCTCGATGGACCCGGCCCGAAACAGCACGGCGAGGATGAGCCGCAGCATGTCCCGGTCCCAGCCGTAGCCGATGCCCCCGAACCGTTTGTCCAGCGACTTGCCGGTGCGCTCCTCCCGGTTGCCGTAGTCGTTCTGGGCGATCAGGTAATCAAGGACTTCCCTGGCGACATCTGCGGCAGGGTTGGGAACGTACTTCGGGCCTTCTTTCGTGACGAGGCTGAGGCCCTTCTCGCCCGTGTAGAAGACCTGCGGCAGGGCTTTCAGGTCGGCGGCTTAACTTGCTCGGCCTCGTCGCCCTTGAGCGGGCGAGACCCCATCTCCAGCTTCGGGTAAAGGTCCGGCACCACGTTGCCATAGAGCTTCTTGAAGATTTCGCCGAGCGATTTGCCGAGTGCCGATGCGTCCCAGGACACGCCCCGGAACAGTCCCGTGCCGTGTTCCATCGCCTCCGTGAACTTATCCCCCAGCCGGTTCTGGTAGTTCAGAACGGCGTTCTTCTCGTCTTGAAGGCAACTCGCCTCTTCGCCGCTGATGCGGTTCTGCGCCCGCATCTGGTCGTACTTCTTGACCATCTCCCTCGACGCATGAAGCTCGGCCACCAACTGGTCGATCTCCGGGGAGAGGGCGAAGCACCAGTAGAGGTCGTGCTTGTGTGCGTCGAGACGGCTTTCTTCTCGAACCTCCTTGAGCTTCTTCGGCAGGTCATCATTGTCGTCGGCGCTGGCGAGGGTAACGGTCAAGTTGTCGCCGTCGCTGATCGGCGTGCCCTCGTGCGTGACGCCGATGCTGAAGCTACGGTAGTCCTTGTACTTGTAGGTCTTGAGGGTCGGCTCCCCGAAGACCTCTCGCAGGACTTGGCGGGTAATCTCGTTGCGATCACGACCTTTGGGGTCGAGATAGGATGCTCGTTCCGTCTCCCACTTTTTCTCAACAAGCGTTTGCAGCTTCCAGCCCTCATCCGTATTGCGGACAAATTGGGCTGCCTGGAGTTTCTTGATCGCCGCTTGCACGCTGGCGAGCGGGGCGGGCTTGCCGACCTCATCGACCAGGAAGGCAGCGATGTTGGCCTCGATGCGAGGAAGGTCCCGAACGAATTCCAGCAGGCAGATGGCCTTGGCAACCCGTAGCGTCCAGCCCTGGTCCTCGGCATCGCTCTTGAACCGCAGGCCGATGTCGTGGATGTCGGTGCGCTTCTCGGTGGTCAGGTTTCCTTCCACGAGTTCGTACACCTTGTCCAGCGTGACCAGGGTGCCGATGGGCTGGGACTTCATGTCCGTGCGTTCGGACACGAGCATCTCGTAGGCTTGCTTGATGATCGTCCGGTTGCTGCCGCCGTACTGTTTCGGTGCCCCCGGTTGAAGCCGCAGGCCCGAAACGATGCTGATGCCCAGGTCGATGTAGTGCGGCGGGTACGGGTAGAACTGGACGAAATCCGCCTCGCCGATCTCGGTTTTGCGGGTGGTGCGCTCCAGACGCAGGGCGGCGTTCAGCTGGCCCTGATTCTCGGCGAACAGCTTCTTCAGCACTGGCTCGGCCTTTTCCTTCTTCGCCAGCACACGCTTCGTGGCGACTTCCCGAATATCGGAGGGGGCCAAATCAACCCGGTGGCGGAAGCGATCCTGGAGCTTGGCGATCTGGACACGCTTCGAGTCTAACGCAGAGACGACTTCCTCCAACTTCTCCTGGGAAGTGACCACCATCCAGGCCGGGGCGATGATCTTCCGGGCCTTGACGAGGTTCCTGCCGACCAGCCCGAACTCCTGCACGACCGCACGCAGGTCTTCGATCTTGTCGTCGCTCCGGGCGACGTGCTGCCCCACTTCGTCGACGACCCAGACCAGGGCCTTGCCGGGCCGCCGCCGCCCCAGCAACTCGAAGCACCGCTCGACCACCTTGGTCAGGGTGATGGACGTATCCCGGTTGCGCTGCGAATGCGTCCACGAATCCGCCGTGGGGTAGGTCTTCGAGTCAATCTCGTGGAGGACCGCACTGGCCCTGGAAATCCGCTGGGCACCCTTGCGGACCATCCTCCAGTCCTGCTTGTGCAGCTTCTTGCAGGTCTTGAGGAACTCGTCGAGTTTCCCTTCGGCCTCCACTTCGATTTCAAGCTCGGCGATGTCAAAATCCTCGGCGTAATCCAGATGCCGCAGGAGGACGACGTAGAGGAACTCGGAAATCCGCTGCGTCACACGCCGGGTGTCCTGCTCTTTGGCGATGTCGAAGAAGATGACCTCGGCGGGGAACCGGGCGTTGATGAGGTCGATCAGGTCACTGACCCGGCTATCCTCGATCCGCTTCTTGAAAAGTGTCGAGAAATCCTGGCCCTGCACCTTGTTGTTCTGTAGCGCATAACCCAGGTTCTTGGCGTAAGAACTTTTGCCAGAGCCGAAAAAGCCAGACACCCAAATGCCGATGGCCTCGTTCGGATCGGATGGGGCCTCAGCGATGGCCTTCAGCAGATGGGCGTACTGGTCACGGATACTGCCTGTGGCGATGTACTCGTCGATCTCGGTAAAGACGGCCTCCTCCTCGGCCTGATCGACCTGAATGACCTCTTCAATCCTGCGGCTGAGGTCTCGGGACAGTAGCTCGGCGATTTTCTTCATGGTCCACCTGTAGCTCAGCCGTAGATTTTCACCCGGTAATTTCCCAGGGCGTCCCGATCCCGCAGGCCCATAAACCGTAGCTCGGTGGTGCCTGCCAGGGAGCCGGGGTAGCAGAGGATCGTGGTCACACGGGTCTTGCCCTTCATCTCGTCCAGCAGCTTGGACATCTGGTAGATGGCGGGGGACATCGCCGCAACCCTGGTCAGGAAAGCGATGCTCTTCTTCGCATCGAGTGGGGCCAATCGCTCGGCCAGCATCTTCGCCAGGGGTCGGAAGTCTCGGTCAGAGAGGTAGGTCGTGACCTGCTGCTGGGCACGGAGGAACCCCTCGTCTCGCTCCATCTCCACCACCACGTCCATCCCCTCGGTCTCGTCGATGGCCTTCCACAGGAACTCGGAGACGGGAATGATGTGCGCCTCCTTGCCGACGTTGCCCAACCGGGTGGCGAGCCAGTTGATCTCCCGCCGCAGTTCCCATTCCTCCTCTGGGTCGTAGCGCAAGATGGCGAACGGCAGATCGTGGTAGACACTGATCCGGGGCGGCACCGCCTTGAGATCATCTTCAAGGAGTTCAATGCGATTTTTCAGCGAGGACATTCGCATACTCCTCCAGGGTGCTTACCGGGAAGGTCAGCCTCGTCACGGTGCCTGCGGCGTGATACTCCAACAGGGCGTGTTGGTTGGCCTCGAAGAAGAACCGTTCCACACTCTCCCGATTCAGGAAGAACAGCTTCCAGTCAGGATGCTCCAGCACCTTCGCACCGGATGGCTGGTGCTGCTTGAGGTAGAAGGCGATGTAGGCGAACCCCGTCACTGGCAAGTAAGCTGGGGCGATGCGTTTGTTGATGGCACCTTGCAGCACGCCGAAGTCACGGAGCGTGGAGAGAAGGCCCTGGGCGACCCGCACGGTCGTATTCTCCGACCAGGCACCGGTGGTCAGGCCACTCTCAATCCACTTGCCGAGTGCTTTCTGTAGACCGCCGGGGTCGATCTCGGTGATGCCTTGGGCCTGCTTCGGCGTTAAGACCTCCGTGACCGTATCGTGCAGTAGTCGGTCGGCCCGTGCCGCATGAAAGTACAACACCCGGTCCAGGCTGGCCGCTGGCAGCCGCTTCTTGAGCAAGACGACTAGGGCCTTCGTGACCTCGGCCTCGGTGAGGTAACGCTGCCGGAAGACGGCGAGGATGTCTTCAACCCTCGACCGGGACGCTTTGCCGAAGACGTTTTCCCGGCGAATGCGGTCGAGGTTCTCCGGCACCGAGGCAGCCACGTCCCAATGTGAAAGGAGCGTCTTGGCGTCGTCGAGCAAGGCACCTGCCTTGATGATTTTCGAGGAGTAGGGTAAGGGCGAAGCTCGGACTGGTTTTTCCTTGCTCGGGATCGTTCGGTCTGCCATGCTCGCTCCGTCGTGCCGTTGTTCCCCTGGTCGAGAGCCTTGCTGAGTTAACCTGACGGTTGTTCGCACATCTGCGCACCCTCCGTCCCGGTCGGTTGCGCCCGGTTTTTCCTCGCAAACCGATGAAAGTCAGGAGCTACCGCTCGGAATCTATCCCAACCCGCTCCTTGATGAGCCAAAACTGTTGGTCATGATAACGCAGCCGAACGCAACGTGCTTCAAGAAAAAGTGGCCAGCCTCTCCGGCGCGCGTTGGCAACGGCGATTGCCGAGCCCATCTTCGCTCGACTGGCAGCCGCCCATGTTGGTGCAGTTGGTGGCGGGGCGGTTGGCCTTGTGGTCGCACAAATTGCTGGGTCGGGAACTGCTGCGCATGGCCTTCCCGCCGCTGGGCGTGCGGCCCCGCACCGTGGCGCTGCCGGAGGGGCCAGCCCTGCTGAGGTATCCCAGGTTGCCCGGTGTGCGATACTGGAGACGGTAAGGATCCGCTGACGAGGACGACTGACAAGGAACTGGAGCGAACACCATGATGGACGAGGAACTGGGCGAACAGGACGAGTCGGGCTCGCCACGCCAGGGGCCGGGCGCCTACTATCCGTGGATCGACGATCCCGACAAGGACGAGGAGATCCCCGGTCACGGTCTGTCCCGGGAGGAAATGCGGCAATGGATTCGTGGCTTGATGGACGATTTCCGGGAACGGGAACGACAGCGGCGGCAACAGGGCGTGGTGGATCCGCCGGATAGCGTCTCCGACGAGGAACTGACTGAGGGTCTGCCTGGCCTGGCCAAACGCCTGGCAGCACGGCGGGAACCGCCTGGCGGCACGCCCGTGCCCGACGAGGACGACGACGAGGATCTCTGGCAGAAGGTGCATCATCCGCAGTGGGGCTACGGTCGCCTCCACCTGCTGACTGGCGAGGAGGAGTACGGCGACGAACTCGACCTGGACGATGACGACCGCCGGGAGTTCGGCATCGAGGACTGATCCCTGCACGTCCTGCAGGCTGCCGCACCATGAGCTATTACGCCGACGACTTTGACCCCTGCCCCAAGGCGACCAGCGACGACGACGGCGACCAGGGCGCCTTCGTGCTGACCCTGCGCACCGAACTGCGGTTGCGGTTCCTCCCCTGAAGCTGCGTTGACTGGTGGCCGGTTTCTGGTCCGTCATGCCCGGCGTGCGAGCCATTCTACGGCGCTGGCTGGCCAGGGCCATCGCCCGGCTCGGCTTCTTGCTGGACGCTCGTCACTTCCGCCCCCTGCCCCAAGCGCTCCCCTGACGCTGCCCTGGGCGTGCCTGAGCGAGGTTCACCAGGGCGTTGTTCATCGCCATCTCGCAGAAGCAAACTGCCCCCGTGTCGCGTGCAGGGGGAGCGTCCACCTGGCCCCTGCCCGCTGCGCTTGCCCAGCGCTGTCTTGGGGCGGTTGCTGCAGGCATGGATGGCACGGCGGCTGGGGTTCTCGCCCTGGCTGTTTCTCCTGCTGAGAACCCCTTTCAATGCACGACCGCCGGTCAGGCGCCACGGCCCCGCCGACTGGCCTTCTCACCCAAGGGGTTCTCTTTATGTCCGACCTCTTTTGTCCCAAAATCGTTGAGTGCCGCCCGGTCCACGCCGCTTGGGCCGCCGGAGACAAGCCGGGTGATCATGGGTCCGTCACCTCCTCTTCGCTCTGCTCCTCGCACCGCACCGCCCGCTCCTTCGGGTCGATACGCAGGCGGATGGTCCGGCCGTCTGGGGTCCGGCACAGCACGGACTGGCACAGGTTGAGCCGGTGGAGCAGACCCGGGATCTCCTCCTTGGCGACGTGCCAGTCATCCGACAGGACACGGCCCCAGTTCCCCTCCGCGGGGCTGAACCCCACCTCCACGCCGTCGCCCTGCGTGACCATCTGGAACCAGAACTGGCGGGTGGGCGTGACGAAACCTGCGTGCCCGTTGTTCGTTAGCCACTGACGGACCAGCGAGGTGGCCAGTTCGTCCTTGACGGCGGCGTCGAGGTCGCCGAGGTACTTGACCAGGACGTTCTCGGCGACCTTGCGGAGCGGATAGTGCTTGATCGGCCTCATGGGTTTCCTCCAGAAGAACCTGGATCATCCCATCCGGCAGGGCTCTCCGCAAGTGGTTGTCAGCGGATCCTGAAGGCTCCTTCAACCCTGAAACGAAAACGGCCGATGGGGCTTTCAGGGTCGCCCCGACCGGCCGAGTGGCGCTCAAGACCAGCAGCGGTGCAAGGACACAAGACGAACAGCACTTATCGCCGGGGAAGGGTGTTCTGATGCTACACCCGACTACACCCGCTGACAGGGGTTCCGAGGGGCAACTGGTGTAGTCGGAAATGCAAAAACCCAGGATTTCCTGGGTTTTTTCGTGTCTGTTTGTTGTGAGAGGGCTATGTCCTAGGCCGCTAGACGATGGGGGCGCCTCTTTGTGATATAGCCGGTCCGCGAGGCGCTGTCAAGGCGGTCGCTATTTCCAGCAAGACGAGCAACATTGGGCAGCCCCAAGGCTGCGACTTGTGGGCCCACAACTCATTGCTCTGCGACCGCGAACGGGTCGGCGAAGGTCACGCCCAGGTCGTCGAGCGAATAGGCCGGTCGGTAGCCGAGCACGCGCTGGGCAGGTTTCAGATCCCACAACTGCCGTGAGCTGTCCCCGACGATCGTGACCACCTCGTAACGGTACAGCGGCACCGTCAGGGCCTTCGCGAACGCCTGGGCCAGGTCGGGAAAGGGGACTTGTTGCGGCCGCACCGGCCGGCGACGCAAGTTCGGATCCTCAAGGTCGAGAGGCGCCGCAATACGCAGCGAGATCGCCTCCAAGGGTCGCGCCTCGGCGTAGCGCGTCGAGGACAGCGGCGCCTGGGCGTAGTAACTCGCGATGCATTCCCCAAGCGCCTTGGTGAGTGCGTACGTCCCCACCGGACTCGGTTGCGCGTCCCCCTGGACGAGCAGCTCGCCCACGTCATCTTCCCCTCCCCAGTGCTGCTTCACCGCGTGGAGTCCCTGCCCTTGGCCCCAGGAGACCATCAGGCTGCTGACGTAGACCACCCGCCGCACCCGCAGGCGCCGGGCGGTCTCGAAGACGTGAAAGGTGCCCTTCACATTCACGTCGAAACGACAATCGTTGAATGTGTCGTCCTCGAAGGTGCCGGAGTGGCCGGTCGCGACGGCAAGATGCAGCACGGCCTCCACGCCGTTCATGGCACGCGCCAGGGCATCCCAGTCGAGCAGGTCGGCCTGGACGCGGCGCGGGTCGTCGCCGGGCGGATCGAGAGCCAGCAGACGCAGGTCGAACTCCTTCTGCAGGAAGGGCAGCACACCGCGGGCCACCTCGCCGGTGGCGCCGGTGACAAGAACGGTCTTCATCTGTTACTCTCGCTGGTATGAGCAACCCACTGCAACTCGACCTGCCGACCCCGGACGCGACCGCCGCCTTCGGGCGTCGCCTTGCCGACTTGCTGTTCCCGGGAGCGGTCGTCGCCCTGATTGGCCCGCTCGGCGCCGGCAAGACGCAGCTGGTGCGGGCAGTCGCCGAGGGCCTGGGCATCGCCGATAGCCGCGCCGTCAGCAGCCCCACGTTCGTGCTGATCCAGGAGTACGAGGCTCGCCTGCCGATTTACCACTTCGACGCCTACCGGCTCCGCAGCGCCGCGGAGTTCTTCGACCTGGGGGCGCATGAGTATTTCGAGGGCAAGGGCGTCTGCCTGGTGGAATGGGCCGATCGCGCCCTGGCTTGTTTGCCGGCGGAGCATCTGCGCGTCACGCTGACTTCCACTGGTGAGACGTCGCGTCGCTGCACCATTGAGGGCTACGGCGAACGGTACACGGCGCTCGTCGCACGGCTGGCGGGTGGCGCGTGACGGGTGGCGGGAAAAGACAGCGACACCCCCTGTTCTCCCGCCACCCACCACCCGCCACCCGCCAGCCGAAAAGCCCGCAACCTTGTCCGTCAGTATAAAGTTGGGGGACATGGTGAAAAAGGCAAAAACCGACCCGGCTGCGTACCCGCCTCTTCCCTCAGTTTCATGCGGGGGTTTAGAATGGAGTCTGTGCTTGCGAAACCGCGTCCCCTCACGCCAGGAGTTACCGCCGTGATTTTGCCCGTTATCCACGCACCTGCTGAACCGGCGCCGCTGCTTCGCCCGGTGCTGGAACTATCCGCGGAGGAGTGGCGCAGTTGGCTCCAGGAGCACGGGCAACCGCCGATGCGCGCCCGCCAAGTGCGCCGCTGGCTGCTTGTTGGCGGCGCGGAGTCCTTCGAGCAAATGACGGACCTGCCGAAAGGACTGCGTCAGGCCCTGGCGGAATCGTTTGCGCCGCTTGGCACCGAGGTCGTGCGGCACCTCAGCGCGGCGGACGACACGCACAAACTGCTGGTCCGCTTGCAGGACGGGCGACTCGTCGAATGTGTCCTGATTCAGGAGGCGGAGCGACGGACGGCGTGCATCAGCACGCAGGTCGGCTGCGGGATGGGTTGCGTCTTCTGCGCCAGTGGCCTGAACGGCATCGAGCGGAACCTGACCGCGACGGAGATTCTCGAACCACTGCTGCGGCTCCGAAACTTGCCGCCTCAAGCCCACGGGTCGCAACCCGTGGGCTTGCCGGCACGGTTGACGCACATTGTCGTGATGGGCATGGGCGAGCCGCTGGCGAACCTCGACAATCTGCTGCAAGCCCTGGAAGTCGCGACCGCGAAGGACGGTTTGGGGATCGGGGCGCGGCACGTCACCATCTCGACGGTCGGCTTGCCGGTCAAGATCCGTCGCCTGGCCGACCTGGGAAAGCAATACCACCTTGCGGTGTCGCTGCACGCCCCCAATGACGAATTGCGCTCTCAAATCGTGGCGACCAACCGGCAGACCGGCCTGGCCGCGATCCTGGAGGCCGCCGACTACTTCCACGAGCGCACCGGCCGACAGGTGACTTTCGAGTACGTACTGCTGCGCGGCGTCAACGATGCGCCAGCGCACGCCCGCGAACTGGCCAGCCTGCTGCGTGGGCGGCACGCTCACGTCAACCTCATCCCTTTCAACGACGTGGAAGGGTTGCCGTACCGCCGGCCGACGCAGGACGATCTGTCGGCGTTCGTCGAGGTGTTGCGGCGACAGGGCGTCAGCGTCAAGGTGCGCAAGCGGAAGGGCTCAGAGATCGACGCCGCCTGCGGACAGCTGCGGCGCGCGAACCTGACAAGGTGACAAGGTGACAAGGTGACAAGGTGAACGAAACCAGAAGGGTCCGGAGACCGCAGCTGTTTGCCTTTTGTCACCTTGTCACCTTGTCACCTTGTCACCTTGTCACTCTCCGCCGACCGAAACCCTCCACGGCGGCGGCGGTTTAATAATGTGGAGGGTGTGCCGAACGCCTCGAGCGACGAGGTGCCGTGGCAGTGAGCGGCGAGACCAGCGGACAACTTGCCCTCCGGGATCCCGATATCCGGCTCATGCTGCGGGTACGGGACGACGACCCCGTTGCCTTCGGCGAACTGGTCGAGCTGTATCAGCACCGCCTCGTGACCGTGATGCAGCACCTGGTCGGCAACAAGGAAGAGGCGGAGGATCTGGCGCAAGAGGTCTTCCTCCGCGTCTACCGGGTGCGAAAGAAGTACCGGCCTCGCGCCAAGTTTTCGACCTGGCTGTTCACGATCGCCAACAACCTGGCCCTGAACGCCCTGCGGACGCGGCAACGCAGGCCGGTCGTACCGCTCAATGTCCATGACTCCGGCCCGCTTGGCCCGCGCCCTGCCGAGCAGCTTGTGCGCGATCGGGCCGGCCAGCCAGGCGAACGCATCCAGCAGCAAGAACTCGCCACAATCATTCAGCGGGCGCTGGAGGGCCTCAACGAACGGCAGCGCGTGGCCGTGATCCTCAACAAATTCGAGGACATGAACTATGCCGAGATCGCTGAGGTGATGAACCTGACGACCAAGGCGGTGAAATCCCTACTGAGTCGTGCCCGCGAGAACCTGCGGCAGGCGTTGAAAGAGTACGTCTACATGGACGGCGAACCTGTGCCGGTCGAGCCGGATGAAGCGTGATACGATCCTGCTCCCCTCGCCCCTTGCGGGAGAGGGGAGAAGAAATGGGAGCGGTAAGAGAACGACAATGGCGGATTTGAGCGACGAGGAGCGCGCCGACCTGGTAGCCTACCTGGACGGCGAACTGGATGAGCAGGCAGCGCAGGCACTGGAAGCACGCCTGGGCAACGACCCGCGCGCCCGCGCCGAGGCCGAGACCCTGCGCCGCACCTGGGAGTTGCTCGATTATCTGCCGCGCACCGAGGCGTCTACCAGTTTCACCCACCGCACCCTCGAACGCCTGGCGGTGCAAACGTCTTCTCAGCCGGTGATGTTGCCTGCGAGTCGCTGGCCGGGCAGGCTGCTGGCGCTGGGCTGGGTCGCGGCAGTGCTGCTCGCCGTGGCCGCGGGGCTGGGCGCGGCCAACTGGCTCTGGCCGCAGCAGCAGACGCCGCGCCCCGAACGGCCGGACGTGGAAGCACTCGTCGTGCAGAACCCGCGCGTGCTGCAGTTCAAGCGTCTCTACGAACATGCCGACGACCTGCAGTTCCTGCGCGAACTGGATCAACCGGACCTGTTCGGCGACGATGTCGGTTGGTGAAGGAGCTTGCCGTCATGCTCTCTCTACGGCGCTTTTTGCCTCTCAGCCTGTGCCTGCTCGCGGTCGCCCCACTTCTGGCCGTGCCGGACTCGCCGCGCGACGACCCGCCACCGGATGGACGCAAGCACGCCCAGCTGCGCCAGACCGCCCGCGACTTCCTTGCTCTACCCGCCGAGAGCCAGGAACGCATGCGCCGCCTCGATCACGCCCTGCACACCGAGGTCGATCGCGCCACCCGTACCCGCCTGCTCAATGTCCTGTACCGCTACGCCGACTGGTTGGAGCGCTTGCCGGAGCCTGAGCGGCAACGGGTGACCGAGGCGCCCGACCGTGCGACGCGCCTGAAACGGATCAAGGAAATCCGCGAAGAGCAGTGGGTGCGCCGCCAGCCGCAGGCGGTGCGCAACTGGCTCGACGCCCTGCGTCGAGCCGGCCCTGCTCCCCCGGCGGTGAGCGCCGGCGCCTTGCTGACGATGGCTCCGTTTCCGCAAAGTGTTGCCCTGGCTTGCGCCCTCAGCCACGATCCACGTGCGCTCGCGATCCACAAACTCCGGGAGGATGGACGCAAGCGGCGGCAAGAGTGGCAGCTGGCGCTGCGGCATTGGGACGAGCTGAAAGAAGGCCGCTTCGTGCCCGCTCGCCTTGCCGACTTGCCAGCCGTCAAATCCTATGTCGAGGAGTATTTGTATCCGCGACTGTCAAAGGCCGATAAGGAACGGCTTGAGCAAGCGGAGGGGCACTGGCCGGATTATCCCTACACGCTCGTGGAGTTGGCGGACAACCATCCGCCAGCGTTGCCCGCGACCCTGGACGGAATCCCCCTGCAGTTGCCGACCAGGTTCGCGGAGTTGCCACGCGATTTGCAGGCCAGGCTGCAAAAGAAGTCGGCGAAGGGCGTCAAGGGAGGAGTAGCCCTTGAGAAACTGCTCAAGGCCAAGGAGGGGCGGCC
>Ga0137375_10006222_pt1 | contig 14174 bp, 11 predicted proteins | sample SagtaG_24_FD_104936 | JGI IMG/M metagenome (GOLD analysis project Ga0137375, IMG submission 104936) | Vadose zone soil microbial communities from Sagehorn Ranch, Mendocino, California, USA - Sage1_R_113_16 metaG | ecosystem: Environmental > Terrestrial > Soil > Vadose zone | place: USA...
CAGCGGTCATCGGCAACCTGGAGACCCAGCTCGTCGAGGTCGTCGAGGAATGGACCAAGCAGAAGGTCCCGATCATCAGCACCCAGCAGCTGGCCGAGAACGTCTGGCAGCTGACCGTCGGGCCGGTGAAGATCTCCGGTACCGCCTTCCTGCGCTTGGTGTTCTCGGCTCCGAAGATCCTTGTCGTGGTTGACGGCAGGCTCCAGCTGTCCCTGGTGGACTGGATGGCCGAGGCCGGCTTTGTCTTCCTGAACTGGGATCCGGCCAGCGAGACGATCACCGCGTACACCCGTCTGGTAGGTGAAGTATGACCAGCCAGCTCGTGGGGTCGGACTTCACCGGGGCGGCCCAGCTACCCAACTACGTCAACGGCCGGCTCCTCACCGCGGAGGACCTGGCCATCAGCCAGGCGACGTTGCGGGCCCGCGACCGGCGGCTTGGGCGGGCCGCCGGCCACGGCATCGTCGACGGACTCTGGGTCACGTCCACGGCCACCACCCTGACCGTCGCGTCGGGTCTGGGCGTCGCGCCGTCCGGGGACGCGGTCAGTGTCGGGGCGTCGGTCACCCTGCCGCTGACCTTCACGGCACCCGCGAGCGGCTCATCGGTCGGCGGGACGTTCGCGAGCTGTACGCCGGCGACGGCCACCGGCGGCGCGGCGATCGCCGCCGGGTGCTACCTGCTCACCGCGCTGCCCGCCTGCCAGCTCACCGGTCAGGCCCCACTGGCCAGTACTCCAGGCAGCACGGCACCGGCTGGCTGCGCCGCCCAGTGGCAGATCGAAGGCGTGCAGTTCAAGGCGATCGGGTTGCCGCTGGGCAGCTCCGTACTCGGCGTACCAGTCACCGATGCCAACCGCCGCAACCTGCTCGCGCACTGGTGCTTCGGCAGCGCTGCGCTGGCCACCTTGGGCGCCGACCCGTTCGGCTTCACCGCCGGGTACGGCGGGCTCGACAAGCTCGACCCGGCCGACCTGTCGAGCGCGGACCTGCCGCTGGCGGTCTTCTACTGGAACGGTCAGGCGATCGGGTTCGTCGACAACTGGTCGGTACGGCGGCGGATCACCGCACCGGACCCCGTCACCGCGTCGTGGTCCGGTGTCGTCTCCGACCGCCGGATCGCTGATGGCCAGGCCCGGCTGCTGCAGTTCCAGGACCAGGCGGCGGAGCTCGTCGCCTCCGGGGCCGCCGGTACGGTCGCGGCCGCGACCACCTTCCCCCTGCTGCCACCGGTCGGTTTCCTGCCCGTCGGCCTCCAGCACCTCAGCAAGGTGTTCGGCGACATGAAGAGCGCCAAGGCGACGGACCACACGGCGCAGCAGATCTACGCGAAGGCGAAGGAGCCTGAGCTGTACGGCCTGGCCGAGCTGTCCGGCAAGCTTTTCGCCGCGGTAGCTTCGGCGCTGGCCAGCAAGGGACCGCAGCCCGGGTTTGACGTGATGACGTTCTTCAATACCACGGAGACCCTCGGCGGGATCCTCGACTGGGACATCGTCGACTTCGCCGTACGCCAGTCCTGGCGGAGTGCTCCGGCAGTCGCCAAGGCGGCGAAGGAAGCCGCGGCGTCGACGCGGTACTACCTGGTACTGCAGAACCTGGTGGCCCAGGCGCTCGGTACCGGCAGCGCCCTCCCCACCCTGTACGTCGCCTTCATCAAGAAGCACATCTGGTTGCCGGGCACCCACCTCCCGTTCGGCACCTCCGTATCCAGCCTCTCCGTGCCGGGGTGAGACCGGTGGCCACGTCGGTACGGGTGGGTCGGCTGGTGGTACGCCCTGCGCGGGCCGGACCGGGTCAGGACCTGGTCGCGCGGCAGCGCGCCGAGAGCCGGATCACCTCGCTGGACCTTGCCCCGCACGGCTTCACCGACCGTGCCGTGCTCGTCGTGCGGCGGGTGCGGTGGCGGGCGGATCGGCGGCTGCCCGAGACGGCGCGTGCCGACCTGGACGACCTGTACCGCCATGCGGGGCGGCCCGGCTCCGGCCAGGCCCCTGACCCCGGGGCACCGGCGGTGTTGTTCGCCGACGAAGCGGAGCTGCTCGCCTGCCTGACCCGGGATACCGTGGCCGGGCACCTGACCCGCTGGTACTGGCGGCACCTCGCGCCCACCGGCCCGGCCCGGATCGGCGCGGTGCTCACCGTGGCGTGGACCGCGCGGGTGCGCTGGCTGCCGGCCGCGCTCGCCGCGCTGCCCGCCGCCGACGCGGCGCGGGCGGTGTCGACCCTGGTACCCCGTGAGGCGCTCCACGTGCTACGGGCATTGCTGGCCGAGTACGCCGTGCCTGCGGCACCGCCGCTCGCGCGCCTGCCGGCCTCGGGACCGGGTGACTCGGCAACGAGCGATGGGGAGTCCCTACCGCCGGTACCGGGCGTGCGTGCGGCGCCGACCCGTGATGGGGCGCCGGTGGCCCACGCCGCAATGATGGCGCGAGCCCTCCCGCCGTGGCGGCAGTGGCTGGGCGACAGTGGTCCGCCATTGCCGCCCGAGCACGAGGCTCTGCTCGGTGTCGCCGTGATGCTGCACGCCGCGCCCGTTCTCGCCCGCCGGCCCGGCTTCGTCGGGCAGGTGGAGGCCTGGCTCCGTACCCCCACCGCTGCCCGGCCGGGCGGACCGCCGCAGCCCCAGGCGAGGCTGTACCCGGACGGCGCACCGGCCGCCCTGCCGGCCCGCGTGGTCTCCGGCGCAAGGACAACCGTGGTACCGGACGCCGCTACCACGTTCCGACCCAATCCACCCATGGCGCCCGGCGAGGTCGAACCGGTGTCGGTCGAACCGGTGTCGGTCGAACCGCCCGGCAGGATACCGGTCGAACCGACCGGCGCCGTCGTGACCGGCGATCTGGCCACCGAGCTCGCCGCGGCGCCCACCGCTGCGCCGTGGGCGGGTGGCGTGCCGAGCCGTTTCGCCTCGGTCCTGTACCTCGTGAACGTGCTGAGCTGGCTCGACGTGCCGGCCGCATGGCCGCAGGGCGCGCTGCCGAGCGGGTGGGCAATCGTCGAGCTGCTCGCCCGCCACCTGCTCACCGAGGAGGCGGCGCCCCGCGACGACCCGTTGTGGACCCTGCTGGCCGGGCTAGACGGCCGCGAGCCGGGAACGGTCGCCGATGCCGGGGTCGGGGCAAATGATCCGCTGTGCCTGCCCGCCGCCTGGCTGCGTCGCTGGACGCCGGAACCGGCGAGCTGGGTGTGGGCCGAGCGCCAGGGCCGGCTCATCCTCGCCGACGAGCAGCGCGGCTTCGTCGTCGCCGACGTGCCGGGTACCGCCGCGGACGCCGACCGGACCGCATCCGCCGAGCTGGCCCGGCTGGACGCCGCGGGGGTACCGGGATCGATGCGCCCGGGGACGCTCCCGCCGGCCCGGCCAGCGGGTGCTCCCGGGCCGGCCCGGTGGAGTGCTGTCGTCGGACAGTTCGTGGCCTGGCTGCTGGCCAGCCGCGAGGTAACGGCCGGGGCGCTCGCGCAGCCCGGGCGGATCGCGGTCACCCGTACCCACGTCGATGTCGTACTCGATCTTGAACGCATCGATCTGGCCGCCCGCATCTGCGGGCTCGACCGCGATCCGGGCTGGGTACCCGACCTCGGGCGGATCGTCGCCTTCCATTTCGAGGCAGGAGACTGACGTGTTGACCGCCATCGATCTAGCTGCCCGGCACGCGATGCTGTACCGCGACGTGGTGGTCAGCCGCATCGTGCGCCGTCTCGGCGCCGCCGTCCCTGGCTGGCTCGCCGCGGAACCGTTCGGTCCCGCCGAAGCGTGTGATGCGGAGCTCGACGCGTTCGAGTCCGAGGCCAGCGTGCCACTGCCGTTGCTCCGGTTGGACCGGCGGGACGCCCGGCTGCTGGCCGGCGCTGGATTGATCGAGGACGATATCCGCTTCGGCTCGATGTTCGCCACGCTGCAGGATCCGCTGCCGGCCCGCCGGCCGTGCGTAGGGCTGCTGAGCTGGCTGCTCGCCGACTCCGACGAGAGCAGCGCCGACCTACAGGAACGGGCGCAGCACCTGGCCAACCGCGGGCTGCTGGAGATCAGCAACCGCGACGACCCGCGCTCGGAATGGGTGCTGCGGTTACCCGTGGCGGTATGGGACCTGTTGCACCGCGGCCAGATCGTCCCCGTGTCGCTGCCTGCGAGCCTGACCTACCGTCCGGCCGACTCGTTCCCTGAGCTGACCGATGTCGTGCTCGGCGGCGAGCTGGGAGCTCTGGCGCAGCGCCTGCCGGAGCTTGTCCGGACCGGCGCCCTCTCGGCCGTGGTCCTGCGCGGCATGGACGGCAGTGGCCGGCTGACGCTGCTCGGTGCGGTCGCCCGGCGGCTCGGCCAGCCGGTGCTGGTGCACGACGGGGTACCCGGTGACACCGGTTGGCAGCTGCTGGCCCCGCTGGCTGAGTTGGGCGATGCCTTCCCTGTCGCACTGGCCTCGCCCGGCCCTGGCGAGACCGTCCACCTCCCCGGTCTGCCCGGGCTGGAACGCCCGCTCGGCGTGGTGGTCGGGCGCACCGGCGGGCTGACCGGCCCGCCGACCGAACGCGCGGTCAGCCTCACGTTCGGCCCGTGTACCGCCGACGGACGCCGTAACCTCTGGGCGACCGCCACGCCGTCCACACCGGGGGACGCGGAGCAGATCGTGCAGTCCTTCCTGCTCACCCCGGGCAACATCCACCGGGCCGGGTGCCTGGCCGGCGCCACGGCGGCCGTCGAGGGTCGTACCTTGGTGACTCCGGCTGATGTCCGTACCGCGACCCGCGCGCTCCAACGGCAGACCCTGGAAACCCTTGCGACCCGGCTCGACCCGCTCACCACCGGTACGCCGCCGGTGCTGGGTACCACCGCGGCTGGCGAGCTGGCGACCCTGCTGGCCCGTTGCCGCCAGCGCGAGCGCCTCGCTGCCGACGTCAGCGGCGCCGGGCCGGGTACGGTCAACCGCGGCGTCCGCGCCCTGTTCAGCGGACCGAGCGGTACCGGCAAGACGCTCACCGCGCGCCATCTGGCGGCCCGGCTGCACCTCGACGTCTACCGCGTCGATCTGGCCGCCGTGGTCAACAAGTACATAGGTGAGACCGAACGCAACCTCGACCGCGTCCTCTCCCGGGCCGAGGAGCTCGACGTCCTGCTGCTGCTCGACGAGGGCGACGCGCTGATGACCCGCCGTACCGAGGTCAGCAACGCCAACGACCGGTACGCCAACCTGGAGACCAACTTCCTGCTGCAACGGCTGGAGACCTTCGACGGCATCGTGGTCATCACCACCAACGCGGGAAGCCGCATCGACTCGGCGTTCCTGCGTCGCATCGACGTCACAGTCGAGTTCGTCCCACCCGACGCCGACCAACGCTGGCAGCTGTGGCTCGCCCACCTGCCCGCCGGGCACGAGGCCGATCCGGAGCTGGTGCAGGACATCGCCCGCCGCTGCGTACTGACCGGCGGGCAGATCCGCAACGCGACGCTGCACGCGACCCTGCTCTCGCTCGAACGGGGCAGCCCGGTCGACGGCAACGACGTGCTCGTCGCGCTGCGACGCGAGTACCGCCGTGCCGGCGCCTCGTTCCCGCTGGGCAACGGGCGCGGCCATTGACATGAACCCTGCTCATCGCGAAGGCACTGCGGCCGGCCCACACTGCGGTCAATGCGCCTGCCTGTCCAATTTGTCACCTCCATGCCCTGCGGTGACGTGAGTGTGACAGCGATTCGGTGGACTGCGTACGTGTACGCCCATGTCGACCCGGCCATCGACCGCTCACGCCGCGGTGTGTTGCACCGGTGTGGCGGCCACCAATGCCCGCCGCAGGGCTGCGAGCAGGTGCGCCAGGACGGGGAGCAGGAACAGCTGGACCGCGCCCCGGCCGGTACCAGCCACCGCACCGCGGTACCTCGCAGCGTGTACCAGACAATCGCCAGCCCTGGCCGGCCACTGGACTCAGCGGTACACCACAGCGCCCGGGCCTGGTTTGGAGCCGACTTCTCCACGGTACGCATCCACACCGACGCCGCCGCGGCACGATCGGCACACGACGTCGACGCCCACGCCTACACCGTCGGCGATCATGTCGTCTTCGCCGCTGGACGCTACCAACCCGACAGCGACACCGGCCGCCACACCCTCGCCCACGAACTGACCCACGTCCTGCAACAGCGCGCGTCCGGCGCAACGCACCGCCTGCCGTTAACCATCAGCGACCCGGCACACGATGACGAGCGGCAAGCCGAAACCCTCAGCGACGCGGCGCTCTCCGGCAACCGGGCATCGACGCTAACCGGCGTCTCGTCCGGGCAACCAGGGACCATATACCGCCAGGCCCCAACGACGACGACCTTCAGCTCCCCGGCAAACGTGTGCAGCCCGCAGCAGACCCGGGCACTGGTACCGGCCGTCACCAACGCTCAGCGCTGGCTGAACTACGCCGATATCCGGCTTTCCTGGTACGCCGCCGCCCCGACGTCCCCGATTGGGCGGGCGGCCGGGCAGTCCGTACTACGGCACTTCGCGGCGAGCGACGCGCGAACCGTGCGGTACGTGCAGAACATCATCCGGCTCGTGGCCAACCGCCTGCGTACCGACCCGTCCGCGCCCAACCCGCTCACCGTCCAGTGCCATGGAGGGACCGACCCGTCGTGCGGGCACTCCGGCGCTTACGTGCAGGGCAACCTGCTGGTGTTCTGCCCGTCGATGTTCCGCGGAGACCCGGCGGAGCAGGCCATGGGAGTGATCCACGAGATCGTGCACTCGATCATCGGCCCCGGTCCCATGCACATTACCGACCGGGCGTACCGGCAAGATCGGCTCTACGGTCGGCTCAGCCCAGGCGAGGCCCTCACCAATGCCGAGTCGTACGCGATGCTCGTGCGCGATCTTGCGGTGGGTCGCGTCAGCGGGACGGCGCCCCGCGACACCTTCGAGGACTGCCCGGGCTGGCAGGGCGCGCTGGCCACCGCGATCGGGCGCGCGCAGCGTTGGAACCGCGACGCCGAGGTACTCGTGCACGACCGGCGCCCCGGGCTGCTGTCTCAGTGGACGGCGCTCGCCACCACCTACCTCGGCGGCGAGTCGCCGGCTCAGGTCGCCGCCGCTGCGACGGTCTACGATGGCGCCAAGACCAGGCTTCAGGAACCGGTGGACTTCGAGTGTGAGCCGGCCGGTGGCGGCCGGTGCGACAGGTCGTCAACGTACTGGTACTCGACGGGCGACTTCCACATCTGCCCGTCCTGGCGCAACCGGGCCACGGACGACGACCGGGCGGAGGCGCTGCTCGTCGGCCTGTACGGCTACTTCGGGCTCGTTGACGACAACCAACGTCGGGTGAACCTGGCGCGTCTGGCTCGGGCCATCCACTTCCAGTTCTGGGCGCCACCGACGGCGGCCGACGTCAGCGCGGCGCTGACCGCGGCGGCGGCCACACCGCAGCCGGCGGCGGCCCCACCTCCCGGTCCGGTGCCGAGACTATGACCCGCACGGATCGGGTGCCGAATCGATGTCACGTCGAGTTCGTCCCACCCGACGCCGACCGACGCTGGCAGCTGTGGCTGGCCCACCTGCCGGCCGGGCACCAGGCCGATCCGGGGCTGGTGCAGGACATCGCCCGCCGGTGCGTCCTGACCGGCGGGCAGATCCGCAACGCGACACTGCACGCGACACTGCTCTCGCTCGAACGAGGCGGCCCAGTCGACGACCACGACGTGCTCGCCGCTCAGGAGCCTGCGGCCCCCCACCGCCCCCGAGGCGGCCACATCGCTGCGGGCACGGGCCGGGCGGATCGCCGGTGTGCCGCTCTGGGCAGCGGCACAGCGTAGCATCGCGTCGGCGACCGCCTCCTCCAGCCGCGTTGCCCTTGTACAGCGCTGCGGTCCTGAAGAGGATTGCTGCGACGAGTGCCGCGCGCAGCCCTCAGACGAGATCGCAGTCAGTTCGCCCGCGGACGCCGACGAACAGGAGGCCAACCAGCTCGCTCGCAGCGCCTTCGATGGGATGCCATCCAGCCCACTGATTCCACAAGTGGACGCCGCTCAGCTGACCCGGTCGATCCTGGCTCCCCCTTGGGACCTCGGGACCGCCGGCGCGACATCCGATGGCCGGCTTGGGGGTGGGCGAGCCGCTCTCCGGTGCCACACGGGACCTGCTCCGCCCCCGCCTCGGGGTCGACGTCAGCGGAGTACGCATCCACACCGGCCCAGCCGCTGATTGCAACGCCCGTGCGCTGGGCGCACAAGCGTTCACGTTCGGGCAGGATGTCGTCTTCGCCGAAGGACGTTACGACCCCAGTACCCGCGCCGGCCTTGAGCTTCTCACGCACGAGCTGGTACATGTAGGACAGCAGTCCTCGCAACGGCCGGCCCGATCGGTCCAGCGCGACGGCAAGCCAAGGGAGGGAACCGTCACCGTCGGGAAAATTACCTATGTCGAGGGCAAACCACCTCCAGAGTCCGACATCAACCTTGACTGGCGTTTCCATGGCCTCCCTAAAGGCAACGACGTTTGGGTAACGAGGGAAGGATACGTAACCTCGGAGGGAGTCGTGACAAAGGAGTATCTCCGACAGGAAGGCTTCAAGAGAATCGGCACCGGCACGATCGGGCCACCACTGGTGCGGCCGGTCGGTTGCTCGCCCGGGGGGGAAGCCAGGCAACGTCGGGTTCTTCGCCGGGAGCCCAGCCTGGCAAATGAACGGTAACTACACGTTCTGCGGGCCGGCCGACAGGAGCATTCAGGTCGGGTTCGTGCAGACTGTACAGGGAGCGGCCAACGGGTCGGTCGACCGCGATGCGACGACGGGCGCTCTGTCCAAGGGTTACACGGAGTGCGTTGTGAATGCCAGGGACTGCGTGGCTGGAGCCAACCCACCATGGTACGGGACACGTGGCTCACCGCCGGGACCACACGCGTTCGGCGGCACCTTCCCGGTGCTGAGCGACACGCCCAACCTGGTCCGCGTCTCGCGCGCGGGCCAGAAGCGCCTGCAAGATTTGCGCTACCAGGGAATCTTCCACGTTTGGCTGATTGCCCGACGATCCAGCGGTACGACCGTCTTCGTCCACCATTGGAGCATCGCGCTCGCTGCCGCCGCAGTGCTCTCGCCCGGCGCCGACCCGTGCAATGTCTCGGGTTGGCAAATCCTCGGGGGAGCCGCGGCCACAGCAAAGGGCCCGGGACCGGGGCTCGGCGAAGCCGGTACTCACCGGGAAGTGTGCAAACACATTGGCGAAGCCGTGTACCCCTTGACCTCGCCGCGTTGAGGCGAGCCATTAACGGCAGTGATTGCTGGGTGACGATTGCCTTTCATCGTGCGACCATGCGCGGGCGATCTGTCCCGGGGCGGTCGCGCATGCATAGCCGGCACGCCTGACTGCACCGTCTGATCCGTGACGAGGCTGGTGAGATCGGCTCCTTTGACGGCAGCGATAGCAGGCACCGCTACCAGACGTGCTGGAAGACTACTTGCGATCACTTTTAGGGGCGCGTCCGTTATGCCGTCGTGACGGCCGGGTGACGATCCCGCTCCATTGTGTGCCCATGCGCGGGGCGGTGTGCATCGGGGTTGCCGTGCATGCCGAGCCGGCATGCTTGGCGACCACCGTCGCGTTCCTTCGCGCGTACACCGACTCGGGCGTACGGCTGGTCCTGCTGCCCGACGGTCCGGACGAGCCAACCGCGTCCGCTCTCATCACCGATCCCGAGCTCGCCGCGATCGAGCAATGGGCCACGCCCGACCCGCGGGGCATGGCCGCATGCTTCAACCGGCTGGCCACCCGGAGCCAGGCTGACGTGGTCGTCCTGCTGGAGAGCGGCGCGTTTGTCGGACCGCGCTGGCTGGAGCTGCTGCTCGCGGCGCTGGACCAGCCGGGCTGCGGGTTGGTCGGGCCGTCCACCAACGTGTCGTGGAACGAGCAGGGGATCGAGCCGCACGCCCGGGGCGACGAGGAGGGCGTACGCCGGGCGGCGGCCACGGCGTTGCGTCGCTTCGGTACCGCCGCTCGAACCCTCGAGCCGCTCTACAGCTTGGCCGACTTCTGCTACGCGGTGAGCCGACCCGTGATCGACGCGATCGGGCCGGCGGAGGAGGCGTACGGCGTCGGCCCGTGCTGGGAGATGGACTACAACATCCAGGCGGCGCGCGCCGGGTTCCGGGGCGTCTGGGTCGGGGCCTCGTACGTGTACCGCTCTGCGCCGACCCGGCGCCGTCGAGTCGTCGAGGCCGCCCGGTTCGAGGCGAACCGCCGGCTGTACCAGGATCGGTTCTGCGGGCTGCGGTTGCGCGGGGAGACCACGTCGTACCGGCCGCACTGCCTCGGCGATGCATGTGAGCACTTCGCGCCGAACACGCTCGTGCCCTCACCGGCCCCGGCCCCGGCTTCCGCCCCGACGGCGGTCCGGGCTTCCGCCGGTATGGCAGAGCCGGCCCGTATCCAGGTCACCGGAGCCGCGCCCCGGGCACCGCTGGTCAGCTGCATCATGCCCACCCGCGGGCGCCCCGAGTACGCCCGGCAGGCGGTGCGGTACTTCCAGCGCCAGGACTACCCGAACACGGAGCTCGTCATCGTCGAGGACGGCCCGCCCCTCCTCGGCGCCGACCCGCCCGACGATCCACGTGTCCGGCTGATCGCGAGTGACGTTCCCCGCAGCATCGGGGCGTTGCGCAACACCGCGTGCGAGCATGCGCGGGGAGAGGTCATCGTGCAATGGGACGATGACGACTGGTACGGGACGCAGCGCCTGTCCCGTCAGGTTGCCGATATCCGGGCAGGTACGGCCGACATCACGGCCCTGCGTGACGCGACCGTCTTCGACCTGGAGCGCTGGCAGTTCTGGCGCTTCAGCGCACAGGCGCATCGGCGGACCTTCGTTCGTGACGTCCATGGCGGGACGCTCGCGTACCGGCGGTGGGTGTGGGATCGGTTGGCCCGCTATCCTGACCGGTCGCTCGCCGAGGACGCCGCTCTCCTCGATCAGGCGGTACGCCGGGGGCGCCCGGTTGCGTGCCCTCAGCGCGGACGGAGTCTTCGTATACCTGCGTCATGCCACCAACAGCTGGCGGCTCGCGGTCGGTCCGCACACCGGTTGCGAGGCGCTGCCCGAGCCCGACCTGCCCCCCGAGGACCGGGCCTTCTACGCCGACCGCTCTCCGGCCGCGCCTCGGCACGCGCCGGACATGCACCAGCCGATGGTCAGCTGCATCATGCCGACGCTGGACCGGCGGAGGTTCGTACCGCGCGCGATCCAGTACTTCCAGCGTCAGGACTATCCGGCGAAGGAGCTGGTCATCCTCGACGACGGCCGGGACCCGGTAGCCGACCTCGTCCCGGACGACCCCAGGATCGTGTACCGGCGCCTTGAGCACCGCGTCGTGCTCGGCGCCAAGCGCAACCTCGCATGCGAGCTCGCGAAGGGCAGCATCATCGTCCATTGGGATGACGATGACTGGCAGGCCCGGCACCGGCTGTCGACCCAGGTGGCCAGGCTTGTCCAGACTGGCAGCGACCTTTGCGGCTGCCGGGCGCTGCACTTCTACGACCCGGCCACCGGACAAGCATGGCGATACGCGTGGTCGCGTACCGGACGTATCTGGGCCGCGGGATCGAGCCTCGGTTATCGCAAAGACTTATGGAAGCGGTCGCCGTTTCCGGAGGTGGCGACCGGCGAAGACTCGCGGTTTACATGGAGCAGGGAGGTTCGCTCCATGTGCGACGTCAGCGAGACTGATGCTCTGGTAGCGATCATTCACCGCCGCAACACCGTACCGAAGGCGGTGCACGGAGCGAACTGGAGCAGCGCGCCCACCCACGAGGTTGAGCGGCTGCTCGGGCCAGACCTGGCATTTTACGTTGAGCTTGTGAAACGACCGTGACCCCAGCCCGGTGCGCTCTTTGTCGCCGGGCAAGGGCTCAACCCGGAGAGCCCCGATGATTGATGCTCCATCGTCCGTTGTCCCGGACAGCGTCCCATTCAGCCTGAGCCTCATCCACGATTTCGCATTGTGGTGCGGTGATGAGCTCGTGCGAATGTCACCGTGTTCGCAACGTCTGGTGGGTTTCGTTGCTCTGCACGATCGGCCTGTGCGGCGGGCGAAGGTCAGCGGCACGTTGTGGCTGGACTCGTCTGAGGACCGTGCGAGTGCCAGCCTGCGTTCTGCGCTGTGGCGCATCCCGGCGCCCGGAGGGGTACACGTGCTCGCCGCGTCACCGACCCACCTGTGGCTCAACCCGCGAATCGAGGTCGACTTCCGTACCATCACCGCGCGCGCCCGGGCCCTGCTGGACGGGGTCACGAACGATTTCGCGGTCCTCGATGTGGCTCGCGAGCTGTGCTGTTTCACCGACGACCTGCTGCCCGGCTGGTACGACGACTGGGTGATCATGGAACGGGAGCGATTCCACCAGCTGCGCCTGCAAGCCCTCGACCAGCTCGGTGAGCGGCTGCGCACGTGCGGCCGGCTCGGTGACGCGTTACAGGTGGGGCTGACCGCCGTCCAGGCCGAACCGCTGCGCGAGACCGCCCATCGACTGGTCATCCGGGTACACCTGCAGCAGGGCAACGTCGCCGAGGCGATCCGGCAGTACCGGACGTACGAACGGATGCTTGCCGACGAGCTCGGCGCCCTGCCATCTCCGGTGATGCGTTCGCTGATCGACTCCTGTCTCGGCCGCGCCCGGTTGCCCCGGGCCAGCTGATCGCGTCGCCGGGGCGGTCACGCCGCGGTGACGACGATCGGTAAGGGTGCCCGCCCTGCCTCCCAGAGATCACAATGGAGAGACACGAACAAGACTTGTTCCCGGTAGTGCGGCCATCCAACACTCGCGTCACGAAGACGGACGAACGTGGGAGGCGAATCCGTGCCATACGCGACCGGCTCGTGCGGGAGGGTCCGCTATGGACGCGCGACCGCGAGCGGGACTTCCATACGGTCACCATGCCGGAATGCGACTGTGACCTGCTCTGCGACCTGTTGATCGCCGAGAGCGTCGAGACCATTGTCGAGGCGGTGGCCTGCGCGATCACGTCGACCCCGGTGGTGACGCCCACCAGCGGCCGGTCGGCGTACCTCCGCGGCCGGTCGCCAATCGGAGCGCCGGTGCATGGCCGGCCGGGACGGGATGAGTGCCGCGTCCCGGCCGGCGAGCGGTCATGTCAGGGTCGGTTGCGAGCCATCGCGGTACTGCACGCCGCCGCGCTGGAGCCGGACCTCGTGCCACGTGCCGGGAACCGGCTCGGTGCGGACGGTTACGCGACGCTCGACCACGACACATACCTCCTCGTCGGGCCACCACCATCCGCAGGAGTGCACCAGGGCTTCCCACTCGCTGAGGTGGGCGGTCTCGTCCAGCCCGTACCGGGCAAGTTCGAGCCGTTGGCGTACGTCGTAGGCGACCCACGACGCGTCCTGCTGCCTGTGTAACACCACACCCAGCGGAACCCCCGACGCGAGCGCGTCGCGCGGGAGCAGCACGCCCCGCCATCGGCGTTGATGGCCGGGGTCCACGCCGTGGCCGGCAGTGCGCCAATGGCGGCGCGCTCAGGCTCGCCGATCGCCCAACCGATCGAGTACTCCACGACCCGGCCCCGCTTGCGACCCCGTTCGGTGAGCCAACCCAGGACCGCGTGGGTCGCGGCGGCCGAGTCACCGCGCACCAGCAGATGCCGCCGGTGGGCGACCGGAACCTGCGCGAACGCCTCGTTCAGCACGTCGAGGTGGGCGGCGGCGGTGTTCGCGCCGGCGTTGCCCGGGCGCAGCTTGAGCGTCAGCAGCTCATCGGGTTGTCGCAGGTGACAGGATCGGATGGAACCCAAACGTGTGCTTGTAGGTCGCCGCCGCGCCTTCCTTGTCGCTGTGTGCGAGCACGATCGTGGAGTCCACGTCCAGCACCACCACACCCGCGCCGATGTCCCGCCCGGCCGCCCGGGCCGTCGGCACCTGGCCCACCAGCGTCCAGACCCGGGTCCGGACTCTCGCCCGCGCCTTCGCGATCCTTCGACCACGCCGTAGACTGCACTCCGAAAGTGCCCATTCCGCGGGAGAACCTGATCGATTCGACACCGTCAGTTTCCTTGCAGGAGAGACACTTTCGCTCATCTACACGCCGTAGGCCGATCCAGGTGGTAGGAGCCGGACAGCGGGTCGTTGTACTGGCCCTGGAACCCGAGCCGGTGGCGGCCATGAGTGCTTCCGGGCCGTCGTACCGGCTGCGGC
>Ga0137375_10006227_pt1 | contig 14172 bp, 15 predicted proteins | sample SagtaG_24_FD_104936 | JGI IMG/M metagenome (GOLD analysis project Ga0137375, IMG submission 104936) | Vadose zone soil microbial communities from Sagehorn Ranch, Mendocino, California, USA - Sage1_R_113_16 metaG | ecosystem: Environmental > Terrestrial > Soil > Vadose zone | place: USA...
GACGGCGTCGGCACCAAGCTCAAGCTCGCCTTCGCGCTGGGCCGGCACGACACGATCGGCATCGACCTGGTGGCGATGAGCGTCAACGACATCCTCGTCCAGGGTGCCGAGCCGTTGTTTTTCCTCGACTATTACGTTTGCGAGCGGCTCGACGTCGCGGTGGCGCGCGACGTGATCAAGGGCATTGCCGCCGGTTGCGAGCAGGCCGGCTGTGCGCTGATCGGCGGCGAGACCGCCGAGCATCCAAACGCGTTCGTACCCGGCGAGTACGACCTGGCGGGCTTTGCCGTCGGCGTCGTCGAAAAAAGCCGCGCGATCGACGGTCGCGGCATCGTGGATGGGGACGTCCTTATCGGCCTCTCATCGAGCGGCCCGCATGCCAATGGTTTCTCGCTCATTCGCAAGATCCTCGAAGCGAGCCGTGCGGATCTCGCGCGACCGATCCCTGGCGTCACGGGATCGCGCACGCTTGGCGACACCCTGCTCGAGCCGACGCGAATCTATGCCAAACCGGTGCTCTCGCTCTTGGCTGAGGTCGAAGTCAAGGGCATGGCTCATATCACCGGCGGCGGTCTCGCCGAAAACACGCACCGAATGTTTCCCCTGGGCCTCGCGGCACGTATCGATGCGTCGCGCTGGCCGCGGCCGCCGATCTTCGGCTGGCTGCAGCGGGAGGGAAACGTGACGACCGACGAGATGCACCGCGTATTCAATTGCGGCATCGGAATGATTATCGTGGTCGCACCCGGCGATACCGAGTCAGCGCTGGCGCGGCTGACTGGATTGGGCGAGTCCGCCAGGGTGATCGGCGGCGTCGAGCGCCGCCGCCCGGGCACGCCGGCGACGGTCATCACTTGAACCAGCCCATGGGACGGCGCGTCCGATGAAGCGGCTGGTGATCGTCATTTCCGGCCGCGGCTCGAACATGGCGGCGATCCTCGCCGCCGAGCGCGCGGGCACGATTTCGGGGCGCGTCGTCGGCGTCATCAGCAACCGCCCCGACGCCGCGGGGCTGGCCATCGCGGCCCGGCACGGCGTTCCGACCGCGATCGTCGATCACCTTGCGTTCCCCGAGCGCAAAGCCTTCGATCGCGCGCTCTCCGCCGCGATCGACGCTTTTGCTCCCGATCTCGTCGTGCTCGCCGGATTCATGCGCGTCCTGGGAGCGGACCTTGTCGCGCGCTATCGCGATCGCCTGCTCAACATTCATCCCTCGCTCCTGCCGGCGTACCCGGGACTGAACACGCACCGCCGGGCACTCGCCGACGGCGTCAAGCTGCACGGCTGCACGGCCCATTTCGTGACCTCGCAGGTCGACCACGGGCCCATCGTCGCCCAGGGCGCGGTTGCGGTGCGCAACGACGATGACGAAGCAAGCTTGGCCGCGCGCGTGCTCTCGGCGGAGCACCGCGTGCTGGTTGCCGCGGTCCGCTGGTTCTGCGAGGATCGCCTCGTCATCGAAGGCAAGAGGGTGCGCGTTAAGAACGAGACCGCCGGCACCGAAGCGCAGCTCGTTCCCGAGTTGCCCCTCTTGCCTTAGCCAAATCCCGACCCGAACGATGCCGACGTTGCCGCGCATGACTTCGATTCCAGGCGTCTCGCTGCTCCATTGGCTGCGGCAACATTCGAGGCGCACGCTCACCTGCGCCATCGTCGCCTCGCTGCTCGCGCACTTGATCGTCTCGATGTCGCTGCAGCGCCCTGCGGTCGGCGCTGAGCCACTGCCGGTGCTTTCTGCGACCATCACCGAGATTCCGCCTCCACCCGCGCCTATCGTCAAGCGCGTGCCACCGAAGCGCAAGCCGAAGGCGGTGGCTCCTTGGGTTCCGGTGATCGCGGCAGCGGCCGAGACGAGCGAACCCGTCGCCGCCGTTGCCGAGGATCCAGTGGTGGAAGCCGCGCCCGAGGCCGTGGCTTCCGCCCCGCCGGCGCCAACCGAAGAAGTCTTGCCCGTCGCGGTCTCGGACGCGGCGCCCCCGCGGCAGTTACCGCCGCGTATCGAGCTCGTCTATCGCGGATTTCTCGGGACGCAGGGCTTCTTTATCGGCGATGCGGTCTATCGGCTCGAGCACGGCGACAACCGTTACACGATCACCAGCATCGGCGAAGCGCGCGGCTTGGCAGCGCTGTTCTTGCGCGGCCAGGGGCGGCTGACCTCCACGGGTACGATCACGAGCGCCGGGCTGCAACCCGATCTCTACACGGCGGAGCGCAGCAGCGACGGCCGCCACGAAGCGGCGACTTTCGATTGGGAGTCCGGCATCGTATTGCTCAATGGCGACAAGACCGCCGGCCTCGAGCTGCCGACGTTCGATCCGCTGGCGGTGCTCTGGCAGTTTTATTTCGCTCCGCCCGACCGGAACGAAGCGGAGTTCAACGTCGCGACGACGCGGCGCGTGTATCACTCGCGCTTCCATCGTACGGGCGTCGAGAGCATCAAGTTGAGCTTCGGCGACGTCGACGCGGAGGTGTGGGAGCGCACAAGCGGCGACGGCAACATCACCGCGCGAGTTTGGCTCGCGCCTTCGCTGCATCACGTGATGGTCAAGATGCGGCTATCCAACGGCCGGCTCACCGGCGAGGCCCTGCTCGACAGTATCCGGGTCGACGAGACCGTCGCGCAGCAATGAACACTCGCGCGCGCGAGCTCGCGGCGCTTGCCGACGCGCTTGCCGCCGTGCTGCCTCTTACCGAACCAGCCGACGTCGCGCTCCGCGATTTCTTCCGCGCTCATCGGCAGCTCGGCCAGCACGACCGCGCATTCGTGGCCGACGGCGTGTTCGCGGTGCTGCGGCGACGCCGTTCGTTGATCGCACACGCGGCGACGAGCGCGCCGCGGGCGCTGGCGATTGCCGCTGCCTCGCGCGAGCTGGGCCTGAGCCTGCGCGAGCTGGAGACGGCGCTCGCGCCGGACGAACGCGCATGGGTGCGCGAGTTCAAGGCGCGCAAGCCCGATCTCACCCCGGCGGAGGCCGTCGATCTGCCCGACTGGCTATGGGACGCTCTGGGAAAGGCGATCCCCGCGGAACGCGACGCGCTGGCGCGGGCATGGCTGGCGCCGGCGCCGCTCGATCTTCGAGTCAATCCGTTCAAGACGAGCCGGGATGCCGCGCGCGCCGCGCTGGCCGCGGACGGAATCGACGCTTCGCCAACCCCGTATTCGCCGCTCGGGCTGCGCGTCGCGAGCAAGCCGGCGTTGCAGCGCCATCGATTGTTCCTCGATGGCGCGATCGAGGTCCAGGACGAAGGCAGTCAGCTGCTCTGTTTCCTGGTCGCGCCGAAACGATCCGAGATGATCGTCGATTTCTGCGCCGGCGCCGGCGGCAAGACACTGCTCCTGGGCGCGCTCATGCGCTCGCTGGGGCGCCTCTACGCTTTCGACGTTTCGCCGCGCCGGCTCGCCCACCTCAAGCCGCGGCTCGCACGCTCGGGATTGTCGAACGTGCATCCGGTGCGCATCGCCGACGAGCGCGACAATCGCGTCAAGCGTCTCGCCGGCAAGATCGACCGCGTGCTCGTCGATGCGCCGTGCAGCGGCTTCGGCACCTTGCGCCGCAACCCCGACTTGAAGTGGCGGCAGCCACAATCCGCGATTCGCGAGCTGGCGGCGAAACAGGCGCGCCTGCTCGCCGCCGCCGCCGCATTGCTCAAACCGGGCGGCCGCCTGGTATATGCGACCTGCAGCGTGCTTCCCGACGAAAACGAGGCGGTCGTCGAAGGCTTTCTCGCCGCGCACCCGGAGTTTGTGCTCGGCGACGCTGCCGCCGAGCTCGCGCGCGCCGGCATCGCGCTCGACATCGGACGCATGCTACGGCTCTACCCTCATCGTCACGGCTGCGACGGCTTTTTCGCGGCGGTGCTCGAGCGAAGCCGATGAACCGCCGCGGCGCCGTCGCACGAGCGCTCGTGATCGCGCTGGCGCTCGCCGTGGCACCGGCCGCGGCCGCGGACGTGCCGACTCCGCGCCGCTACCCGGCGGCGGGCACGGTCGAGATCGCGTTCACTCCTGGCGACGCTGTCGACAATCTTATCGTCGCCGCGATCGATCGTGCGCAAGCGGAAGTCCTCGTCCACGCGTATACGTTTACACACAGGAAAATCGCGCAGGCGCTGATCAATGCCCGGCGCCGCGGCGTTGCAGTCGCGGTTCTCGCCGATCGCGAGCAGGCGCGTGCCATGCCGCAAAACGTCCTGGCGCAGCTCGCGAATGGAGGCGTCGAAGTCTGGCTCGACGGCAATTTCGCGGCGGCGCATAACAAGGTCATCGTCATCGATGCCGGCCTGCAACGTGCGACAACGATTACCGGCAGCTACAATTTCACTCTGGCCGCGCAGCGCAGCAACGCCGAAAACATCGTCGTGCTGCACGACAACGAGCCGGTCGCCGGCGCATATCGCGATAACTGGCGGCGCCTAAGGGCCGCTGCCACGCCTTGGTCGGACGCGGCGCTGAAATAACGGCTTCGTCGCCGAGCGCAATAGCGGACCCGTGTAGCCCGGGCTGACCCGGATTTGATCCGGGGAAGCCCGGGGCGACGTATCCCGAAACCCTGGGGTTCGCCGCATGGCCACGCCCCGGGCTTCGCTTGCCGCTCAGCCCGGGCTATGGCTAGGCTACACTTCGCGCCATGCTGGCGCCGTTGGAACTCGACCGCATTCTGCAAGCTCTGGGTACGCCGGCCGGCCTCGCCGACCTGGGCGCCGTCTTCGCGTGTTTCGGCGTCGCGTGGTGGGTCGATCGCCGGGTCCGATTGGGCAGCGGCGTCGAATCGCGCCTCGCCAAGATCGGCGCGGGCAGCGTCAACCGCGTGATCTTTCCGTTGACGGCGCTGCTGTTGCTGCTCGTCGTGCGCAGCTTCTTGGTGCGTTGGCATCCTCCCCTGTTCTTTTCCATCGCCGTACCGCTGGTCGTCGCGCTCGCGCTCATCCGCCTGTGCCTGTACGCGTTGCACAGCCTTTTCGGACCGAGTCGCTTCGTACCGATCTCGGAGCGCGCGATCAGCTTCACCATATTCGGCGCGCTGATCCTGTACTACTTTGGAGTGTTGCCCGAGATCGGCAATACCCTTGCCGAGGTGAAGCTCCCGGTCGGTAAGACGGAAGTGAGCATGTTCGACCTCGGCCGCGATTCGCTCGTCCTGATCCTCGCCATCGTCGCTTCGCTTTGGATAGCCGGGTTCCTGGAGCAGCAACTGATGCGCTCCAAGACCGGTGACACAAACGCCCGCGTCGTCGTGGCCAAGCTCTTCCGGGCGCTGCTGCTGCTCATCGGTGTGCTGATCGCGCTGTCCGTTGTCGGGATCGACATCACCGTGTTGTCGGTGTTCGGCGGCGCCCTGGGTGTGGGCATCGGTCTCGGCCTGCAGAAGCTCGCCAGCAACTACATCGCGGGATTCACGATCCTGCTCGACCGCTCGGTGCGCATCGGCGACATGATCACCGTCGACAACCGGTTTGGCATCGTGAGCAAGGCGACCGCCCGCTATGTCGTCGTGCGGAGTCTTGACGGCATCGAGGCCATCGTGCCCAACGAGACCATGGTCACGACGACGGTGCTCAATCACTCCTACACCAGTCGCGATATCAAGCTCGGAGTGCCCGTTCAGATCAGCTACGACAGCGATCTCGATCTCGCGATGCGACTCATGACCGATGTCGCGCTGGGCGAGCCGCGCGTCCTGCGCCAGCCGAATCCGCCGCTGGTCTTGATCCTCCGGTTCGCCGAAAGCGGTATCGACCTCGAGCTCGCGGTATGGATCAACGATCCGGAAAACGGCCAAAGCAACCTCAGGTCAGCCCTCTTGCTGGGCATCTGGCGCACCTTTCAGGCGGAGGGGATCAAGGTTCCGTATCCGCAACGCGAGGTGAAACTCATCGCGGATTCTTTTACAAGTGCTGATAATGGCCCTAGTGAGAGTAAGCGATCACATCGATAAGAGCGGTAGCGCACATGAGTCTTGGGAATGCCCGCCGGAACCGTGTAAAATAGACCCTGTCTTAACACCCATGGCGCTAACGTCTCCGCGCCCCGAGATCCCCCATTGATTAATTCAGATTTTCTTTCGTTTGCCTCACAAGGTCTCCTCCCATTGCCATGGTGGGGATATGTCGTACTTGCCCTGGCGTTGACCCATGTCACCATTGCCGCGGTGACGATCTTTCTGCATCGGAGCCAGGCGCATCGAGGGTTGGATTTGCATCCCTTAATCAGCCACTTCTTCCGCTTCTGGCTTTGGCTGACGACCGGCATGGTGACCAAGGAATGGGTCGCGATTCATCGTAAACACCACGCCCGCGTCGAAACGGCGGACGATCCGCACAGCCCGCAGACCCGCGGCATCCGTACGGTCCTTCTGCAAGGCGCCGAATTGTATCGGGCGGAATCGACTAACGCCGAGACGCTCGAAAAATATGGTGCCGGGACTCCGGACGACTGGCTCGAGCGCAATGTCTACGGCCGCTTCTCCTGGGAAGGGGTTGGCCTGATGCTCATGGTCGACCTCGTCCTGTGCGGCCCGATCGGGATGACGATCTGGGCGGTGCAGATGGCCTGGATCCCGATTACTGCTGCGGGAATCGTCAACGGACTGGGCCATTACTGGGGCTACCGTAACTTCTCCTGCGAGGATGCCAGTCGCAACATCGTGCCCTGGGGCATCGTGATCGGCGGCGAAGAGCTGCACAACAACCACCACGCCTACGGGACCTCTGCGAAGCTGTCGTCGCGCTGGTACGAATTCGATCTTGGCTGGACCTATATCCGATGCCTCGAGGCCTTGGGCCTTGCCAAGGTGCGCAAGGTCGCGCCGCGGATCAAGTTTGATCGCGAAAAGCTCCACGCCGATCTGGAAACGCTGCAATCCGTGATCACGCATCGCTATGCCGTGCTCATGAGCTACGCGCGCTCGCACAAGCAGGCGTTCGCCGGTGAAGTGGCTGCCCTGCGCGAACGCGCCCGGCGAGGCGAGCTGTCGGTGGACATGCGCAGCTTGCGGCGCCTGCGCCGCTGGTTCCAATCAGATGGGCGCGACCTTCCGGAAAGCGATCGAGCGCGCCTCGCGCCGGCGCTGGAAAGCAGCAAAGCGCTGCAGACGATATACGCCATGCGGCAAGAGCTGACCGCGTTATGGCAGCGCTCCAACGAGTCGCGCGAGCAACTACTGGCGCGACTGCAGGACTGGTGCTATCGCGCCGAGGCGAGCGATATCGTCCCGCTACGCAATTTCTCGCGCGAGCTCAGGAGCTACAGCTAGGAATACGGGCCCGTAACGATGAAAAGCCCGCCACTCGGCGGGCTTTTTTTGTTATTCGTGGTTCCCGCGAAAGCGGGATTCCAGCGTCGTTCGCGACATTGATTGTCGTCCCGGCGAAGGCCGGGACCCAAGTTGGTCGGCGCGCTCGCCCGGGATGCCGCATCCGTTTCCGATCACACTCTCGCCTACGGCGCGGCGCTCTCGGACGGATGCGTCACTTGAGCTTGGTTTCCTTGTAGAGGACGTGCTTGCGGGCGACAGGATCGAATTTCTTGATCTCCATCTTTCCCGGCATCGTCTTCTTGTTTTTGGTCGTGGTGTAGAAGTGTCCGGTTCCGGCCGAGGACTCCAGCTTGATCTTGTCGCGCATGTCGAAAGCTCCTTTGCTGTCAGCCTCTGGTCGCCGCTTGCCTAACGGCCGGCGTCAAATGTGCTCGCCGCGCGATCGCAGCTCCGCCAAGACGACATCGATACCTTTTTTGTCGATCGTGCGCAGCGCCGCGTTGGTAAGCCTCAGATTCACCCACCGATTCTCGCTCTCGACCCAGAATCGGCGCCGCTGCAGGTTCGGCAGGAAGCGCCGCCTGGTCCGGTTATTGGCGTGGGAGACGTTGTTGCCCACCATCGGGGCCTTGCCGGTTACTGCACACACGCGAGCCATGGCCGCTCCAATCGTTGAACGCCGGCGCTACTCAAGCGCAGGATTTGCGAAAAGCTTGGCATTCTAGCTTGAAACGCATGGTGATTCAACCGCTTGCTGGTCACGTGTGTCAGAGGAGCCCGCGCTCGGCGAACGATACGGTTCGTGTCCCGGCAACGATGAAATGGTCGAGCGTCTTGATCTCGACCAGCGACAGCGCCTGCTTGAGCGTCTGGGTCAGCAATTCGTCCGCGCGGCTGGGCTCGGCCACGCCCGATGGGTGGTTGTGGGCGAATATGACGCCTGCCGCATTGTGCTTGAGCGCCGTCTTCACGACCTCGCGCGGATAAACGCTGGTCTGCGTTAGCGTGCCCCGGAACAGCTCCTCCGACGCGAGCAAACGGTTCTGCGCGTCCAGGAATAACGCCACGAATACTTCGTGCGCATGTCCTCCTAGCGTCAGCCGCAGAAAGTCGCGTACCTCGCGTGGAGAAGCGAGTGTGTCGCGTTCGCCGATCTCTTCGGCCAGCGCACGACGGACCATTTCGATCACGGCTTTCAATTGCGCGTACTTGGCCGGGCCCAGGCCCGCGATCGCGGCGACTTCCTCCAGCGTCGCCGCGAACAAACGGTGCAGGCTCCCGAAGCGTGCAATCAGCTCGCGCCCGAGCTCGACCGCGCTCTTGCCCGCAATGCCGGTGCGCAGAAAGATTGCCAGCAATTCAGCCTCGGATAGCGCCGCCGCGCCGTGCTTGAGCAGGCGTTCACGCGGCCGTTCGTCTTCCGGCCAGTCGGTGATTCGCATCGATCAAGTCCCTATACCGTGGTGCCGGGTCATATTAAACTCCCGCCACGCGCCTGCCCCATAGGCCAAACGGACGACATCGGATGACAACACAACCGGCCGCTCGCCCCTTGCGCCGCGTCGTGCTCGGAATAACGGGCGGCATCGCCGCGTACAAGGCCGCCGAGCTGACACGGTTGCTGGTCAAGGAAGGGATCGCAGTCGAAGTTGTGATGACGCCGGCCGCGACGCAGTTCATCGCAGCGATGACATTGCAGGCGCTGTCCGGCAACCCGGTCCTGACCGATCTGTGGCATTCCGGTGCCGCCAATGCGATGGGTCACATCGATCTCTCGCGCCACGCCGATGCAATCCTCGTCGCGCCTGCGTCGGCCGACTTCATCGCCAAACTGGCGCAAGGACAAGCCGACGATCTGCTGTCGACGCTGTGCCTCGCGCGCAACTGTCCGCTTCTGGTCGCGCCGACGATGAACGTGCAGATGTGGACCAATCCGGCGACGCAACGCAATGTTGCACAGTTGAAGGCGGACGGTATCGAGATTCTCGGACCCGGCAGCGGTGGCCAAGCCTGCGGCGAGGTCGGTGACGGCCGCCTGATCGAGCCGGAAGAGATCCTGGCGGCACTGATCGCGTGGGCGCAACCGAAGCTCTTTGCCGGCAAGCGTGTTCTGCTCACTGCCGGGCCGACGTTCGAAGCGATCGACCCGGTGCGCGGCGTCACCAACTTGAGCTCCGGCAAAATGGGTTTCGCGCTGGCGCAGGCTTGCGCCGAGGCGGGCGCGGCGGTAACGATGGTCGCGGGACCAACTGCGGTGCCGACGCCGGCCGGGGTTGTTCGCGTCGATGTGCGCAGCGCCGTCGAAATGGCCGCGGCGGTCGATTCGGCGGTCAAGACCTGCGATGTCTTCATCGCGGTGGCGGCGGTCGCCGACTACACGCCCGTTGACGCACATGCCACTAAACTCAAGAAGAGTGCAGAGCCATTGACGCTGGCGCTCAAACCTACGGTCGACATCCTGGCTGCGGTCGCGGCGCGTCCGAAACCGCCGTACTGCGTAGGCTTCGCCGCGGAAACCGATGACGTCAACGAAAATGCCGAGTCCAAGCGCCGCAGGAAGAAAGTCCCCCTGCTCGTGGCCAATCGCGCTCAGGACACGCTCGGCAAGGACGAGAACGAAGTGACTTTGCTCGACGACGCGGGCGCGCATCCCTTGCCGCGCATGGGCAAATTGGCGCTGGCGCGGCAGTTGGTCGCCGAAATCGCCCAGCGCCTGCCGCGGTCGTGAGGCGAGCTCGCCTCGAGGGCAGATGACCGCTCAGTCAGCGACGATAGCGCTCAAGGTCCTCGACGAGCGCATCCGGCCCTACCTGCCCTCCTACGCCACGCCGGGCTCCGCGGGGATGGACCTGCGCGCCTGCATCAACGCGCCGGTGACGCTGATGCCGGGCCAGACCGAGCTGGTGCCGACGGGGGTCGCGATCCACATTGCGGACCCCGGGCTCGCTGCGCTGATCCTGCCGCGTTCCGGTCTGGGTCACAAGCACGGCATCGTGCTGGGCAATCTGGTGGGACTGATCGACTCGGATTACCAGGGACAATTGATGGTGAGCTGCTGGAACCGCGGGTCGACCGCATTTGAGCTCAAGCCTATGGAAAGATTGGCCCAACTTGTGCTTGTACCGGTAGTTCAGGCATCCTTTGTCGAAGCGAAGGGCTTCAATGAAAGCCAAAGGGGTAGTGAGGGGTTTGGGAGCAGCGGGCGGAGCTAACGATGGCTTGCCCAAGCGAACCGGCGCCCGCAACAGCGAGGGCGCGTCGATGAAACTGGTCAGAGACGTCGATGCTACCTCGTACAAGGTCATCAGGTCGGCAGCTGACCTTGCGATCAACGGTGCGCCGCCAATGTTCGCGGAGCCGATTCACGTCGGCCGTCCCAACATCGGCAACCACAAGCGCTTTCTACAACGCGCATCCGATATTCTCGATAGCGGCTGGCTGTCCAACAATGGCCCGATTGCACAAGAGTTCGAGCAACGGATTGCCGCGTTTCTCGGCGTCAGGCACTGCGTGGCGATGTGCAACGGTACAATCGCCCTGGAAATCGCCACGCGTGCGCTTGAGCTGAAAGGCGAGGTGATCGTTCCGTCGTACACGTTCATCGCCACCGCACATGCATTGCAGTGGCAGGAGATCACACCGATCTTCGCCGATATCGACCCCGCTACGCACAACCTCGATCCGGCCGCGGTTTGGCGCATGATTACCCCGCGGACCACCGGAATCGTCGGCGTGCATTTGTGGGGTCGCGCCTCTCCCGTCAAGGAATTGGAAGCGATCGCGAGCGAGCACAACCTGCGGTTGATGTTTGACGCATCACACGGATTTGGATGCAGTCTGGACGGCAAGCTGCTCGGCGGATTCGGCGAATGCGAGGTCTTCAGCTTTCATGCGACAAAATTCTTCAACACCTTCGAAGGCGGCGCGGTCGTTACGAACAACGATACTCTGGCCGAGAAGATGCGGCTGATGCGCAACTTCGGCTTTTCCGGTTACGACAATGTGATCTATCCGGGAACCAATGGAAAAATGGCCGAGATCGCGGCGGCCATGGGATTGACCAACCTTGAGGACATGGACGATTTTGTTGCGACAAATCGGCACAACTATCAGTGCTACCGAGACGCGATCGCGGTCGTCCCCGGATTGAGCGTGCTGCAATATGACGAATCGGAACGGAACAATTATCAGTATGTTGTGGTAGAGGTGGCGCCCTACTTCCCGGTGACGCGCGATCGAATCGTCGAGGCACTTCATGCCGAAAACGTACTTGCGCGGAAATATTTCTGGCCCGGCTGTCACAATATGGAGCCATACCGATCGTACTATCCGCACGCCGGTCTGGTGCTCCCGAACACGAATCGCGTGGCCGAGCGGGTCGTCGTCCTGCCAACCGGATCAGCGCTGCGCGCCGACGCGATCCGAGGGATCGCGTCCATTCTCGGGGTCCTCGCGTTGGGCGCGGTGTGATTGCGCATCACGCGCGACCTTTTTCGCACATCAGGAAAATGCTCGAGCACAGGTCCGGATAACGCTGTCCCAGCTTGTAGCAGCCCTCCAAATATTCCTTCGAGACGATGTCTGTCTTGAGCAGCATGTCCCACTGGAAATTCGCCAGCGCCTTGAAGAAGATTCCGGATCGGAAGACGACTTGCAGTCCCGCCGCAACAGCGTCCCGCTCCAGTGTGTCCAACGAGTAGGTGAAGCGGTGGCCATGGACGGCCTCTTCCGGAGTGACCGCCGCGTTGTGTGTTATGAGTCCCATCGTCACCGCGATCTGCCGCGAAGGAGCGTTGGCGTTCGGACAGACAAGGAAGAGCCGGCCATCTGGCGACAGCCACTCACGGTTGATGCGGGCGAGGATCGCCACCGGGTCGTCGATGTGTTCCAGCACATGCGTGAGGACTACGTTGTCGTAAGTCACGGGAAGGTTCGCGGTCTCGAAGCGCGAGTTTACGAACTTGACCTTGTCGCCGAACCGCTTCCGCGCGGATTCGATCGCCTGGTCCGAAGCCTCAACACAAGTAAGATCGTCGAAACATGGAAGCAATCGGCCGGTGAAGTCGCCCTTGAAGCTTCCGAGCTCAAGGCAATTTCCCGGTCGAAAGAAAGGCAGGAATGACCTCAACATCAGAGGATGCATGACATCGAAATCGAAGTTGTACGCGTACTTGCTCCCCGTCAGGTCCGCAAGTTCAAGGTTGTAGTCTCGCTCGGTTGTCATGATTGGCGTTTCCCGCTGATTTCCAGTTCCATTGACACGGTTTCCCCCTTGCGCACGATCTCCGAGAACCCGAAATTCTTGTACAAGCGGATCGCTTCAAGGCTCTCAAGGCTGACCTCCAACCGGACCGCCTTCATGCCCTCCTGCCGTGACCTGTTGAGGCAATGATCGAGTAGCGCCGAGGCGATGCCCCGACCCATGAATTCCTTGGCGACGCTCACGCTGGTAATAAAGCCGGTGCGCGTGCCGGGATCGTTCATGTACGCGGCCACGAGCCCGACTAAGGCTTTACCCGACCACGCCTCGAACGTCTTGGCGCGCGCGCTTATCTTTCTCGAATATTCCCCAATATTGACTTTGAGGCTCAGGTTTGGAGAGAAGTCCCTGTCGCATCCTTCCAGGTGGGCCTGGATGTCCTCCTTGGTCGCGGTCCCCTCGCGGAATTCGATTCCGATGCAGCTCATTCCAAGATCGCGATCCCGAAGCCGTGGCGGCCGAACTCGTTCCCGTTGTAGAGCAGGTACGTGTGGCCGTCCCGTTCGAACAGGTTGGGATAGCACAGCATGTCCGAATCCCAACCCGAGACCGATACGTCGATCCCGACTCCGGCGTCGTCCCGGGTCCACTGGCTCAAATCGTGCGACCATGCGTGGCCGAGGCGGTATCCACGTTCCTTGTTCGCTCTGAAATCGGTCGATTGCCGGTAGCAGAAGATCATGTGATACCGGTCGTCGATTCGCGCCACTGTTGGCAGGGCCTGGCTCTCATCGGGGTCCAGGCGGTCGGCAATGATCTGCCGGGCCTCCTCCTTTTTCCAGACAAGGCCGTCACGGGATACGGCATGCCCGATCTTGTAGGTTCGCTCGGGCGCGGCGCCTTCCGCTGGACGCTTCCAGGCGGTTCCGAAGATGTACCACATGTGAAATTGGTCGCCGTCAATCAGCACAAACGCGTCGCCGACCAGGAATGGCTCGTGCAGCGAGGACGTAAGGATTGGCCCGTCGCCGATTTTTCGGAAGGTGAGCCCTTCGTCATCGCTCTCAGCTACTCCCACTGAGGTCTCCACGGAGACCGAGGTCCGACGGCTCCATCCGCAGGTATATCCATAAATCTTGCCGGCATGCCGTAAAACGTTCATCGGGAAGATACCGTGCTCGTCGAAACATCCGAGTTTGCCCAGCTCGATCACGCTGCGATCGCTCACCCGGATTACGTGTTGAAAATCTTTGGTGAAATCGGCAAAGCAGACGTGGCTCAAGTACTTTCCATTGCGCGGATCGCGTTCCCGCGAGGAGAAGTAAATCCGCGTGAAGCGGTCAAAGACCAACGCCTGCGGGGCCTGCGCGAATTGCTCGCAATGGTTCGGCAATTCAAATCGAGAAGGGTCGAAGATCTTGCCCAGCTTCTTCCACCTCAATGGAGGCGCGGCGGCGTGTCTCAAAGGGCTCCCTCCAGCCTGGCGAGACCGAAGCCTTCGCGGCCGACGTTATTGCCAAGGTAGAACATGTAGGTCTCGCCGTCGACCTCGAGGACATGCGGATAGCTGATCATTTCCGAGTCCCACCCGTCTTCGGATACGTCGATGCCCGCCTTCGAATCGTCGCGGGTCCAGTGCCACAGGTCGTCCGATACCGCGTAGCCGATCCGATACCCGTTCTCCGAGCCGCGAAAATTCTCGCTGCGTCGGTAGCA
>Ga0137375_10006241_pt1 | contig 14144 bp, 10 predicted proteins | sample SagtaG_24_FD_104936 | JGI IMG/M metagenome (GOLD analysis project Ga0137375, IMG submission 104936) | Vadose zone soil microbial communities from Sagehorn Ranch, Mendocino, California, USA - Sage1_R_113_16 metaG | ecosystem: Environmental > Terrestrial > Soil > Vadose zone | place: USA...
GGCGCGCCCGGCCAGCAGAAGCAGTTCAGCAATCAGCCACCCGGTGGCGGCCAGCCGGGCGCGCCCGGCCAGCAGAAGCAGTTCAGCAATCAGCCACCCGGCGGCGGCCAGCCGGGCGCACCCGGCCAGCAAAAGCAGTTCAGCAATCAGCCACCCGGCGGCGGCCAACCGGGCGCGCCCGGCCAGCCGGGAGCACCGGGCCAACCGGGAGCGTCGCAGCAAAAGCAATTCAGCAAACAGTCGCCGGGTCCGGCGGGCCAGAACCAGCCGGCCGGCAACATCGAGCAGTTGCGCTCGCAGCGGCAGACGAGCACCGATCCGAACGGGCGGACGACCATCCAGGAGGGCAATCGTACGATCGTGCAGGACCAGGGCCGCACATTCATTGGCTCGGACGAGAACCAACGCTTCCGGCGCTTCGGCGGCGGCAAGGTCGAGCAACGCGGCAACGAGACCTACAACATCGTGTCGCGGCCCGGCGGCGTCGAGATCATCAACGTGACCGACCGCAACGGGCAGCTGATCCGGCGCGTCCGCCGCGGTCCCGACCGGCGCGAAGTCGTGCTGATCGACAATCGGCGCGGTCCTGGCTTCGGCACCGGCCTTGCGGCCGGGATCGCGGTCGGCGTCACGGCGGCGGTCGTGCTCAATCTGCGGCCTCCGGTCGTGAACATTCCGCGCGAGCGCTATATCGTCGACATGGACACTGCGCCGCCCGACCTGCTCTACGAGACGCTCGAGGCACCGCCGCTCATGGAGCTCGAGCGCCCCTATTCGCTCGACGAGATCCGCTACAACGTCGAGCTGCGCGACCGCATGCGCCGGATCGACATCAACACGATCACGTTCGATACCGGCTCCTGGGAGATCTCCCCCGACCAGTTCGACCGGCTCGCCGGCATTGCCGCCGCAATGCGACGGGTCCTCGAACGGCGGCCGAACGAGATTTTCCTGACCGAAGGGCACACCGACGCCGTCGGGTCCGACCTCGACAACCTCACGCTCTCCGACCGGCGCGCGGAGACGGTCGCCGTCATCCTCTCCGAGAGGTTCGGGATTCCTCCGGAGAATCTGGTGACGCAGGGCTACGGAGAGCAATACCTCAAGGTGCAGACGCAGGAGGCCAACCGCCTCAACCGCCGCGTCGCGATGCGGCGGATCGGGCCGCTCCTGGCCGGCGCGCAGCAATAGCTGCACCGGCCAGTTCGTGGACTGCCTCGAGGCGTGGCGCGCAAGTGCCACGCCTCATTGCATGGACTATCGCGCCCCGTAGCATCGCGCCAATCGCGATCTCCGGGGAGCAACGCGATGCAGCGGATATGGGTTGGGCTCGTGGCCGCCACGCTCGCGGCAGGCAGCGCGAACGCGCAGAGCTGGCCGTCGCGCCAGCTCGAGATGATCATCCCGTTTCCAGCCGGCAGCGGCGTCGACGTGATCGGACGCGCAGTCGGCTCGGCGCTTGGCACAGCAACGGGACAGACCGTCGTGGTGGTCAACCGCGACGGCGCCGCCGGCACCATCGGCTTCGGCGCGCTCGCAGCGTCGGCGTCCGACGGCCACACCATCGGGTTCGGCCCGACCACGCCGATCGCCAACGCGCCGTATCTGGTGAAGGGCGTGCGTTACGACGTCGAGTCGTTCACCTACGTCTGCCAGATCTTCGAGAACGTCTTCACCATCGCGCTCGGGCCGCAGTCCAAGCTCTCGTCCGCACCCGAGCTCTTCGCCGCCACGGCGCGCGAACCGGGCAAGCTCACCTATGGCCACGCCGGCACCGGCACAATCCCGCATCTGTCGGTCGCCAACCTCGCCGATGCGCTTAAGCTGCAGTTTCAGCCGGTGCCATTCCGCGGCGACGCTCCCCTCGTGCCCGGCCTGCTGCGCGGCGAGGTCGATTTCGGTGCGCCCGCGGTCTCGACTATTCACGGACAGCCCGCCATCAAGCCGATCGGCATGTTTGCGGACGAGCGCCATCCCGCCTATCCGAACGTGCCGACCGCAAAGGAGCTCGGCGTCGCGACCAGCGTGCCGCCGGGCCACAACGGCCTCTATGCGCCCACGGGCGTTTCAACAAGCGTGCGCACGACGCTGGAGCGCGCCTGCGTGACGGCGATCGACAGCGAGGTGGTGCGCCGGACGATCGCCAACACCGGCCAGAGCATCAAATATCTCAAGGGCAACGACTTCCACGCCCAGACCGCGGCTGACTACAAGTCCAAGGGCGAGTTGATCCGGCGCCTCGGACTGGCGAACGAGTAGCGCTGGCAGCAGTCTCACGCGACTCTCTGCGACCGTCACCCTGAGGTGCGAGGTCGCGCAGCGACCGAGCCTCGAAGGGCGACGGCCCGTATCTCGACGCGAACCGGGGCCGCATCCTTCGAGGCTCGCTTCGCTCGCGCCTCAGGATGACGGTCGTTGTTCGGTGTTTCTGGATCGTACTCGCTTAGTAGAAAGTCACTCGAGCTTGATGCCCGCGGTCCTGATGACGGTCTTCCAGCGCTCGGCCTCGTTGCGCACGAACGCGGCCGTTTCCTGCGGGGTCAAGCCGAGCGGCTCGCAGGCGTTCTCGCGGAAGCGAGCCGCGATCTCGGGCTGTTTGATTGCCTCGACCAGATCGGCCCGCAGCTTGTCGACGATTCGCTGCGGCGTCTTTGGCGGAAGGAACACGCCGACCCAGGTCGACGATACGAAGCCCGGCAGGGTTTCCGCGATCGTCGGCACGTCCGGCAGCGACGGCATGCGCTTGTCGGTCGCGACTGCCAGCATCTTGAGGCGGCCTTCCCTCACAAGCTGGAGCGAGCTGCCGAGATTGTCGAACATGATGTCGACGTCGCCCGCGATCATGGCCGGCAGCGCCAGCGCCGAACCGCGATAGGGCACGGTCACGAATTTCGTGCTGGTCACCATCTGGAACCACTCGGAGGTCAGGTGTGACGTAGTGCCGACACCCTGGGTCGCGGCGTTGATCTTGCCCGGATTGGCCCGCGCATAGGCGATGAATTCGGCCACCGTGTTGGCCGATATCTTCGGGCCGACGATGAAGCCGGTCGGGATCGTCGCCAGGATCGTGACCGGCACGAACTCGGACGGCTCGAAATTAAGCTTCGGATAGAGGCTCTGGTTGACGGTGAGCGGCGATGGCGCAGTGACCAGCACCGTGTAGCCATCCGGATCGGACTTGAACGCCGCCTCGGCGCCGATGTTGCCGGCGGCGCCGGTGCGGTTGTCGACCACCATCGCCTGGCCCCACCGGCGGGTCAGAAACTCTTGCATCAAGCGTGGCAAGACATCCGTGATCCCGCCCGCCGGATAGGGCACGATCATCCTGATCGTGCGGGTAGGATAGTCCTGCGCCGGCGCGACGGCGGGCGCAGCGAGCAAAGTTAAAGAAGAGCCGAGCAGCGCGCGCCTTGTGATGAGCTGCAATCGGCCCTGCCCGCTCACATCACGTCTCCCAGCACCTCCTCGCCCTCGGCTGGCGGCCGCTCGTAGAACTCCGGATTCATCCGGCACGCCACGCCTTCGCGCTTGAGCGCCTCGGCGAATTCCTGGCGCAGGAAGGGGTCTTCCTGATGATAGGGGATCGCGCTGCCGCCCTTGCCGAGATCGATCGCGCCATAGTCCATGAGCTGCTCGCCAGGCCGGCCGGGCTTGCGCGCACGCTGATTGTTGGGACCGTGCCATGCGGAGACACGCAGTCCCTCCTTGCCGACACCGAAATGCTGGTGAAACCAGTCGCCCGCCATCGGCGCCGCCGAGACGAGGCCGATCGGCTCATAATCCTGGCGCAAAACCTTGTCGCCCTTGCCGTCCTTCCACGGCGTGGTGCCGAGCGCTTCCGGCCACGTGTAGGTGTAGCCCTTGCCCTTGACGCAGACGAGCACGGCCGCCGACGCGTGCTTGTGCGCCTTGGAATAGCGGCCGGTTTCGTGCTGACCGATCCACACGTAGAATCGGTTGTTGGCCATCTGCGGCTCGACGCGGCGGTAGCCGGGCGAGCGGCGGTTGTCGAGCGGCAGCTCGGTGTTGACGATGTCCGGAACAAAATTGGTGCGCCGCATGGCGAGCCCGCGGATCGGATCGGGCTCGACGTCGTCGTTCGGCTTGAAGAAATCGTCGGCGCCCGAGAAGCGTTCGGTGAAGCTGTGCGGACAGTTGAAGATGAAGCCCGGATTGTCGAGCAGGTTCATGACGTTCGGCGCCGACGTGCCGCACAACAGCAGCGCCGGCGAGCTGGCCGCGTTGATGAAGCGGTGAAAGGCGTTGAGCGGGATCGCAAACAGCGAACCCTTCTGCCATTCGAACGTGTGCTTTTTGGTCTGCCCTTCCTGCCAGACTTCGGTCGAGCCGCGGCCCTCGACCACCAGCATGACCTTCTCGTACAGATGCCGCTCGATGTTGAGCGCGCCCGCGCCCGGCACCTCGACTACGTACATGCCCCACAGGCCCTCGGTGCCGTAGAGCTGGATGTAGCTGCCGCGCCCGCCCTGCCGTTTCCAGGGCGTCATCGGCAGGTCCTGCACCCGGCGCACGCCGATGCCGCGGTAGATCGGCACGCCCTCCGACTCCATGAAGCTGTCGTAAGGCATCGGCTTGCGCAGGAATTTTCCGAGGCCTGCGTTCTCGCCGGCCTTGGGCTCGTGCCAATGGACCTGGTCGGGGGTGTCGTGCATGGGGGAGTCCTTATTCCAAGTGAGGCATTCCAAGTGGGCGCGTCGATCAGACGGCCAGATTGCCGAAGCGTTTGAGGTTTTCTTTCTGCTTGTCGTTGCGCGGCGGCAGCTTGAACAGCCGCGCTGCGGTGCCGCCGAGGATATTGTGCTTGGCCTTCTCGGACAGGAACGGCAGGTCCCAAACCGTGCTCGGCAGGTCGAAGTCCCAGTGCGGGTAGTCGGACGCATAGAGCAACTGGGTCTCAGCATTGATCATGCGGAACGTGCATTCGAGCGCGATCATGTCCTCACGCTCCATCGGCTGCGAGGCGTAGTACATGTCGCGCATGTAGTCGCCGGGCTTCTTCTTCAGCAGCGGATACTCGGAGATGCGCAGCTTAAATTCGTGGTCGAGGCGCTGCATGATGAACGGAACCCAGGCGAGTCCGCCCTCGATCCAGATCACCGGCAGCTTGGGGAACCGCTCGCCGAGCCCATTGGTGACCCAGTTGGTGAGGTGGATGATGTTGTAGATCGGGAAGCCGAGCGCGTGCACCGAGGCGAACCGGTTGAGGCCCTTGAACACCGGCTCGCCGACGTTGACGGCGGAGTGGAACGCGAGCGCCAGGCCGCGTTCCTCGATCGCGCGGTAGACCTTCATGCAGGAATTGTGGTGCACCGGCATGCTGCGCACCGACGACACCATGAAGCCGGTGACGTGCTTGCGGTCGCCGAAGGTCTCGACCTGGCGCAGCGCCTCGTCGGTGTCCGAGAGCGGCAATGACAGCATCGAGTAGAAGCGGCCGTCCGCCTGCGGCAGCGCGATCTCGGTGAGCCAGCGGTTGTAGGCCCAGCACAGCTCGATCTCCATCTCGACCGACGGATGCATGCCGACCGCGAGCAGCATGGTCGGGAACAGACACGAATAGTCGATGCTCATCGCATCCATCCAGCGATGGCCGAGCTGCACGTCGCGGATTTTTCCCGGACCGGTCCTCTCGGACGAGCGCATCGGATAGCGGGTGATGCGTCCGCCCATGTCCTGGAAGCTGACCTGGCTCGGCATCAGGGTCTGCCGGCCCTTGGCCCGGCCGGCGAGGATGAGCTGGCGGAGAACCTCGTTCTCGATCAGCGGCAGGAACTCGTCGAAGCACTCGTTCTCGTAGTGGTGGCCGTCGACATCGACGACCAGGATGTCGTCGAGGTTGCGCTGCACCGCCTGCTTGCGGGCGTGGGAGAGGAGCCGGCCGGTGTTGAGCTCTTCAAGCGAAACCCGGCGGCCGCGATCAGCAAGAAGGTCCATGGCGTTTCCTGTTCGGTTTCAAATCCTGTTTCGGGGCATCGCGGCCGCGCGCACGGGCCGTGCGCTCACATGACGTCCCCCATGACCGTTTCACCTTCGGCTGGGGGCCGCTCGTAGAATTCAGGATTCATCCGGCTCGTCACGCCCTCACGCCTGAGCGTCGCCTCGTACTCCTTGCGGATGGCCGGATCCTCCCAGTGATAAGGGATCGCGCTGCCGCCCTTGCTCAGATCGATGGCGCCGTAGTCCATCAGTTGCTCGCCCGGGCGACCAGCCTTGCGGGCGCGCGCATTGTTTGGACCGAACCACGCGGTCAGGCGAAGCGCCTCGGACGCGGTGCCGAAATGCTGGTGAAACCAGTCACCGCTCATCGGCGCGGCGGATACCATGCCGACCGGTTCATAGTCCTGGCGCATGACCTTGTCGGCCCGGCCATCCTTCCAAGGCGTCATGCCGAGCCCGTCCGGCCAGGTATAGGTGTAGCCCTTGCCCTTGACGCAGATGAGCACGGCCGCCGAGGCGTGCTTATGCGCCTTGGAATAGCGGCCGCTCTCGTGCTGGCCGATCCAGAGATAGAAGCGATTGCCGGCCATCGCCGGTTCGACGCGGCGGTAGCCAGGCGAGCGCCGGTTGTCGAGCGGAAGGTCGGTATTGATGATATCGGGCACGAAATTGGTGCGCCGCATGGCGAGGCCGCGGACCGGATCGGGCTCGACGTCCTCGCGCGGCTTGAAATAGTCGTCGGCGCCGGAATAGCGCTCGCTGAAGTCGTGCGGGCAATTAAAGACGAAGCTCGGATTGTCGATCAGGTTCATAATGTTGGGCGCCGAAGTCCCGCAGAGCAGAAGCGCCGGCGAACTCGCCGCATTGATGAAGCGGTGATAGGCGTTGAGCGGAATCGAGAACAGCGAGCCGCGTTGCCATTCGAAGGTCTTCTTGCGCGGGTTGCCCTCCTGCCAGATTTCGGTGGTGCCGCGGCCCTCGACGACGAGGACGACCTTTTCGTAGAGGTGATGCTCGATGTTGAGCGCGCCAGCCGAGGGGATCTCGACGACGTACATGCCCCAGAGGCCTTCGGTGCCGAAAAGCTGGATATAGGTCCCGCGCCCGCCCAGCCGCTTCCACGGCGTCATCGGCAGGTCCTGCACGCGGTGCACGCCGATGCCGCGATGGATCGGCACCCCCTCTGCCTCCATAAAGCTGTCGTAGGGCATCGGCTTGCGCAGGAACTTGCCCAAACCTGCATTCTCGCCGGCCTTGGGCTCGTGCCAATGGACCTGATCGGGCGTGTCGTGCATGGCGCTTCCCTCTGCCGGTTGCCTGTTCTGGTCGCCCGTTTGACAGTTTACATCACCATCAGCAAGCTTTTGAAGCCATTTGCACAAGACCAAGGAGCCACGATGACCTTGAAAATCCGCCGCGTCGTCACCGGCCACGACCAGAACGGGCGCGCCATCGTCAGCATTGACGAGATTTGCAAGAACGTAATCTCGCGCCGCCCGTCCCACGCGAGCTGCGTGGTCTGGTCGACGGGCGAGTTCCCAACCGACTGCGACAGCGATGCCGACGGCGGAGGGCGGCCGGTTGCCACCACCGACCCGAACGGCACCGTGTTCCGGCTGGTCGAATACGGCCCGGGCGTGGCGCCGCGCAATCACCGCACCGAGTCGATCGACTACGCCATCGTGATGTCGGGCGAGATCGACATGGACCTCGATGGCACCACGGTGCACCTCAAGGCCGGCGACGTATTGGTGCAGCGCGCCACCATCCACAACTGGAACAATCGCGGCACCGAGCCATGCGTCGTCGCCTTCGTGCTGGTCGCCGCCGAGCCGGTCGAGCGCGCCGGCAAGCTGTTGACGGCGACCAACTAACGGTAAGCTGCGCGATGACTCAAGGAGTGTGACCATGTTGCATGCATTGGCTGTCGGCCTCGCCCTGCTGTCCCCGCTCCTGTCACCAGCGCAGGCGCAGACACAAACGCAGACTTGGCCGTCGCGGCCGGTGCGCATCGTCGTGCCCTCCCCGCCGGCCGGCGGCACCGACATCGTGGCGCGGGTGCTGGCCGAGCATTTCTCGCGCGCCTTCGGCCAGCAGTTCTTTGTCGAGAACCGCCCGGGCGCCGGCAACATGATCGGGATCGAGAGCGTCGCCCGCGCGGCGCCCGACGGCTACACCTTCCTGATAGTGGCGAGCACGCTGTCGCTCAATTCGGTGCTCTACAAGAAGGTGTCCTACGACCCGATCAAGGACTTTGCGCCTATCATGCTGGTCGCCTCGGCGCCCAACGTGCTGATCGTCAATCCGGCGGTGCCGGCGCGCACGCTCACCGAATTCATCGCGCTCGCCAAGCAGAAGCCCGGGCAGCTGACCTACGGTACACCCGGCATCGGCACCTCGCCGCACATGTGCATGGAGCTCTTGAAGCACATGGCCGGGATCGACCTGCAGCACGTCCCTTATCGCGGCACCGTGCCGGCGATGACCGACGTGATGAGCGGACAGATCACCGCGATGTTCGGGACCGCACTCTCGACCCGGCCCCAGATCGACGGCGGCACCGTGCGCGCGCTCGGCCTGTCGAGCAAGAAACGCAGCAACGCGATGCCGAGCGTGCTGCCGATCGCCGAGGTCGGCGTGCCGGGCTACGAGGCGACGCAGTGGTACGGCTTCCTCGCGCCGGCCGGGACGCCGCCCGAGATCATCGCGCGCATCCACGCGGAAGCCGCGAAGGCGCTCAAGTCGAAAGACCTGCTCGACAAGCTCGCGACCGACGGCGCCGAGCCGGTCGGCAGCACGCCGGAGGAGTTCGCGGCACACATCAAGGACGAGCTGGAGAAGTGGGCGAAGGTGGCGAAGGCGGCCGGCATCGAGCCGCAGTAGCGACTATCCTTCCGCGCTCAGCCGCCTTCGATCAGCTTCTCGATCCGCTTGAGCTGGTCCGGCGGCGTCTTGGCGATCTTGTCGATCAGGCGGCGGATTTCGTCATTGCCGATCGGGCTGACCTCGATGCCGGTCTTCTCGGCCTCCGCCAGATAGGCCGGGTCCTTGTGGGTCGCCATAAAGGCATCCTGCAGCGCCTTGGCGCGATCGGCCGGCACGTCAGGCGGCGCCGCGTAGGGCCGCGACAGCGCATAAGGGATTTCGAGAATCTCGATCAGGTTGCGATCCTCGGCACTCTTGGCCAGTTCGCGGGCGGTGGGGGCGTCGGCAAAGTCGGGGAACCGGGTGCCGCGCCCGAACACGACCAGCACCCGCGCCAGGCCGTTCGGCTTGAGCCAGTCGGGCTTGTTCGCACGGACCGACGAGAGCCCGACGGTGCGGCCTTCGACCTCGCCGCGTTCGATGGCAAGAAACAGCACGCCCGAGTCGGTGTAGCCGGGAATGACCTTCATGTTGAAGCCGAGCCACTCGCGCAGCAGAACGCCCATGGCATCGCTGGAGGCACCCTCGGCCGTGCTGCCGAGAATGATCGGCGGTCCGCCGGCGCGACGGGCATCCTCGATCGACTTCACCTTGGCGTCGCGGCGCAGCATCAGGATATAGGCGTCGTTGGCGAGGCTCGACGAGGAGCCGAGCCAAGTGAACTTCGCCGGGTCGAACTGGACGTTCTGGTTGGTCTTGAGCAGGCCGAGCAGCGCCATGTTGCGCGCGAAGGTGCCGAACACGGTGCCGTCGCGCGGCGCGACGTTGTAGATGTAGTTGGCGCCACGCAGCGAGCCGGCGCCCGGCATGTTCTGGATGATGATGTTCGGATTGCCCGGGATGTGCTTGCTCATGTGCCGCGCCAGCACGCGCGCATAGACGTCGTAGCCGCCGCCGGTCCCGTAGCTGACGATCAGGTTGATGCGCTTGCCCTTGTAGAAGTCGGCGACGTCGTCGGCGCGCGCGCCTGGCGCAGCCAGCATGACGACGGCCAACCCCAACACACCGAGCAGCCTTTGCATTCTTCCCCCTGTTCGTCTCGCAGCGGCCCGATCATAGGCGATAGGCGGCCGGAAAACCATGCGACTCGTTTGATCCGCTGCGACACGCCGTATTTGCGCCGATCAACCCTTGCTCTCGGCAAACAGCTTCTTGAGGTAGTCGAGAAGCTGGGGTGGCGCCTTTTCGAGGCGATGGAGCGCGCGCATCACGTCGTCGGCACCGACCGGACTCACGTCGATATTGAGCCGCGCGGCCTCGTCGAGATAGAGTGGATCCTGGTGGGTGGCGAGGAACGCCGCCTGCAGCGCCTTGGCGCGATCTGCCGGCACGCCGGGCGGCGCCGCGAACGGGCGCGACAGTTTGTAAGGAAGTTCCGTGAGCTCGATCAGCGCGAGCGCCCGCTCGTTGCGCGCGAGTTCCCGTGCCGTCGGCACGCCCGGGAACTCGGGGTGGCGGGTCGCGCGCGCGAACTGCACGAGCACATGAAAGGCTGAGTTGGGCTTGAGCCAGTCGGGCTTGATCGTCTTCACCGAGGAGAGATCGGTGGTCCGGCCGTGCACCTCGCCGCGTTCCATCGCCAGGAACAGCGCGCCGCTGTCGGGATAGCCGACCACCTGCTTGACGTTGAGGCCGATGGTGTCGCGCAGGATGATCGGCACGTCGTTGCCGGTGGCGCCTTCGGCGGTGCCGCCGAGGACGAGAGGCTCGCCGCCGGCGCGGCGCGCGTCATCGATCGTTTTCGCCGGCGCGTCGGTACGCACGATCAAAATATAGGCGTCGTTGGCGAAGCTTGACGAGGACCCGAGCCAGGTAAAGCGGCGCGGGTCGAACTGCGCGTTCGGATTGGTTCCCAGCATGCCGAGGAGCGGCATGTTGCGGGCGAAATGCGCGATTGTGGTGCCGTCCTTGGGCGCCACGCTGTAGAGATAGTTGACGGCGCGCAGGCTGCCGGCCCCGGGCATGTTCTGCACGACGATGGTGGGATTGCCCGGCAGGTGGCGGCCGAGGTGGCGGCCGAGGAGCCGCGCGTAGACATCGTAGCCGCCGCCGGGCCCGTAGCCGACGATCAGATTGATCTGCTTGCCTCGGTAGAAATCCGCGACCGTGTCGGCCCGCGCCTGCGGCACCACCAGCGCGGCGGCCAATGCCAGCGCCACCGCCGCAACTCGCTTACACATAGGTGTCCAGCTCCCGGCGCCCCTTAAGGCAAGTGTATGCGTCCAACATCGTTCCTTCAACGGCCGCTGCTCGCACTGCAGCAAATCGCGGCTAGACTCGTTATGTGGCGCATGTCCTTATCGGCAAACCGGTATCCACTTTGCCGGGACATGCGCTAGCCGCCCTTGTTGTCGGCGAGCAGCTTCTTCATGTAGTCGAGCAGGTCCGGCGGTGCGCCGGAAATGTCGTCGATCGCGCGCACGACCTCCGCGGCATCGATCGGGCTCACGTCGACCTTGAGCCGCGCGGCCTCCTCCAGGTAGAGCGGGTCACGGTGCACCGCCAGAAACGCCGCCTGCAGCGTCTTGGCGCGATCCTCCGGCACCCCGGGCGGCGCCGCAAACGGCCGCGACAGCCGGTACGGCAATTCGGCGAGGCCGATCAGCGCACGCGCCTTGTCGTTGAGCGCGAGTTCCCGTGCGGTCGGCACGTCGGGAAACTGCTGATGCCGCGTCAAGCGTGCGAACTGGAGCAGGATGCGCATGGCGCCGTCGGGCTTGAGCCACTCGGCCTTCGTCGACTGCGTGGCGGAGAGCCCGACCAGGCGGCCGTCGAGCTCCTTGCGATCGACCGCGATGAAGATCGCGGCGCCGTCGGGATAGCCGGCGATCAGCCTGATGTTGAGGCCGAGCGCATCGCGCAGCAGGATCGGCACGTCGTTGCCGGTCGAACCTTCACCCGTCCCGCCGAGAATGAGCGGCCGACCGTCGGCGCGGCGCGCGTCCGCGATCGACTGCACGGCGGCGTCCTTGCGCACGAACAGCATATAGGCGTCGTTGGCGTAGCTCGACGAGGAGCCGAGCCAGGTGAACTTACGCGCCTCGAACCGCACGTTCGGATTGTGCCCGATCACGCCGAGCAGCGGCATGTCGCGCCCGAAGGTCGCGATCGCGGTGCCGTCCTTGGGCGCGGTGTTATAGAGATGATTGACCGCGCGCAGGCTTCCGGCGCCCGGCATGTTCTGGACCACGACGTTCGGGTTGCCCGGGATATGGCGGCCGAGATGGCGCGCGAACAGCCGGCCATAGACGTCATAGCCGCCGCCGGTTCCATAGCCGACGATCAGGCTGACCTGCTTGCCCCGGTAGAAATCAACGATCGGATCAGCCCGCGTGGGCGCGGCCGCGAACATGAGCGCGAGCAAAATCGCCGTCATCCCGAGCATTCTTCTCTCCGCGCCAGATCGTCCGCGCGCCGATTGTGTTGCAGCGGGGGTCGTTTGTATACTGGGGCCAGCGGCGGCAAATCAGCCGGTCCATCAATACCATCGCCGCGTCTCAGGGAGGTTCTTATGAAGACATGGCTCGTCGGACTCATGGTGCTGCTTAGTCCATCGGCGTTTGCCCAATCGACGTCGGCGCCGGAACTTCAATTCGACTCGGTGCCCAACTTCATCAAGCTGCCGCCCGACATGCATCTTGGCGAGGTGGCTGGCGTGGCGACGAATTCCAGAGGAAACATCTTCGTCTATTCGCGTGGCGGCACGGTCGCCAATGCATTCGGGGCGACCGCTTCGCAGATTCTGGAGTTCGACCGCGACGGCGGCTTCATCCGCGAGGTCGGCAAGAACCTGTACGCCTGGGCCTTCGCGCATACGGTCCGCATCGACAAGGACGACAACATCTGGGCGACCGACAAGGGCTCGGACATGATCGTCAAGATGAGCCCGGCCGGCCGCGTGCAGATGGTGTTCGGTCGCAAGTCCGAATCGTCGGACGCCGAGGCGCATGCGCACGAACGGCCTAACCCGCCGCTGCCGGCGGTCGACGGCCGCTTCCGCCAGCCGACCGATGTGGCCTGGGATCGCGCCGGCAACGCCTATTTCAGCGACGGCTATATCAACTCACGCGTCGCGAAGGTGAGCAAGGATGGCGACTGGCTCAAGTCCTGGGGCTCGAAGGGCAAGGGCGACGGCCAGTTCGACACGCTGCATACGATTGCGGCCGACAACCAAGACAATATCTACGTCGGCGACCGCGGCAACCGCCGCGTCCAGGTGTTCGACACCGAGGGCAACTTCAAGCGCAAGTTCTCGATCGACATCCCGCCGCCCGACGACGCGCGGCCGGCGATCGGCAACATGCCGAACCTCACCAATTATCTCACCACCGGCGGCACGCAGACCCCGGGGGCGCCCTGGGCGATCTGCATCACCCCCGGACCGAACCAAGTGATGTACATCTCCGACGCCTTCCCGGGCCGGCTCTACAAGCTGTCGCTCGACGGCAAGGTGCTCGGCTGGATGGGCAAGTCGGGCAAGCAGCTCAAGCAGTTCGGCTGGATCCACCAGATCGCGTGCCCGAGCGAGAACGAAGTGTACGTGGCCGAGATCCTGAACTGGCGCATACAGAAGCTGCTGATCAAGGGCGAGCAGCGCGTGGAGCGGTGAGCGCAAGCTTGAATGTGTGCGGCGGCCCTCTCTTCGCTGGGCGGAGGGAGGGCCGCAGGCGTTTCGCAAGGGACTACGGAATCTCTCGGCTGTCGGCCCCGCGCAGGCGGCGCGTCTTCGTCACCTGGCATGAAGGCCCTGCCCCGCGTCCTAACCGCGCTTCGGCAGCCACCGCTCGCGCATCGGGCGCGCGAAATCGCGGGCACATTCGATGAAACGCTCGGCCGCGGGCTCAGCGTTCGATTTTTCAGCTTACGGCCGGCTCAGCGGCCGGGCACCATGCCGCGCTCCTTGTAGACCGCCGCGGCTTCGGGCCCGGAGAGATAGGCGATCAGCGCCTTGGCGGCCGCCGGCTCCTTGGCGTGCGCATGCAGGAAGCCGACGAGGCCGGTCGGGGTCGAGATCTCCTTGGGCAGCGGGCCGACGACCTCGACGCCCGGCTCGGTGATGATCTCGCTGACGAACGTCAGCCCGATGTCGACCTCGCCCTTCGCCAGCAGCTCCATGGCGCCGCGTCCGCCCTGGGCGATCCTGATCTTGGGCTTCATCTGTTCGGCGATGCCGAGCTTCTGCAGCGTTTCGTTGAAGCTCACGCCCGCGGCCGCGCCGGTAGCGGCGTTGGGATAGGCGATCGCCTTGGCGGCGAGCAGCA
>Ga0137375_10006246_pt1 | contig 14139 bp, 14 predicted proteins | sample SagtaG_24_FD_104936 | JGI IMG/M metagenome (GOLD analysis project Ga0137375, IMG submission 104936) | Vadose zone soil microbial communities from Sagehorn Ranch, Mendocino, California, USA - Sage1_R_113_16 metaG | ecosystem: Environmental > Terrestrial > Soil > Vadose zone | place: USA...
CGAGGATCTTCTGCATCCCGTCGACCCCGGCGGTGCCCTGGTCAACCACCACGTTCACCTTGTCGTCCACAAGGTCCCCGCCGTAGCCCCAGAGGTACTCCATCCAACTGATGATCCCGCCCTCGGACTGGGGCAGTTGCATCGCGAAACCGGCCACATCGGCTGTCTGCAACGTCTTGGCCGCGTTGAGCAGCTCATCGTATGTCTTGGGCGGCTTCAGTCCCTTGGCCGCGAAGAGATCCTTGCGGTAGTAGAGGCCCGGGCCGTTGTTGAACCAGGGCACAGCACCCAGTTTGCCCTCGTAGGTCGCGCCGTGGAGCGTCCCCTGGAAGAACTTCGCCTGCTCGTCCTTGGGAAGAATCTCGTCCACCGCTATTGTCCAGCCGGCGGCGGCGAACTCTGGCACGTACGGCACATCCATCGAGACGATGTCCACGCTGGAGTCCTTGGCGCCCGCGACGGTCACGAACTTGTCGTGCAGGTCCTGCGTGACCGCGCCCTGTTCCTGGTAGTCGATCTGGATGGTCTTGTTCGCTTTGTTGAATGCCTCGACCTGTTTTGGCGTGTAACCGGTTGTGTCGCGGCCGGCGAACCAGACCACCGTCTTCGCGGTCCCGGAACTCTGCACTGCCGGTGCTGCTGTAGCCGCGCCGGTTGCGGCGGCCGGGGTCGGTGCCGCGCCACCGCCAGCGGTAGTGCCGCCACCCCCGCAAGCCACCAGCACCCCGGTGCTCGCCGATATCGCCAGTCCCTTCAAGAGAGTGCGCCGGCTAAGCCGCGCGCTCTGCCACCGGAGATCGTCGCTCACCGTCCTTACCCCTTCCGTTGCGGCCGTTCGCACCCGTGAACAAGGTGAGCCTATTGCGGCGGGCGGCTGTGGTCAACGATCCACGGGAACTGTGTAGGGCCAGTGCCGCTCGTCGAGCCGCCGCGAGTCGACGCCTGCTGGCACTGCCGAGGCGGTCATTGCTCGATTGTTGGCGGCCCACGCCGACTTTACTGCGTTCTCCGAGGGGGCGTTGGGCGTGCTGCGGGTCGGGACGTACCAGAGCGTCAGTACGCACATTCTGCCGATGCTGATGCGCGCTACCGTTCGCCCGCGGCCCGCGCGTTCGCCGAGGCCGCCGCTCGGTTATGCAGTCAGATCCCAGGCGCCGACGCTACGCACTGAAGGTCATGTCGATGATGAGCGCCGCTCCTACTGGTGGACCAACCGCTACCTCTGGGCCAGATGACCTGATCCTGGGCCTGCCGCTGAGATTGACAAGTTCTCTGACGAGCGTGATGATCGCCCGGCCATGGCATCGCCACCTGCTGGACCTCGGCACCGATGGCCTCACGCCGTACTCGACAGGTCGCGTCAGCCACCACTCGTAGGACGCGCGCGGGAACTTTCTTTGCTTACCGAGCGGCTCACCGCGGCCGGTCGAGGTGAGTCCAGCATTGTCGTGCTCAGCGGCGAGCCGGGTGTGGGCAAGACGCGCCTGCTGACTGAACTAGCCGACCACGCGGCGGCGAAAGGCTGGTGGGTGCTCGTCGGCCGAGCCCTCGACTCGGAAGGCATGCCTCCGTATCTCCCGTTCGTCGAGGCCCTGCACGAACACGTTCGGCTCTGTGCTGTCGACGACCTGAGGACGCAGCTTGGCGACAGTGCACCCGAAGTCGCTCTCGTCCTACCCGAAGTCGCCCGCAGGCTGCCTGACCTCCCAGCAAGTAATCGCCTCGAACCAGAAGGCCAGCGCTACCGGCTGTTCGACAAGCTCTCCGAGTTCATCGGTGCAATCGCGCGCGAGAAAGAAAGCGGTCTGCTGCTGTGCCTCGAGGACCTCCAGTGGGCGGATGGTTCCACTCTGCTCCTGCTCGAGCACCTGTGCAGACGATTGAGGAACGCGCGCCTGCTGGTGCTTGCCACCTATCGAGATACCGAGCTCGACGTGGGTGGCCCGCTGGCCCGCACCCTGGAGCAATTGACCCGTCAGCACTCGACTCAACGCCTCGAAGTCAAAGGGCTCGACGATGATGGCGTTCGTTTGATGCTTGCTGGACTTGGCCGGCCTGACCCGCCACCGGCTCTCGTGGGAGCCGTTTACGCAGAGACCGAAGGCAATCCGTTTTTCGTCCACGAGGTGTTTGACTACCTGGCGGATCAAGGACGCTTGTTCGATCCTGCTGGTCTCTGGCGGAGCGACCTTCAGGTCGGCGCAACCGACGTGCCGCAGTCCGTCAGACTTGTCCTTGGCCGGCGGTTGGATCGGCTAAGTACTGAATGCCATACCGTGCTCGGCCTGGCAGCCGTGCTCGGTCGGACATTCGAGTACGAGTTGCTGCGGGCCACTTCGGAGATGTCCGAAGACGCGCTGCTCGCGGTATTGGACGAGGCGGAAGCGGCGCACCTCCTCTTCTCGGACGACCGCAGGCGCCTCACGTTCGCCCACGAGCTGATTCGGCAAACACTGCTCAGCGGCCTAACGGCGCTTCGGCGTCAGCAGTTCCATCTGCACGCGGCCCAAGCGATTGAGCAGCTGCCCGGGGCCATCACGGATGCCCATCTTGCGGAGATTGCCGGCCACTATCGTATGGCAGGTGGAGCCGCCGACTCCGCAAAACTGATCGAGTATCTCACTCGCGCTGGACTGCATGCGCTCGACGTACGAGCGTATGACGAAAGCATTGGGCTTCTCGGCGAAGCCATCGCGGCGGTCCAGGCCCGAAATGGACACGCACTGTCCGGCAGCGGACTGGCCGACCTTCACCGCGATTGCGGGCGGGCGTACATCGGCCTCGGGAAATGGGCGGCCGCAAGACGCGAGCTCGAAGCTGCGTTGGATATGCTGGCGGACGCGCCAACGGAAAAGCGCTCCGCGCTGCTCATCGACCTCGCAGTCGCCTGTCGTTGGGACGGCGACTTGGAGAGCGGCCGGCGGTATGCAGAAGACGCCCGGGTGCTTGCCGAGGGGGTGGGCAGGCAAGACCTCCAGGCGGGAGCACTGGCGAGCATGGCATTGCTGGAGTTCTCTGAGGGAGAGATCGCCAGAGGCGCAACCAGCTATCGAACCGCCATCGAACGTGCCCGTGGCGTGGATCGGTCGGTCGCGAAGACAGCCCAGGCGGGTTACGCCCATCTGCTGTATCTCAGTGCCAAACACGATGAGTCAATAGAGCACGGCTTCCAGGCCGTGAGCCTCGCGCGTGAGTTGAGCGACATGGCCACGCTGACGTTCGCGTTAGGGCCGCTCGGTCTGTCGCTGTCCGCCATTGGCCGCTACAGCGAAGCGGAAGAAGCGTTCGCTGAAGCGCGACGCGTTGGAAGTCAGTACGGCATCGAAGGCTACCTTGCCCGCGCAATTTCGATGTCGGCAACACCGCATCTCGATTTGTTCGACTTCGACGGTGCGCTGCAAATCGCTGAGGAAGCGAGCGAGTTGGGTCGCGAGTTCAACTTCGTTTCAGCGCGTGTTAGCGCAGCCATCGATTGCCTGTTTATTCGCCTCCGCAGCGGCAACCCGGGACGCGCATTAGACCTACTACCCGCTGTCCGAGGATTGGTCGCCAACGAAGTGAACGCCGATGGAACATGGCTGCACGGCTGGCTTTGGGGCCTCCGGCTGGCCCAGGCTGAAGCAGAGGCTGCCGTGGCCCGCAACGATTGGCGGGAAGCCGTGCGGCTGGCGACCTGCTCGATCGACGCGAGTCGCGCCCGAATGCGCCCGAAGTACGAGTCAGCCGCGCTGGCGACACGCGCCCAGGCTCTTGTCGCACTCGGCCGAAAGAAAGAGGCCATCGCGGATCTGACCGCGGCCATTGGGGTCGCACGAGGCACGGCCGATCCTGCGCTGTTCGTGCGCGCCGCGGCGACGATGCTCCGTGTCGAGCCCGACGCTTCGCTCGCCGACGAAGCTCACCAGTCCATCCGCCGCATTCTCGACGCCGTGTCGAACCCACGTACGCTGCTTTGCTTTGAAGCTTCGGAGGCAGTGCAGTTCATCCACAGCACGCGTGGTCCGCACTCGCGACATCGCGAGCAACGGCCAAGTTACCCGGCGGGTCTCTCGGACCGAGAGGTCGAGGTGCTGCGTCTGGTCGCGTCGGGCAAGAGTAACACGCAGATTGCTGCCGAGCTCGTCATCAGCGTGAACACTGTGCAGCGCCACGTCGGCAGCATCCTCAGCAAAACAGGCCTGGCCAATCGCACGCAGGCGGCGTCATATGCGCACCAGGTAGGAATCCTCGTGTGAACTGACTGAATTCAGTCATCGCAGGCACCGGGCGCTCGGCGGCGCCCTTTTGTATTGCCCGAAGATGACTGCTTCGGTGGATGCCGGATGTTGCGCGGAGCACGACACTCAGAGGCCACCGAGAAATGGGAGATATGCATGTTTCGCAAAGTAGCTTTGGGTTCAATCCTGGGCAGCGCGATCGCCGCCGTGTACGTTGCAGGCGCATTTGCCACACCGGGATCGGGGTTCACCAGCGTGGATATGTCGAAGGGACGCTTCGAAGAAATCGCCGTCAACACCACCGCCGAGGATCCCAAACTGGTGCGGCTCGAAGCAACTGGGGAGTCTGACTTCTACGTCGTGGAGAATACGGTCACTCCTGGGGGATTTTCGGGCTGGCACACTCACCCTGGCCCGAGCCTGGTGACTGTGAAGTCGGGTACTGCAAGCTTCTATGACGGCGATGACCCCACCTGCACGCCGCGCGTGTACGAGATGGGGAGCGGCTTTATAGACAGGGGCAATGGTCACGTGCACCTGGTGAGAAACGAGGGTGACGTCGACCTCATCCTGATCACTGTTCAGCTGTTTCCGGCGGACTCCGGGCCGCGGCGCATCGACGTCGAAGGCCTCGGCATCTGTAGCTTCTGAGGGAGTACATGAAGTCGATACACAAGGCATATCATGCAGGGAATTGCTGCTGACAGGCAGCACTGCGCTCGCGGCTGTGGCGTTCCTCCGCCTCGATCGGTTGGTTGCGGCGGCTCCGCTGCAGCCGGGCGAAGAAGTCCTATCGTGGCTCGACCAGCGTGCGGAGTTGCCTCCGCCAGCGCGGAGCGTCATCGGTCAGCAACTCGTCTGGGAAGAGCTGGATGCGTGGATAACTCCGAATGACAAGTTCTTCACCATCAAGCACTTCGGCCAGCCGACGGACGACATACAGGCGTGGCGCCTCGATATCAGTGGACTGGTCGGAAAGCAGACGGTGCGGGATTTCGAGTTGACGACGCCGTTCGCGCGCGCGATGTCGGTCGCGGATGCGATGAATCGGAACAACCTGTTGTGCTACGAGATGAATGGCGAGTCGCTGCCGGCCGAGCACGGGGCGCCCGTGCGGCTGCTCGCGCCGGGCTGGTACGGAGTCGCAACGTGAGGTGGCTGGACCGTCTCGGGGTGCTCGATACGCGGTTCATGGGCCACTTCATGGCACGCGACTATGTGACCATCCGCGAGGAGCAGCGCGACGGGCAGCCGGTGTGGACCGAAACCTCGGTCGGCAAGGCGCTTCTCAAGTCGGCGCCGGCCCGCGTGACGCGAACAGATGGCGCGCATCGGATCATGGGCGCAGCATGGGGCGCCCCCGATCGCCGGTATCGAGGTCGGAGTCGACAATGGGCCGTGGATCCCGGCTACGATCAACGAGGGACTCGGGTCCGACTTCGCCTGGAAGTTCTGGTCCGTAGCCTGGCCAGACGCGACCCCGGTGAGCACAGCGTAACGTCACGGGCGACGAACGTCGCGGGTGACGTCCAGCCGGCCATGACCGACCCGCGGATTGCGAACAAGCGGACGTACTCGGAGAGTAACGGTCAGATCACGCGGCGAGTCCAGCTGGCCTGAGCAGGAGCTCGACTCGAAATCGTCTTCGATCTCGCGCTTGAGCCCTCGAAAGTCTGAAATAGCGGCTCCCGGCTATCGGTCGCTCGTGCTCAGGTCCTGTCTGCGACACTTAGTCTGCCGCCGCTGCACCGGCTACTGGGCTCATGCGGCGTGAGGGAGGTCGGCATGGCTCTGGTCCGCTCGAAGTCGGTGAGCCTCGGGATTGTCTGTGCGCTGGTTCTGAGCGGGTGCGGCCTACTGCCCTCGATTTCGCTCGAGCCGCAGTTTCAGGCCGCTGCCCTCGTGGGGGCCGACACCTGGTCGTTTACCGATGTGACGATGCGCCCGTCGCTGCTGCAAGCTTTCCGCACGAGCGAGGTCCTCGATCATTTCGCCGGTCCAGCCAGCGCTGCTGGGATCGACGTGCGACGCCTGCCGACGCCCTCGGGCCGCATCGTCGACGTCGAAAAAGACGTGCTGCCCCGTCTCGACGGAGAGGTCGTGGTGGCCGCGAGCGGCCCGATCCGCGCGCCGCAATACACAGTGCTGGTGCACACCAACGACATCGAGGGCACGCTGCGCCTGTTCGCGCGGGAACCGCAGCCGCGCTTCACCAAAGACGCGCGTGGCGTGACCCACTACGAGTCGTCGGAAGTAGACGCGTTCGTCGCCGGCTACAAGAACTGGATCGTGTACGCCACTACCGCGGCGCTGCGTGACCAGACGCTGGATCGAATCGACGGCAAAGGCGGACCGAGTCTGGCCAGTGATGCCGGCTACCGTTCTGCCATCGAGCGGCTCAGCGGCGATCGACTCGGCTTTGGCTACGCGAATGTGGCGCACATTCTCGAGCAATCGTCGTTCGGCGCCCCCGACTTTTTCACTGACACGCTAGAGACGAGCGGTCGACTGGCCTATTCATTCGGCTTCGAAGACGGCCCTGCCGCCGGCGTGCACGTTCTTGGCCTCCGCATCGAGTACATGCCTGACACGCCGCGCGGTGGTCAGTCGACCGGCGCCGGTGATGCCCTGGCAGCCATGGATCGACTGCCGAAAGCCACGATGGTGGCGTTCGCCGGACCGAGTTTCAACATCTATTCGGAATCGCTCGATGCGCTGAGCGACCTGACTGACAACAAGGAGTCGGTCGCCGGATTGCGGTTTATTCTCGCCCACTTCGCCGGACCGCACGCGTTCGGGGTCGCGGCGCCCACAACCATTCAGCCGGCAGGGCTCGATGAACTCGCTGAAGAGGACGACTTTGCCAACCTGGTCAGCAGGTTTCTTGGCGGTGTGTTCGTGATCGCCAAAGTGGCGCCCGATGTCGACTCTGCAGAGCTCGCCGACAGCTTCACCAGTCTTGCCGATCTCGTTGCCAAGAACGAAGCGGGTGACAGTACCTGGCAAGCCGAAGTCACATTCGACGACGATTGGCTGGCATTCAATGCAGTACCCGCGCCGGCCTCGCTGGAGGCGTTGCCCGAGGATTTGCTCGCGTCTGACCGGCTCTATCAGTGGACGCGGCAGGGATTCCGTCAGAATGGGGCCAACCTGTACGTCAGTCTGGACGCGATCCAGTCGATCATTGCTACTCAGCTGCCGTTGAGTGACGAGCTGGCCACGGCTAGTCTCTTTCGGGCAATTGGCCTCTCGTCGGAGGTCGAGGATCAGGGCGATGTCCACGCCCACCTCACCGTCTTGATCGCCCGACCGTGAGGGTTGTATCCCTGGCGTTGGTGCTGGCGGCGGTGCTAGCAGTGCTGCCGGCGACCGTCGCGACCGCGCGCGAAGCGTTCGTGTGCGCGACCCACAATGGTTCGCGCACCACGAACCAACTCGAGGATGAGGTCCGCGCGGCCGGCTACACCGGGCCGTGGGACAGAGCCTCAGTGGCGGTTGCGTATGGGCGAGCCAGTGGTGGTGAAGTAGCGTGCGAGCCACCCAAAGGCCGCGTCGCTGTCGTGCTTGTTGGCGGCTATGGCAGCGATCTCGCTTTCACCATTGGACAGTTCTCCGCTTTACGCAAGGCGCTGAGCGATCGCAATCCCGACGTGCTGGTGGTCCACTACAGCTACACGGGAACCAGCTTCAGCGGGTGTACGGTGACGCCGTCACCGTACCGACCTGCCGATACGGCTCAGGACATCGAAGTAAGCAAAGCCCGCCTGCGAGAGACGCTCGCCGCGCTGCACGCTGCTTGCGATGTTGAGCGCATCGCCATTGTCGGCCATAGCCTCGGTGGACTTATTGCATTCGAGGCCGCGGAGGGGCTAACAGAGCCAGCAATCAGTGACCTCGTGACAGTCGACAGCCCGCTCGGCGGCGTACCCGAGCGAGTCATTCAAACGTGTATCGACATCGGCTATTGCACCGATGGCTCCGTGGCGAACTACCTGGCTGACCTGTACGCCAACGCGCCGGCTGTGGAACGCACCAACGCGGCACGCGCCGCGGAGCTCGCGTCGGCTGGTACGCGCGTCAGTGCGTGGGGAAACCAGAGTGATTGCTTCTACAACCTGTCCCTGTGCACGTCGTTCGCACGTGTGCTCGTGGGCACCGCCGATGGTCGCGAAACGCAGTGGCTCGGGATACCGCGGTGGGTCCGTCTGGACTACCCGGTGACCAGGAGTCTGTCCAACATCGGGTCGAGCCACACGGCTGTCCTCGTCAAGTCCGCCAACGAGCTGGCCGAGGAGCTACTCGGCTGAGATGCGCGGCGAGCGCGACGATCCTGCGATAACCCACAACGCCATCGCCCAATGCAGGCGTTCATGCCGCCGCAGCTGATCGTGAACTCCTGGTTCGCGTATGGCGTCAACTGCAGCTACCACAAGCAACGCCAAGCGGGTTAAATAGCGACTCCGGTTATCGGTTGCTGGGACACAGAAGGCATCCACCGCTGTCGCGTCTGGGCGAAAGCAGCAAGTCGGCCCGCATACGCCTCAACCAGCCCGCAGCCCCCAGATCAGTAGTCATCACGATCGTCCCGATGCATGGGTACCCCTGCAAATTGGTGATCGAGGTCGTCCTTCGCGTTGTGACAACGCCAGAACAAGCATGGGCCAGCGCTAGGGTTTGACTGCGGACCGCCCTGTACGCTTGTTTGGTCTGATTGACGACCGAGCGCACCGATGGCCGAAATTGCTGGAGCGCCGCCGCTCGAGCCTCGGCATAGCCGCGCTTGGGCAAGGTTGTACGTCTGTGAAAGGATCGGATCGGTCGTTTTTGGTCGGAAACCGACTACGTCAAAAAGATCCTCACCTACTGGTGGACCAACCGCTACCTCTGTGCCAGATGACCTGATCCTCGACGGTGACGCGTGCACGGGACGCGGGCATCAATGCCGCAGGATGAGAGCGGGTCCTAGTTCCCACCTCTCTTGCGCAACTCCTCCATCTGGTTGGTGAGCAGAGTCACTTGCGTCACGAGAGTCGACATGGCCTCAATGAGGCGATCGATTCGAGGATCTGGCTGCGGTAGTCGGCGGGGATCGAACGCTGGCTCTTGTTCCAGCTTCTCGTTCTTGACTTCCTTGATCTCTGGTTTTTCGAACTTTTCATGCTTCTCGAACTTCTCGTTCTTCTCGCCCTTGAATTCTTTGATCTCCGGTTTTTCAAGTTTCTCGGGTTTGATTTCCTTGATGAAGTCCTTCACCACTTCAGGGAAGTCCTTGTCGAAGAAGTCCTTGAGCGGCGTTTTGCCAACCTCAAAGGGACTCTTGGCTGCAGCCGCCGGCCCTAATATCGCTTGTAGATCTCGAACTCGCAGTTCGCTAAGCGGGGTATCCGGATTGATTCTGACCTCGGGCCGGTCTGCCTGTGACACGAAGGGTTCTTTGGATGATTGTTCTGCCATCGCGTCGTCCTCTTTCTCTGAATGTCAGACTGTCGGACTCGTCAATTCGCCCTGATGCAGAAGATCGGCCAGCGCTGCACTGATTGGCTGGTATGTATGTTGCTCGTAGAACAGGAAGCCCGGTGACGGATTCACCTCGAAACAGTAGTATTCATCACGCGGTGTAAGCTTCAGGTCGATGCCGGCAAAATGTAGGCCCATTTGTCGCGCGAGGCGCAGGCACGATTCGGCGACATGCGGCGGTAGTTCGACGGCATCCATCTGCACGTCGGCGCCTTCGCGTCGAGCGTACCGATAGTCAACAGCCGTCGAACGGACGCGGGTTGCGAACACACGATCGTCGACGGTGTGCACCCGTACATTGTCACCCGGTATGTAGGCTTGGAACTGCGCCGGCCCGTGACGCAGAAGGGGAAGGCGCTCGAGTTGCTCCGGCCCCAAACGCCTGACGATTGAACGGACGCCGCTCAGGGATTTGTAGATCACCTCACCCTGCCATTCATCGAAGAAGCGCCTCGCAGAGTCCGGGTCGTTCGTCACAAGCGTTGGTGGCGTGAGCAGGCCGCACTCTCGCACAAGCAGCGCCTGGTAGGGCTTACTGTGATTGGACATGCCGGGTCCCAAGCGATTTACAACCAGGCACGGCAAGTCCTCGAGCAACAGGCTTATCCCAGCGTCGTACTCGGCATAGAGTGCCGGCACGCTCTCCTGCGGCACATTGGGTAGCGGCACCCGTCCTTCGGCACCCAGATAACGCACGTAAACGCCCGTGAGCTCGGCTAGATCGATTCGCCAGTCGGGGCCACTCAGATACCCCTCGGGATACGCATCATGGCAGTACCAATTCACCTGAAAGCCCGCGGGATACACCCCAAGATCAAGGAACCGATAGGCGTATTCGCATGCGCTGAGACGCGCACAAACCAATTCGGTTACGACATCAGCTAAACCTCCACAAACCAGGATCATGTTGTGGCCTGTGCCATCGAACCAAGCTGCGACCTGGCGCCTGGTCCGACAAGCAGCTCTACGAGAGCTGCGACGATGCCTTCTTGGGCAGCCTTTGTAAAACGCTCGAAATGCGGGAAGTGCTCAACTGCAACGACGTGGAGAGCGTCCGACGCGCGTGCCAACGCGATCTCCACAAAAGCCAACCCTGACGCTGTAGCAAAACGATAGAGAGCTTGTTCTACTGCGGTCGCGTCGGCCGGCGGATCCACATTCCACACGAACTGATCGCCGACAACACACACCGTCACCGGTTCGTCGTGAGGGTAGGTGAGGCAGACAGGCGTCCGGGTCTGAACGGCCACCACGCCGGTCCAGTCTTCGTCCCTCGCCAGTAGGTATTGTTGATCGCTCGTGAGTGGCCGAAGGATTGCTCCGGGATTGCCCTCGGCCGCCAGACCCCGCCGAAAGGCCAGGGTGTCCTGTTCGACGTTGCTCACGAGCGTGGGTGGTGTCAATAGGCCGCATGCCCTGAGCCAGGGTCGCCAAAAGACTATCGAAAGCTGTGGCCGATACCACAGCGCGGGCTGATATCGATTGACAACTGGACACGACAGACTCGCCAGCCACGCGAGCAATGCCGCTTGCGTCTCGGCCTGCACATACGCAAGGTCATCCAACCTCCAGCCCGCGGGATCAATCCACCCCCCGCCTCGCACCAAAACGCCCTCAATGGTTGCGATCTCCGCTTGTTCATCATCCCAAGCAAGACGGCTGACCGAATGCGCGCTATCCAAGCGCCAGGAGAACCGCGCGGGCTGGATCAGCGGGTTTTCGACGATCCGCGCGGTATACCCGCGGGCGTGCAAGGCCCGACGTACGCCGGAGCAACAGGGGTCACGCTCACTACCGAGAAGGAGGTACATCGAACGACACTTGCCCCCATGCCGCGGGTATCTCGCGGCGGACGCTTCCCCAGTCCGCGACGAGCTATGCCAGCATACGCAGGCTCAGCTCGATGTCAAGGGCCCGCGTAGGATGTGTGGACGATCAATGAAACTGTCCGCCGTCAAGCGATCGGTGATTTTGTCCGTCTATGCAGCAGCGGGAGTGGATCACGATGACCGCCCGGGAGCAGCGGCGGGCGCACGTACTTGCCCGGGTCATAGCTGGTGAGCTGAAGCTCTGGGAAGCCGCCGTGGTGCTCGGTCTGTCGGTCCGTCAGGCACGCCGTCTCAAACGCGCCCTGGTGCGCGAGGGTCCGGCGGCGCTGGCGCATGCCAATCGTGGTCGCGCCTCACCCCGCCGCTTCAGCCCAACCCTCCGCCAGCACGTCGTCCGGCTCTATCAGACCATCTACCGCGGCCTGAACCACCAGCACTTCTGCGAGCTCTTGGCCGAGCACGAACAGCTGCAGCTCTCGGTCGCCACTGTGCGGCGCATCCTGCGCACGGCCGGCTTCGGCAGTCCGCAGACCCGTCGGCCAGCACCCCATCGGGCGCGCCGAGAGCGTATGCCCGCTGAAGGCATGCTGCTGCAGCTGGATGGCAGCCCACACCGCTGGCTCGGCCCTGCTGGTCCACGCTGGAGCTTGCTCGGTGCCGTCGACGACGCCACCGGCGAGGCGGTGGCTGCGGTGTTCCGCGACCAGGAAGACAGCGCTGGCTACCTGGTGCTGCCCAGATTGCAGAAGAAGGCACGTCTGCTGGCGGAATGCAAATGACCTTCTTAGTGACGCGCGTCTAGTAGCCGTCCATCGGCGCCACGGTCGGCTAGGCACCAGAGCCACTTCTTCATCTTCCTAACGGAGAACGGACAACTACCCGAACCAGACCGCGTACGGTTCCAATCCGCAATCGCTCTTCATCCGAGCGAGACAGATTCGTGTTCGCCAGAAAGGCCGACGCATCGCTAACTTGGCGTTGCCTGCCAGACTGTCGAGTCCGATCTCCGCCGTGTCCCACATCCGTGAAGCCTTACATGACGTAGCCACGCTCGACCCAGGTGGCCATGCTCCTGGCCGTTTGCTGAGCCAGCGCTTGCACCCTGAGCTGCGTGTGGTGCTGTTCGGTGGGCAGCGCCATAAACGGCTCGCCTAGGTCGATGCCAAGCTCGTCCAGGATGGGAAGCAGCAGCTCGAAATTAACAGCTTTTAGTGGTCGGTCGGACACAAAATGATCGAGGGCACCGCGGCTGAGGTTGATCCCACGATCGCCCAGACGCCGCTGAAGGTCACCAGCGCCGATATCGCGTTGGCGCAGTGTCGCGCCGACAAGTCGAGATCACAACGTGGTTGTTTGAAGGACGGCGCGCCACGATCCAAATCTAAGACGCAGCATGTGAAACGTGGTACGTGACTGGGCCCGTGGATCGGCTGACCTGGGGTGCCGAGCGGAGCGATATCCAGCCCACCTCGCTAAGCGAGGGTGACCTCATCAGGAATCCGCCGTGAAAGGTCCGTGATTCGGCCGTGGCACCTTCCCTCACGTCGGTCGGTTGTCTTGTCGAGGAACACAACTTGACTCTCTTGACGGCTAGCCTGCGTCCTGGCGTGGCGACCCTGGGTGAGGGATGGCAACAACGGCCAAGTTGTCTATGCCGGCAAAATCACTCGGGTTGCACGTATACACCGGCAGGCCATTCGCGACGGCCGTGGCGGCGATCATTGCATCGTACGCGCGTGCTGCGCTCATTCGACCACTTCGCCGAAGCGAGGCGGCGACTTGCCCAAACGCTCTGGCAGCAGCGGCGTCGAACGATAACGGGTCAAAATCGGACTCCGCCTGTTGTAGATGTGCCTGGCGCGCAGCGCGCTCCTCCTCAGTGCTCGCGACGAGGGGACCAACCGACAGCTCCGCGAGGGTCACTGCCGTAATCAGGGGCTCTGCTGGCAAGAGCGCGGCGTCACGCAGCCGCGGCAGCAGAATGACAGTGCTCGTGTCCAGGACGCCGCGCGTGGAAATCGGGGCGCTCACTACAGCCGGCCGTCGAGAAAAGCATCAACGTCGCCGCGTAACGCTTCTGGATCAATCGTCGGCAAGTGTCTCCAGCGCGCCAGGAGTGCCGCGGCCGATAGTTTCGACTGCGCATAGGGCCGCAGCTCTGCGACGGGCTTACCGTCCCGCGTGATGGTGACCTGCTCACCACGGGCGACTCGATCAATGACCTGGCCGCCGTTATTGCGCAATTCGCGAACGCTGACCCGACCCACCCCAACAAGTGTATCACGGGTGAGACCTGGTTTCAGACGGTCAAACTCATCCAACCGAGATCACAGCCCTGGTGCTCGAACGACGGCGGGCCTCGGTCGGTTCATGCGGTAGCGAGCCCAGCTACTTGACGCTCTTGACGTATACTAGCTGTGTGAACGCTGCGCTCGACACTGCTGCTGCCTCCTTCAAGGCCACGCTTCGTGAGCTGGGTCTCTCGGGCGATGAGCCCGAATTAGGCGATGCGGCCCGGCTTGGGCAGCGCGCGGCGCTGGCCGCAGCCGCCGGCGCCCTGTGGCAGCGGCAACTCG
>Ga0137375_10006248_pt1 | contig 14136 bp, 12 predicted proteins | sample SagtaG_24_FD_104936 | JGI IMG/M metagenome (GOLD analysis project Ga0137375, IMG submission 104936) | Vadose zone soil microbial communities from Sagehorn Ranch, Mendocino, California, USA - Sage1_R_113_16 metaG | ecosystem: Environmental > Terrestrial > Soil > Vadose zone | place: USA...
ACGCGTTCCTCGCTGGCGCGAACCTCATCCGCGCGATCCTCACCGGCGCGAACCTCGCCCGCGCGATGCTCACCGGCGCGAAGCTCACCCGCGCGAACCTCACCGACGCGAACCTCACCAGCGCGTTCCTCGGCGGCGCGCCACTCACCCTCGCGAACCTCGCCCGCGCGTTCCTCGACGCGGACTTCACCCGCGTGTACCTCACCCGCGCGAACCTCGACGACGCGGTCCTCACCCGCGCGAACCTCACCCGCGCGAACCTCACCGGCGCGAACCTCACCCGCGCGTTCCTCGTCGGTGCGATCCTCCCCAGCGATCGCCTCGGCGGCGCGAACCTCACTGGCGCGAACCTCACCCGCGCGAACCTCACCCACGCGAACCTCACCGGCGCGATCCTCAGCGCCACGAACCTCGCCGACACGGAACTCGCCGACGCGCGATTCTCCGAGGCTATGCCCGTTCCGGAGGGATGGGTAAGAGATGCTGGAACGGGACGGCTCAAACGCAGCGACGAGCGACAAAAGGGTCAACCGAGCGCGGGGTAGATGGAGCGGTGTCCTGAAACGTGCGTCCAGCGGACACCGGTAGTGGCTGGTGCGAACGCGCGCTGTCGATGCCCGCAATCCCGATCCGTTGCCAGGGGTGTCCGCATTTGCTCGCCCACACCCCAGCGGACACAGTGAGGTGGCAGGATCGCCCGGCCGCCTCCTCCTGCCCGATAGCCGGGACCCTTACTTGCAAAATACGCCCGGACTGTCGGAGACAGTCGCTCACCTGGGGCAACGCCTCGCCTGCGTCTGCTGGGATCGGGCCGCGTCGGGTCCCGTTGTGGTCAGGCTTGGTGGTCAACGCTCGCCGCATGCTAGCGGCGACCTTCTGGTCCATAGGCGGTGTGCGCACCTGGGAAAGCCCAGGCCGCGCCTCGATCATTGCCTGTCAGGTAGGTTCAGTTATGGAGTAGTCTCCCAGCTCCTGGGTTATCCCCCAGATCTGCTCGTTAAGCCATTCTTCGCCCGCATCGGTGTCGCCGGGTCGCCATCCGCAAGAGCCGTGAGGTACGTCAGCGCGTCGCCCACCTCAGCCGCTTGCTGGTGATGGACGAGCGCGTTAGCGATGGTCGCAGCCAGTTCGTAATTTCGGGTTCCCTTGCTCATGAGCGCCATGTAGGCCAGACGGCGCGTTTCGTCCAGGTCGCGCTTGCGGTCCTCTTCCGCCCGCTTCACCTCGGTGCGGCGCTCTCTATCAAGGTCGACGAATCTTGCGGCAGCTGCGCCTGCGAGGGCGGAACCCGCGCCAACCATGGCCGTGCTCGCTGGTGCGCTCCCGACAGCGCCTAGGATCAGGAGCAAGATCGCTCCTAGGGCGAGAGGCCCGGCAGACCAGGAGTAGCGAAGCGCCGAGAGAAACTTCCGCACGACGCACAGGCTAGCGCCGGTCAGTGATCTGCTGATCCGTAGAGTGTGCCACCTGGCGCAGCGACCTGGCATGTGCTAGTTGGCCTGCCTGGATGGGTCTCACTGGTTCGTGTCGATCTCCTTCGTTGCGCGGTTGGTGTCCGGCCAGGATCCGGCCAGCCCAGACGAAGATCGAGCGGCCCATGATCCCCTCGATGCCTGGTCGATGGTGGCCGCGGGCGCAGGTGCGCGGTCCGCCGAGGTCGGTTGCGGCCATCAGCTGTCGCGTCGGTTGCTGCACAGTCGTGCTGCACGTTCGGGATCTTGACGCTTAAGTGTCAACCAGATTCTAGGCACAAGATCATGCAGCAAGAGTATCTACCTGACGCACGGTGAACCGCGGTATCTTGGATCACTGGGGCACACTGGGCATGATCAAGCTTCCGGGCGCTCCCAGCCGACGGTCGAACGGGTTATTGAATCGACGCATCGACTTGCCTGAAGTAGACTTCCAAAATGCCCAAGGACCACTATCTCCCCGCTTCCGTGATCGGCCGGTTCTCTGCTGATAACGCAGCGTCGGCTCGGGAGCGGATGGTCTTCGTGTTGCGTAAGGGCAACACGGCCGCCTTCCCAACGAAGGCGGAGAATATTGGATACGTCAATGATCTATACCGCGTATCCAGGGCACCTGTCTGGAGTGGCGGCCAAACAGGTGCGCAGACAAGCATCGATCCTTACCTACATGGGTACGAACCAGCGTTGCCCTGGGCCTTGGACCAGCTGGAGCATGCTGCCCCGGTAGACATCGCGACGTGGCTTCGAACCCTGGTGCCGTATGTCGCTTCAATCTTCGTCCGCGGATATGATTTCATACCTCGGTTTATGGCCCGACCAAGCTTGGCGGCTCTTAGTGAGGATCATAACACAACAGAAAATGCTAACAACGCCCGGATCATTGAGCTACAGCGTCTGCTCCCGCTGGTGTGCTGCGCACGGTGGGTTGTGCTGCATAAGGATTCCGGGCAGCCATTCATACTTAATGACCTTGGTTTGACACGTACAGTCGATGCGATAACCGGCGACCTGGGCTGGGCAGTGCCGATCGGCAGGGACAGCGTGCTTGGCATTTTCCCCAAGCAAATGCGTGCGGTAGCCCGCTATCATGCTGGTGAATGGTGGGCGATCACCGAGTATCGTCGTTTGGATGGTATCCAAGCGCAGGGATTTAACGATGCAATGGCGCGTGTTGCCACTTCCTACGTGATTGGACCCGATCGGCAGGTCGTAGAGCACCTTGCACCGCTGATTGGTAAGCATGGTGACGCTAGTGGACTGATGGATTCCTGGCCATTTGATCATAAGACCAGGGTCGCACACGCGCAAGACTGGGATCGGCTGGTTTCCGCAACGGCGGGCAATCCCGCTCCTGGCGATCTCGGCGATTTGCAGACGGTTGATCCAAAGTCGCTCGCAGGCGGGTGGTGCCCACCTGTCGGGCTTATAGTAAATATGCGAGAGTTCCCAACCGGACTCAAGCGAATCGGCAATGTAATACGGCTGACTTTGGACACTCCGCCCGATTACCGTGACTACTTTATCCGTCCGGTCGATGTGCAGTCATCAGGATGATGCGGGTGGGATGGCCGCAGACTGTCAGCTTGGGAATGAGTGAACGGTGGTGCTCACCGGCCCTATCGCGTGTGGATGAACCAGCTGCTTACCCGTGAGTGTCCGTGAAGTGTGGCTACCGACCATCTCATCGGGCACGCAGCCGACAGGGACGTTCGGTTGACCTGTTTGGCTGGGCAGCGCCGGTCAGATGAGAAGCAGGTATCATAAAGTATGGCCAAAGATCATTTCCTGCCTGCCGCATTTTTGGCGCGCTTTTCCGGAGATCGGCATACTCCCGTTATGCGGAAACGCCGGATCTGGGTATTTCGTACGAGTCAAGGGAAAGCGTCTTTTGAACGAGCCGAGAACGTCGGTACAATAAATGACATGTACAGGTTGCAGGGTGAGCCTTGGAACGCCCCAGCCCTTGTTGATTCGACCTGGCAAGGTTACGAAAAACGCCTTACTGGAGCACTGAACCAACTGGTGGACCCACATGTAGGGTCGGTTGATGCCTACCTTTGGCTTCGTGTTATGGTGCCGTTTGTCGCAGGGCTTTTTGTCCGAGGCCCGGATTTCACCAAACGATACGAAGGACAGCAAGCAATCATAGACATTGCGCGATCTCGCGAAGCAGAGTGGCAGCGAGACAACACTAATGCATCAAGGCTTCTCGCTATGCGTAGAATCCTTGCACCTATCACGGCGTCTAAGTGGATAGTTGAGTACAGCACCGGACCTGAGCCAATGATTACCAACGAACTCGGCTACGTTAACAGCAGGCATGCGCCAGAGCCATCTGGCATCGGGTGGGCTATACCGCTCGGTCCGGCCGCGATTTTGCAGATTCTGCCATGCCCTGAAGGCTACGGAAGGAAGATTCTCTTCGACGCTGGCGATGGAGACTGGCGCGCCTTCATCGAGCGCGTAACCCTGAGGCCCGGTAACCACGTCAGTCTTAATTCGTCAATTGCGGTCGGTCAAGCTCGGCTGTGCCCGTTTTATCACGGCTGACGCGCTACGGGCCTTTGTCCGGGAACTGGAGCAGGAGTCATCGGGTCCGGCTGACGCGGAGGTGGCCTGATGGCTGCCCGCAAGCCGAACAAGCGCTCGTCGATCTACCTCGGCAGCGACGGCTGGTGGCATGGCTGGGTCACCATCGGGATCAAGGACGACGGGTCACCTGATCGCAGGCACCGCAAAGCAAAGACCGAGGCTGCGGTCACCCGTAAGGTTCGCGAACTGGAGCGCACCCGCGATAGCGGTAGTGTTCTCAGCGCTGGCAGGCCCGTCACGGTTGGGCAGTGGATGGAAACCTGGCTGACCACCATCGCTCCGCGCCGCATCCGCCGGTCCACGCTGGAAACCACTTACGCGCCGAAGGTCCGCAACCGGATCATCCCTGGCTTGGGTAAGCATCGCCTGGATCGGCTCACCCCTGAGCATATTGAGCGCTTTTACACCCGGCTGGAAGCGGAGGGCCTAGCGTCAGCCACCGTGCTCCAGATTCACCGCATCTTGTCACGCGCACTCAAGGTCGCCTTGCAGCGCGGATACGTCACCCGCAACGTCGCCACCCTGGTGGATGCCCCTCGGCCAGCCATGACGAGATTGAGCCATTGACCCTCGATGAAGCGCTGCGCATAATCAGGCTGGCTGTGACGAGGCGTAACGGCACCCGATGGAGCGTTGCCCTCGGTCTTGGGCTACGACAAGGTGAAGCTCTCGGCCTACGGTGGCAGCACGTCGACCTTGATGCCGGAACGCTGATCGTTCGCTGGCAGCTCCAACGCCTCGCCTGGCGGCACGGCTGCGTCGACCCATACGCCTGCGGCGAGGACCGTCACCGCGACGACTGCCCGCCCGACTGCACCAGGCATGCCCGCTCCTGCCCGCAGCGAACTGGTGGCGGGCTACAGCTCACTGAGCTGAAATCCGACAAAAGCAGGCGCACCATCGCGCTCCCACCCCAGCTCGTGGCGGCACTCAAAGCACACCGGGCCGCGCAAGTCCACGAGCGCATGACCGCCGGACTAGCCTGGCAGGACGGCAATTTCGTCTGGTGCCAGCCCAACGGACGGCCAATTGGCAACCACGCCGACTGGGACGAATGGAGAACCTTGCTCAGAGCGGCCGGTATACGCCAGGTGCGGGTCCATGACGCCCGGCACACGGCGGCCACCTTGCTACTCGCCCAAGGTGTGGATCAGCGCGTCGTCATGGAGATCCTCGGCCACTCACAGATCAGCATGACCTCCAGGTACGCTCACGTGCTCCCCCAGGTCATGACGGACGCGGCCGAGCGAATCGGGCGGGCGCTGTGGGGGGAAACGTGAACCCAACTGCAACCCAAACTGCAACCCGCTCAGCCGTTAATCGTTCTGAGGCGACGAAATCCCTGGTCAGGAGTGGGGCGCCAGGGGCTCGAACCCTGAACCAACGGATTAAAAGTCCGCTGCTCTACCATTGAGCTAACGCCCCGCGGAGCCGGCTGCGGCTGGCTCTACCGGACGAGCGTACCGACTCCGCCGGAGTGAGCGGGGCCGCGATGGCGGTTCCTGGCTCGCAGCCGGACGCGGCACTCAGGTAGCATCGCGCCCCGTGCACAAGGCATTCTTCGAACCGGCCGGGGGCAACGCCTTCGTGGCCACGCCCGCCACCGCGGGACCGTGGAGTCCGGACGCCCAGCACGGTGGCCCCCCGTCCGCCCTGGCGGCTCGCGCACTCGAGCGCCACGACCCAGACGACGGCCAGCGGCTGGGCCGGGTGACCATCGACATCCTCCGGCCGGTACCGGTCACGAAGCTCACCGTCCGCACCCGGACGGTGCGGCCGGGGCGGCGTGTTGCCCTGCTGGAAGCCGTCATCGAGGCTGATGACCAGGAGGTACTGCATGCGAGGGGCTGGCGGGTCGCTCTCCCGGACGGCGCGGTCCCCGTCATCCCCGGCCCCGCCGCCCCGCCGCCGGTACCGGACGCGGCAGGCTCGCAGCTTCCGCCCAGACTGCCGAATGCCCACACGGCCGGGTACCTGGCCGCGATCGAATGGCGCTTCCTTCACGGCGGCTTCGACCAGGCTGCCCCAGGGCGGGCCTGGACCCGGCCTCGCGTACCGCTGGTGGCCGGCGAGGACGCCTCGCCGATGTGCCGGGCCCTGCTGGTCGCGGACTCCGGCAGCGGCGTGAGCGCCGTCCTTGACCCGGGGTGGTTCATCTTCATCAACGTCGACCTCACGGTCGTGCTGACCCGCGACCCGGTCGGCGAGTGGCTGCTGCTGGACGCGACGACGACCGCGGACGCGCAGGGGACCGGGGTAGCCGAGACGGCGCTATCTGACATCTCGGGACGCTGCGGCACCGCCATCCAGACCTTGCTGATCGCCCCGCGCTAAAAGCCCGGCACCAGGCAGGGCCAGTGCCGGGCGGATGTCCGCGACCATCCCCTTATCGCTGCCCGTGGCGGCGCCGCCAGCGGGTTCGTGCGTCGTTGGTATAAGTGAAGTCATGGACGCTGACCTTCCGATCTGCGCGACCTGCGGGGTGCAGTACGGCGCGGAGCGCGCGGACTGCCCTATCTGCCTCGACGAACGCCAGTACGTCGGCTGGGACGGGCAGCAGTGGACCACGCTCGCCCGGCTTGCCGGGGAAGGCCGCCGCGGCCTGGTGCGGGACGAGGGGCCCGGCGTAACCGGCATCGGCGCCGACCCGCCAACGGCCATCGGCCAGCGGGCGCTACTGGTCCGCGCCCCGGGCGGCAACGTGCTGTTCGACATGATCACCTACATCGACGATGATCTCATCGCCCAGGTCCGCGCGCTGGGCGGCATCAGCGCGATCGCGATCAGTCACCCGCACTTTTACGGCTCGATGATCGAGTGGGCGCACGCGTTCGACGCGCCCGTGTACATCCACGAGGCCGACCGCCGGTGGACGGCCCGGCCAGACGACGCCATCGTGTACTGGAAGGGTGACACCCGCGAGATCGGCGACGGCCTGACGCTGATCAACGCGGGCGTGCATTTCGACGGCGGCCAGGTGCTGCACTGGGCCGGCGGGCAGGGCGGCGCCGGCGTGCTGTGTTCCGGCGACATCATGACCGTGGTACCTGACCGCCGGTACGTCAGCTTCATGTACAGCTATCCAAACCTCATCCCCGAGCGGCCGGGCACCATACAGCGGGCGCTGGCCATGCTCGACTCGTTCAACTTCGATCGCATTTACGGTGCGTGGTGGCGGCGGATCGTGTTCTCCGGCGGCAAGGCCGCGATGCACCGGTCAGCCGATCGCTACCTCAGCTTCGCGCTCGATGACCAGGCCCGGCAGGGACGCGAAGGGACGTAGCGGGACCGGTCGGGACGGCGCTAGCCGGCCACGAAGCGCTGCCGCAGCTCCCCGATGCCCTCGACGTAGCTGACCACCTCGTCGCCCGGCGCCAGCCAGCGCTGCGGGTCCCGGCCCATCCCGACCCCGGCCGGCGTGCCGGTGAAGATGACGTCGCCGGGCAGCAGTGTGACGACGGCGGACAGCCTGGCGATCAGCTCCGGCACCGAGATGATCAGGTAGCTGGTTCTGGCCTTCTGCATCTGGTCGCCGTTGACCGAGCAGCCGAGCTCGAGGTCGTCCGGATCGGCGAGCTCATCGGCGGTCACCAGCCACGGCCCGGTCGGGCCGAAGCCGGGAAACGACTTGCCCAGGCTGAACTGCGGCGCCTGCCCGGACAGCTGGGTGATCCGCTCGGAGATGTCCTGCCCGACGGTGAGCCCGGCGACATGGCTCCACCCGTCGGCCGCCGCGATGTTCCTGGCGGCGGTGCCGATCACGGCCACCAGCTCGACCTCCCAGTCGGTGTGGCCGCCGGGCGGCAGCACCACGTCAGTGCGTGGCCCGGTGATGCAGCTGGGGAACTTCGTGAAGATGCTGGGCTGGTCGGGCACCGTGAAGCCGGACTCCTGTGCGTGGTCACGGTAATTGAGGCCCACGCCGAACGACTGTCGCGGCGCCGGTGCCGGCCCGCCGAGCCGGGCCTGCTCGAACGGCTGCCCGGGCACGTCGCCGGCGCCCGGCGCCCAGGCGGCGAACTCGGCCCACCGGTCATAGACCGCCTGCGGATCGGGCCCGAACCGGCCGCCGCTGGCGGACTCGACGTCGACCGCTCCTGCGCCGGTGACGATGACCAGCCGGCCGTCCAGGTTGCCGATGCGCACAAGATCCTCCTTTGACTGGGCCCTGACCGGGCCATGACGCGGCGTGACCGGGGCCATGCCAGCCCCTGACCGGCCGCTGACCAGGCTCTGGCCAGCCCTCTGACCAGGCTCTGGCCAGCCCGTGACCAGGCTCTGGCCAGCCCTCTGACCAGGCCCTGGCCAGCCCGTGACCAGGCCCTGGCCGGCCCTCGCTGGGCCGCTGGTGTCCGGAGTCAGTCTCCAGCCTCGGTGCGCCGCCCGGCAAGGCGGGACGTCGTGCCAACGGCGCGTGCAACCTGCCGACTCGGCCCGCGCCTGGGTAACGCTGAGATAGTTTGGGGCGGATACGACGCATCTCGGGTGATGCGGGCCAGCGAGGAGCCCGCCGCGTTCCGTGCGGTTGCCGGACGCAGCGGAAGGGGAAGGGGGCGCGTGCCCGAGCCAGTGACTTCTGTCGACGAGAAGCCGCCGGATTCCGCCGGGCTCGCAGCCGCCATCGCGGAGGATGACGGTCCGGTCACCAGCAGCCTGCGGAGCCCCGCCCCAGGGCTGGCTACCAGGATCCAGGAGAGCCCCGGCACCGGGCTGGTCACCGGCCGCGCTCAGGAAGGCCGAGCGCGACCCGGCCAGCGCACCGAGTGGCGCCCGTTCGCCGACCGCGGCCTCCATGCGGCCGGGCGGCAGCTGCGGAACCTGCTCGCGCTGGCACTGTACGGCGCCGTGTCCGTCGGCCTGTTCGGGCCGTGGATCCTGGACCGGATGTCCACCTGGTTCCTGTCCGCGCAGCCGCAGGACGGGTCCCTGTTCGTCTGGGCGTTCAACTGGTGGCCGTTCGCGCTCAGTCACCACTACAGCGCGCTGTACTCGTACGCCGCCTGGGCCCCGGGCGGCATCAACCTCACCTGGGCTACCACGATCCCGGCGCCGTCGCTCGCCCTGCAGTCGCTCACGCACAGCTACGGGCCGATGTTCTCGTTCAACATGGTCGAGCTCGCCGCGCCCGCGCTGGCCGCCTGGACCGCGTACCTGCTGTGCAGGCGGATCACCCGGTCGTTCTTCCCCGCGCTCATCGGCGGGTTCTTCTTCGGCTTCTCGCCCTCGCTGATCGACGAGGTCGGGCAGGGGCACCCGAGCCTCACGCTGGTCTTCCTCGTCCCGCTGTGCGCGTACTTCGTGGTCCGGCTGCTGCAAGGCTCGATCCGGCCGGTGGTGTACGTGCCGCTGCTCGGGGTCGTGCTCGCCCTGCAGCTCTACGTCGGGGACGAGATCTTCGCCACGATGACCCTGGTGGGCGGGCTGTGCGCGCTGGTCGGGTTCGCCGCAGGCCCGGCCGCCCGGCGCCGGCGGCTGCTGCGCGCGCTCGCGCCGACGGCGGGCGCCTACGCGCTGGCGGCGATCCTGGCCAGCCCGCTGCTGATCACCGCGTTCACCCGGCCGCGGATCATCAAGGCCCTGCACTACTCGACCATCGGGTACGGCGCGAAGGGAGCCGGCGACTTCCTCAGGTACGTGACCCCGGGGCGCTTCACCGACCACTGGGGGCTGTTCGCCTCCCGCTGGGGTGACAACCCGTGGTACCTCGGCGTCCCGCTGATCGCCGTGATCATCTTGTTCGCGGTCACCGAGCGGCGCCGGCGGGCCACCTGGATCCTGATCGCCGGGCTCCTCCTCATCCTGCTGTTCAGCCTCGGCGACACGATGCGGGTATTCGGCGCGCAGATCCTGCCATGGCGGCTGTTCGCCGTCATGCCGGTGATCAGCATCGCCCAGCCGGGCCGCCTGATCACCTTCGCGTACCTGGTGATCGCGGTCCTGGTAGCGCGGTGGCTGGCCCGGCTGTCGCGGCCGGCCCCGCCGCCGGAGCCGTCACCGTACCCGCCGTCATCGCCGCTGTGGCGGCCCACGCCGCTGCCGCCGCGCAATCTCCGCCCGCTGCGCTGGCTGCCCGTCCTGCTGGCAGCGCTGGCGATCCTGCCGAACTACTCGGAAGATGTCTGGGCGCAGCAGATCCCGAACCTCCAGTTCCTGGCCGACGGCACCTACCGGCAGTACATCGCGCCGGGATCGGTCGTCTGGGTGCTGGAGGTCCATCCCAGCCGGCAGCTGATCTGGCAGGCAGACACCGGCTTCTACTTCCGGCTGTCCGGCGGGTTCTTCGGCGGTACCCCGGAAGGCCTGCCGCAGGGCACGCTGCAGCAGCGCCTGGCGATGGGGCAGGTCGGCCCGGCGGTCACGGCGGCCGATATCAGCAACTACATCGCGGTGCACCACGTCGGCACGATCATCGCGGCGCAGGTGCCGTGGGACGTCATCCTCAAGGTCCGCGCTGCGGTCGGCAGCAAGGGCCTGAAGCAGGGCCATGCGATGGTGTTCCGCCTCACCGTCCCGTTCACCGGACCGGGCGGCCAGGTGCGGAGGCTGGCTCCGGCCGAGGGCAGCCTAGTGGGCCCGCAGCGCCGGCTGGCCCAGCACCGGCACCGGGCCCGGCGCCATCACCAGCATCACCGGGCTCACCGGTAAGCGGAGATCCCGGTGATGGCCTGGCCGAGCGCCAGCGTGTGGATCTCCTCGGTGCCCTCGTAGGTCAGCACCGATTCCAGGTTGTTCGCGTGCCGGATCACCGGGTACTCCAGCGTTACGCCGTTGGCGCCGAGCACCGTCCTTGCCTGCCGGGCGATATCGATCGCCACCCGGACGTTGGCCATCTTGCCGAGGCTGACCTGCTCCGGCGTGATCGTCCCGGCCTCCTTCAGGCGGCCGAGGTGCAGGGCGAGCAACTGCGCGCGAGCCAGGTCGGCCAGCATCCAGGCCAGCTTGGACTGGGTGAGCTGGAAGCCGCCGATCTTCCGGCCGAACTGCTCCCTGGTCCGCGCGTAGTCAGCCGCCGCCTCGAAGCAGGCCCTGGCCGCTCCGGTGACGCCCCAGACGATGCCGAACCTGGCCTCGGACAGGCAGGACAGCGGTCCTTTCAGCCCGGTCACGCCGGGCAGCACGGAATCGGCAGGCAGCCGGACCTCGTCGAAGCTCAGCTCCGAGGTGACCGACGCGCGCAGCGACATCTTCTTGTGAATGTTCCGCGAGGTGAAACCGCGCGCCCCCCGCGGCACCAGGAACCCGCGGATGCCTTCCTGCGTCGATGCCCACACCACGGCGATATCGGCGATCGACCCGTTGGTGATCCACATCTTGGAGCCCGACAGGACCCAGTCGCCCCCGTTAATAACCGCTTTTGTCTTCATGCTCGACGGGTCGCTGCCGTGGTCGGGCTCGGTGAGGCCGAAGCAGCCGATCGCCTCGCCGGCCGCCATCCTGGGCAGCCACTCGTTCTTCTGGTCCTCCGAGCCGTATTTCCAGATCGGGAACATCGACAGCGAGCCCTGGACCGATACCAGGCTGCGCAGCCCGGAGTCGGCGGCCTCCATCTCGCGGCAGGTGACGCCGTAGGCGACCGGGCCCATGCCGGCGCAGCCGTAGCCGTGCAGGTGCATGCCGAGGAGGCCCATCTTGCCGAGCTCGGGGACGAGCTCGCGGGGGAGCGTCCCGGCCTCGAACCAGTCAGCGATGTGCGGCATGATCCGGTCGCTGGCGAACGCGCGCACCGTGTCGCGGACCAGCCGTTCCTCCTCGGTCAGCAGGTCATCGACGTGGAGCAGATCAGAACCTGCGGGAGTGGCGCTGCGCGGCATCGGCTGGTCCTTTCTCGTCGCCTGCCGACAGCGTATGCGGAGGCGCCCGGCTGTCCGCCCCGCGGCCCGGAATCGGGCATGATGGCGAATATGAGTAACAGCAATGGCAGCAAGCGGCTGGTCCGCCGCCTTGACGGGCGCATGCTGGCGGGGGTGTGCGCGGGCATCGCGGATTACACGGACATCGACGTGAACCTGGTACGGCTGGGCTTCGTGGTGGCCTCGTTCCTCGGGTTCGTCGGCGTCCTGGCCTACCTGGCCGCCTGGGTGATCCTGCCGGAGGAGGGCGAGACCGCCTCCATCGCCGAGAACCTCTTCAACAAGAAGCCGGGCGGCTAGCTCAGCACGAGCCCGGGCGGCCGGCTCACCACGGGGCCGGGCGGCCGATCCGGCCGAGCACCCGCCGCCAGGTCCCGGCCAGCACCGCCGCCGCGACAAGGCCGGCCAGCCCGGTCACGGCGATCGCGGCCCGCGGGCTGATCAGCTGAGCGGCGCTGCCGGCTAACCAGCCGAGCAGCAGCAGCACCCGGGGCAGCGGCTGGCGCATGACCGCGGCCGCCTCGGCCCGGGTCACCGGGAGCGCCAGCGGGCGGCCGTGCGGGCGGGGCTGCCCGGCCGGGCACCTGCTGGCCAGCCAGGAAATGATGCCGGCGACCGTGAGGAACATGACCGCCGCCACCATCAGCAGGCCGCCCGGCCGGAGCACGGCGACCGCCGCGCCGCCGGCCAGGAAGCCGAGTGCCTGCCCGGCCCGGCTGCCGATGCTGCTGATCTCCGCGCCGGCCATGAGCTGGCCCGCCGGCAGCACCTCGGGCAGCGTCGCCGCGCGCGTGGCGGAGAACGAGGCGCCCAGCATCACGGCAATGACCAACAGAGCGCAGAGCGCGGCGAACGGCATCCGGGATAACGCCATGATGGCGGCGATCGCCGCCCGGCTCAGTTTCAGGCCGATCATCACGGTGCGGCGGGGGAGAAGGCCGGCCACCTCGGCCAGCAGCGGCCCGCCGATGACCTGGGGGAGGCAGCTCATCGCGTACACCAGCGCGGTGAGGAACGCGGACCTGGTCTGCTCGTAGGCCACCACCGCGACCGCGATCTGGGCCAACTGGTCCCCCGCCGCGGAGAGCACCTGAGCGTGCCACAGGCCGCCGAACTCACGGACCGCGAGGACCTCGCGGCGGGGCGACCGCTGCGCGCCGCGATGGCGCTGCGGGTGCCGGTGCGGTGTGCCGGCCGGTCCCGGTGCGCGCTCTCGCCAGAGCGCTCGCGCTGCCGCGGATACCGGCCCTGGCCCGGCGGCATGCCCAGTATTTTTAACGGGGCCCGCTCGGTGGGTGCCAGCTCTTGTTCCCGGCGTGGCATCGTGGCTGGTCATCTACGCCTCTCCCGCGTTTCGCCGCCCTGGACGATTGCCTGCTCTTCGTGGCGCTGAGGCTCGCCGCGCCCACCCTTCGCGCGGCCCCCCGGCTTCCCGGGCGAACCGCAGTGACACAATGTCGTTTCGCAATTGCATAGAGTTTCTGATGTGCGCCGTCCGTGCAAGCGAATTGGTCATATTGCCAGGGCGCGGCCGGCTCGTTTCCCGGGTGCGGCCGGTTTGCCGGCTGCCAGGCCGCGGCGGGCGGCGCACGGCCCCGCATCCTGGAGAGCAGATTCCGGGGCCGGGTGCGGGCCTGTGCCGGGGCCCGGCTCCGGGGCCCGGCTGCGGGGTCCGGCGGATGCCAGCGCGGTGCTGTTCGCCGCGTCGTCGTCATGCGCTTTGCCGGCAGAGCGCTCCGTCCCCTATGCTGGGGCGGTCCCCGACGGCGGGCGCCAAGGGCAAGGCGGCGGTGACCGTCGAGCCCCCATCGTCTAGCGGCCTAGGACACCGCCCTTTCAAGGCGGCGGCACGGGTTCGAATCCCGTTGGGGGCACTGTCGGCGCCCGTCGGCAACGCATGGTCCTGTAGAGCAGCTCGGAGTGCTCGCCACCCTGTCAAGGTGGAGGTCGCGGGTTCAAATCCCGTCAGGACCGCTGGGTGCCGTCGGCGGCGCTGGCTGCCGCTGCGATGGCCCCGCCAAGGTCAGGTAGCTCAGTCGGTATGAGCGTCCGCCTGAAAAGCGGAAGGTCGGCGGTTCGACCCCGCCCCTGACCACCACGAGGTATTCACACCTCACCAGTGTCCATCTTCACATCTGGGTCTGACATTCTCGCGATCGTGCTGAGTTGATCTTCCATCCCGGTTTCGCGGGACTGCTGGCTGGCGCCGCGGGCTGTTTTGC
>Ga0137375_10006253_pt1 | contig 14134 bp, 12 predicted proteins | sample SagtaG_24_FD_104936 | JGI IMG/M metagenome (GOLD analysis project Ga0137375, IMG submission 104936) | Vadose zone soil microbial communities from Sagehorn Ranch, Mendocino, California, USA - Sage1_R_113_16 metaG | ecosystem: Environmental > Terrestrial > Soil > Vadose zone | place: USA...
CCAGCTGCGGGCCGCCATTTGTAAAGACAGCGTTGACTGAGCTGACTCGACCTCGCACCGCATCCGGGATGTTGAGCTGCAAGATCGTGCCGCGCAGCACGGTAGAGATCGTATTCCCGACCCCCTGAGTGAACATGAGCCCGATCGAGAGCCAGAACAGCTCCGAGTACGCGAACAGCGCCCACGAGCCGCCCGCGATCAAGACGCCGATGAGAACGCCGATCCCCGCGCGGCGGATGTTCGGCAGCGCACTCATGACGCCGGCCGTGCCGATGGAGCCGAGCGAGTTCGCCGCGGAGAGGATGCCGTAGCCAGTCGGGCCGACGTGCAGGATATCCGCGGCATAGACCGGAAGGAGCGCGCGGCCGTTCCCGAACACGTTTTGAGCGAAGTCCAGCAGCATCATCATCAGCAATAACGGATGTGTCCACACATACTGGAGGCCTTCGCGCAGCGCCGTGAAGCTCATGGCCCGCCGTCCGCCGAGGCTTTGCGGCACCGGCTTGATGGCGAGCAACGCGGCGACCATCACCATCCAGGAGACTGCGTCGACGCCGTAGTTCGCGGCGGCGCCGAAGAGGCTGAGCACGACTCCAGCGAGGGAAGGTCCTGCGATCATCGCCACGTTCCGCTGCGAGGAGTTCAGGGCGAGCGCATTCGTCAGGTCCTGCGCCGGGACCATGTTGGGCACAATCGCCGAACGCGCCGGATTCTCGAGCGCGCTGAACAACGCGAAGAGCGCGCTGGCGACATAGAACACGCCCGGCGAGAGCCCGCCGACGATTGCCAGGCCGAGGAGCGACGTCGACACGCAACACTGGGCGCTCTGGGTCAAGACCATCAGGCGGCGGCGGTCCATCGCGTCCGCCAGGAGGCCACCGAAGAGCAACAGCACCATGGAGGGAACGGCCCGCACGAGGCCGAGCAAACCCAGCTGCAGCGGCGAGCCGGTCATCTCATACATCTGCCAGGACATCGCGATCTGGGTGAAGTTCGTTCCGAAGCCCGAGAGAACGAGCCCGATCCAGAACAGGCGGAAATCGCGATGGCGCAGCGCGGCGAACGGCACGCGTCGCGCCTCTTGCGGATCGTGCATAGCGCCGCCGAGGCGTGATTTTGGGGGCGGGGCCAGTATAGCCCGGGGTCAAGCTGAGGCTCCGCCCTAGACCCCGCCGCGCGATGCGCTACTCCTTCAGCTTGGCATAACCGATACACTTGCTGGCGTGATGGCGCAGCCGCTCGACCGCAACCTCGCGTTGGACCTCGTGCGCGCCACGGAAGCCGCCGCGCTCGCCGCCGCGCGTCCGATGGGGCGCGGTGACAAGAACGCGGTCGATGGCGCCGCGGTGGACGCCATGCGCCTCGTGCTCCAGACCGTCGACATGGATGGCATCGTCGTCATCGGCGAAGGCGAAAAGGACGAGGCGCCGATGCTTTACATCGGCGAGCAGATCGGAAATAGGGAGCCGCCGCGGGTGGACGTTGCCGTCGATCCGGTCGACGGGACGGGGCTCACGGCGGCCGGCCTCCCGGGGGCCATATCCGTCGTGGCGCTCTCCGAGCGCGACACGCTGTTTTTTACGCACGTCCCCTACATGGACAAGCTTGTCGTCGGTCCCGTGGCACGGGGGCGCGTCAGCCTCGACGCTTCGGTCGAGGAAAACGTAAATGCCGTAGCCGACGCGTATGAACGCGAAGCGCGCGACCTGACCGTCGTGATACTGAATCGTCCGCGCAACGAGGACTTGATTCAGGAAGTGCGGGCTACAGGCGCGCGGTGCAAGCTCATCGGCGACGGCGACGTGGCCGCCGCGATGATGGCCCTGATGGAGGAGCACGCCGGCGTCGACATGTTGCTCGGCATCGGCGGCGCCCCCGAGGGGGTGATTGCCGCCTGCGCGGTCCGCTGCCTCGGTGGCGACATGCAGGCGCGACTGTGGGCGCGGGACGACGGCGACCACGTGCTCGCCCAGCGCGACGGCATTCGGGACTTCGACCGGCTGCTGACGCTCGACGATCTGTGCGCCGGCGAGAATGTGTTCGTGGCGGCGACCGGGATCACACCGAGTGAGCTGCTCACCGGCGTGCGGTACATCGGGACCGGCGCCTACACCCAATCGCTGGTAATGCGCTCTGCGTCGGGCACGGTCCGCTGGATAGAGGCGAAGCACGACTTCACCCGGCTGCGCAAGCTCGCTGGCGCGCGGTACGACGAAGCATGACTGAGGGTTGGCTGAGGCCGGGCCCGGTTAACGCATGAAGCGTTCGACATCCTCGTCATACGCACGCTTCCAGCTGAGGGTTTCGACCACGTTACCTGGCGCGAAGGCAGGCGGAAGCTCGGCGGTCTCATCTTGCCTGAGCGAACGAAGCGTCGCGTAGGCAGCTTCGGTGGCAGCCTGAATAGGTCGGTGGCTCCACCCTCCGATGCGCACGCCCTGGGATTCGAGGTAGGGACCGTCCCCGAGATCCGCGGTTGACCCGCCCAAAATGAAAGGAAGGGTCGTGGCCGAGCGCAAGGCCTCTAAATCCGCGCGCGACGGCTGCCCGACGAAAAAGAGCGCATCGACGCCGGCCGCCTCGTAGGCTTTCGCCCGCGACCTGGCGCTCTCGATGCCCTCACCCCGGATTGCGCCGGTTCGTGCGAGAATCGCAAGGCTCGGGTCGGTTCGCGCGGCCACCGCGGCCCGCATTTTCCCGGCCCCCTCCTCGACGGAGATGAACGCGTCCACCATAAGTGGCAATGACGCAGCGCGCGTGACGCGGCGCGCCTGTTCGGCGAATTCCGTGAGCGTCAACAGCACGATGTCCGGCGCGCCGAGCACGGCCAGGGACGCCGTCGACCCGGCCATCATCATCAGCTCGTACCCGAGCGCTTCTGCCGCCCGCGCCGAGAGTGCGTCGTACACGGATGCCGGACGAACGAAGCGGTCCCCGGACAGGATCGCGCGGAACCGTTCGCGCCGATCATGCACATTCAAGGCGGGGCCAGTTCGCGCTACCAGTCGCCGGCGTGAATTTGAGCGAGCGCCGGCTGGACGATGTCGAACATGAACCGGGCCGCGGTGCCAGGCTTGTCGACGCTGTCCGGACGGTAGCCGGTGAGGTTGGGGTAGATAAAGATCTTGCCGTCGGCTTCTTTGGTGGCCCATTGTCCACCGATGACGGGGATGCGAAGGCTCTTCGCGACCTTTCCATAAATCTCCGGCGTTCCCATGTACAGGTCGATCATCGACGCGCCCGCGTTCTCTACAGCGTGGGCCCATTTCAGGACGTGCTCGTCCCTCTCCGGGGAACCTTCGATTTTTCCGTGGTCGGTGGGGTACTGCACCCGACAGTAGGCGGCGAGCCCAGCGTCGAGTACCGCTTTGACCTCGTCGACCAAGCCCTCGGGGCCGGACGGGATGTACAGCTTGGCCATGTCCGGGCCGATCTCGTCCTTGAAGTGCTTGACCGCCCGGGCGACCTCCCGGGCACCGGACAAGCAAACCCCAATGGGAACATCCACGCTGATCACCGCGTGCTCCGCCGTGCGCATGACCGCGTGGGCGAAGGGAAGCATCTCCTCGAGGGTTACCTCGTCCATCGGCGCGCCGAGGAGATACCCGGCGAAGCTATCTCCCACAGAGAGGAAGTGAACCCCGGCGCGCTCGAAGACACGCGTCATCGTCGTGTCGTACACAACCGCCGCGGCGATCTTCTTTCCGTCGCCCTTCATCCGCTGCAGGTCGGCCACGGTCATCCGTGCCATGCACGCTACCTGCCGCTCAGAAACGCGGTCGTTGCTCGGTTGAAGCCCTCGGCGTCCTCGAAAGGAACGTTGTGGCCGCACTCGAGCACGACGAGCTCCGAGCCCGGTGTAAGAGCCGTGGCCTGCTCTGCCAGGTTGAAAGACGGATCGGTTCTGCCCCATATGAAGAGGGTTGGCACCGTAATGCGTGGAAGGCGGCGATTCAGGTCGTACCGTCTCCGTGTCTCGCCGTCGCCCATGTGGTGTGCGAGCTTCGCGAAGGCTCCTTTCCGTCCGGGCTCGTGCGCCTTCACGATGCGCTCCTCGATAAGCCCCTCAGCGTCAACCGGCGCACCCTTCGTGCACTGATCCAGCCATTCCCGGATGTCGTCGTCGCTCTCGTCCGTCCAGTTGGTCATCCCCGGGTTGGCGCGAGCCCCGATGCCGTTGTGACCGGTCTGCACACAGCGGTCTACCCGGTCGCGGCTCTCATAACAGAGGAGCCCGGCGATCCAGCCGCCCATTGACGTGCCGACGATATGGCTGCTGCGGATTTCCAGGGCATCCTGGAACTCCCGGACGAAGTCCGTGATGTACGCGAAGGAGTAGGCCTGGTCGAAGAAGTCGCTGGGCGACCACCCAACACAATCCGGGGCCAGCACGCGAAACTGGCTCGCAAGCGCCGGGATGTTGGGCCACCAGGAGTCGGCACTGTGATGAAACGGGAAACCGTGGATAAGGATGACGGGTGGACCGGCCCCCGCCTCGATGTAGCGGGTCTTGCCGTGGCTCAAGTCCACGTGCTGGTATTGAATTGCCGTGGCGGCCATCGAATCCCTCCTAGACTAAAACCGTTTCGTCCTCCGGGTGAACCGCATAGACTTCGGCGTAGTCCGGGTCCATTTCCACCTGATGTGAGAGCTGAACGTCCCGCCGGGTCTTTGCGGACTCCATGATGCCGAGCGCGACTTCGAGTGTGGCCATGCCCCAGCGACCATCGTGGAAGGCTTTCCTCCCGAAAACGACCGCGCCGTAGAGCTCTTCGAGCTGCAGATACCAGGTCGAGGGTGACGCCCCGCGCGGCACCTTGATCTCACGGACGCCGGCATCGTCATAGATGTAGACGCCGTTGGGCGACTGCCGAATGTCACCGCGCTCGCAGGACACGAGCAAGATGCCCAGGTCGTCTGCGTACCACGCGCCCATCCACTCCGGGCCGGGATCGCCGAAGTCGTCCGATTTCCCTATCCCCAACTTGTCATAGTCGGCCGCTTCGTTCCGGGTTCCGTCTCGCATCGCCTTTCGGATTGATCCACGTCGAGCGACTTTCGCCGCGTTCTTTTCCGGGGTTACGCCGACGGGAACGAGCTCGTCCGCGGAAAAGTAGCCATACGAGTTCTGGATCGCGACGGCTGGCGTGCCGTCGGGCCATTCCATGTAGGCGGCGTAGTACCCGGGCGAGGGGCGCTCGGGCATCCACTGGCCAAACGTCCCGCGGACGGACTTCAAGATGCCGCCACCGATCAAGCGAATGCAGTCGATCTGGTGCGGGGCATTGCGATAGACGATGCCCCCGCCTTCCGCCGGATCGAGATCCTCGCGTTTGCGGGTGCTGAAGAGCCAGCCGTTGGATGCAAAGGCGTTGATCGCGCGGAGCTTGCCGAGCCGGCCGGAGCGGACGATCTGCCTGGTCAGCCGGACCCAGGCCGAGTATGCCTGGGAATGGCCCGACAGGAGCTTCACACCATGGCGCTCCGCGGCCTCGACCATTTGCTCGGCCTCAGGCAGCGTGATGGCCATCGGCTTCTGCACCATCACGTGCTTGCCCTCGCGCGCGAGGATCTCCATGTGCGGGGCGTGATCCCGGTTCGGGGTCGAGAGCCAGACCGCCTCCACTTCGGGATCCGCTGCCAGTCCTTCGATGCTGTCGTACACCTTCGTTCGCGGAAACACGCGCTGAAACCGCTCCCGCGCATCCGGATCGATGTCGGCCGCGGCGTAAAGATCGAATTTCGGTGAGGCATCCATTTCGCGCACGATGCGCGCTGCACCGAGGCCCAGACCAACGACTCCGGCCTTCAGCTGTCGGTCCGGCATCTGAGTGCTCCTAGCGTCCGCTCGCCGGGCTTGGCTCCAGCTGTTTTGCGAGGGTATCGAGGATCGCATCTAGCGTCGGGTCGGGCTCACGGGGTGATTGATCGGCGAGGGCGGTCGCGGCGATGAGGCGGTGCATGTCCGCTGCTCCCTCGAGCATCTTCGGCGTGAGGCCGAGGCCCTCGAACGTAATGGCGACTTCCTCCAGCTCTCCGATCATCCGTCGCGAACGACGCGGCTCGTGGCTGATGTTGTCGATTAACGCTCTGGTAACCATGTCGGGCCCTTCGGCGAGCTCCGCGCTCAGCGCCTCGCTCAACCCCATGGCGCGAGCCGCGGTCAGCAGCTCAATCCACATCGCTCTGGTTCCTTTGGTCGTGGCCGAGTGGAGCATCTTCAGGCCGGATGCCTGGCCTACCTCTGCCCCAACCCGACGGATGTCCAGGCCATGCTTACGCAGCGATTCGAACGCTTCTGTGTCGGGTCCCGAGCAGTAGATGCGCCTGGCACAGATTCCGGCATCCACAAAATCTCCGCCCGCCGCCCGGATGCGGGCGCCGATGCGCATCGCCGTCTGCCGAGCCGTGGCGTTGCAATCCACGACGATCGGGCGGGCATCAGTCCGCTCCATGGCCTGCGCCACTTGCTCGGCGACGCGCTCTGCCTCGGCCGGCACGAGGAGGGACATCAGTAAGTCGCTCTTCTCGACAACGGCTTCCAGCGAGCCCACATCTTCGATGCCAGTCTCGCTTGCCCTCAGTCGGGTCAGCTCGCTGCGCCCGAACAACGATGTGATGACCTTCAGCCCGCTCTCACGCAGCGTTTTGCCAAGCGACGCGCCCATCTCCCCGGGGCTCAAGATGCCGACGATCTGCACTGCCAACGGGCGTACCTCCTCCTGGCTAGCCCTTTCGCGGGGCGTCGAGGCGCTGCTTCAAGCCGTCGCCGTCGCGGCTCGTTGTGTGGCGGGGAACAGCTGTCGCGCCGTACCGCCGAGCAGCAGGTCGAGCTCTCCACGCGGCAGGAAAGAGAGCTCTTCCCGTATGAGATCGAGGAGGCCCTTCACCGGCTCTTCGGGCGTTGCCCTGTACGCGGGGAAAAAGCTGGCCCACATGAGACGATTGGCTCCGAACTTCTCGACCACCGTCTCGAAAAAGGTCTGAACTGTCGACTTCCCCTTCCCTGCATCACGAATGTTGAGGTGTGAGAACGTCGAGTAGACATTGGGGAACCGGGCGAGCGCGAAGAAGTCTCGAGCGGCGGCGTAAGGCGGGCCGTCCTCGGTCGGCGCTTCGACCATGCGTCGGAGGATGACCGGAACGGTTGGGAAGCGTTCGAGCAAACGCTGCACTGCTGGCAGCTGATCTATCTGGCGTACCGACGCGAGTCCGACGGACATGCCGTTCTCTTCTGCCTCATGCCAGAGAGCCAACGTAGCTGGCGCTTCGAGCCATTTGGATGACTCTCGGCCGTCGGGCGCTTCGAACCGCAGACCGCCGATGCCGGGCTGTTGCACGAGCCAGGTGAGGAGCGCTTGCGCGCTCGGGTCGGTTACATCGATCTTCCCGACCGCGGTAAACGACTCGGGATAACGGTTGGCAGCGTCCACGGTGTAGGCGTTGTCGTAGTCGCCTGACGGCACGACGAGGGCGTGATCGACGCGCGCCTGCCGCATGAAGCCCAGCACGTCCTCGGCCGTTGCTCCCGCCGCCCAGTCCGGTGCACGCCCGCTCGGTGAGGGGATCGGTCGCCCCGCGGGATCGGCTGCGAGCACGTGGACGTTCGTGTCGAGGACGTACGACATAGAGCTCCTCTGCCTGGGGCGCTGCCGGCTTTTAGGCTACTGGCTCGGGCACCTTCAGCCCGTAGAGCCTGATGGCGTTGTCATGTACCACCTTTTTGATGAGGTCGGGTGGCAGATGGCCGATCTCCTTCTGCATCAGCTCGCGCGAGTGGGGCCAGGACGTCCGGGAGTGCGGGAAGTCCGTGGACCACATGCAGTTCTCCTGGCCGGCCTCCCACCATTCGAGCGCGTGCCCGCCGACCTCGTCCTCCAGGAACGTCGCGTAGATTTGGCGGGCGAAATACTCGCTCGGCGTCAATGACATACGCGGCTCGACCGGTGCGCGTTCGGCGTGGCGCCTGAGGTTGAAGTCCCACTGTTGAAGGTACGGCGGGATCCAGCAGATCTCGCATTCGGCGATGACGATCTTCAGGTTCCGGTACCGCTCGAGCGTCCCGGAGAAGATCAGGTCGAGCAGGGCGTCCGCCGCGAGGAGGAAACGTTCGTTCACGGCCGCTCGAACGTAGACCTTGGCGTCGCGTCGCTGCTCCTGTGGGGTCAGCGAGATGAAATCCCAGCCGGTGTTGATGTGCAGGCTGATCGGCATCGCGAGCTCCTGGGCCGCTGCCCAGAAGCGGTCGTAGTGGTCGATTCGTGAGAACGGCAGCGCGGGATTGGGCGTCATCCACACCATGCCGGCGACCATGCCCGCCTTGCGGCAGCGCTCCAGCTCTTTGATCGCGTTATCGATGTTGTAGACGGAGATGAGGCCGATGCCGTAGATGCGGTCGGGCGACGCCGAGCAGTATTCGAGCAAGTTGTCGTTGTAGACGCGAAAGCACGCGTCCTGGAGATCGGCGTCTTCTAAATGGAACAGGTGCATGGCCTCGGTCGGATAGAGAACCTCGGCAGTCAGGCCATCGCGCTCCATCTCGTCGATGCGCTTCGCCGGGTCGATCCCAGCGCCGTGAATCGGCTGATTGGATCTGCGGTCGATACTCGCTCCAACGAGCTCCGCCGTAGATACGTTGCGACTGCCGTTGCGGGGCGCCGGATCGCGAAACCGGTTCGGTAGGCGCTCCCGGAGAGCCGAGGGCAAGCGCTCGGCCCACAGCTCAGTACGTTCGATAATGTGGGAATCCGGTGAGATCAAGATCTCGCCGTTGAGTCCCGGCATGGGTCCTACTCCCGAACTGTTCTGCGGGACCGGTTCCCTGGGCCGGCCCGGTGGCACACGCTACCATCGCCCTCTGGTGCTCACAAGGCTGAATGTCTGATGGGATTGATAAGGAGGGCTTATCTCTCTGAGATCTTCTGGATCGGGCCGCTCAGCGCGCCGGCGATTTGAAACTGCGCCAGCTCCGCATTCGATGGATTGAGGCCGAAGGCTGCGAACGTGTGGGCGGGTTCGTCGTCCGGATCGGGAAAAGCCTGCCGCCAGGCTTGCGCGATTCTTGGAGCCTCAGCGTAATCGCGCACCAGGATGGTGACCTGGCCGATGTCGTCCAGGCTGCCGCCCGCCTTCTGCATCAGAGCCCGAGTATGCGGGAAGATCCAGTCCATCTGCTCATCGACGGTGCCAAGCTTGCCATTCGGATTCCCCGAGATGCCGCACGACCTGAGGTGTCCTCCGATTACCGCGCCCATGGTCCCGGTCTCGTGCAGAGGTACGTTTTGCAGTACGAGGTCCCGACGGCTGCCGCCTCCTAGCGCGGCTACCGCCTGCAGCTCCAGGATCGTGGAGTCATTGTCGAAAGCGCTGTAGTGGATCGCCTTGCGCGCGGGACACTGGCCATGGTTCGTGAAGATTCCTTCCCAAACCTCGTGCATGAGCGATTGCGCCTTGAGGCGATCGAGGAACGCGTAGACGTGGAGCACGTCGTCCCACGAGGCGCCCGCCTCGGATAAAAGAGCCCGCAGGTTCGCGTACGCCCGACGGACCTGCTCTTCTCGATCCGTGCTCAGGTGGCCGGTCTCGGGATCGCGGCCGTCGACCCCGGTCGTCAATACGAGCTCGCCTATTTGAACGGCCGCGGGGACGCGGCCGATCTCAAAGCCGGGAGCTCGGAGCGGCTCGGGCGACTTGCCGACGACGCCGACGGCTTGCAGCTGCACCCGCACGCCCGGGGGGAGCCGATAGACGTTGACCTTGCGTGTTGGCCCGCCGCTGTCCCCAAAGACTCGTCGCCAGCGCTTTTCGATGAGCCGAGCGTCATCCGTGCTGCCTACACTGACGGTCACCAGTCCGATGTTCCCGGCTGACGCACCGGCTTCGCGCATGAGCCGCTCGAGGTTATCGAATGCGCGGTCGAGCTGTTCCTCGTTACGGTCGGTCAATTCGCCTGATGCTGAGTCGGCGCCATGGACGGCACCCGTGAATAGGATGCCGTCCAGCTCGACGAGCTCCAGCGCGGGCTGGCCAGCAATCGGAAGCCTGGTGAGGCGACGCCGGGTCATGAGTTCGGTCCGGTGGGACGCATCAATCCAGGTCCCACTGCTGGATGTTCCAGCTGGTGACCGGTTCCAGCGGAGCAACGGGGCCAGGCCCGCGGATCCCGCGACGGAAGGCGGTAATCCCGAAACCTGAGCTGTAGAAGATCGGCAGGAAGAGCACGTCATCGGCCGCGAACTTGAGGAAGTCAGCGTACAGCGACTCGTGTTTCGCCGGATCCAACTCTCTGGCGAGCTGGCTGTACAGATCGTCGACCGCGGGATTGCTGTATCCGCTCTGGTTCAGCGCGGACCAATTGTTCTGCTCGCCACGGATCTCGGCCGTGGTGAACTGAACCGCGACTTCCTCCGTGTTCGGGTCGGATTGCAGGTAGACGCCCTGGCTGGTTGCCCGCTGCATCCCGCGGTTCTCAGCGTTGTCTGCGATCACGGAGAATGGAACGTCCAGTCCGCCTCGCTTGAACTGATCAGCTAGCGCCACGCCCATTGGCTGGGCCCGCTGGATAACCCGCGTTTCCATCGCGAAGCGCTGGCCGCCGCGGTCCTGGAGGAGGCCGTCCGCGCCGCGCGCCCAGCCCAGATCCGCCAGGAGCTGGTTCGCCCGATTGGGGTCGTACGGGTACCGCGTGAAGCCGCGCTGCTCCGCGAGCCGATAGGCCGGATCATCCGGCGAGACAAAGAGATCGGCCGACGCTGAACCGCCCAGTTCGAAGGTGTCGGCGAACGTCTGCCGATCGATCATTTGCAAGAGGGCTTGGCGGACCCGTACGTCTCTTGCCCATGGCGCGCTCGACTCGCGGAACTGGAATCGCGCCCAGACGATTTCACCCATGGTCTTGATGATCGTCCCGTCTCCGTTAGCTTCCCAGGCGGTTCTCACTCCGGCCAGATCGTCGGCGGTGAGGTTGCCGACGCCGACCAGATCGAGGTCGCCGGCCATCAGGCCCGTGGCCAGGACGATGCGGTCGTTGAAATAGCGAAGAATCACCCGGTCGATCTTCGGTCGTCCCAGGAAGTAATCGTCAAAGGCCAGGGCCTCTGTGTAGCTTCCCTGAACCCACTCACCGAGCCGATAGGGACCAAGCCCCACGAACTGCGTCGTCCAATAGAGGCTATTAGTGAAAAGCTGCTTGTCCCCCTGCTGATAAAGCTCTTGCATCAGATGTCGCGGCACCGCCGGAACCGAGTAGGGGCCACCTCGGTTCGCCCCGTAGAACGCCTCGGCCCAGTGGACGACCAGCGTCTGGGCGTCGATAGCGGTGACCTCTCGCACGAGCTTCGCGCCAGCCGGACGAGCCAGCGGAAGCTCGGGGTCGTTTGCCACGCGAATCCCGAGAATGAAATCCTCGGCGCTGAGGGATGTTCCGTCATGCCATCGGACATTGGGCCGCAGTTTCCAGGTGACGTCCATCGATCCGTCGGCATTCAGCTTCAAGTCCCCATCCGCGATGGTTGGGACTTTGGTGGCGACCGCGGGCTGCAGATTACCCTGGGCGTCGTAGGTCGTGAGGCCCTGATGGAATATCCAGGCGTGCTGCTGGGCGCCGCCCCCAGCGATATTCCCGGCTGACCCGGGCGCAACGGCTAGGCCGTTGATCGGTTCCTTAATGGTTCCGATGCGAAGCGTCTTTGTCCGTGGCTGCCCCGGGGCTGCTCCTTGGCCCTGGCCTGGCGTCGCCGAACCCGGTGCGCAAGCGGCAAGCAAGATCGGGCCGGCCGCGAGCACCGTCAGCAGGCCCGGCAACCGGTTGCAAAGTTGGCGGACTAACATGGGCGCATCTCTCCCGCTGGTACGCGCGCTGCGGCGTAAGTTCTATCCGGTGCTAACTCAGATGCCGGCTCGGGCGGGTGCGGGTGCCGTGGCAGCTGCTTTGCCAGCCGGCAGCTTCGCGAAGACGAGATGGAGGAGCTCCAGCGACGTCGCGGTCTCGAAGAGTCCCTCTTCGCCCGCCTCGAGCACGATGCCATCGCGCTCTTCGATTGCCTGGCCGCCGGCGGTGCCTGATCCTTCGGTTACGAAGAGGACCGACCGCTGGTGGGGTACGGTGAGACCGTACGAAGCCTTGTTTAGGCGGATCATGGCGATGCGGGTCTCGCGCTCGGTGAGTGTCGCGAGATTCTTGATCTGCACGCCGCGGCCGAGGCTGGTCCACTCGAACGCGCGGGGGTCGAATGTTATCGGCGCCGAGAAGCGCGGCTTCGGATACTCAACCTTCTTGCCGCTCGCGTACTCGGCATTTGCCTCGTGGCCGTCCTGCTTGTGGACCTTGCCGTTTTCATCCACCCAGCTGTAGATCCCCATGTCGAAGCTGCCCTTCCTGGCCAGCGCGTCCCGGGCAGCCCGCAGTGAGTCGTAGTCGATAAAGGGCTCTCCGTTGGGGCCCTCGAACTGGATGTGGAGGTGCTCCTCCTCCTGGCGGCCGTACGGACCGTAGTAGCAGCCGGCTGGGAAGTACGTGATGCAGCCTGGCGGGGTTCGATTACCGGGCGTCCATTCGACCTTTCCGCTGAGACACATGCGTATTTGATCGAAATCGTGTCGATGGCGCGGATTCAAGCGCTGGATTCCATCGAGCGTTCCTGTTATGACGACCATTTCAAAGTTTCCCGGCTCTCCGGGCGCTCCTTTGAGCAACTCCCGCATCGTGGCGGGCTGCTCGTTGTAGTCGGAGCTACCGCCGCCGCGGGATCCAATGCCGCGAACAAAATCGGCCTCGGCGTAGCTGGCAACACGCACTACCTGGCCTCCGGAGAGCTGGCGTTCGACCGCGAGCTCGACGCACAGGCTACCATCGGCCTTAAGCGATGACAAATATGAAAAGGCTGATGCTCTTGATAAGATGCGCTTATCGCCACGGCACCCGCGGAGGTGACGGGCCACTGCCCGTTGGCTTTGGCGGAAGTTGAAGAGATGACAGCGAAGCTTCGCTCCCTCACGTTACGGCAGCTCGAGATATTCGCCACAGCTGCCCACGAGGGTAGCTTTACGCGGGCCGCGAGAGCGCTTCTGCTTTCGGAGCCCGCGGTTTCACAGCAGATCAAGCTGCTCGAAAGCGTGGTCGGAACGCGCTTGTTTGCGCGCTCGCCCCGCCGACCGATTCAGCTAACCGATGCCGGCGACCTCCTCCTCCACACCTGCGACACCGTGTTCGACCAATTCGAGTCCACGCTTCAGCGGCTCCAGTCCCTGCAGGGGGCTGAAGCAGCCCGGGTTAGGCTGGGGGTGGGGACGTCATTCGGGAGCTATTTGCTTCCACCGATCGTGTCGGCGTTCGGACAGAAGCATCCCGAGATCGCGTTGAACGTTGGAATCGAAATGTCAGGCCACTGGGACGAGAAGGTTCGTCGTAGAGAGGTCGACCTCGCAGTCGTAACGGGCGACGTCGATGATCGTGAGCTCGTAAGTGTTCCGTTTGCTAGCAAGGAGCTCGTCTGGATCGGGCTGCACGGCCATCCACTCGCGCGCGGCGATGCTGCGCCAATCGAAGCGCTGGCCGGCGAGCGCCTCGTCCTCGGGCCGCCTCATAGCTCCTCGCGTAAAGCGCTCGAGCACCTCGCCCGGGCGCAGGGGGTCGCGTTGCACCCCGCCTTTGAGCTTGCAGGCACCCAGGCCTTCATCACCGCTGTTCGAAGTGGAATGGGGATCGCGCTGGTGCCATATAACGCCGTCTCGTCGCCAGACGGCTCTCCGCTCGCGGTACTGAACGTCGCAGGATTCCCGTTGCGGCTCGTATGGTCGCTGGTCTGGCGCCACGACGATGAGCTATCGCCTGCCGCCACCAAGTTCCGAGACTACTTTCTCCGCCATCACCGGGGAAGCGGAACCCGGCCCTCTCCGGTGACCGTATCGCGGTGACCGATCAGCTCAAGGCCCACTCGTGGATGTTCCACGTCATTACCGGTTGAGCGGGCGGGAGCGCCGCTGGACCGCTGAGGCGTTTCGTCGAGGCCACGGCCGAGCTGTTGTAGTACCACGGAATCCTCAATACCTGGTCGGCAATGTATTTGTGGAAATCGGCGTAGATGTCATTGCGCTTCATCGGGTCGAACTCGACGAGGAACTGTTCATACTGGCG
>Ga0137375_10006254_pt1 | contig 14132 bp, 10 predicted proteins | sample SagtaG_24_FD_104936 | JGI IMG/M metagenome (GOLD analysis project Ga0137375, IMG submission 104936) | Vadose zone soil microbial communities from Sagehorn Ranch, Mendocino, California, USA - Sage1_R_113_16 metaG | ecosystem: Environmental > Terrestrial > Soil > Vadose zone | place: USA...
CGACGTTGTCCCGGTCGAACAGTCCGCCGATCCAGGCGTTGAGTGGGTCGAGCACCGCAACCTCCGGCAGGTAGACGTTCTTGGGATGCCCGTGCAGAGCGGCCGAACCGGGCACCATGCTCCGTGCCGCGCACCGGTAGTAGGTCCGGCTCTGGCGCGGTGTGCCTTCCATCCGCCTGGTGCAGTACCCGCACCGGACGCGTCCCCGCAACGGGTACGGTCGTTTGGTCGCCTTCGGTCCGCGTTCCAGCTTGCGGCAAGCTGCCAATCCACCGGCCGCGCGAGAACGGCGCAGCAGTTGGACCTCTGTGAATTCCTCCACCGGAACGATTGCTGGGTGCGCGGGTTGCCGGGAGCGTACGATCCGGTCTGGATTCGAGCGGCGGAATCGGATCACGTGTCCGGCGGCTACGTCGTCGGGGTCGAGGAGCGTTTCTTGTTTGGTCCAGCGGCCGAAGAATGCGTATCCGGTGTATCGCGGGTTCTCCAGAATGGCGCGGATGGTGCTGCCCTGCCAGCCGTCGGCCAACCGGTGTCGGTTCTATTCCGGCCGGTTTGCGGATGGGCACTGGATGCCGTCGCGGTTGAGTCCGTTGGCAATGGCGCGATCCCCGCTGCCGTCCAGATACTCGGCGAAGATCCGCCGGACGATGTCCGCGGCGGCGCCGTCGAGGGCGAGTATCCGCAGCCGGTACCCCTCGGCGGCCTTGCGTGGGTTTGGGTGCGGCCCGCCGTCGACGACCCGATAGCCGTGGGGCGCCCGGCCGCCCTGGTGGCGTCCCTCGTTGATCACCTGGGTGTCCATCGCTGCCCGCACCCTGGCCTGGACGCGGCCTGGACGAGTCCCAGACCGCAACCCAGACCCCATTTTCACGCCTACGAGGCGTCACCGGAAGGGACAGGGGGACTAACCCGCGACCGGCACCCGTTCCCGCAAGAGCGTTTCGCCGCCACACACCCAGGATAGGAGCCCAGTGCGTTAACGCGCACGCTGAGATCTGTGCGGGTGGCCGCCCGCAAGGCGGTCCCTACCGCGACCCGAGTTCCGTCTTGTCGGCCGGTCCGGCGGAGAGCGGCATACCCACCCCTGATCGACTCCGCGAGTACGGCAGTACAATGCTGACCGGCTGACTGCCGGTCAGAGGGTCGCGACCTGTCGCACCAGTTCTACGGCGGCGGCTGGATCGAGGTAGATCTGCCAGCCCGGCACCCGCACCACCTGCCAGCCGAGCCGTCGTAGGTTTTCGTCCCGGATAGCGGATTGGCGCTGTTTCCGGCCGCGCGGGTCGCCGTTGGGGTACTCGTCCACTTCGATGTTGATCCGTTCGCCATCGGGCGCGGTCATGGCGATGGCCAGCAAGTATCCCTCGTCGACCTCGCCGAGAATAGCTGGCAGGCCGACGGCGACCAACGCGGCATGCAAAAGTCCGACTGCCTCGCTGGTGGTCAGGTCCTGGTGGTCAGCTTGCCCGGTTGCCGCCGCGGCGAGGCCGAGCAGGGTGGCCGCCTTGGCGTGCCGCAGCTCGGCGCGGTTGCCGAACACCACCAGGTGTCTTCTGGCTCGGCTGACCGCGACGTTGATCAGGTTCCGTTCCCCCTCCAACCACGCGATCGTTCCTGGCAGCGCGCCGGGCGCGATGACGGTGGAGAACAGGATGGTGTCGCACTCACCGCCCTGGAAGGTGTGCGCAGTGCCGATTCGAGGAGCGTCGAACGTAGCCCCACCGCGCTGCCTGAGCAGCTTGCGAATCGTTGCCGCCTGAGCGCGGAACGGCGTGACCACCCCTACCCGTGCCGGCGGCAGGCCCGACGCCAGCAGCCATTCGACCACGGCCAGGGCCTCGGCCTCGTTGATTGCACTACCGGTCGGTCCCCGCTCGGTGCGGCCGTCCACGTCCCGCCATTCCAGTCCTCGTGCGGGACTGTCCGTTCGGTCTACCGCGGTGAGCACGGTGAGCCGGTTGTCATAGAATTGTGCGTTGCAGAACCGGATGATCTCCGGATGGCAGCGGTAGTGCTCGTCCAGCAGTAGCGGCTCGGGGCGGAACCGGGCGGCGAACGCGGTGAATGCGGAGTCCTCGCCGTAGGTGTGGTGAGCCGCGGCCAGTGCCTCGTGCGTGGCGCCGGCGGCCGCGGCCAAGGCCCGCAGTTCCTCAGCGTGCGCGGTGACCACCGGGGACAGCTGTTTCGGATCGCCAACGATCACTAAACGGCGGGCCCGGTAGGCCAGCGGCAGGACCTGCGCGAGGTTGCACTGGCTGGCCTCGTCGATCACCACGAGGTCGATGACGCCAGCCCTGCAGTCGAAGTTCGGCCTGGTCGACAGCGCGCTGGTGGCCCATCCCTTGATGTGGACCATGACTCGCGCGAGCGCCTCGCGGCGCGGCAGGTCCTCAGCGAGCGCCTCGGCCAGCTCGAGCATGGCCGAGCGGCCCGACGCGATGCCGTCGCGGATCCGGTTGCACACCGCGGCCACCGACGCGGCCCGCCACTGTTTGCTCATCTGGCCGAACTCCTCGAGCAGGTTGTGCGGCGTGGACCGCAGAAAGTGGGCCAGGTTCCGCTCGGTCTGCTCGACCGCAGCCTCTGCGTCGGCCCAAGCCAAGATGTCAGGGGCGGTCGCGGCTGGGTTGGTGATCCCCGCCAGGTCGAGCAGACGCCGGGTGCGCCGCCGACGCAGCCACCGCCACCAGGTGCGCTCCGCCCGCACAGCCCGCGACCGGAGCGCGACCGATGACATGGTTAGGCGTGGCGGCTTGTCATCGCCCCAGAGCCAGGACCTGGTCTGCGCACGCTGTCGGGCGGCGTCGAGCAGCAGATGAGCCACCTCCGCGCGCTGCTGCAACAGGTGCGCGGTCCGGTGCCGGACATGCGCGGTCTTCGTCAGTGCGGCCCCGGCCGGATCGGCCGAGCGCTTGGCCGCGGTCGCGACCACCTGACGGAGCCGGGAGCTCAGTTGCTGGCGCTTCTCGGCGTTGCCGGTGCGTAGCACGAGAGTCTCGTCAACAGTGCCGGCCTTGTTGTCGATCACATCGTCAACCGGGGTGTTGTTGGTGGAGGACAGCAGCGCGGTCTCGCCACGTAGCCAGGCGTCGGCCATGATCGCCGTGACGGTCTGGCTCTTGCCGGTTCCGGGCGGTCCGGTGATCACCGTCAGCGGCGTGGTAGCCGCGGTGGCCAGGGCGATCTCCTGGGCGTCGTTGAGGGTCAATACCGACGATGCCGCAAGCGCAGGCGGCGGTACGGGCGCGTCCTCGAACAGGAACCGGGCGGCGCGGGCCCGCCAATCCGTCGCCGTGACCATCCACTCGAGATCCTTGACCAGATTGCGCGTCGCGGCATCCAGGGTGCCCTTGAAAGCCATGACCAGGTTGAACACGCCGGCCTCTTGCGGCCGCCACGGATCACCCAGGCTGGCGGGAGCGATCAGTCCAGTCGGATCGAGCGTGGAGAGCGGGACACCGAGCGCGGTAAGCAGCTCGTCGGCTACAGCCGTCACCGCGGTGGCCTGGCCGAAGCCTACCAATCGGCCGGCGATGATGGCCGCGGCCGCCCGCAAGGCCTCCGGCGGGAACCACTTCATACCAAGCAGGCCCATGTTGACCTGGGGTAGCTCCTCGGCCACCGGCACCGTCGCCTCATCGAGGTCGGGTTCGTCGAGCCGGCGGACGAACAGCGGTGCCACGAAGGGCACACGGCGCTCGTCGCGCACGACCACCATCGGCCAGCCGTAGAACACGCCTTCCAGCGGTTCCAGGCCGACAAACAGCCGCTGCAACTCGGGCAGCAGCGGCAGGGTGAGATCGTTGCCGCACAGCACGGTCTCCGCCGGCAGCGGCAGCACCGACCAGCTGGCGCGATCCTTCAGAGGTACCGGCGCGACCAGCGACTCGCGCAGCACGCAGGACAGCAGGTACTCAACCAGTGTGGACCAGGCCGACTTCGGGGCCGGGGCGCGATCGAGAACCCGACCTCGGTGTTGTCCCGGCCGTTCGATTGCGGGTGCCGCCGAACCAGCAGGCACGGCGCCGCAGACCAGGCACACAATGTCCCAGCTGCCACTCGCCAGCCGTTTTCCGAAAACCTCGACACCCTGCGGGAGCTCCTTGCCGCATCGACTGCAGTGATTGTGACGCTGCGAGGGAAAGCGGCGATAGTCCATCGTGCGTATTCTCCGAACGCTCGGTGTGTCTCCGATGCGACGTAACCCCAAGAGATGCCGGTCGATACTCAGACGAGGCAGCCCAGCCGACCTCTGACGACAACATTCGTGGTGCAACGTGCGTCACTTGGCCACGCATGGTATCGACAGCACGGCAGCCGCCCCTCCCCGACCGAGGCGGTCTACCGATGCGACGACAGAGACACGGCCGCCGGCATCGCACCCCCGACAGCGGTACGCCCAGCACCGAGCCCAGACCTGGCGCGCCACCACCGCGGGCTGCCAGTGCACCCCGCCCGACCGACGTGTGCCGGCAGCGCATGTGCTCGCCGATGCGCAGCACGCGGCGTCGGCCGTGCTGACCCGCCCGCTGCTCGGCCAGCTACAGCCAGGTCGCGCGGGCCTTGACCGGGTCGTCGCTGACCGACAGGTCTCACGGCCGACCCGCTGGCCGTGCCTGTTGGTCCCGCCGGCTGCTCGTTCCGATGCCAGGGGCCCGGCGGTCAGGTAGCGCCGCGCCCTCGGCGTCGAGATCCTTGGCGGTCCAGTACGGACGCTTCGCCCGGTTACAGGTCCACGAAGATCGCCGCGCCACGCGGCGCGGTCCGTCCGCCGCAGCCCTCGATGACCTGCCGGCCCTGAAGGTCCTACGGCGTGGCTTCGGGTGCGGTGAACAGGTGCCACCATCCCAGCGGTGTCGCGGCTGGGGCCGCGGTGGAATCAGTAAAGATGCTGCCCAATACCAACCGCGGTCGGGGCAGCTCCGCGACCGCGTCGCGGCCCCCGTGGCGTGGCCGCAACATCGGCGTCGTGGCGCGGCCCGCCGGCGGCCAGCGGCTGGTCGGCGTTGGAGACGTGGCTGTCGCCGTTGAACATGTACACGGGGCCGGTGAACGCCGCGGCCCCGGCCCCTGCTCCCGGCGGATGTTTTCCGGGCTGCTCTGGCCGGCCTGGGACAGCACCGGCGCGGCGTGCTGGCCGAGGGTCGAGATCGTCCTCCGTTTCGCCCGGGATGTCCACCCCGCACCCTGCTGACCGACGCGGCTGGCAGGACCGCCGCCAGCTACTCCGGCGGCATGCGGCGCCGGCTGGACCTGGCGATGAGCCTGGTCGGCGAGCCGCGGATCATCTTCCTGGATGAGCCGACCACCGGCCTGGACCCGCGCAGCCGCCGCACGATGTGGCAGATCATCCGCGACCTCGTCGGCGGCGGCGTGATGATCTTCCTCACCACGCAGTACCTGGAGGAGGCCGACGAGCTCGCCGACCGGATCGCGGTGCTCGACCACGGGCGGCTGGTCGCCGAGGGCACCGCGGCCGAGCTCAAGCGGCAGGTGCCGGGCGGCCATGTCCAGCTGCGGTTCGCCGACCCGGGCAGCCTCCAGGCGGCCGCCGGCATGCTCGGCGGCGAGGCGGTGCGCGATGAGGAGGCGCTGACCCTGCAGGTGCCCGGCGAGGCGGGTCCGCGCGGGCTGCGCCGGCTGCTGGACCGGCTGGACAGCGCGGGCGTCGAGCCCGAGGAGCTGTCGGTGCACACCCCCGACCTCGACGACGTCTTCCTCGCCCTCACCGGCCGTACCGACACCCTGGAGGTGACCGCGCGATGACCGCCGTGGCCCACACCCTGACCGACTCCGCGACGATGGTCCGGCGCAGCCTGCGGCACCTGCTGCGCTACCCGTCGCTGACCGTGCAGCTGGCCGTCATGCCCGTGTTGTTCCTGCTGCTGTTCGTCTACGTCTTCGGCGGCACGCTCGGCGACGGTCTCGGCGGGGCGGCGGGCGCGCTGTCCGGCCGCGCCGCATACGTCAACTACGTGACGCCGGGGCTCATCCTGATGACCGTGGGCCTCGCCGGCACCGGCACCGGCATCGTGATCGCCAAGGACATGACCGAAGGGATCATCGCCCGGTTCCGCACGATGGCGATCGCCCGGGTGTCGGTGCTCACCGGCCACGTCGTCGGCAGCCTGGTGCAGGCTTTGGTCGGCATGGCCCTGGTCATCGGCGTGGCGCTGCTGGTCGGCTTCCGGCCCACCGCGACCCCGTTGGAGTGGGTGGCCGCGGCCGGCGTGCTCGCGATGATCACGTTCGCTCTTATCTGGCTGTGCGCCGCGCTCGGCCTGGCGGCCAAGACCGTCGAGTCGGCGAGCAACACACCGATGCCGCTGACGCTCCTGCCGTTCCTCGGCAGCGGGTTCGTGCCGACCGACTCGATGCCACCCGCGCTGCGTGCCTTCGCCGAGTACCAGCCGTTCACCCCGTTCATCGAGACCGTGCGCGGGCTGCTGATGGGCACCCGGATCGGCGGCAGCGGCCTGCAGACACTCGCCTGGTGCGCCGGCATCACGCTGGTCGGCTACCTGTGGGCGCGCAAGCTCTACAACCGCGACCCCGAGGCGGCGGCCTAAGGCCGGTGGCGCAGCGCGGCGAGGGCGGCGGCCCGCAGCTGGTCGGTGGTCAGGTCGGCGTAGGACGAGACAGCCTCGGCGTACGCCGGCCTGCCGGGCGTGCTCGGCGGCCTGCCCGGCGTGCTCGGCGGACATGGTCGGCTGGAACTGCGCAGGTACCGGAACCGCTCGGCCAGCGCGGCCAGCCGGACCCCGGACCGCCGGGCGTGTTCCTCGCCGGTGCGCTCGGCGGGCGCAGGTCGTAGCTGTTGTGACATTGCGGCAGGTGAGCGCTGGGGGGACGCTACGAGCAGGTGGGTCTCACGTGCTGAGTAGCCCCCTGATCGCCCGGGAATCCTGCGGGGGGAACTGCCCCGCCGGGGGATCCCGTGCCATGGGAAGGGTCACGAAGTGTTACGACGACGGCTGGGAGTCGCGCTGGCCGCGGCGGTGCCTTTGCTCGCCTTCTTGTCGCCGGCGGCGCCCGCCGCGGCAAGCCCGCCCGGGGTGTCGGTGTTCCTGACCGATCTCGGCGCCCAGACCTACCTCGCGGGCCAGCCGGGGGTGTCCTGGCAGACCGGGCAGCCCCCGAGCGGACCGACGATCACCGTCGACACCCGGCGGCAGTACCAGGAAATCACGGGCTTCGGCGCGTCGTTCACCGACTCCTCCGCCTGGCTGGTCGGCACCAGGCTCGACAGCGACCAGCGCGACGCGGTCATGCGTGACCTGTTCAGCCAGAAGGGCATCGGCCTGAGCTTCCTGCGCCAGCCGATGGGCGCCAGCGACTTCGCGGTGAACGGGAACTACTCCTACGACGACATGCCGGCCGGGCAGACCGACCCGACGCTCGCCCACTTCTCCATCGACCACGACCGGTCCTACATCATCCCGCTGCTCGTCCAGGCCCGCCGGCTGAACCCGCAGCTGACCGTGATGGCGACGCCGTGGAGCCCGCCGGGGTGGATGAAGACCACCGGCTCGATGATCGGCGGGACGCTGCGGCCGGATGCCTACCAGCCGCTGGCCGGCTACTTCACGAAGTTCCTCGAGGGGTACGCCGCGGCCGGGGTGCCGGTCCGCTACGTCACCCCCCAGAACGAGCCGCTCTTCCAGCCCGGCGGCTACCCGGGAATGGGGTTCAGCGCCGAGCAGGAAGACAACCTGATCAAGAACTACCTCGGTCCCGAGCTGCGCGACCACAAGCTGCGCACCGGGATCCTGGGCTACGACCACAACTGGGACGTCATCAGCTACCCGGAGACCATGTACGCCGACCCGGCCGCGTCGCCGTACACCGCCGGCACCGCCTGGCACTGCTACGGCGGCGACGTCGCGACCCAGGCCACCTCGCACAACAACTACCCCAACAAGCCCGCCTTCCACACCGAGTGCTCCGGCGGAGAATGGGAAGGCGACGCGCAGGCCGCCTTCGCCTCCGGGCTGGGCCTGGTCATCCACACCACCCGCGACTGGGCGCAGGGCACCATCCGCTGGAACATGGCCCTGGACCAGAACAACGGCCCGACCAACGGCGGCTGCGGGACCTGCCGCGGGGTGGTCACCGTCGCGCAGGACGCCGCCGGCCACTGGACCTACACGAAGACCGCCGACTACTGGGCGCTCGGGCAAGCCAGCAAGTTCGTGCGTCCGGGCGCCCACCGGGTCGCCTCCAACACCCTCGGCGCCGGGAACGTGCAGGACGTCGCGTTCGTCAACCCAGACGGCTCCACCGCGCTGGTCGCGTTCAACTCCGGCACCGGCCCGAGGACGTTCCAGGTCCGGTGGGGCGAGAAGTGGTTCGGCTACACCCTGGCCGGCGGGGCGGCGACGACGTTCACCTGGACCGGTACCGAGCACGGCACGGTCGACCCGGCCGCGATCGGCTCGGTCGACATCCCGTTCGTCAACCCGGACCGGACCCAGGCGCTGGTCAGCGTGGACAGCGGGCAACTGGCAGCGGAGAGCCAGGTGCGGGTCGGCGGCCAGTGGCTGGGCTACACGCTGCCGACCGGGGCGTCGCTCACCCCGCCGACCACCGAGGTGACGCTGCCCCGCAGCGGGTGGACCGTGTCGGCGGCCAGCGACTCGGGCGAGCTCGCGAGCAACGCGATCGACGGCGACCCGGCCACCCGGTGGAGCACCGGCTACGGCATGCAGCCCGGCGACACGTTCCAGATTGACCTCGGCTCCCAGCAGACGTTCAACCAGATCGTCCTGGACACCAGCGGCAGCCCCGGAGACTTCGTCCGGCAGTACCAGGTCTCGGTGTCCGACGACGGCGTCAACTGGAGTCAGCCGATCGCGACCGGCCCGGGCAGCACGGTGACCAGGATCCTGTTCCCGCAGGTCAGCGGGCGCTTCATCAAGATCGTGAACCAGGGCAGCGCGGGCAGCTGGTGGTCGATCCACGAGCTGAACGTGCTCGCCCCCGGCGGGCCGGCCGGCACGCCGCCGCCCTCCGACAGCGGCGTCCAGCGCGAGACAGCCGTACTGCCCGACGGCACCCAACTGCTCGTCGCGTACAACTCCGGCCGGTCCGTCGCGACCTTCGACCTGCCGTGGGCAGACACCACCAACACCTACCGGCTGCCGGCCGGCGCGGCAGCGATCTTCACGACCCGCCAGGGGTAAACCGATCTACGCGTCTACGGCTGAGCCGCAGCGCACCGGAGGTAAACAGCATGACCGCTCCCCCCTTCAGTCACCCTTGGTTCGGCCGATCCCGCCCAGCAGCGCTCACCGCTCTCGTGGCAGCGGCCGCCCTGGTCACCGCCTTCACGGTGCCAGCGGCGGCGGCTTCTGCCGCCAGCAAGGGTGGCGAGACCGTGGCGCCGGCGCAGGGGCTCCCCTATGAGGACGCCAGGCTCCCAGTCACCGAACGGGTCGCTGACCTGCTGGCTCAGATGACGCTGGCGGAGAAGGTCGGCCAGATGACGCAGACCGAGCGCTACCAGGTCTTCGACGACGCGACCCCCATCACCACCTGGCACCTGGGCGGCATCCTGTCCGGCGGTGGATCCACGCCGAGCCAGAACACCCCGACGGCGTGGGCCGACATGGTCGACCGCTTCCAGCAGGCGGCATTGGCTACTCGCTTGCGCATTCCGCTGCTGTACGGCATCGACTCCGTGCACGGAGACGGCAACATGTACGGGGCCACCGTCTTCCCCCACAACATCGGCTTGGGCGCTACCCGCGACCCGGCCCTGGTCCGTGAGGTCGAGCACGTCACCGCGTCAGAGACCCGCGCCACCGGACCCCAATGGACCTTCGCGCCGTGCATCTGTGCCCCGCAAGACGATCGGTGGGGTCGCACCTATGAGGGCTTCGGTGAGGACCCGAAGCTGGTCATCGAGATGGAGTCGGCCATCGACGGATTCCAGGGACCACCCGGCCATCTCGCTGATCGCGACCGGGTGCTAGCGACCGCGAAGCACTTCGCCGGCGACGGCGACACGACATACGGCACCGCCAGCGGCGACTACAAGATCGACCAGGGCATCGCGATCACCAACCGTCAGGACTTCTGGCGGACGTCGCTGCAGCAGTATCTGCAGGCCGTCCAGCAGCATGATGTCGGGAGCGTGATGCCGTCGTACTCCAGCGTCGACTGGACCGAGGACGGCGTCGGCAACCCGATCAAGATGCACGGCAACACGGAGCTCCTCACCGACGTCCTCAAGGGGTCGATGAACTTCGACGGCTTCGTGATCAGCGACTGGGAGGGCATCCACCAGCTACCCGGTGACTGGCCGACCCAGGTTCGTACCGGGGTCAACGCCGGGATTGACATGATGATGGAGCCCAACGCGTACCAGAGCTTCGAAACGACGTTGACCGACGAGGTCAACGCGGGTCGAGTCCCCATGAGCCGCATCGACGACGCGGTCAGCCGGATCCTGACCAAGAAATTCGAACTTGGCCTCTTCGAGCACCCCTACACCGACCGGACCGACCTGCCCGCCATCGGCGGCCCCGCCCACCGGGCCGTCGCCCGCAAGGCCGTCGCGGAGTCGCAGGTGCTACTCAAGAACGCCCGGCAGGCGCTGCCGATCAGCACACAGGGGCGCATCTATGTCGCCGGCAGCAACGCCGACAACATCGGCAACCAGGCCGGCGGATGGACGCTGACCTGGCAGGGTGGATCCACCACCAACATTCCGGGCAGCACAATCCTCAGCGGCATCCGGCAGGCCGCCGGACACGCGAGCGTGACCTACAGTCCCGACGCCAGCACACCCGTCCAGAAGGGCGCCTTCGGCATCGTCGTGGTCGGGGAAACACCCTACTCCGAGGGATTCGGAGACGTCGGCGGTCCGCGCTGGGGCTATGACCCCGGCGACAACGGGGTGCTCCGCCCGGTCAAGGACATGCAACTCTCCGCTGCCGACAAGGCTGCCGTGGACAAGGTCTGTTCCGCCGCCGCCAAATGCGTGGTTGTCGTGGTCTCCGGTCGGCCCCTGATCATCGACCCCGAGCAGCTGTCCGAGATCGACGGGCTCGTCGCGGCCTGGCTGCCAGGCAGCGAGGGGGCCGGGGTCGCCGACACCCTCTTCGGGAAAGTGCCCTTCAGCGGGAAGCTCCCCGTGACCTGGCCGCGCACCCTCGCACAGGAACCGATCAACATCGGCGACACCAACTACCACCCGCTCTACCCATACGGATTCGGACTCACCACGAAGTAACCATCACCCGGCCATTGGGTCCGATCGAGGCTACCCCGATCGGACCCAACTGCCGCTGGTGCTCCCAAGCTCCGCAGCAGTTTCGGTTGGTTCAGGAGGAAAGCGTCAGGCGTCTGGACGCGGTCGAGAAGTGCCGTGAACGGTGCTGGAAGAAGGATTGGGTGCTCGATCTGGATGTCGCCCAGTTCTTCGACTCCGTGGATCACGACCTCATGGTCAGGACCGCGCCTCACGGTCTGGTTCCAGCAGATGGACGCGCCGCGGCCGCACCGCAACCGCATCCACTTCGACGTGTCCGTCTCACAGGACCAGGCCGAGGCCCGCATCAAGGCCACCCTCGCCGCCGGCGGCACCCTGGTCTCCGACGAGGCCGCCCCGTCGCGCCGTCGCGCGGCCGGCGGCACGGGCGGATGGTCTTCCGGCCGGTCAGGCTGCCTGAGTGGTCGAGCGGCGGTCACGGGTATGGGGATGCCGGTCCGCTCCGATGACCCCAGCAAGTCCTCCGGCACGTTGTACCGGGTATGCACCTACGCCACGAACACCCCTCCCGCAGGCTCAGCTCACCCCGGCGACCCACCGGCGCCTGCCACGGCCCCCGGGAGCGCGTGTTCGACCAACTCCACCTGGGGGATCCAATTGCTCGACCGAAAGACCTACCGTAGGTTAATGGTCCGTCCCGTCATGAAGAATGGCGTCGGATGAAAATCCCGGATGAATTCTTCAGGTGTCCGTTTCCGGTGCGGGTAAGCCCAGACATCGAGTTAGCCAGACGACAGGGTTTCGAAGGGCTGAGCCAGTTCGGTATCGCTCGTTCCGAGCACAGAGCGCGGCTCGTGGACGCGTGGCGGTCCGATGACCTGATGGCGCGCACGTACCCGCTGTCGCGCGGCGAGGACCTGGTTCTGATGACCAATTTCATGAACCTGACGTTCGACTTCGACGATTTGTTCGACGCTGAACTCGGCAGGCGACCGGACCTCGCGGCCGAGGCCATCAAGCCGGTGATCGAGGTCTTCGAGCACCCACCAGGCTGGTCGAGCCCGGATGCGGGCATGCTGGTCACCAGCTTCTCCGAACTATGGCGCAGCCTGGCCGAACCTATGTCACAGGAATGGCGTGCCAGATTTGCGCGGCATTTTACCGACTATGTCAGGATGTACGTCTGGGAGTCGTCCAACAGAGCGGCCGATCGGATTCCCGACCTGGCTTCCTATGTGCCCGCACGCAAGAAGACCAGCGCGGTCGGACCATTCGTTATGCTCGCGGAACGCGCACACCGGTTGGAAACGCCTCCAGCGATCTGGACGTCACCGGAATTCGTGGAGATGCTAGACATCACCATCGACCATGTCGCGTGGACAAACGACGTCTACGCATTGGAACGCGAGCAGTCCCGACACGACGTCCACAACCTGGTCCTCAGCATCATGAAGGACACCGGCTGTGACAGCGCCGATGCAATCGACCGGTCCGCAGTGATGGTCGCCGAACTCATCGACAGATACCTCGAACTCCGGGTGCGGATCCCCGCTGTCTGCGACCGGTTGGCGCTTGACATGGACGAGCGGATGGCCGTCGACAGGTTCGTGGACTCCGGGATGGAAAGCTGGATGAGCGGCAACATCGACTGGACCGTCAACTGCACTCAACGGTACCAGCAGACCGGAGACCGATCGCTCAGCGCGCAGGTGACCACTAGCTGAACGCAGCAGGCCGATCCACCGCCGTCTCTGCTCAACCGAGGCAGTCCAGATCGGGAAGACGCGAGCTGCCAACGGGCTCGTAGACGGATCGCCTCGGCACCGCGCAGCACACCCCCACCTCGCGGGCGAACCGCCGCATCGTCGCGGCGAAGGCGTCGGTGATCGCAGCCAGCGGAGCCGTGGAGGCGACCGGCAGCCCGAGCTGACGGTGCACATACCCCACCAGCCCGGCCGCGTACTGCAACTGCGGCACGTACACGTTCAGGTACATCCGATCGATGCACTCCACCTCGAAGACGACATGATCGGTAAGGACATCGGCCACCGTGCGCGGTAGCGTCATCACGGGCTCCGGTCGGACGGGGGCCCTCGGGCCAACCAACCGCTCCACGCGGTTCATACACCGGACCGGCCAGCCGGTCACGGTCTACATCCGCCGACCGGAATCCCCCACACACCCCAACCCAGCCACGGCATGCCTCGTCGGGCTGGGGCGAAGCCCCGTTAGGAGTGTCGATGCCTCGCCTCATGGGAACGGCCATAGCACTGCTCGCCGCGTTGGGGGGCGTGTGTCTCTGGGTGTTGCTGACTGCCATCGGCCCTCAACTCGGTCGCGACTCCTTGGTGATTCCTGGCGTAGTGTGCGCCGTGATGTTGGGTCTCGCTTATGTGGAGCGTTAGTTCGATCGCGGACGACCGACGGATTGATCGCCTCGACCAAGGGCGGCAGGATCGACACCTGCCTCGATGGCCGGCCTGGACCTGGCGCCTCCCGCTCTGGCCGGGCTCGCCGACTCGGCGAGCTGTCGCCTGCACACGGCTGGCGTGTCGCTCTACAGACTGAGCCGTGTGGTTAGTGTGCACACGTCCCCCCCTCGGACACTTGATCATGGTCCTGACCTGCGGCTTTACCGTGTGGGTCCAAGTCTCTGGCGCTCCGCTTTGCCGGCTTGACCGAGCGGTCGAAGAGGCCTGAGAGCGGTCACCGTCTGAACCCCGTCGCCTGCCACTACAGTCTCGCGGGGGAAGGAACATGGCGAGCGTGAGCGGGGGACACATGGCGAAGGTGGCACGGGACCGACTGGCGCGGCTGCTCGGCGATGCCGGGCCGGCCGGGTCGTTCGGTGCTCAGATGCTGGCACCGGCGCATTTGCTCCAGCTCGAGGTGTCCGGCGTCGGACCCGTGAGCC
>Ga0137375_10006258_pt1 | contig 14130 bp, 13 predicted proteins | sample SagtaG_24_FD_104936 | JGI IMG/M metagenome (GOLD analysis project Ga0137375, IMG submission 104936) | Vadose zone soil microbial communities from Sagehorn Ranch, Mendocino, California, USA - Sage1_R_113_16 metaG | ecosystem: Environmental > Terrestrial > Soil > Vadose zone | place: USA...
CGCCGCCCGGCTGGCCGCCACCACCGGCATCGCCGCCATCGCGGCCTGGGTGTCCTACTGGCACATGGCCGGCGTCGCCGCCCGCTACGGCGAGCACGGCGCCTCCCCCTACCTGCTGCCCCTGTCCGTGGACGGCCTGGTTATCGTGGCCAGCGTCAGCCTCGTCGAACTCGCCGGGCGCATCCGCACCACCCACTCCGCCGCTGACCCCCACGCCCATCGCGGCACCAGCGCGGCTCCCGCCGCCCCGCGCCAGCAGCCGGTACCGACCGCGGCCCTCGCTCCGGCCACCCACACGGTGGCCACCGGCCAGCCCGCCGACGCCCAGCCGGCGGTGCTGGCCCGTCCGCGGCCCGCCGCGCCGCCGACCGGCCACACGACCGTGACCGACGCCGACCCGGCCGGGGCACCCGGTGCCGACCGGCCACAATCAGCGCCCGGCCCCGCCGCGCATGCCGACGATGCCGCACCACGCGCGCCTGCCAACGGCGTACGCGGCCCGGTCCCGCCACCACCGCAGGTCCCGGCGCCCGACGGCCCGCCCGCCGACCCGAAGGCGGCGGTCGCTTACTGGCACGCCAAAGACCCCACCCTGCGGCCGGCAGAAATCGCCGCGAAGGTCGGACGCTCCGAACGCACCATCCGACGCATCCTCGCCGGCCTCACCGACACCCCCGACCACCCCACCGGCGACGACGCGGCTCAGGCGACACCCGGCATCAACGGCACCGCCAGGCACACCTGGACTGAGCAGCGTGCCGGCGGCAGCGAGGGGCCGACGTCTCAGGCGGTCGTCAACCGCCCTTCGACACCGATGCCCGCAGCCATCACTTGAGGATCAGGGCTTCCGTGCCACTCCACAGAACACAGCCAGTTCGGCTGGAAGCCCTGATGGACTGGGCTCGGGCCGCCACCGCGGGGTGGAGACCACACCGGGATCGATCAACTCCAGGCCGTCGAAGAAGCCAGCGAACTGTTCCCGGCTGCGAAGGTGGTACTGCAGGCCAGCTTGTTGCGCCGTACGGTTGGCCTCGATGTCGGCCTCGCTGGCCGTGGTGCCGTCGTTGATCACCAGGTAGCTGCCGGAAGGTAGGACGTCCAGCAGTCGACGCACGATGGAACGCGCCTCGTCGTAGTCGGCGACGTAGCCCAGGATTCCCAGCATCATCAGGGCGACCGGCTGCGTGAAGTCCAGGGTTTCGGCCGCGCCCTGCAGGATCTTGTCGGGGTCGCGCAGGTCGGCGTCGAGGTAGTCGGTGACGCCCTCCGGGCTGCTGGTCAGCAGGGCACGGGCGTGTACCAGCACCAAGGGGTCGTTGTCGACGTACACGATGCGGGCCGACGGGGCGACCCGCTGAGCGACCTCGTGGGTGTTGTTCGCCGTGGGCAGCCCGGTGCCGATGTCGAGGAACTGGCGGATCCCCACGTCCCCGGCCAGGTGGCGGACAGCACGGGCCAGGAAGGCCCGGGAGACGCGGGCGACCTCGACGATCTCCGGGTACGCTCGCAGAACCTGATCGCCGGTAGCACGGTCGGCGGCGAAGTTGTCCTTGCCGCCCAGCCAGTAGTTCCAGACCCGGGCACTGTGCGGAACGCTCGTATCGAGCCTGGACACGTGCTCCTGGTCGGGATACGCCGAACTGCCGGTCATCTGCGTACCCTTCGGCTCCACGCTGGGTCGGTGGTCTGTGACGCTAGGCGGAGCATAGTCCTCTCGGATCGCACCCCACCACGGGCGTTGGGAGCGTGAGGTAGCCCGACGCCGGTAAGGGTCTGGAACGAAATTACATGACTGTAGTTAGTGGACGGTCGGCGGTGGCCGCATGGTGTAGTTCCACCCGCCGTGGAAGGTGTGGGGTTTCAGGCGCGGTCGGATCGCGGCCATCTGTTTGTCGCTGACCTTGACGCCGGTGGGGTAGGCGTTGGTGTCGGCTTCGGCGTGTACGGTCAGCCCGGTTCGGGTGGTGGTGGCGCCGATCAGCTCGACGACGACCTCGTGGCTGGTCAGTGGCCGGCCGCGCCAGTTGTTGGTGATGGCGGAGAAGAGCCGGTGTTCGATCTTGTTCCATTTGCTGGTGCCTGGTGGGAAGTGGCAGACCGTGATCGGCAGGCCGATGTCCGCGGCGAGCTTGGCCAGCTCGACCTTCCACAGCCTGACCCGGTAGCCGTTGGAACCGCCCGCGTCGGCGCAGACGAGCAGCCGCCGGGCATTGGGGTAGGCGGTGCTGCCCACCTGGGTCCACCAGCGGCGTAGCGTGGCCACCGCGAACGCGGCGGTGTCACCGTCGCTGCCGACCGACACCCAGCCGGCGTTGGCCGCCAGGTCGTAGATGCCGTACGGCACCGCCTTGCCCACCTTCGGGTCGGGGAAGTCGTGCACCCCCACCGGTACCGGTTGCCCCGCCGGCTGCCACTCCCGGCCGCCGTTGCGGTAGCCGGGGTCAGCCCCGACGAGCTCCTTCTTCTTGGTGTCCACCGACACCACCGGGTCGCCGGTCTTGAAGAACCGACGGACCGTGGCGTTGATGTGGCGGAACTGGGCGTCGCGGTCCGGGTGCTGCTTGCCCTCGACCACCTTGGCGTTGGCCTGCAGGCTGTAGCCCAGCGCGTGTAGCAGCTCCCCGACCCGGACATGGCTGACCGGATGCCCCTGCGCGGTGAGCGTGTCCGCGAGGGTCCGGGTCGACTTCGTCGTCCACCGCAACGGCGACTCCGGATCCCCCCTGGTCTCCGGGTCCACCAGATCATCAAGCGCGGCCAGCAGGCCCGGATCTTTCTCGGCAGCCCGCTTGCGCCCACCACCGGGCGCCCGCACCCGCACCGAGGCCGCGCCCTGATCCAACTCCGTGCGGCCCTTGCGCACCGTGTTCGCCGACATCCCGGTCGCACGAACCACCGCCGCCACCCCGCCACGACCCAACACCGCAGCCCCGGCGCCAGCCAGCAACCGCCGCTGACGCTCATCCAAATGAGCCGACAACACCCGCACCAACTCACCCACAGCCTGCTCGGAAGCGATCACACCGTCAGGCTACAGCCGACCAAGAATCAGTCACGTTACTTCGTTCCGAGTCCTAAGGATGAGCCGGCGAGAGCGGCCGCGCCGTCGCTGTTGTGCGCCTGATGTGACGATCGGGCCGGAGGACGTAGAGTCGCCGCCAATCCGCGTGCTGCGATTCCCCCGTGTCGTGGCACCCCAACGCCTGCGTCGATGCCTCGTCGCGGCGCCGCAGGGGATCGGGTGACGGCCGTTGGATGCCGCCCACGCCGGCTGGCAGCGCGGCGACGAACACCACGTGGCGCACCCATCGGCTTCGCCGTGGCCACCGCTGCCGGACCGTCAACACCGCCACCCGGCCGTGGGCGGCGCAGGCCCGGTCCGCCCGCGCGCCGGCGAGCACGACCAGGGTGCCCACCCAACCGATCGCCGCGCACACCCGCCCGAACACGGGGATGCGTGCGGCGGCGCCGCCGAACCGGTTCGCCGCCAGCCACGCCAGCGCGGGAAGGTCTGCCCACCGCGCCAGCAGCGGTCGAGGAACCAGGGCCACCCCGCCAGGATGGCACCCGTCGCCCGCAACCTTCCATTCCGAATTGTGCGTGACCAGGCCGGTTGATGATCTTCGTCAGGGCGGCACGGATGGGCCCCGGCACGGCCGTTGCCACGGGCTATCAACCACCTGGGGTCTGGCTCACGGCCGCCCCGCGCCCGGCCGCACCGGAGTCCCTCGGGAACGCGCCGGCCAGCGTCGGACACCGCCACGGCGCACCCGCCATGTGCGGGGTTGCCGGACTGGTGAGCCGATGGCGCCTGGGCCCGCCGCCAGCGCCCCGTCCGCGTACAGGTCTCCACCGGCCCCCACCGGTGCGTGGCTTGCCCGCTGCCGGTTCATCCGCGTGCCAGCGCGGCCAGCTCGCCGGTGTAGATGGTCGCCAGCGCGAACGCCTCGCACAGGTGCGGGTGCGGGCAGTGCGGATCCGCGCCCTTGTCCACCGTCGCCGCCGCCAACGCCCGGACCATGACCAGCAGCGATGTCGCCGCGACCGTGGCGTCGCCGGCCAGCCTGCCCCGCCGGGTCGGGGTCGCCGATTCGGCCCGGCGCAGCAGGTCCGCCGCCGCCTTGTGCATCGCGCGCATCGTCTGCACGTGCGTGGTCAGCCACACCAGCCAGTCCCGGCGGGCCATCAGCTCGACCAAGGCGACCGGCGCGAGAACCTGATACGTCTCCTGCTCGTCGCCGTCGGGCTGCTCGTCGAAGACCGCCGCCACCCACTCGCCGCCGGCCAGCACGTGGTGCGGGTCGGCCGGTTCCCACCGCGGGGTGATGAACGCCGGCTGGCTGCGCCCGGCCAGCAGCGGCGCCCGCCCGGCACGCGCCATCCGCGCCAATACCGACGCCGCGTCGCCGTCGCGGCCCGGCGCGACATGGACGCGGTCGTAGGCGTCGGACCGGCCGCGTCCAGCCCGGGCGTCCAGGTAGTCACAGGCCGCGCCGAACCCGAACACCGGGCCGCCGGACAGCTCGCCGACCGGCTGCGGAAACCGCTCGTCGTCGGCCGCCCACCGGACGACCTCGTCCGCCGGTACACCTGCCATCGCCGCGACACCGGCCAGGTCCACCAACGGATCAACACAGGTCAGCACCGCATGATCCATCCCCGCAGGCCGGGGGGCGTCCATGTCCGTCACGGCCCCCTATCCTCGTCCACCCGCAGCCGGGGCCGCACCCCCACCCGGCGACCCGCCCCGGCCACGAGGAACCAGATCCCGGCACAGCCCATGCACCCCGGCTGCCCGCACCCGCGGATGACACCACCGTCCCGAACCCGGTCGTCGCCGCCAGGTGTCACGCCCAGATGCGGACACACCCACCCGGGAAACCTTGGCCACCGGGCCCCGACGAGCGGCACCTCGGCCGGCGCGCACCGGCTACGATCCGTTCCCGATGTCTGGCATTCTCCGCACACAGCCCGCCACCGGCAGCCCGCCCGGACCGGTCCGCTACGCCCGGCGTCCACGCCCGTGACCACCAACGACGCCAAGCTGCAACGGCGCGTCGCCGCAGCCGCCCAGGCCGCACTGACCGCCCGCGGGTTCGTCACCCCGATCGACGTGCTGGTGGGCGTCGGCTGGCTGCAGGCGGCGCAGGTCGAGCAGTGGCGCCGCGGCCGCATCGCCTGCCTGGAGCGGGTCGCCACCGCCAACCTGCACAAGCTGGGCACCGTGCTGCGGCTGCTGCGGCGCTGGGCAACCGCCCACGGGCTGGCCCCGAGCGAGACCGTCTACGTCGCCTGGACCCGTGATCGCCATCGGCTCCGCTTCAGCGCCGCCGGCGATGAGGACATCGAACGCGCCTACCGAACGCACTGGGTCTCACCGGACCTGTCGGCCGCCAAACGCGTCCGGCGCGCCGGTGACCGGCCGGCCGACCCGCCCCGGTCGCCCGCTGACACCGCGACGCGCACCGCCGCAACACGCCCTCGACAGTGGCCCTGGTCGGTCTGCCGGACCACCCCGCCGTCAACCCGGTCAGCCGCTTCGCGACGACGGCACCACAGGTCCTGACCTTCGTGTGGGTGGGGGTCCGCGTCACCGGCGGTGAACACGCCCACGCGCCGCCGTGGCGCCGACCCCCGACCACGTTCGGGGCCTGGCGGGTCGGCCCGCACGTTGACCGCCCGACCCGGGTCGGGCCAGCCATCACACCCGCCGGGGTCTTCCCAGCGGAGCGGGGCGGGCGCGTCGGCCAGCAGCGCGTGGGCGCCTGGGCTTTCGTCCACGGGATGATGGCGAGGCGGGTTCGAGGCCGGCCGCTGACCGCACGGTGCACCGTCGCGGGCGAAGGTCGTCCGGCCAGCCCGGGTTGACCTGACCTGCGCCGGGTCGGGCGGGCAGGCTGGGCGGCCGTGTGCCGTTCGCAGGTGGCGGATGGATGCCGCGGGTGTGGGGCCCGTCCTGCACACGCCCACCTGAGCGGTGACGGGCCGTTGTGCGACCGGTGTTTCGATGATCGGATTGCGGGGCGACGGGGATGCCGAGGCTGCCGGACCCACCCGCCCGGTGGTGCTGACCGGGGCGGACGGGCGCCGGCACATGATGCGGTATCGGATCTGGCGGGCACCGACCGGGATCATGGTGGAGTTGCGGGAGGACGACGTGCCGCGCGGCGACGGTTCCGAGTTCGGGGTGCTGGGCAGCCACGACAGCCAGGTGGGCCTGCTGGTCGTCGCCGTGCGCGGGCAGGCACAGGACGAGATCCGCCGGCGTTTGAGCCGCCCCGGGCCCGGTGGCGTGGGCTGGCGGCTGGCCGGCGGTGAGGGCGCCGGCAGGTTGGAGTGCAACCCGGTCGGCGGCCCGCACCGGGTCATCGTCGACGGCAGGCCGCTGTCGTGGCAGGAGTTGGGCGCAGCCCTCGAATCGTTCGAGGGCTGGCGGTTCCGGCTCCTGATCGAGGACCCTTCGGTGGACCTGCGGCTCCACGCCGAAGTGGCCGAGTTTCGCTGCCCCGACGGCGGCGACGTCGCCGGGTGAACGTCGTCACAGCCGCGGGGAACGCGAATGGCGCGGTGACCGCGGTGCTGACCGGACCGGGTGTCATGCCGGGTCGGGCACAGCGGCTGCCCATCGGCGAGGGCGCGTTGCCGGCCGTCGGCGGGCACGGTTCCGTTCACGCTGCCCGGTGTTCGCGGTGACGCGCAGCCCACCCGGCTCATGCCCGGACCGGTGCCGGTGCCGGCAGGGCGTGCAGCAGGTAGCCGGCAACGATTGCGGCGGCCACCAGCACAGCGGCCACCTGCATGGTCGCCGGGCGGAGGCGACATCGGCGGGTACGTGCGGCGCTCACGAGCGGCCACCGTGGATCCCGTCCTGGTCGGCGTCGGCCCCACCCGGCAAACCCCAAGGACTGCGACCTGCCCGCTGGGGACGGTGCGTCGTCCTGCAGGTGCGCGCCAGGCGTGTCAGCCCGTGGCCGCGGTACCGGCCAGGCGTCGGTACTGCGGCGATGCCAGGAACTCGGGCACGACGCGGGCGTAGGTGGCGCCGAACTCCAGCCCGGCGACGTCGGGTGCGGAGACGAACATCATGGCCGCGCCTTCGCCGCAGACCACGTCCTGCTGGCGGGCGGTGGTGGTGGTGGCGCAGAAGATGAAGTATTCGGCGAGCGCGCCGGGGAAGCGTGCCGAGGAGGAGATCCCGGTCCAGAACAGTTCCAGGTCGCTGTCGGGTTTGAGTCCGGTCTCCTCGTGCAGCTCGCGCAGCGCGGCCAGTTGCGGGTCCTCGCCGGGGTCGACGTGGCCGCCGGGCAGGCACCAGCGGTGCGGGTCGATGCGGGTGTTGCCGTCGCGTAGCTGCAGCAGCAGCCGGCCGCGTGCGTCGACGAGCAGCACCCCGGCGATCCGCGCGCAAATGTCGGTCACGAGGGTGCAGCCTAGAGCCCCGCCCGGACGCCGGGTTCCAGACCGGGCTACGGGGCGGGTTTCCACCGGTCGGCGTTGGCCTCGTAGATCTCGGTGAGGATGGTCGGCACGTCGTAGCTGGGCCGCCAGTCGGGATAGTGGGACTGGAACCGGTCCAGGCTGCTGATCCACCAGATGTGGTCGCCGACACGGCTGGTGTCCCGGTAGCTGGTCACCATCTCGCTGCCGGTGATCTTCTCGGCCAGGGTGACGGCCTCCATCAGGCTGGTGTGGGAGTGCCGGCCGCCGCCCATGTTGTACACCTCCCCGGGACGGGGGTCGCGGACGTAGGCGGCGAAGGCGGCGACCAGGTCGTGGGAGTGGATCGCGTCGCGGACCTGCTTGCCCCGGTACCCGTAGATCGTGTACGGCCGGTGTTGCATCGCGCAGCACATCAGGTAGGCCAGGAAGCCGTGCAGTTCGGCCGCCGCATGGGCCGGGCCGGTCAGCGTGCCGCACCGAAACGCCACGGTGTTAAGGCCGAAGTAGCGGCCGTACTCCTGCACCATGGCGTCGGAGGCGACCTTGCCCACCCCGAAGATCGAGTGCAGGCAGTGGTCGATCGACATGTCCTCGCGGATGCCCTCGGCGTACGGGTGGCCGGGTTGGATCTCCCAGCGGGTGTCCAGCTCGACCAGGGGCAGCCGGTTGGGCTGGTCGCCGTAGACCTTGTTGGTGGAGCAGAAGATGAACGGCGCGTGCGGGCAGTGCTGACGGGTGTACTCCAGGACGTTGAAGGTGCCCACGGCGTTGACGTCGAAGTCGGTGAACGGCTCCTTGGCGGCCCAGTCGTGGCTGGGCTGCGCCGCGGCGTGGATGACCACGTCGATGTGGCGGCCGTAGCGGCGCAAGACCGCCTCCAGCCCGGCCCGGTCGCGGATGTCGGTGTCGTAGTGCGTGTATTGGCCGCCGAGCCGGGTCTTGAGCCTTTCTGCGACCCAGGCGGCGGAGCCGTCGTCGCCGAAGAAGTAGCGGCGCATGTCGTTGTCGATCCCGACCACGTCCAGGCCCAGCCCGGCGAAGTGCCGGGCGGCTTCAGACCCGATCAGGCCGGCTGAGCCGGTGATGAGAGCGACCCCCACGGGCGTTGGTCTCCTTGTCGTGTCGAAACGGGCGGTGTCGAAACGGATGCGGGGTAGCCGAACCACCGCGCGATGCCGCCGCGGGCTGCGTTCAGGTCGGCTGGGGTGTTGATGTTGAAGCCGGCGGGGATGCCGATCGGCACGACCCTGGCCCCGTGTGGGACGGCCCAGGCGATGTAGTCGGCGGTGCTGGTCGATCGCTTCGAGAACTCGGCCGCGTCGTCGAGCAGCTGGCTGGTCCAGTGCCAGGCGGCCAGCGGCACCACCCCGGTGGGCGGCCCGGTCCAGGTCATCGTCGCTACCAGGCCGCGGTCGTCGACGACGACCGCCGGGCCGTTGGGGTTGGCCGTGGCCGGGCCGACGCCCACGCACAGGTCGGCGTCGGCGCCGATCCGCTCGGCCAGCAGCAGGAAGTTGCGCAGCGAGCCGGGGTGGGTCACGGTGTCGGCTTCGATGACGGTGAAGCGGGGCCCGTACTCGCGGCTGTAGGCGTACACGTCGGGCAGGTAGCCGGTCGGCAGCCGGAACCGGATCTCGGCGCCGGGCGCGCAGGTCGCCGCGACGGCGCGCACCGCCGGGTCTTCCTGGCGTAGCGAGATGATCGTCGGGCCGGTCATGCCGGTGGCCTCGACCTCCCGCAGCAGCCACCACAGCACGGGCCGGCCGAATACCTCCTCGATGGTCTTGTGGGTGCCGCTCGCCACGGTGGCCAGCCGGCTGCCCGATCCGTGGGCCAGGACGATGACCGGATGGCGGTGGCGGGCGGCGAACATCGAGAGGCTCCCTTCAGGCCGCAACGAACACGGAGTGGCCGGGCACCAGGCCGGCTTCGGCGATGACCGTGCGGACGTAGTCGTGGCCGGCGATGAGCCGGTCCCGGCCGTAGATGAGGTACTTGCTCCGGTGCGCGGTGTCGGTGAAGTTGACGTTGATGACATTGGCGCCGGCTTCAAGGCCGCGCCGCTGGGCGCCGGGGCGCAGCTTTTCCAGGGCGCTGACCGACGGGATCGCCCATGCCGGGTTGACCAGCCGCATCACGGCCATCACGGTCAGGGTCAGCTCGATGTCGCCGGGCGGGCAGTTGGCAAGTGGGTTGTGTCCGGGGCGGGGATGAACACCGAGGCGCTGCACAGGTGCACGCCCAGGTCGCGGGCGAGGATGATGTCGCGGGCGATGCTGTCGAGGGTCTGGCCGGGCAGCCCGACGATGGTGCCGGTGCCGACCCGGTAGCCCAGGTCGATCAGGTCGTGGATGCACGCGAGCCGCGCGTCCAGGCTCTGGTGGCGCATCCGCCGGTTGAGGTCCGGGTCGCTGGTCTCGTGCTTGATGATGTAGCTGGTGGCGCCGGCCTGGCGCAGGGCGGCGTACTCGGCGTGGGTCTTGTTGCCGAGGTTGAGCAGCACCTCGACGTTGCCGTCGTACAGCGCCCGGACGGCCGGCAGCGCCGCGACCACGGTCGTGGTGGTCTGCGGGATCTCCCCGCCCTGAAAGCAGATGACGTTCACGTCGTGGGCGCGGATCGCCGCGGCGGTGCGGACCAGGTCGTCGGGGCTTTGCTGGTAGGTGTCGTTGGCGCGGGTGTTGTCGCGGCGCATCGGGCAGAACTCGCAGTTGACCCGGCAGATGTTGGTCACCTCGCAGACCCCGCGGACCACGACCCGGTCGCCGTACACCGACCTGCGGCGCTCGCGCGCCTGGGCGAACAGCTCCTCCCGCTCGTCGCCTCGCAGGTTGAGTAGGTCCAGCACGTCACGCTCGTCGAGCATCCCCGTCGCTCCCTAATCCGAAAAATTGATGACGCCGCCTGCCCGCGCCCGGCGTCCAGGTACGGCGGTCTTCTGCTTGGCTCGCTTGCCGCCGGGGCCCCCGCGCCCCCGCGATGCCCCTCCCCTTGGGGGCGGGTCTCGGGCCCCGCCACCGGGCGGCCCGCCCGCTCGAGGTGCCCCGGTCAGTTCAGGTCGAAGCGTCGACGCCTCGCCACGCGGGGGCGGGCGGCGTTCAGGGCCGGGGCAACGGTCACGGCACGGCCGGAATTGCTGCTCACAACACGCGCCGGTAGCGCCGGCCGGCGTGCTCGACCGTGCCCGGCTCCTCCGGGCCGGCACGGTGCGCGCCGATGGCGGCGGCCACGGCGACCGGACGCGGCGGGTCACGGCGATCGCGTCGGGGTGGGGGCGGCGCCGCGGGCACCGGGGTGGCGCGGACCGCGCGGGGCTGGTCGACCGGCACGCAGAGTGTGAGGGTGCGCAGCGTCGCGCCGTGGGCGTCCAGCGCCGGGCCACGCACCCACACCCGAGGCGGGTCCTGGCTGGTGTATTCCCGGCCGAGGAACTGCTCCACCCGAAGCGCGAACCCGTCGGGCAGCTCAGCCAGGCGGCAGATCTCGGGCGCGATCCACAGGACCTCGTCCTCGTCGATATCGTCGTAGCGGGTCGGCACGGCCACATCCGCCTTCCACTGCTCGGTCCGGTGTGGGAAGCGACAACGCGACAGGGGCGGACCGGCGCGGCGGGAGCGCTGCGCCAACCCCGACCGGCTGTCGGGATTGGGCGGATGGCTCCGCCGGGGCCGGCCTTGCGCCTGCACTGGGCTTCCTGGCTCGATGCCGTCCAGTGTGGAGATCGGGTGAAGCGGCAAGTGACACATGTTGTGTCGCCCGACCGTCCCCTCATGCCGGGCGGCTTGCCGATCCGGTCGGGCGCGACGGCGGGTGCTTTCGGTCGGTCAGCTACCGGCCGTGAGAACCCCGGGGTTTCCCTTGGTGCACGCTTGCCACGCCGACTGGGTCGTCCCCATCGATGTTCGGCCGTGCCGGCTGTGTGGCCGCGCCGGGGTCGACGTGCGCGACACACGCACACACGTGTTCCGGGCGATGTCCCGGTCAGACCCAGGGGTCAGGTGAGGACGAGTTCGGCGTACGGGACGGTCCAGACAACCGGGTGGGGAACGCCGTGGCCCCAGTACCCGTCCTCGCCGAAGGCGGTGCCGTGGTCGGCGCACAGGATCGTCAGGCACGGCCCGCGCTCGCGCATCATCGTGATCAGCCGGCCGACGTGGCGGTCGGCGTACCCGAGCGCGGCTGCCTGGCTGTCGATCGAGTCGTCGCCGGCGCCGGGCAGGTACATGTGGTGCGGTTCGTGTGTGGCGGACACGTTGACGAACAGAAAGACCCGCTGGTCCGGTGGCGTCCCGGCGAGCAGCTTCTCCGCTAGATCGACCTGCAGCTCGGTCGAGGCCGGGTTGTTGACCCCGGTGTCCGACGACCAGTAGCTGTCCTGGAACATCCCCGGCAGGACCCGACCCAACTCGGTGGTCTTGGAGAAGAACCCGACACCGCCGATGCAGATCGTCCGGTAGCCCAGCCGGCCGAACCCCTCGACGATGTTCGGCACGTCGTCGAAGACGTAGGTCGTCGGGGTCACGGTCTTGCCCCACCGGCCCTGGCAGGCGAACAGCCGCCCCGGCCGCTCCTGGTCCAGCGGCACCGGCAGGAATCCAGAAAAGAACGCCAGGTGGGCCGGAAGGGTGAAGCTGCCCGGCGTGCGGCGCTGCTCCCACCGCCCCTCGGGCAGCACCGCGGCCAGGTTCGGGGTAGCGCCCGCGGCCAAGGCGGCGCAGGCGACGTCGTAGCGCAGCGAGTCGAACGTGACCATCAACATGTCGGCGGTGCCGATGAGCTCACGCGCGTCGGTCATACCTACCCCGCCTCGGTCCCCGGACGTTTCCCGGTCGAGCCTAGCCGTCGGCCACGCCCAGACGCACCGCGAGCCGGGCCAGCTCCCGCGACGGCGGGCGCCGGCGCCGGCCCAGCACGGCCGCGATCGTCTCCTGGCTCGACGGGTCCGTGCGGACCAGCTCGGGCCCGACACGCTCGGCGTCTTCGATGGCCGCGGTCGCCTCGTCGTCGTGGCCGAGCATCAGATGCGCCCGGGCCAGATGGATGCGGTGGTTGGCGCGCCGGTTCACGCTGACCAGCCGGTCGGCGTCGGTGTACCCGGCCACCCGCAGCGCCGCCGCCGGGTCGCCCGCCTCGACCAGGATCCCGGCCCGCTGGATCGCCACGTTCGTCGGCCCGAAAAACGTCTGGTAGTCGTTGCGGTCGGCGGCTACCGCGTCGGCGGCCCGGCCCGCCGCGTCCAGCAGCGACCGGTACTGCCCGTCTCCGGCGCGGACCGCCGCCTGCCCGGCGAACAGGTGCAACGCCCCCCACACCGACCACTGCGCCACCGTCGTATCCCGCCGCGGGCGGATCGTCGCCGCCGCGTCGAGGGCCACCATGACCGCGTCAAGGTGACGCCCCCGCGAGATCGTCTGGTGGACCAGGGTGCCGGCGGCCGCCCCCACCAGCAGCGGGTCGCCGCTTCGCTCCGCGGCCAGCACCGCCCGGTCGGCCGCCAGCCAGGCAAGCTCCGGGTCACCGTACTGGCGCACCTCCATCGCGGTCAGCCGCAACACGTCGGCCAGCAGCGCGTACCCGGCCTCCCGGTCGGGTCCACGGGCGTGGCGAACCGCCCGCCGCACCGCGGCGATCGCGACCGGCAGGTCGACCACGACAGCGGACAGGTTGTTGCGGACCGTGTTGTACCGCACCCGCAGGCTCGCGATCTGCCCGCGCAGCTCGTCGACGCTCAGCGGCTCGCCGCGGTCCGCCTCGGCGCTCAACGAGTCGTAGCTTCGCAGCAGCCGGCCCACCGCAGCCACGGCCTCGGTCTTGGCGGTGCCGGCGGGCGTCGGCGGTGGCTGGTGGGCGAGCCGCCCGCCGAGCAGCACCGCCGCGTCCACCCGCAGGGCCCGCGCCAACTCCTCCACCACGGTGATCGACTCCACCCGCCGGGCGCCCGACTCGACCTTGCGCACCCAGCTGACCGACCGGTTCATCCGCAGCGCAAGCCCGTGCTGGTACATCCCGCGGGCGCGCCGGTAGTAGGCGACCCGCTCACCGAAGGCGAGCCCAGCGCCGGGATGCACGCCGCCTCCCCTCCGCCGCAGAGCCGCGCGATTGGATGGTCCGAAGATAACGGAATGCTAATGATCATCGAACCTTCTGTCAGCCGGGTAAGCACGAACCAGGCGTGGATCCGGCCCCGGCCCGCGACACGGTGGGTTCCTGCGTCAGGCGGTAGGCTCGGCGAGCGGCTCGTCCGCACGCTGATCGGAACAGACCAGGACTCGCCATGTCAGGCACAGCGACGAACACCGGACCCGATGGCCAGCTGATGCGGCGCTACTGCGTCGGGGTGCTGCCCAAGCTGCTGCACGAGGGCTGCGAGGTTGACGGCGACCTTGCGGCAGCGATCGGCGCCGACGTGCTGGCCCGGGCCGAAGCGGTTGCCGCCCTACCCGTGGCCTATCAGCACACCCTGGCGGCGCCGTTCGTCGAAGAGGCGTTCGACCATAAGCCCCACGACGCTCCCGTGATGTACAAGGCGCTGGTCACCGCGGTCGTGCGCAACAGCCGCCTGGAAGACGCGCACGCCGCCGGGCCGGTCGATACCGGCGGCATCACCGTGATCACCGAGATGGCCCTGGCCCCGCTGTCGCACCTGTTCGCGTTCCGCCGCCGCCATCGGTTGGACCCGCCACCGCGCCA
>Ga0137375_10006268_pt1 | contig 14120 bp, 10 predicted proteins | sample SagtaG_24_FD_104936 | JGI IMG/M metagenome (GOLD analysis project Ga0137375, IMG submission 104936) | Vadose zone soil microbial communities from Sagehorn Ranch, Mendocino, California, USA - Sage1_R_113_16 metaG | ecosystem: Environmental > Terrestrial > Soil > Vadose zone | place: USA...
CCTCGATTATCCCGGCATCGGCCCCGAGCACGCTTGGCTCAACGATGTGAAGCGAGTCACGTACCTTTCCGCGACCGACGAGGAGGCGGTGGCCGCATTCGAGCTCTGCTCGCGGCTCGAAGGCATCATCCCCGCGCTCGAGCCGGCGCACGCACTGGCAAGGGTGATGGATCTGGCTCCGCAAAAGGCCAAAGATCATCTGATGGTGGTCAACTTGTCCGGGCGCGGCGACAAGGACTTGGCGAGCGTGGCGGCTTATCTGGAGCAGCGCGGCGGATGAGCTGCGCCGCCGGCGGGAGCGGCCTGTGATCAGCAGGCAGAAGATCGTCGGCTGGATTTTGATCGTCGTATCCGTCGCCTATATCGCTTATTTCCTGCGCGTGCGGCTGTTCGCGCCCGGTCCCATTCTGGAGAAGAAAGAATGGGTGCAATTCATCGGCTCGATCGCGATATTGATGCTGGGCACCATCAATGTCCGTATGGCCGCGATGCGCGAGCGCAGGCGCAAAGGGTTGCCCAATTGATCGTCGAGTGAAGTCGTACTCATGAGCACGCGCATCGATCGTCGCTTCGCTGAGCTGAAGGAACAAGGTCGTGCCGCATTGGTCACGTTCCTCACCGCCGGCGACCCCGATCCCGAGACCTCGCTCGCCATTCTGCGCGCCATTCCGGCGGCCGGCGCCGATGTGGTCGAGCTCGGCATGCCGTTCACCGATCCGATGGCCGATGGACCGGCGATCCAGATGTCCTCCCAGCGTGCGCTGAAGGCCGGTCAGACCCTGAAGAAGACGCTCGACATGGTGCGCGCCTTTCGCCAGGGCGACGATGCGACGCCGCTCGTGCTCATGGGCTACTACAACCCGATCTACATTTACGGTGTCGACCGCTTTCTCCGCGACGCCAAGTCCGCCGGCGTTGACGGCCTTATCGTCGTCGATCTGCCGCCGGAGGAAGACGCCGAGCTGTGCCTCCCGGCGCTCAAGGCCGGAGTGAACTTCATCCGGCTGGCGACGCCCACGACCGACGACAAACGCCTGCTGGCCGTGCTCGCGAACACGTCGGGTTTCGTCTACTACGTATCCATCACCGGCATCACCGGCACGGCCACGCCCGATCCGGGCAAAGTTGCCGCCGCGGTCGCGCGCATCAAGCGCCACACGAGCTTGCCGGTGGCGGCCGGCTTCGGCGTGCGCACCGCCGAGCAAGCGGCGGTGATCGCGTCGGGGGCCGACGGCGTGGTCGTTGGCTCGGCGCTCGTGAACGCACTCAAAGGAAGCCTCGACCGGGACGACAAGGCGACGGCGAAAACGGTGACCGTCGTGATCAATCTCGTCGCCGAACTTGCACGCGGTGTGCGCGGTGCGCGGCGGTTGGCGGCGGAATAGCGCGCAAGAATCGAGATGCTCGCAGCGACCGCTGACGCTAGATTAGTGACATCATGACGGCACAGGGCTTTGCGCTGTTCGACACGAATATCGGCCGATGCGGCATCGCATGGAGCGCACGCGGCATTGCCGGGGTGCAGCTGCCGGAGGCGAGCGAGGCGAAAACCCGCGCGCGTCTCATGCGGCGATACCCACACGCGCGGGAAGCGCCGCCGCCGACGGACGTGCGCCGTGCGATCGACGCCATCACTTCGCTCTTGAGCGGGGAGCCGAGCGATCTTTCCGCCGTTGCGCTCGACATGCACGGCATTCCGGAGTTCGATCGCGGGGTCTACGAGGCTGCGCGCGGCATTGCGGCAGGTGCTACAATCTCCTATGGCGAGCTCGCCGCGCGAGTAGGTGAGCGCGGCTTGGCGCGCGAGGTCGGGCAAGCGCTCGGACGCAATCCGTTCCCGATCATCGTCCCGTGCCATCGCATACTGGCCACCGGCGGCAAGGTCGGAGGCTTCTCCGCCAATGGCGGAGTTGCCACCAAGCTCCGCCTGCTCACGATCGAACGTGCCCGCACGAGCGATGCGCCGACCCTTTTCGATGACGACGGCGCATTCGGTTTCGCGATCAAACCGAAGGTGCGTAGCCGCCGCTGAGCGCGCGGCAGCGCCAGAGCCTTCCTGGGTTTCTCCTTGGGTTGCCAGGGCTGTACAGGCGATCCATATATGCGGGCGGGCGAGAGGACCGCGTCATGAATTGGATCTCCAACGTCGTCCGGCCGAAGATTCGCAATTATTTCGCACGCCGCGACACGCCGGAAAATCTCTGGATCAAATGCCCGGAGACCGGTCAGCTCGTCTTCTACAAGGACGTCGAGGCGAACCAGTTCGTCATCCCCGGCTCCAACTACCACATGCGCATGGGGGCGATGATGCGGCTCAAGTCGATGTTCGACAACGAGACCTGGTTCGATATCGCGATCCAGGCGGTGCCGCTCGATCCGCTCAAGTTCCGCGACGAGCTGCGTTACGCCGACCGCCTCAAGGATGCGCGGACCAAGACCGGCACCAACGATGCGATCAAGCTCGGTTTCGGCAAGCTCGAGGGCTTGCCGGTGGTGATCGGGGTGCAGGATTTCGATTTCATGGGCGGCTCGCTCGGCATGGCGGCGGGTGAGGCGGTGATCAAGGGACTGGAGACCGCGGTCGACAAAGGCACGCCGTTCATCATGTTCGCCGCTTCCGGCGGCGCGCGCATGCAGGAGGGAATTTTCTCGCTGATGCAGCTGCCTCGCACCACGCTTGCCGTGCAGATGCTGCGCGAGGCGAGGCGACCCTACGTCGTCGTGCTCACCAATCCGACCACCGGCGGCGTCACGGCATCCTATGCGATGCTCGGCGACGTCCACATTGCGGAACCGGGCGCGCTCATCGGCTTTGCCGGGCCGCGCGTGATTGAGCAGACCATTCGCGAGAAGCTGCCCGACGGCTTTCAACGCGCCGAATATCTCAAGGAGCATGGCATGGTGGACATGGTCGTCCACCGACATCATCTGCGGCCGACGCTGGCAAATCTGTGCCGGCTGTTGACCAAGGCGCGACCGAAGCCGCCGGCCGACAAATTGCCCCTTCCGAGCGCGGGGTAAGGGTTCACACCCTTCGGCTCTCGCGCGGCCTGCGAGGGCGACGCGCTATCCGACATCTCGCCTGCGATGACGAAGCAATGACCTCCATCGAGTCCATCGTCGCGCGGCTCACGGCATTGCATCCGAAGCGCATCGATCTTTCGCTCGATCGCATGTGGCGCATTCTCGCGGCACTCGGCCATCCGGAGCGACAGCTGCCGCCGACGATCCATGTTGCGGGCACGAACGGCAAGGGCTCGACCATTGCCTTCATGCGCGCGATCCTAGAGGCGGCGGGGCTGCGCGTGCACGTCTATACCTCTCCGCATCTCGTGCGCTTCAACGAGCGCTTTCGGCTCGGCGCGAAGGGCGAGGGACGCCTCGTTTCGGACGACGCGCTCGCCGACGCGCTCAGCGAATGCGAGCGCGTCAACGCGGGAGCATCCATCACCGTGTTCGAGATCACGACGGCGGCGGCGCTCCTGCTTTTCGCACGCAATCCCGCGGACGTATTGCTGCTCGAAGTGGGAATGGGCGGACGGCTCGACGCGACCAACGTCGTCGACCGCCCGCTCGTCACCGTGATTACGCCGGTATCGTTCGATCATGCCGAGCACCTCGGAGAGACGCTGGGCAAGATCGCGGCGGAGAAGGCCGGCATCTTCAAACCACGCGTGCCGGCGATCGTGGCAGCGCAGCCGCGTGAGGCGCTGGCGGCAATCGAGCGAGAGGCGGCACGCGTCAAGGCTCCGATCAAGGTGGCTGGCGAGGACTGGACTGCGACCGAGGAGCGCGGGCGGCTCGTCTACCAGGACGACGCCGACTTGCTCGATCTTCCGGCGCCGAAGCTCTATGGCCGCCATCAATTCGAGAATGCCGGCGTCGCGATCGCCGCGTTGCGTGCAACGGTGGAGCTGAAGATTCCGCCCAGTGCGTTCGAGGGCGGCATTGCCAAGGTCGATTGGCCGGCGCGCATGCAACGTCTCCCGCAAGGCCGGCTGGCGGCGCTTTGCCCGCCGGGAAGCGAGCTCTGGCTCGATGGCAGCCACAATGCGGACGGCGGGCGCGCCGTCGCCAATGCGCTCGCCGATCTCGAGGAGCGGGTTTCGCGCCCGGTCGTGCTCGTGGTCGGCATGCTCTCGACCAAGGATCGCGAGAGCTATTTGAAAAATTTCTCCGGCCTTGCCCGCCGCATCGTGGCGGTGCCGGTTCCCCGTCAGGAGAAAAGCTTCCCCGCCGCCGCGATCGCCGACGCCGCGCGCGCGGTCGGCATTCCGGCGCAGAGCGCCGACGGCGTCGAGCCGGCGCTCGCCGCGATCGGCCGCTTCGGCCTTGAGCCTCCGCCGCGCATTCTGATTGCCGGCTCGCTCTACCTCGCCGGCGCGGTGCTCAGCGCCAACGGCACCCCGCCGGTGTAGCGGACGTCATCCGGCGATGATGGACGTGCGCGCCTAAGACGCGAATGCCCGGCACACGTGGGCCGGGCATGACCTATGAAGGCGCAGAATGCGGTGGCTTCACACTGCCGTGGTGATCCACTGTTCCAGCTTCTGCTTCGGCGCGGCGCCGATCTGGCGCGAGGCCATCTGGCCGTCCTTGAAGATCATCAGCGTCGGGATCGACTGGATGCCGTACTTGGCCGCAGTTTGTGGATTCTCGTCGACGTTGAGCTTGACGATCTTCACCTTGCCGTTGAGCGTGCCCGCGATCTCCTCGAGCGCCGGTGCGATCATGCGACACGGGCCGCACCATTCGGCCCAGAAGTCCACCACGACCGGGCCGGTCGCCTTCAACACCTCGGATTCGAAAGTGGTGTCCGAAACTTTGCCAACGGCCATGGGAACTACCTCGTTGCTCGGCGACAGCGCCGCGGGTGGGAGGCCGAACCTATGAACGCGCTCGCCGAGCGTCAAGGCGGCTTCACGCCGAGGTGACGGTGGTCAGCGCCGCGTCCAGGCTGGCCTCGGAAAACTCCATGAGATCAGGCACATCGGTCCACACGAGCGCGGCGCGAATAGGCTTGTCCGGGTAGAGCTGGGCGAGCACGGCGCGATAAAGCGCAAGCTGGGCGACATAGGGCGGCGGCACGTCGGCGAGCCGGCGGGGCGCGGGACGATTGGTCTTGTAGTCGGCAATCAGGACCGAGTCGCTGGTCACGGCGAGGCGATCGACTTGCCCGGAGACGGCGAGCGTGCCGCCCTTGAGGCGTCCAACGATCGGGATCTCGGCACGGCTCCCTGGCAAAAACAGTTGCGAGAAGCGCGGATCGTCGAGCAGCAGCCGGATTTGCTCGATCATGACCTCGCGCTCCTCGGCGGAAAACCCAGCGGCCGCTCGGGCAAGATGGCGCCGGGCGGCGTCCGCGCGCGCCGCGCGCGGAATGTCGGGCAGCGATTGCAGCAGCCGGTGCACCAGCACGCCGCGCGCCAAGGCCTTGTCGCGCTCGACACGGCCGCCGGAGGCGGCCGCGCGCACCGGAACGGCCTCGTCGTAGGCGAGCGCCGGCGAGATGAGCCGAACCGGCGGCGGCTCGGCGCCCGCATCGCGGTCGAGCCAGGACGGGCGTTGAACGGCGGGCGTCGCCACACCTGAAGCGGTGACGGTCTTGCCGGCGGACGGTGGCGCTTTGCGATAGCGCCACACCATCCCATCGCCGTCGTCGGCGGGTTCCTCGACCGATACGGGCTTAAGCGCCGCGAACACCAGGTTCCACCAGCAGCCCTCGGGCGGCCCCCGGTCGCCTACGGCACCGCAAATGACGAGCCGGTCGATGGCCCGCGTCATCGCGACATAGAGGAGGCGTCGATATTCGTCCTCGGCCTCATGCCGCGCGCGCTCACGCGCGGCGCTCACCGGCGCGGTGTCGGTCGCCTTCACGCCGGCCCACACGAAGCAGTGCGGCGAATGGGATGTCGCCGACGCCGACGCAACGGGCAGGAGCCGCGGCTGGCGCTGCGGCGGCCCCGCCGGCGGCGTCGTGGTGTCGGCGAGCACGACGATCGGCGCTTCCAGACCCTTGGCGCCGTGCACCGTCATCACCCGCACCTCGTCGCGGGTGATCTCCATGTCGCGCTTCACGTCGGTTTGGGCGGCGCGCAGCCGGGCGATGAAGCCTTGCAGCGATGGCGTCTCGCGCCGCTCGTAGTCGAGCGCGAGATTGAGGAACTCGTCGAGCGCGTCGTCGGCCTCGTGACCGAGCCGGGCGAGGAAGCGCCTGCGGCCGCCTTCGGCTCCCAATATGCGCGCGTAGAAGGCGAACGGCATGTGCCGCGCCCATCCGGCAAATCGCTCGAGCTTGGTTGCCGCATCGGCAAAGCGCGCGTTGCCGTGCGCCTTCGCCCGCAACGCCGCGCGCAGCGAGCTTTTGCGCTCCCAGGCGATCTCAAACAGCTCCTCGTCGTCAAAGCCGAACAGCGGGCTCTTGAGCACGGTCGCGAGCGCGAGGTCGTCGTCGGGCAACAACAGCGCGTCCGCGAGCACCATCAGGTCCATCACCGCGATGTGTTCGGTCAGCACCAGCCGGTCGGCTCCGGCGACCGGCACTTGCAAGTCCTTCAGCGCGCGGATGATCGCCTCGAACAGGGGCCCGCGTTGGCGCACCAGCACCAGCACGTCGCCGGCGCGCGCGCCTTGTTTCATCCAGCGCTTGACATTCCTCGCGATCCTGGTCGCGAGCCGCACCTGCGGGCTCGTTTCGGTCAGTTCATCGAACGGCGCATCCCAGGCCTCGATCTCGCGCTTGTCCGCGGGCTTGGTCGTGTCCCAGATCTCCACGACCCCGGGTGCCGCATCGGGCAGCGGCTCATGAACGGTCTTGACCGCATCGGCGGAGAGGCCCGCGAAGGCCTCCGGCCGCCCGAACACTTCATCGACTGCACCGAGCACATTTGGGCCGGAGCGGAACGAATGGCGGAAGCGCACATAGCGGAAGTCGTGTTCGACGGCTCGCGACAGCGCATCGAACGAGCGATGCATGACATCGAATTCGCGCGGGGCCGCGCCTTGGAACGAAAAAATCGATTGCTTCTCGTCGCCGACCGCGAAAATCGTGCGCTTGAGGGGGCGCGCGCCGGCGCCCGCAAAAAATTCAGTCGTGAGCCGCCGGATGATGTCCCATTGCTTTGGGCTGGTGTCCTGCGCTTCGTCGATCAGGACATGGTCGATGCCTTGATCGAGCTTGTAGTGCACCCAGGTCGCCCGCTCCTCGCCGAGCAGCGCCAAGGTCTTGTCGATCAGGTCGTCGTAATCGAGGTATCCGCTGCGGTCTTTTGCCGCCTGGTAGCGGGAGATTACGGCATCGGCGATGGTGATGAGCGCCGCGGTGCGGTCGCGGCAGGCCACGGCCTTGCGGCGTTCTACGAGCGCAAGAATGCGCTTGCGTTCCTCGCAGAGGCGCTCGGCGAGCCGCGGATTGTCGACCTCGATCGCCCGGGTGAGCAGTTGCTGGCGCGGCTCGAGCTTGCCGGTGACGAACACCTGCAGATAGGCGGTGGCGCGCTCCGAGCCGCTTGTCCTGAACGCGGCAACGAGCCGCCGTGCCTGCTCCCGATCGCTCTTGCCGCCCTGCGCAAGAACCTTGGCGGCCGCCGCCCATTGCGATGCCGGAAAAAGCGGGCCCTCCGTCATCTCGCTTTCGATCCGTTCGATTGTATCGTCCGCCGCGACGCCGAGCGTGCCGCAGAGCGAGGCGATCGCCGCGTCGATGCTGCCCCCGTGGTTGATCCAGGCGCGCACGGCGTCGCGCTTGCGGATCGCTTCGCCGACCACGTCCTTGAAGGTCTGGTCGGAGGCAGCCGCGATCGCGGTTGCGAGCGCGCGGCCGAGCACGCCATCCGGTACCAAGGCTGCGTCGAGCAACACGCCGAGGCTGATCTTGGAGAGGAGCTGCGCCTGCGCCGCCTCGTCGAGCACGTCGAAGCGCGCGGCGACGTTGGCCTCGAACGGAAAATGATGCAGCAGCCGCGTGCAGAAAGCGTGGATGGTCTGCACCTTCAGGCCGCCCGGCGTCTCCAGCGCCATGGCAAACAGCCGCCGCGCCAAGGTGCGCCGCGTCGCGTCCGGTTGGATCCCTGAAATTCGCGTGATCGCGGCGTCGAGCTCGGCATCGTCGAGGGCAGTCCAGTGCCGTAGCTCGTCGAACACGCGGTTTGCCATATTGGCGGCGGCGGCTTTGGTGAAGGTGATGCAGAGGATTTTCGCCGGATCGACGCCGTCGAGCAAAAGGCGGATCACCCGCTGCGCCAGCACGTGCGTTTTGCCCGAGCCGGCATTGGCCGCGACCCAGGCCGAGACCGCGGGATCGGAGGCCTCGACTTGCAGGCGGCGCAGCTCGTCCGGAATGACGCGGAAGGTTCGAGCGGTGGTCATGATTCCCCGCCCTCCGCGTCATCCGGTCCGCCGACGGACCATTCCTTCACCCGCGCGAGGTGGTCATAGGTGCCGTAGCGGTGCTTCCACATCGAGAGCACCAGCGGCAGATAGGGCTGCTGCTCGTCCTCGAAGCGGCCGGCGACGTTTTTGAGCTTGGCCAGCGCGCGCTCGGCGTGGAGGTCCGCGTTGCCGTCCTTGAAGTCGAGTGGCACGTGGTCGCCCGCGGGGTCACCACCCTTCAGCGAGACGTAGACGAGTTCGGCGACGGACGATTGCGCGGGAATGTCGCGAAATCCGCCGCCGCGCAGGATGGCGGCTTCGAGCGTGAGCTGCGGCGATACGCCGATGCGCACCTGCTTCTCGCTCGGCACCTGTCCGGTCTTGTAATCGAGGATGGCGTAGCCGCCGCCGGCGAGGCTTTCGATGCGGTCGGCGCGGGCGCGCAGCGTGAACACGCGCTCGCCGAGGGGAATGTCGATCTTGCCGTAGACCTCGGCGGCCAGCGCCGTGACGCTGTCGCGCCGTACCGTCTCCCAGCCGGCAAACCAGCGGGCGATGCGCCGGAAGCGGGGCCACCAGAACGCACGGGCCTCGGGATAGTCTTCGAGCGGGGCGAAATGCTTGGCACCAATCTCGATGAGTGCCGCGGCCGGATCGGCGGGCAGGGCGACCGCAAAGCTCTTGGTGAAATCGCTCAGCGCGCCGTGAATGACGATGCCGCGATCGGCGGCGCCCGGCGGCAGGTCGATGGGATCGAGTTCACGCAGCTTGAGGATGTGCTTGGCATAAATCGTATAAGGGTCCCGCAGCCAATTCTCGATGTCGGTGACCGAGAGCGCGGTCGGCCGGGCGGCGCGCGGCGGCCTCGGTTCGGGTTTTTCGATGCGTTTGACCTCGGCGGGACGATCGAGCGCGCGTGCCCAGGCGAGATATTTCGCGCCATTCGCGCGTGCGCGGTCCCAATGCTCTTCGCCCGCGACCGCCGCCAACCGCTGGACGAAGCGCGAGGTGACGGTAGGCGTGCCGGCCAACTTGGTGGGATAGGCGAGGATCACTTCAGCCGCTCCGAGCACCTGCGCGAAATCGTGCGCGGACAACGAAATGCGCCGCTCCGGCAGATCGAGGCCGAGCGCGTGGCGCATGGGCCGGCTGAGCCACGGGTCGGAACGCATCTCCGGCGGCCACGTGCCCTCGACCAGTCCGCCGAGCACGACGCGATCGACGCTTTGGAGCCGCGCTTCGAGCGGACCGTAGATGCGCAGCCGCACCCCCGGCATCTCCGGCCGCCGCACCACGCGATCGGACATCATCGTGCGGAACAGGTCCGCATAGTCGGTCGGCGCCACGGCGAAATCGGCATTGCCCGCATGCAGCGCGAGGTCCTGGAAGGCGGCGTCGAGCGCCGCGCCATCGTTGCCGAGGAAGGCGGTCGGCGCGCCGGTCTCGTCCGCGCTCAGCGCGGCGATGACGTTGCGGTGGAGCGCCGCGACCGCGGCGAAAGGCATGCCGGCAAGCCCTTCGAGCGGCGCGAGCGCCGCGCTCAGCCGCGTGACCAGCGCGGCGGCCTCGTCGAGCTCCGCGGCGGTAAGGCGGGCGCGCGGATCGGACGGATGCAGATCGGAGGTTTCCCCCCGCCGTAGTTTTGCAAGTTGGGTGCGGAACGCGGCGAGCGCGTGCGCGAGCCCGGCGGTGCCCGGCCGCGGCCGCGGCCCGCGCAGAACCGCCCTCTCGAGCGCCGCGATGGCGCGCGCGTGTGCACCCTCGGCGGCGCCGAGCCGCGCGAGCGGATGCTTGAGAAGGCCGAGCAGCGCAACCGGGGAAAGCCCGTCGAGGGCGGCTTCGGCCGCCAGGCGGGCGAATAGCCCGGCGGGGGTGTCGGCTAGCGCATCGCCGCCGGAATCGTCGACCGCGACCTTCCAGCGCTCCAGCGCGGCGAACACGCGTCGCGCTAAGGCGCGGTCGGGCGTGACCAGCGCTGCCGTCTTGTGCGGCGTCTCAACGGCTTCGCGAAGACTGATCGCAATGGCGAGTGCCTCTTCTTCGGCATTCGCGGCTTCGATGACAGCCAATCTTTCGAGCGCGCGTTCGATCCAGGGAGCGTCGCCATCCGCCAACTGTTGCCATCGGTCGGTGACGGCGGCGGGCCGCAGCGCCTCGGAGACATAGCGCTCGCGTGCGTGCGCGGCGGGAGTGCCCAGCAGGACCACCTGCTCGCGGGTGACGCCGATGCGGCGCAGCACCGCTTGCATGGCGAATTGCGGATGTTCGACCGCGGGCGAAACGGGCTCGGTGCTCTCCCGGCGGCCACCGATTAGGTCCCAGGACTCCGCATCGAGCTCGAGGTCGAGACCGGGCAGCACGACGGCGCCATGGGCGAGCTTGGCGATGGTAGCGATCAGTTCGGCGGTCGCCGGCATGGAGCCGGTCGAGCCGGCGGCGATCACCGGTCCTCCCGTGTGAGCGGACAGCCGCGCCGCTTCGGCCTTGATCAGCGCGTCGCGGCGTTCGGCGGGCTCGATGGCGCCATGCTCGGCGAGGATTTGCGGCCACGCCTCGCGCGCGATCTGCAGGAATTCGAGCGTGAGCTGCCAATAGCGGTCGAGCGTCTCGGGCACCAGCCCGTCGAGCTGCTCCCACGCCACGCCGCGCGTCGTCATATCATCCATGAGCCGCGCGAGATCGTCGGCGAGCGCGAGCGCGGAGGCGGGATTGGTGGCGACGAGCGGCGCCTCGCCGCGCTGCTCCGGCGCCAGACGTTGCGCCCATTTGAGCACGAGCTTCGTCAGCAGCAGGCGCCGTTCGAGCCCGCCGAGTGCCGGCGGCAACTCGAGCGCGTCGCGGGCCAGGGCCCCGGTTGCCGCCTGCGCAAATACGATCTCATCCTCGTCGATGTCGCCGAGGGGGACGATGCGCGGCAGGATCGCCGCGTCAGCCTTGGTCATGTTGAGGAAGATGTCGCGCGCGAGTCGGCATGCGCGGCGCGTCGGTAGATAGAGCGTGGCGTCGGCGAATGCGAGCGGGTCATGCGCGGTGGGAAATCCCGGCACGAGCGTTCCATCGAGGAGCGCGCGGATGAGCGTCGGCACGAACGGTGCCGAGGCCGGGATCGTGAACACGCGCGCGGTAGACGCGGAGGGCATCCACCGATTCTAAGGATTGATTCGCCGCGACTCAATTTTTCCGTCAGCGCGGTTTTATCGTGCGCTACACCGCGGTGGCGAGGATCGCCTTTTCGGCGGCGTGGACCGCCTCGGGGGTGCCGACATGCATCCACACGCCGTCGAGGCGCAGCCCGCAGAGCCGACCGGCCTCGGCCGCCCGGTCGAACAAGGGCGACATGGAGAATGCGCCCTTGGGTGCGCCGGCAAAGAAGGCGGGCGTGAGAATCGCGGCACCGGCGTAAACGAAGGGCACCACCTCGCACTCGCCCCGCCGCGTGAGCCGGCCGTCGGCCGCCATCGAGAAATCGCCGCGCCCGCTATAGCCGATGCTGGACGCTGCCGGCGCCAGCAAAAGCAGCGCATCCATGCGGCTGGCGTCGAAGGCGGCGGCGAGCCGGGCGAGATTGGGCTTCACGCCATCGATCCAGATCGTGTCGGAATTGACGTGGAAGAATGGGCCATCGCCGAGTTCCGGCAGCGCCTTGACCACGCCGCCGCCGGTGCCGAGAAGCTCGCTTCGCTCGTCCGAGATGACGATCTTCGGCCGCTTGCGGCCGGCGAGATGCTGCTCGATCTGATCGGCGAGGTGATGGACGTTCACGACGGCGCGTTCAACCCCCTGCGCGGCGAGGCGATCGAGCACGTAATCGATGAGCGCTTTGCCACCGACCCTAACGAGCGGCTTGGGCAGCTGTCCGTTGAACGGTCGCATGCGCGTGCCGAGCCCCGCTGCCAGCACCATGGCGCGTTTCGGCGCGGTCGTGGTTCGGCGAGTTTCGGCCATCGATGGATTTTTGCCCGCTCGCGCTTAAATTGTATTTAACGTCGGCACGTGGGCAATATACCACGCGTTGAGCGCCTCCAACGCCGGGTGACTGAGCGAGCGCTGCAAATAGCCCCAGACGCGGGGCAGGTGCCGCAGGTATTGTGGCTTGCCGTCGCGGACGTCAAGCCGTGCGAAGATCCCGAGAATCTTGCTGGCGCGCTGGGCGGCGAGCGTGGCGTAGATCTTGATGAATTGGGCCCCGTCGAAATCCGGTTCCCGGCGGCTGCGTCCGCGCACATAGCGGCCGAGCAGCGCCAGCTCGGTTTCTTCGGGTACGTCGACACGCGCATCCTGCAACAGCGAGGCGAGATCGTAGGCTGGGTGTCCCATCACCGCATCCTGGAAATCGAGAAGGCCGAGCCGGGCGAATTCGTTGCGCTGCGGCAGCCATAATAGATTGGGCGAATGAAAGTCGCGAAGCACCCAGATCGGCGGTGCATCGATCGCAGGCTGCAACAGCTCGCGCCAGAGCGCGCGGAACGAGTCGCGCTCCGCATCGGGAATCGCCGCATTGAGGCGCGGCAGGAACCAGTCCACCAGCAGCTCGGCTTCGATCAGGAACGCGTCCATGTCGTAGGGCGGAATCCGATAGTCGAGATGCGGGGCGACCGGCAGCGTCTCGGGCAGCTGCCGCTCATGCAGGGCGAGCAGCACGTCGACCGCTGTCTCGTAGCGCTCCTCGATAGGCGCCGGCGGATCGCCGCCGACCACCCGCTCGTCGCCGAGATCCTCGATGATCAAAAATCCCTGCTCGAGATCGGCGTGATACACGGCGGGCGCCGAGAAGCCATATTGCCGCAGCCCCTTCGCCATCGCCACGAACGGCACGACGTTGTCGGCGAGGTGCGCGATCGCGCTATACGGTTTGTCGCCGCGCACCGGCGGGCCATCGGGGCGGCGCGGCGAATTCATGAGCAACACGCGCTTGTCGGCGAGCGCGAGGCGCTCGTACGAGCGCGTCGAGGCGTCGCCGCCCAGCCGCGTCCGCAGTGCCTCGCTATAACCGCTCTCGGCAATGAATTGACGCGCGGCCGCCATGCGGTCGACGCGCGGCGCCAGGGCGCCGTAGCCGGTGATGCGGGCGTGGCGGAATTCGAGCTTGAGCTTGGGCGCCAGTGTGAGCGAGACGTCGAGCCGATCGGGCGGCAAAAGGCCCTCCGCGCGGTCCGGCCATTCCAGCAACACCACTGCGCGTTCCGGCAGATCGTCGAAGCCGAGTTCGGCGAGCTCGGCCGGAGCGGAGACGCGATAGAGATCGACGTGCACCAGCGGAAACTGCGGCAGCTCGTAGGTCTGCATCAGCGTGAAGGTCGGGCTCGGCACCTCGATGGAAGGGTCATCGGCCAGATAACGGATCAGCGTGCGGGCGAGCGTGGTCTTGCCGGCTCCGAGGTCGCCCGAGAGCGTGACCACGTTGCCGGCTTCGAGCGTGTTGGCGATGTCGATCGCGAGCCGACGCGTGGCGCGCTCATCGGGCAGCGCCACCGAAAAGCTCGACGTGCTGGAGTTAGTCAGCGGCATGCTGTGACTCGAAGCCCGCTGGCGCGGCCGACTCGACTTACGCCGCGGTTCGCTCGGCAGAGTGATCGAGCGGGAACACGCAAGTGACGGTGGTGCCGCGGCCGACCGCCGACTCGAGGGTCACCGAGCCGCCGTGCAGCTTGACGAAGGAGCGCACCAGGGACAGGCCGAGGCCCGTGCCGCGGTGGCGCGAGCCGAGCGAATGCGTCTCGAACCAATCGAACACCTTGTCCTGGACGTCG
>Ga0137375_10006269_pt1 | contig 14120 bp, 12 predicted proteins | sample SagtaG_24_FD_104936 | JGI IMG/M metagenome (GOLD analysis project Ga0137375, IMG submission 104936) | Vadose zone soil microbial communities from Sagehorn Ranch, Mendocino, California, USA - Sage1_R_113_16 metaG | ecosystem: Environmental > Terrestrial > Soil > Vadose zone | place: USA...
CGCAACATGCATCGCTGGGCGGCGCACGGCATGGTGATCACCGTGTTCCTGCACATGATCCGCGTCTTCTACACCGGGTCGTACAAGCCGCCGCGCGAGTTCAACTGGGTCATCGGTACGCTGCTGTTCCTGTTCACGATCCTGCTGTCGTACACCGGCTACCTGCTCCCGTGGGACCAGCTTGCGCTGTGGGCAGTCACTGTCGGCTACGAGATCGCGCGCGCCACACCGGCCGTTGGCGACGAAGTGTCGTTCCTGATCTTCGGCGGCTATCAACTGGGACCCAATGCCTTGCTGCGCTTCTACGTGCTCCACGTCGTCGCGCTTCCGCTTGCGACCGGATTCCTGATCGCGATCCACTTCTGGCGAATCAGGAAAGACGGCGGCATCAGCGGGCCGCTATGAGCCAGGTCACGGCGCGCGCGAGTTCGTCCGTCACGGCACACGCGAGCTCGAACTCGCGCCACTCGTCTCGCTCGCTGCTGGCTACGCCGGCCCGCTATTCGCGTCGCGTGTGGCGTTCGGGCCGGCTGGGCGCAGACGCTCGCTCGACGAATGCCGCTTCGTTCTCGCTCGGGCGCCTCGTAGACGTACGTGTGGTGTGCCCATGACTGCTCCCCGCGGACCACAGCCATTCCCGGGACAGGAGAAGCGACTGAGGCTTCTCGCATTCGTCCGCCAGGACTCGGTCGTGCGTGTCGACAAGCGTGTCGAGGACACCGCGATGGTGTGGCCGCACCTGCTCGTCATCGAGTTCATCGCGGCGATGATCTGGTCGCTCGGCCTGTTCATGATCTCGGCCCTCTTCAACGCGCCGCTCCAGGACCACTCGACGGTCGACTGCACGCCGAATCCTTCAAAGGCGCCGTGGTATCTGCTGAATCTGCAGGAGCTGCTCCTCCACATGGACAAGGGCCTCGCCGGTGTCGTCGTCCCGACGCTGTGGCTCGTGTTCATGGCGGCGATCCCGTACATCGACCGCGACCGGTCAGGTATCGGCCACTGGTTCACGAACGAGATCGGAAAGCGGGTCACCGTCTTCTCGGCGGTGTTCACGGGCGTGATCGTCTCCGCGCTCATCGCGATCGACGCCGTGATCAAGGTGGATCGCCGGGTCCTCGACCCCGCGACCAACACCAAGATCGGCTGGCCCGGCTATGCCGAATTCGCGAGCCAATACTTCCCCGGCGGCCGCGAGCTGATCCCGAACTACGTCATTCCGATCTTCCTCATGCTCGTGCTCCCGGTCGTGCTCGTTCTGCTCTGCAAACGGCTGTTCGGCGCCGGCACGCGTGAGTGGATGATCGCGATCTGGACCGGGTTCGTCGTTACGTACCTCGTCCTCACCGTCGTCGGTACGTCGCTTCGCGGCCCGGGCATGGACCTTTATGCACCTTGGGCGCTGCCGGAGACGCACCAGTGCTTCGCGCCGACGAAGTGACGAAGTGATCCGACCGCACGACGACACCTCGATCGTGGCCGGCGGCCTTCTGTCGCGTGTCAAGCGCCGGCAACTGCTCCGCATCGGCTTTCTCACCGCGACGCTGCTGGCGGTCACCGAGTTCAGCGCCGCATTCCTCCCGTTCTTCAAGGTCATCAAGATCGAGGGCCTTGGCGCGAAGATCCCCGCCGGCAAGAAGACCGAGATCCTGGCGAAGTTCCAGGCGACGAAGGACGAGCCGATCCTCAACACCGAGGGCCGCTTCTTCCTCATCCACGGGCCGGGCGCGATCGCCGCAGCCTATCGGAAGTGCACGCATCTCGGCTGCACCGTGCCGTGGAACAAGGCCGAGGATCAATTCCATTGCCCGTGTCACGGCTCGCTCTACGAGAAGACGACGGCGCTGGTCATCGGCGGCCCGGCGCCGCGTGGCCTGGATCTCTTTCATGTCGCCGACGTGAACGGCGCCATCGTCGTCGACACGAATCCGCTCAACCTGCTGAAGCGGTCGAACAATCAATGGGATCCGGCGCACGTCGAGGTCCCGGACGCGTAATGGACATCAACATCATCCTGGCCGCGGCAAGCCTGCTCTTGTTCGTCGCACTGCTCGCGTACTTCGGCTTCGTCGCTTACCACCAGCAGCAGATCGAGCCGGAGGACAAGCCCGCGACCGGTGTGGAGCTGCTGCGGCAGCACTACGGTCCCGGCGATACCGTCGAGCAGCCGACACCGTACTGGGTCGCACCGATCCCGGCCGCGCCGGATCCGCTCGAGATCTCCGGGAACCTCGACCGCAAGATCGTCGCGGGGGGCGTGATGTTGTTCGCGCTGTTCGGTCTCGTCGGTGGTTATCTGCTGCTCCAGATCATCCCGGAGGGCTCGTTCTCGCTGCGCGCGGCCGCGGCCGAACGGCAGCTCGAGCACTCGATCGTTCGCGGGAAGAATCTCTATGCGAACTTCTGCTATCCGTGCCACGGAAAGCAGGGACTCGGTAGCGGCGAGACCGACAAGGACGGAAAGCCTCTCCCGGGCAAGCCGCTGAATACGGCGGGGAACAAGTACGAGACGTTGAAGGACGATCCACAGGCGCTCAAGACACGCGGGGACTTCATTCGGCTCACGATCACCCGCGGCAAGACCAACACGCCGCCGAACTACTCGATGCCGGCCTGGGGCCAGTCGGAAGGCGGCCCGTTCAACCCCGAGCAGGTGACTCAGCTCGTGAACTTCATCATGCACGGCACCGAGAGCGACTGGGCGGACATCGTCAGCATCCGCACGCACCTGGAGGGTGTCGAGAACGCGGACGTCGTGGCGCCGCCGCCGCCCGCGGAGCTCACCGGTGCTGACGCCGCGCAGGCCTATTGCACCTCGTGCCACAGCTTCGACCTGGGGAAGCCGAGTATCAACCCGACGGCGCCGAATCTCGGCGATTACGGCGTGAAGGGTCCGCTGAACGACGAGAACAAGCGCGCGAAGGCATCCGGCGACGCTGACTGGCTCTTCCACTGGGTGTCCAACGCACCCAAGGTGAAGCCAGGCGTCACTATGCCGGTGTGGCTCAAGGACGAAGGCGGCACCCTCGAGGAGAAGACGATCCGGTCGATCGTCGAATACCTGCAGGGGCTTGGGAAGTGACCTCCGTCTTCGGCTCCGGCTTTCCTCGCCGCCTGCGGCTGCGAGTCAGTCGGTGATCGCTGAGGTCGGCGAATCCGGCGAGTTCTACATGGTGTTCGTCACCACGATCATCCTGATAGCGGTGCTGTACTTCCTGCAGAAGTGGTGGACCACTTACCGGTAGACACGGAGGCCCAGAGACCGCCGCCGCGCCAGGCGACGCTCGCGCTGCTCGTCGGCCGCATCACGACGATCAAGCTCGCGTACTGGGCTGCGCTCACCGCGTTCGAGCTCGCGCTCCCGCTCGACCCCGCGCCACGCGACGAGCGCTTCGGGTCTTCCGTCACGCTCGCCGCGTTCGCCATGCTCGTCGCCCTGCTCTGGGCGCGCCGCTCGGCCGGTGCGGTCGATCCTCGAGCGGGGAGCCTGTCGCGCTCGATTCCGACCATCGCGACGACATTCGTCGCCGCGACCGTCGTCGCGTCGCCGGCGAGCCTGCCGCTCCTCCTCGTCGAACGGCAGCGCTCGGTCGAAGGCTGCGCCGGGCTCGTGACCTGTCATCCGGAGGTGCTGTGGCTATGGGTCGCGACACTCGCGATCGGCTTCATCCTCATCCCGGCAGTGTTCGCTACATCACTGAGATCGAGCAGCTAGGTTGGCTGTCCGCCCACGGCGGTGTGACATGGTCGCGAGGGTGGGCATCCGGAAGCGCGTGCTGGTCGTCGATGACGATCCGAGCATCCGTGAGCTGCTTTCGACGGCGCTCGAGGACGACGGCTATGAGGTCGTGCCGGCGACGAACGGCCAGGACGCTCTGTCCGTGTGCGAGCGATGGCGGCCCGACGTCATCGTGCTCGATCTGATGATGCCGATCATGGACGGCTGGACCTTCGCGAAGCGCCTGCGGGAGCGGGACGTGATTCCCATCGTGGTCCTCTCGGCCGCGAACGATCTGGCGCGCCACGCGAAGAGCGTCGGCGCCGCGGACGTGGTGGGGAAGCCCTTCGACCTCGACCAACTGCTGCCGAAGGTCGCGCGCGCGGCCCAGACGGCCTAAGCCTTTCAAGACTGCGACCGTGAGGTCGCTCCTTAGCGCTCGTGGGTAGCGTTCCTTATCGTGCTCTCGCCGACGCCTCGTTCTGACCGCGTTGCTCGCCAACCCCAGCGCAAGAGCGGGCTCGACATACGGGTCGAATAGTTCGTCATCACCACCAACGCGTTGCTCGTCGCGATCTTCGTCCGTCGCGCGCGCAGCGCTCGGCACGGGCCACTGCCGGAGCCTGCTCGCAGGGTGCGCTCGTCGCGTTCCACGGCGCGGTATGGACGCTCTCGAGCGGTTCCTCTCGCCGACGGTCGTCGAGCGCGTCATCGGCGGCGACAAGCTGCGTCTCGAAGGTGAGCCGCGGACGGTGGCGTGCAGTTCGGGGTCGGGATCCACACCGGCGATGCCGAACTGGGCCGATCGGCCGCCTGAGCGCTCCGATCACACGGCGATCGGCGACATGGTGAACACTGGCGCCGCGCATGGAGACGCTCACGAAGGAGTACAAGGTGGACGCGGCGCTGTCCGCCGCGACCGCCGGCCTCCTCCACGACGATGGGCTGGAGCTGCGGTCGGTCGGCGAGGCCCACGTGCGCGGCAAGTCAAAGACGCTCTCGACCTTCACGCTCGGCGGACACGCGGCCGTGCCTGCCAGCGAGCTGACGAACGTGCCCGGGCTCAGCAGTGGACAGGTGCGCGAGCGACCGATAGTGTCGCTGCGCCTTACGGAAAGGCAGCAGGGGGAGGTACAAATTGGAGACTGGGAATCCGGACGACTTCCACAAGCTGATTGGCAGGGCCATGGACGACACCGCATTCCGCGGGATGCTCCTCGATCCGGATCAGCGTAGTCAGGCGCTCAGGCAGGTCGGCATCGAGAACCCGACGAAAGAGCAGCTGTCGGCGATCGCCAGTGCGCTCGACGCGATCGGGAGAGCGGCTGACACGTTCGGGGTGATGAAGGCCGCGATGTAGGGAGAGTCGGGCCACGGCCCGGTCTGGCCCCGACTCTGGCGCCACTGATCTGACGGAGCGATGGCACCCAAGCGGTGCGTGGCGAGATAGGGATCGCCGCGCTAGGGATCGCTACTGGCCCGACGTGGACCGCGTTCTCACCGCGCTCCCGCCCCTCATGGCCCGCCAGGCGAAGCTGCTCAGCTATGACCTCGCGCTCAGGTATTCGTCGACCGGCCGATTCCAGGACGTACTCAGCGGGGTCCACGTGTTTCCGTTGCTCTCGATCGGCGGCTGGCTGCTCGATGACCTGGGCTTTCCCGACGACGAGGGAGGCGATGCTGCCAGGAGGCGCGTGTTCCTCGCCGCAGTCCTCTCGCTCGCCGCTGTCCACATCGCCGATAGCATGCACGACGACTCAACGTTCTACGACCGCGAGCACGCTGCTCTCGCGCAGCTCCTGTGGGAGCGAACGACATCGCAGTTCGCGGCCGTCATCCCATACTCCCAGTCATTCTGGGACCAGCATCGGGCGGCATGGACCGACCACCTCGAAGCGAACCTCCGACAGCACGAACGCGATCGCGCATCGGTGACAGGGGATGCCACCGAGGATCGTCGACGTTCCACGCGATGGTCCGCGCCAGCGAAAGTGCTGGCGGCGGCGGCGACCACCCTGACGCGCCGGGAAGCTGATCTTCCCGCGATCGTCACGATGCTCGACGAGCTCGCCGCGGCGCTCTTCATCAGGGAAGAACTCGAGGCGATCCCACGCGATCTGCAGCGGGGTCGAGTCTCGTATCCGATCGCCATGCTCGCACGCGCGGCCGGTATCACAGGTCCGCTGCGTGCGGCCGAGATCCTGCCTGCGATGGTGCTGACGAACGCCGTGGGAAGCGTCTGCGACGAGGCGCGTTCGAGCGTCGCGACCGCCCGCCGCGTGGCCGGCGATCTCGAACTCCGAACGTTCGCCACATTCGCGGACGACGTGGATCTGATGCTCGTCGAGATGACCATCGGGCTCCTGACGCCACGACCGCGCGGTAGCCCGGTCGCGCGGTCTGCCGCGGTCAGCAGCCCGATGCCGTTGAGGCTGGAAGATCCACCGCTCGACAAGGCGATCCAGATGGCAGAAGCGTTCCTGCTCTCCGACCTTACGTTCCGGGAAAGCTGGGAGGTACACCGCGAAGGCATGTTCGGCGCGTCCGAAGTCACGTCGCGCTTTCCCGTCGCGCTGATCCTCGAAGTCCTGTGCGCGCACGGGCACGATCTCGGGCCCCAGGTCGACGAACTGCGCGCCCACTTCATGGCGAACAAGTTCCGGTACTACGACCACACGACGTCCGCGTTGGACACGGACACGCTCGGTGCTTTCCTACGACTGGAGCGCTACGCCCTCCATCACGCGAAACGCGATGGGCTGCTCGCGTCTGCGCTGGCTTGCCTCGTCCGCGCCGTTGAGAAGATCGGTTCGGTCCCGGTCTGGATCCCGGACTGCGATGAGCTGTCAGAGGGAGCCCGGCCGCCTGGCCTCTATCTCGGAGAAGGCTGCGCGACGGTCGCGGCTCACCTCCTCATCGGCCTCAGCGAGTTCGGATTCGCGGACCACCAGACGATCGTCGAGACCGCGGCGAGTCATCTCTGCGAGCGTCTTCTGCTCCTCGGTGTTGCGGCCAACGTCAATTACCCGGGACTCCACGCTCTGGGTGTCTTCTTTCGACTTGTCTCATGCCTCGAGCGTCAGAAGCTCACGGCCGGTCTGCGGCAGCAGCTGCTACGGGTCCGCCGGGCGCTGCTGTCTGAGCTGGAAGAGGCCACCCTGAGGGCGATCGTTACGCCGCAGGACGCGGCGCTGCTCGTGCTGGCCTGTTCTCACGCCGGCCAGACGCGACTGATCAGGCCACGGTGGACGAGCGTCGTCTTGAAGCACCAGCGCCACGACGGAGGCTGGAACGGCGAGCCGTTCGCAGCCACGCCGAATCGCGGACGTTCGGTGACCTGGTACGGCACCGGATCTCTGACGACCGCTCTCTGTTACGACGCCCTTAGGCGCTCCGCTTCAGGGAGCCTGCAAGCGAAGGCTTGACAGTCCGACGCCGGATAACCATCTTCGGCACGATGTGATCGAGCCACGCGCGTCGGACGCTCTCGCGAGCTTCGTACCCGACACGGTCCGTCTCGCGCTCGCCGCGACGCAGCGTCTGCCGACCGTAGCGCAGGACGAACGCTTCTCCGCGGCCCTCCTGTTGATCGATATCACCGGATTCACGGTCCTCACGTCGTCGTTCGCCCAGCGCGGACCTGCGGGAACGGAGCAACTCTCACGTTCGCTCAACGACTATCTCGGTCGCATCATCGATCTCGTCGTCGATCACGGTGGTGACATCACGAAGATCCTCGGCGATGCGCTTCTCCCCGTCTGGCCAGCGCGCGACGAGGACCTCGCGACCGCGACGAGAAGAGCCATCGGATGCGGACTGGCCATCGCGAGCAAGCTGAACAACGTCCAGGTCGAGCAGGGCGTCCGGCTTTCGGTGAAGGTCGGCGTGTGTGCTGGCGACGTGATCGCCGCCCAGGTCGGCGGACAGGACCAGCGATGGATGTTCTTGGTGGTCGGAGATGCAGTTGCGCAGCTCTCACCACTTGAGTCGCACCTGCAGACGGGCGGGGTCGTGCTATCTCCGCGTGCTTGGCCGCTCGTGGCGGCAAGCAGCGTCGGCGAGCCGCTAGAGGGCGGTCACGTACGACTCCTGGTCGCACGGAACACGCCCGAGCCGCGGCGCCGGCCACCATCGCGACTTTCACCAACGGAGCAGTGGCTCGTTCGGGCATTCGTACCCATCGTCTGTCTCGACCGGCTCGATGCAGGACAAGCCGAGTGGTTAGCCGAGCTCCGGATCACGACCGTCCTTTTCATCAGTGTCCGCGGAGTCGATAGCAGGACCGCCGACGTCGTATCGCATCTTCAGCACGTGACCGAGATCTCGCAGCAGGCTTTTGGTCGTTACCAGGGCTGGCTCAAGGAGATCACGATGGACGAGAAGGGCACGACCATCGTCTCGGCCTTCGGTGTGCCGCCGTTCACGCATGAGGATGACCCGGTCCGCGCGGTCCAGGCCGCCCTCGCGATCCAGAACGACCTCCGCATGCTCGATCTCGGTGCAGGTATCGGCATCACCACTGGTCCGGCGTTCTGCGGGCCGGTCGGCAACGCCACCCGACGCGACTTCGCCGTGCTCGGGCAGCACGTCAACCTCGCCTCTCGCTTTGCGCAGGCCGCCGCTGCCGACGCCATCCTGTGCGATGCCAGCACGTACGAAGGTGCGCGGCTCGGCGTCGCGTTCGAACGCCTGCCGGCCTTCCTCCTCAAGGGCATGAGTGCGCCCGTCGACGCCTATCGGGTCCACGCGCCCGCGGTGACCGGTCGGCCGCCCGCATCGATCATCGACCGCGCCGACGCGCTCGCTGCGATATCGGCGCGGCTTGACAAGCTCGCGAGTGGCTCGGGCGGTGTCGTCGTTGTCGAGGGTGAAGCCGGCATCGGCAAGTCGCGGATCGTCGCCGAGTGCGTCGAACGCGCACGAGCGCTCGGCGTGAGGTGTGTGATCGGAACCGGGGAGGCCATCGAGCGCGCGACGCCGTATCACGCATGGCGCGCTGTCTTCGAAAGGCTCTTCGATCTGGAGAACGTCCGCGACGTGGAGACCAGACGCTCCCTGATGTTGGCCCGGCTGCGCGCCGCAGGCGAGAGTGACCGACTCGCTCCGCTTCTCGATCCGGTCCTGCCCCTTGGCATCGCGGATAACGAGGTGACTGCTCAGATGACCGGCGTGGTTCGCGCGGAAAATGCACGCGAGCTGCTGACGCGGCTGCTCGCACGCGAGGCCACCGCCGCGCCATTGATGGTCGTTCTCGAGGACGCCCACCTTCTCGATTCGGCCTCCTCGCTTTTGGCTGCGCTCGCGCATAGACAGATCCCCTCGCTTTTCCTCCTGATCGCGATGCGACGACTCGCCGCTGACAGCGGCTCGGCGCCGATCAGCGCGCTCCGCGAGGAGGCGACCGTCTTTCCGCTCGAAGCCCTCGCGCGTAAGGACGCGTTGGACCTGGCATGTCGTCGCATCGGCGCCGTCACACTGGCCGAGCCCATCGCCGCGCTGGTCCAGGAACGCGCGGAGGGCAACCCGCTTTTCATCGAGCAGCTCACGTATGCGATGCGCGACGTCGGCAAGATCGTGATCGACGATGGCATCTGCCGGGCGGCACCGGGCGCCGAAGATCTAGACGCCGTCATCCCCGGCACCGTGGAGCGTGTGATCACGAGCCGGATCGATCAACTGCCGGCAGCGGTGGCGCTGACACTGAAGGTCGCGAGCGTCATCGGTAAGCGATTCAGTCTCCGGACGCTCCGGGACATCTACCCGCTGGCGATCGACGAGCAAACGCTTCTCGATCATCTCGACACGCTGGTGCGGCTCGATCTCGTGCGCGTGGAACCGGCCATGCGCGAACCGGCATACGAATTCACCCACGTCATCGCGCAAGAGGTGACGTACAACCTCATGCTCGGCGCGCAATCTGAGCAGCTCCATCAGCGCCTGGCCTCGTGGTACGAGCTCGTTCACGCCGACGACCTGTCGCCACTGCACGCGTTCCTCGCATATCACTGGCGGCGCGCGGGCGCGCCCTCCCGCGCGGTGGACCACCTGGAGCTCGCAGGCATGCGCGCCCTGCGTAATTTCGCCAATCAAGAGGCTATCGACTTCCTCGCCGAGGCGATCTCCCTCGAGCGAGAGGCCGGGCTCGATGTCGCAGGTTCGCGTCGATCACGCTGGGAGCTGGGCGTGGGCGAGGCGTACGTGCACCTTTCGAAGTACCGCGAGGGGCGGGAGCATCTTGACGCAGGACTCCGTTTGATGGGACGTCGCGTGCCGACCAGTGCGCGGCAACAGGTGCAGTGGCTTCTCGGACAGATCGTCGTCCAGATCTTTCGACGGGTCGGTCTGATCCGTCAGGTCCGGACGTCGACGCGAGAGGCCCTCGACATCCTGGTGATCGAGCTTCGCGCCTTCGAGCGGCTCGCCGAGGCGTCGTACTACGGAGCCGAGACGCTCCTGACGTTGTACTGCGTGATCCATATCCTCAACGCGGCGGAGACATCCGGCATCGCGGCGGAGATCGCGCGGGGCTATGCCGGCACGGGAGCGCTTTTCGGATTCGTTCCCCTTCCCTCGATAGCCGACTGGTACGTGCAACGTGCGCTCGACCGGCTTCGTGGAGTGGACGACCTCACGACCCACGAGGTCGTTGAGGTCGTGGTCGGTTTCTACTACGTCGGCGCGGCCCGCTGGGATCGCGCGAAGGAACGATTCCGCAGGGTCTTGGAGATCGCTCGGCCAATGGGCGACCGCCGCCGGTTGGACGACGCACTCGCCAACCTCATGGAGATCGAGTGGTTCAGGGGCTCATTCAGATCGGGAGCGGAGCTCGCGGATGAGCTCCAGGCATCCGCCAGCGGACGGCAGGACCGGCGGTTCGAAGGAGAGGCGCTTGCGGCCAAGGCCATGTGCCTGCTCCAGCTGGGGAACAGCGGTGAGGCGATGAAGGCCCTCACGGCTCTGACAGCGATCGTCACGAACGCTGCGGACATCACGATCGAGCTACGTCTCAAGCTCTTTGCTCTGCTCGCGATAACTCACTTGGCTCGCGGCGAACGGCAGCAGGCGTTGGCGGCCAGCGAAGATGCGATGCGCCTCACAGAGCACGGTCGGCCGACGTACTACGGGTCGTATCTCGGTTACCTCGGTCCGGCCGACGTCTATCTCTCCCTATGGGAGGAGGGTTCCGCGTCGCAGCATGTCCAGGCACAGGCGCGTGAGGCGGTGAAGCGGCTCAGGAAGTATGCGGAGGTGTTCCCAATGGGTCGACCGCGCAGCTGGACCGCACACGGGCGGTACCTCTGGCTGACGGGCAACCGTCGTCGTGCCCTCACATCGTGGAGACGCGCCGTGACAGCCGCCGTCGAGCTGTCGATGCCACTCGAACAGGGGCTCGCGCATTACGAGATCGGCCGTCATCTGGATCCCAGCGACCCGGAAGGCAGTGTGCAGCTCGCGCGCGCGCGAGAGATCTTCGGCTCGCTCGGCGCGTCCCATGTGCTTGCGGCGGCCGACGCGGCTGCCTCCGGCAGGGTGCGATGAGCGCGGACAGCGCGATGGATGAGTTCTACGACGCCGAGCTCAACGATGTCGTCATGCGGGCCTTTTCGCGGCTCCGGCAACGTCTGCAGATGGCAGGCGCATCACTCTCTGCCCGCACTGTTGAGTGGATGCATGCACTATCGGGCGGCGACCGTCCCGAGACGTACTACGTGCATCCGTTCGCGTTCCCGATGCTGCTGATTCCATGGTGGCTAGAGCGCGTGATACGCGGCGATGCAGACCGGGATTTCCAAACCGACGTCGCGTACTCCACGCTCAATGGCTACTACTTCGTCCGCATGATCGATGACCTGATGGACGCAGAGCCGCGGCCCGCGGCGCAGGTACTCCCGGCGCTCGTGTTCTTTCATACGGAGTTCCAGCACGCGTACTTCGCGCATTTTCCCCATCGCCATGGGTTCTGGCGCGACTTCGCGGCGGTGTCGTTCGCGTCGGCAGAGATGGCCTCGCGTGACGCAGGCCTACTAGACGTCGAGCGCGCTCAGTTTCTGGCGATCTGCTCGCGAAAAGTGGCGGGTGCGAAGGTCCCGATCGCGGCGGTCTGCCACAAATACGAGCAGGCTGAGCTGCTCGCGCCGTGGTTCGACCTGGTCGACCGCTTCGGCCGCTGGCACCAGATGCTGAACGACGTGCTGGACTGGAGTCGCGACCTGGACCACCAACGACACACCTACTTCCTGTCGGAGGCAATTCGGCGGAAGGAGCGAACGGAGTCCGTCGCGGAGTGGGTGATCCGCGACGGCCTCAGCTGGGGAAGGGGTGAGCTGGACCAATGGGCGGATGAGCTTGCGGCGCGCGCTCGGGAGCTCGGGTCTCCCGACCTCGTTGGGTATGTCGAGCGAAGGCGACGGGCGGCGGCCGACCACTGGGAGCAGCTCACCCCGAGCCTCGCGTCACTCGCGCGGCTCGCGTCCGCGATGCGCGCCGCGCAGCGTGAAGGCGGCGGCCCTTAACGTGGCCGCTGCGATGGGTGATCGAGCACCGTCAGCCCGTCTGGAACGCGCAGCAGCCAGCTTCGGCCGCTCACCAATGCGCGCACGGTCGTGATGAACTCCTGAGCCGCGCGCGTCAGCTTGCGATCGCGGCGGTGCGCGAAGCCGATCGTCCGCGCGAGCTCGGGCTTCGCGATACGCACGGCGCGCAGCGGCCCGGCCCGCTCGACGACGAGGCTGGGCACGACGGCGACGCCCACGCCCGCGGCGGTCATCCGAAGCACGCCGTCCATCTCACCGCCCTCCAGCGCGAAGGTCGGCTCGAATCCGGCGCGGCGGCACGCGGCGAGCGTCGCCGCGCGCAGGTCGTAGCCGTCGCGGAACATCACCAGCGGTACATCGCGCAGCTCCGCGATCGACACGCTTCGCCGTTGCGCGAGCGGATGCGACCTCGGTACCGCGAGGACGAGCTCCTCGCGGAGTAGCGGCGTCGTCTCGAGAATGTCGTCGCGCATCGGCAGGATCACCAGGGCCACGTCGAGCGCTCCCTGCTCGAGCTCTCGCACCAGATCGCGCGAACCGGCTTCGTGGAGCACCAGCTCGATGCCGGGATAACTCTGGTGGTAACGCGCGAGCGCCGGCGGGACAAGCGTGGTCGTCAGGCTCGGCGTCGCGCCGACCGACAGCCGTCCGCGGCGCATCCCCGTGAGGTCCCGCACTTCGCTCTCCGCGCCCTCGACGTCGACGAGCACGCGCCGGGCGAGTGGCAGCAAGGCTTCGCCGGCCGGCGTGAGCGCGACGTTGCCGCGCATGCGGTGGAACAGTGGCGCGCCGAGCTCGTCCTCGAGGCGCTTGATCTGTTTGGAGACCGACGGCTGGGCCACCGCGAGCGCGTGGGCGGCTTTCGTGAAATGACGCTGCTCGGCGACGGCGACGAAGTAGCGCAGCTGGTGGAGCTCCACGCTCCATAGCCTACGGCTATCGTGACCAGTGCCTCGATATCTTTGCCATCTGACAGGCAACTACCTAGCGTGAGCAGCCGTGGCGACGACGACGGTGAGTGTCCGGCAGCGTCCGCACGAGCGTCACGATCGGTGGTGGGTCGAGCCAGTCTTCATCGTGGTCGTCCTCGGACTGTTCGCGGTCTACGCGTTCGTCGTGAGCGTGCAGAACGCCAACTACTTCGCTGATCCCTACCTGTCGCCCTTCTACTCGCCGTGCCTCACCACCGGCTGTGTCCATCCGACCTTCGCGATCATCGGCAGCTGGTACAACCTTTCGCCGGCACTCCTCATCGTCGGCTCGCCGCTCGCATTCCGCATCACCTGTTATTACTACCGGCGCTCCTATTACCGCGCGTTCTTATGGTCCCCACCGGCTTGCACCGTGCCCGACGCGCGCGCGACGTACAGCGGCGAGACGCGTCTTCCCTGGGTGCTCCAGAACATCCACCGCTACACGCTCTACATCGCGATCTTGGTGATCGTCGTGCTGTGGTGGGACGCGATCCAAGCCTTCAACTTCGATGGACGCTTGGGCATCGGCGTCGGGTCGCTGATCATGCTCGCCAATGTCCTGCTCCTGAGCGGATACACGTTCGGCTGCCACGCGGCGCGCTACCTCGTCGGCGGCTACCTCGATTCGTTCCACCACGCGTCGCTGCGTTTCCGGCTCTGGAGCTTCGCCAACCGGCTGAACGCGCGGCACTCGCGCTGGGCTTGGTTCAGCCTGTTCGGCGTCATGCTCACCGACCTGTACATCCGTCTGGTGGCGATGGGCGTCATCACCGATCTGCGGTGGATCAGCTAGTGCCTGAGTACGAGACCCACGACTACGACGTCGTCGTGGTCGGCGCCGGCGGCGCGGGTCTGCGCGCCGCCATCGAAGCGAGCGCGATGGGTGTGAAGACC
>Ga0137375_10006274_pt1 | contig 14115 bp, 7 predicted proteins | sample SagtaG_24_FD_104936 | JGI IMG/M metagenome (GOLD analysis project Ga0137375, IMG submission 104936) | Vadose zone soil microbial communities from Sagehorn Ranch, Mendocino, California, USA - Sage1_R_113_16 metaG | ecosystem: Environmental > Terrestrial > Soil > Vadose zone | place: USA...
CGGTGGCCGGCACGATCACACACAACTCAGCCGGCCAGGCGCTGACGTTTACGCCGGCCACACCGCTGCTGGCCGGCAGCTACACCGTCACGGTCGATCACGTCGTCTCGCTCACGGTGCAGAACGACGGAATCAAGATCCGTACGCCGTACACATTCACGTTCACGGTGAACTAACAGCTCAACAGTGGCGGGTATACAGCGGCGGTCGAGGGGAATCTTCGGCCGCCGCTGTGCGCCCACCGTATGGCGATGTTCCCCCATGCCCACCAATGTCGCCATTGATGTCTGCGCCCCTAACGCCCTCGACGCAAATGGTATACTATCCCCATTATTCGCACACTATATCCACCCCTTGTATACCTGCCGATATACTTTAGGAGGTACACAGGCCTGGGTTTCTTCATGTGAAGACTTTCGCAAACTTGGGATTTCTTACTCTGTGTAGGTTATTTTCGCCCCACAGGGCGAAAATAACCTACAAAAAAAGGAAAAGTACCATTGATACAAGGAGGTGTCATGAAACGCCTGATTCGCGCGCCGCGCGGCTCCCAGATCTCCTGCAAAGGCTGGGGCCAGGAGGCGGCCCTACGCATGCTCATGAACAACCTCGACCCCGAGGTTGCCGAAGACCCCGACCAGCTGATCGTCTACGGCGGCACCGGCAAGGCCGCGCGCAACTGGGAGTGCTATGACGCGATCGTGCGCTCGCTGCGCGCGCTGGAAGATGACGAGACGCTGCTGATCCAATCGGGCAAGCCGGTGGGCATCCTGCGCACTCACGCCGACGCGCCGCGCGTGCTGCTGGCAAACTCACTGCTGGTGCCGAAGTGGGCCACCTGGGATGAATTTCGCCGCCTGGAGGCGCTCGGGCTGACGATGTACGGCCAGATGACCGCCGGAAGCTGGATCTATATCGGCACACAGGGCATTCTACAGGGTACCTACGAGACACTGGCCGAGTGTGCGCGCCAGCATTTTGGTGGCACGCTCAAGGGCCGCTGGCTGCTGACGGCCGGGCTGGGCGGGATGGGCGGCGCGCAGCCGCTGGCCGTGACGATGAACGAGGGTGTGGCGCTAGTGGTGGAGGTCGACCGGCAGCGAATCGCGCGGCGGATCGAGACTGGCTACCTCGACACGTCCGCCGACACGCTCGAAGAGGCCATGACGCTGGTCGAGGAGGCCGTGCGCGCGGGTCGGCCGCTCTCCGTCGGGCTGCTCGGCAACGCCGCCGAGGTGCTGCCGGAGCTGCTGGCGCGCGGCGTCACGCCCGATATCGTGACCGACCAGACATCGGCGCACGACCCGCTAAACGGCTACGCGCCGGCCGGCCTGTCGCTCGAAGACGCGGCCCAGCTGCGCGCGCACGACCCGCAGGAATATGTGCGCCGCGCGCGCGAAAGCATGGCCGGCCATGTCGAGGCGATTCTTGCGCTGCAAGCGCGCGGCGCGATCGCCTTCGACTACGGCAACAACCTGCGCGGCCAGGCGCTGGAGGCCGGCGTCGCGAACGCGTTCGACTATCCCGGCTTTGTGCCGGCCTTCATCCGCCCCCTGTTCTGCCAGGGCAAAGGCCCGTTCCGCTGGGCCGCGCTCAGCGGCGACCCAGCCGACATCGCGCGCACCGACCAGGCCATCCTGGAGCTATTCCCCGACGACGAGCCACTGCATCGCTGGATTACCAAGGCGCAGGCCCAGGTTCACTTTCAAGGCCTGCCAGCGCGAATCTGCTGGCTGGGCTATGGCGAGCGCGACCGCGCCGGGCTGGCCTTCAACGATCTGGTGCGGCATGGCGAGGTCGGCGCGCCGATCGTGATCGGTCGAGATCACCTGGACGCCGGCTCGGTCGCATCGCCCAACCGCGAGACCGAGGGTATGCGCGACGGATCGGACGCGATCGGCGATTGGCCGATTCTGAACGCCTTGCTTAATACCGCAGCCGGCGCAACCTGGGTCAGCGTCCACCACGGCGGCGGGGTTGGGATCGGCTACTCGCTGCACGCCGGCGTGGTGATCGTGGCCGACGGCACCGACGCAGCAGCGGCGCGGCTGGAGCGTGTGCTACGCTGCGACCCGGCGATGGGTGTGATTCGCCATGCCGACGCCGGCTACGAGGTGGCGATCGCGGCGGCGGCGGAGAAGGGTGTTACAATACCGATGGTCGCGATTTAAAGGAATTGTCCATTCCAGCGCCTGGCTTCGGTGATCGGATAGGTGACGCATTCGCGAAGCATGGCCACGAACTTGCATCCACACGGCGGACACAGAGTAGTATGCGTTACGAGTCGGCTTGAGAAACGGTGATGACTGATCATGATCCGCCGTATGATGGCGGTCAAGCACAGGTCGCGCGGTTGCGGCAGTTTATTGACTGGATGTTCGTGATCGTCTTCGCGTTTGCGTGTGTTTACACCGCTGCCTCGGTTCTGTTTAGCAAGCTGCCCGCCGCGGTGACGGCGCTGACCATGATCAGCTACCTCGGCCTGCTGCTCCTGTCCAGAGCGCAGCTCCGCCATGCGCACGTGAATTTGGCCATGGCAATTACATGCGTTGGCCTGCTTGTCGCGGCGCTCCTGATCGTCTTTGTACAACCCTACCTTTACCCGGTGCTTGTGATTATTCCGCTGGTGGCGGTGGGAGCTGCGCTGCCCTTCGTGACGGGACGCTCACTGTGGATCATGCTGGCCATATGCTGGCTGGCGATGGTTGGCGTCGCGCTGATCGGTGAATTCGTTCCAGCCCTTGATAGTTTGCCTCGCTGGCTGAATATGGGCGTTCGTGTCACTGGGATTGCCGCAGCAGCAGCGCTGGCGCTGCTGCTGCTATGGCAATTCAGCCAGCGTCTCAACGATGCCCTGGAGCAGAGCCAGTCGACGTACCGCTTACTCAGTGAAAGCGAGGAGCACTACCGCCTGCTTGCGGAACACTCATCTGATCTGATTGGAATGCTGGATCTTCAGGGAAATGTGCTCTACGCATCGCCTTCGTACCTACGCGTGCTGGGCTATACCACGGTCGAACTCGCGCTTATGAATATCGTCACGCTGGTTCATCCCGACGATCGCACTCAGCTTCTTATAGCTATCGACGATCTACTGGCCTTTCAGACGAGTCAGACGATCGCATTGCAGCTTGGACAGAAAGCCGGCGGATGGATTCCGGTCGAAGCAGTTCTCTCGATGATTGCCGATGGCGCGGATGCTGAGCCACGTCTGCTGTTGTCAGTTCGCGACATAACCATCCGCACGCGCGCCGAGGAGTCGCTGCGTGAGAGCCGCGCTCTGCTTCAGCTGGTGGCCGATGGGGTGCCAGTGCTGATCGCGTACGTCGATGCCGAGCAGCGCTACCGTTTCGTAAATCGTGGATTTCTGGAGTGGTTTGGGCTTTCTGAGCTAGAAACTATTGGCCGGGAAATGCGCGAGCTGTTAGGCGAGCAGCTCTTCACAGCGATTGAGCGCTACGTCGATGCCGCGCTGGCGGGCGAGCAGGTGATCTTCGAAGCAGCGCCGCTTGATCGCGCCGGAATGGCGCATGATATGCGGGTCGTCTATATTCCCGACAAAGGCCAGGATGGCGAGATACCTGGGTTCGTGATCATGGTGCAGGATATCACCGAGCGGCGGCGGGCCGAAGAGCAGCGGCTGGCGCTTGAGCGGAAGATGTTGGAAACGCAGCGGCTCGAAAGCATTGGCATGCTGGCCGGCGGGATCGCGCACGATTTCAATAATCTGCTGACGGCAATTCTCGGCAACGCCGGCCTGGCGCTGCTGGAGCTACCGCCCAAATCCGAGGCGCATGATACGGTCGAGCGGATCGTGCGGGCCGCCGAGCAGGCTGCCGATCTCACCAGGCAGATGCTGGCCTATTCCGGCCGCGGGCAGTTTCTGATCCAGCCGCTCGATCTCAACGCGATTATCGCCGAGAGTCGCAGCCTGATCGATACGTCGATTGGCGCGGAGATAGAGCTGCGCTACGACCTGGCGCACACGCTGCCGACCGTCGAGGCCGACGCGGCACAGATCCGGCAAATGCTGCTGAATCTGGTACTCAATGCTGCCGAGGCGATCGACGACCAGGGTGGCGTTATCAAACTACATACCACAGCCGTTTCCGCCGCCGAGGCCAGCCTTGCACAGCTCGATCTGGCGCCCGAGCGGATCGCCGAGGAGTTTGTGCTGCTGCGCGTGAGTGACACCGGCGCAGGGATGGATGCTGAGACCCGCACGCGGATGTTCGATCCATTCTTCAGCACCAAATTCACCGGGCGTGGACTAGGGCTGGCGGCAGTGCTCGGGATCGTGCGCGGCCATCACGGCGGCCTATACGTCCAAAGCGAGCCTGGCCATGGGACGATTGTGACGGTGCTGCTGCCGAGCATGCGCCAAACGCCATCGCGCGCCGAAGATCCTCCGGCGCGCGCACAACCGACACGTTCGCCGGTCGCCGCTTCCAACACCGTGCTAGTGGTGGACGATGATCCGGCTGTGCGAGCGGTGGCCACGCGCATGCTGGAGCGCCTGGGCTGCATGGTGTTGCAGGCCGCCGATGGCCAAGCCGCGATCGATCTGTTTCAGATCAACCATGAGACGATCGCACTGATATTGCTTGATCTGATAATGCCGCAGCTCAGCGCCGAGCGGGTATTGAGCGAGCTCCAGCGGATCAATCCACGCGCGCGTGTGGTGGTGATGAGCGGGTACACCCAGCATGAGGCAACGCAGCTCTTCAGCTCGCTCACACCAACCAGCTTTCTGCAAAAGCCTTTTACGTCCGACGAGCTTCGCAGCGCAGTACAGAGTGTGATTACGCTGCGTGACGGGTGACGAGGGACTGGGGACTGGGAACTAGGGGCGGGGAGCTGGTAGTGACTATCTCCTAATCCCTAATCCCTAATCGCCAATCGCAAATAGAGGAGCCTATGAAAATCGATCTCCTGATCGCGCACGCGGGGCAGCTGATCACCGTGGCATCGCCGGGTGGGCCGCGGCGTGGCGCGGCGATGCGCGAGCTGGGCGCGATTCGCGATGGCGCGCTGGCGATCGCGGATGGGCGCATCGTCGCCGTCGGCGCCACGTCCGAGCTGCGCGACCTGGCGGATAGCGTGACGCAGGTGCTCGACGCCACTGGCAAAGCAGTGCTGCCCGGCTTCGTGGATGCCCACACCCACGTGGTATTCGCCGGCGACCGTGTGGACGAGTTCGAGCGCCGGCTGGAAGGCGCGACCTACCTGGAGATCATGGCAGCCGGCGGCGGAATTATGTCGACTGTACGCGCCACCCGCGCCGCTTCAGAAGGTCAGCTGGTGGCCGAGAGCGCCGCGCGGCTGCGCCAGATGCTGGCGCACGGCACGACCACCGCCGAGGCCAAGAGCGGCTACGGCCTGACCACCGCCGATGAGCTGAAGATGCTGCGCGTGATCGACACGCTCAGCGCCACGCAGCCGCTCGAGCTGGCGCCGACCTTCCTGGGCGCACACGCGCTGCCGGCCGAATACGCCGATCGCGCCGACGAATACCTGGCACTGGTGGTGGATGAGATGCTGCCGGCGGTGCGCGCGCGTGGCCAGCCGCTGCCGTTCGTCGATATCTTCTGCGACGAGGGCGCGTTCACACCCGCACAGCTTGAGCACGTGCTGGGCGCGGCGCGCACGCTGGGCTTTCCGCTCAAGGCGCACCTGGATGAGTTTGCGGCGCTGGGTGGAACGCCGGCAGCCGCCGAGCTTGGCGCACTATCGGTCGATCACCTGATCGCCAGCCGCGACGCCGACCTGGCTGCGCTGCGCGACCATCCCGCTACGATCGCCACACTCATGCCGGCAACGCCATTCGGATTAGGGCTGGGGCGCTACGCCCCGGCGCGCCGCATGATCGACGAGTACGGGCTGGCGGTCGCGCTGGGATCCGACCTGAACCCCGGCACATGCTGGTGTGTCGCCATGCCCTTCGCGATCGCGCTGGCCTGCCGCGGCATGCGCATGACGCCGGCCGAGGCGCTGGTGGCGGCAACGCTGAACGCCGCCTATGCCGTCGGGCGCGGCGCGCATGTCGGCAGCCTGGAGGCCGGCAAGCAGGCCGACGCGATCATTCTGAACGTGCCCGACTACCGCCAGCTGGCCTACCGTATCGGCGAGAATCTGGTCGAGACGGTGATCAAGCGCGGGCGAATTGTGTTTAGTACGTCAGCTTGAGCTATTGAGCTTATCAGCGAGCCCTGTGGTAGAATGGCCGGCGCGGAGATGCGAAAGGTGCGAACTGTGAACGCTGGTCAGCAACGGCGCTCAGTCAGATTATCCAACTATGACTACGCTCAGGCGGGCGCATACTTTGTCACAATTTGCACACACAACCGACAGTTATTCTTCGAAAACGCAGCGTTCGAACCTACAAAGCCGCAGTCACAATGCTCTGCCGCAGGGAAGGCCACACCAATTTCCGATGGCAGCGCAGCTACTATGAACACGTCATGCGTGATGACGTCGAATTGAATCGCACTCGCCAATACATCAGCGACAACCCAGCAAACTGGAACCAGGATGAACATCACGCCCGCTAGGCATCCGCGAATCGCCGCTTCATTCCCCCTGGTCATCGTGCTGCTCCTGGCGCTCGCGCTGCGGCTGCTGCTGTGGGGCCGCATCCCGCGCACGGGACTGATATCGGATGAGGGCGAATATCTTTCGGCGGCGAGTTGGCTGGCGCAGGGCCGCAGCTTCAGCTGGTACCAGGGCTATCTGTGGACTCGCGCGCCGATCTACCCGCTGTTCGTGGCCGCACACCTGCGGCTTTTCGGCGATACGCTCACTCCGATCTATGTCACGCAGACAATCCTGAGCCTGCTGAATGTCGCGCTTGTATACCTGCTGGCGCAGCGTTTGACGAACGACCGACCCTTCGACGCCGCTCAGGACAGGCGACCGACGACCGACGACCGACGCGCTTCTCAATACTCAATACTCAATGCTCAATGGTTCATTCCAACCGTGTCGGCACTGCTGATGGCGATCTACTTGCCCTTCGCGCTCTACCCACAGATGCTGCTCTCCGAGACACTTTTCATCACGCTGCTGCTGGCCGGCTTCCTGGCGCTAGCCGCGTGCCCCGACGAACGACCAACGACGAACGACGAACCACCGGCTAATCGCGCTCGAATCGGTTGGTCTTTCGTCCTTCGTCATTGGTCGCTCATTCTCGCGGGTGGGTTATTTGGTCTGGCGACACTGACGCGCAGCCTGACGCTTGCATTTTTGCCGCTGGCCGCGCTGTGGCTCATATTGAGAACAGAGAACCACCCAGAGGGTACCCGACAGAGAACAAAGGTTGTAATCACGCGGCGCGCTGTGGCTTGTTCTTTGTCCTTTGTTCTTTGTTCGGTGCTGGTTATTCTGCCCTGGACGGTGTATAACTCGGCGCGACTTTACGACGGGTTGGTGTTGGTCGACACCAGTGGGGCGTTCAACTTGCTGCTGGGCGCGCGGACGGCATATGATAGCGGACGCAATGACGCCGCGACTCGCGATTTTGTGTTGGTTTTACTTGGACAGAAAAAGGCCGCGGAGTTGACGACCCCGCCTTGCACGCCGCTGCCGGCCCCGCTGCCGGCGTCGCAAGCAGCTCGCCAATCGGCTATGACGCGTGAGGGGCTATGCCTGATCGGCGCGAAGCCACTGGCGTTCATCCAGAAATCGCTGGGCGAGCTGGTAGATCTATTCCAGATCAACTACAGCGGCGCCGAGCGTTTCGCAAATGGCTTCGGCGTGGGCCGGATGCCACGTTGGTACACGATCAGCCTGTTTCTGCTCGACGACACAATCTATGTGCTCGTCCTGACGCTGGCGATGATCGGCTGGGCGCTGATGCGACGAACGACCAACGACGAACGACGAACGACGAACGACAAGCATTGTGATCGGCCGTCGTTCGTCCTTGGTCGTTCGTCCTTGGTCGTTCTGGTTGGCCTGTGGCTGCTCTACAACATCGCCGTCGCGCCGCTGCTCTTCGCGATCAATCGCTTTCGGCTGCCGCTGCTGCCGTTCGCCTTTATCTTCACAGCCTACGCGCTGGCGGCCCTGCCGGGCGGCTGGCGTGCGCTGCGATCGCGCTATGGCGTAATGTGCGCGGCGCTGGCGGTCCTGCTGGCGCTGGTCGCGGCAACACCCTATGCCTATCTGGAGCCGCGCCCAAACGGCGAGGACTCGCACTGGGCCTCATACTTTGGCCCCTATCCCTCCAGCATCGCGGCGACCAGGATCGCCTGGCAGGCGCGGCCTGGCTACCTGATCGATCAGCAGCTGATGCACGCGCTCGGCAGTGGCGATGCGGTGACGGCGCGCACGCTGCTCGCGCGCAGTGATGTGCTGAGCGGCACGCTGCAAATCGCGCGGCCACTGCTGGCTGGCCTCGAAGGCCGCGCCGCAGATGGGCTCGCGCTGCTGCCACCGCTGGAGACCATTATTCAGAATGGTGATCTCAAGGCCGCCGTGGCGCGCGGCGAGCTGCTGCGGCGCCTGGGCGATTGGGATGGCGCGCGGTTCATTCTGACGCAGCGCTTTGTGGATGACGCCAACCCGGTCCAATGGGCCTGGGATTGGCTCCATCCGGTGGCGCTGCCTAATAATCACATCGACCTGGCCGGCAACCTCGACCTGGGCTACATCGAAGGCTGTTACCTGGGCGAGGGCGACAGCCAGGCGAAGGGTAATTTCCGCTGGTGTACCGATGGCGCGCGTCTGCGCTTTCCCACTGCCGGCACCGGCGCCCCGCAGCTGCTGGCACTGCGCGCCGACGGGCGCAGCTGGTTCGACGGGCTGAAGCTGCCATCGACCGTTCATGTGCTGATTGGCGATCAGCAGGCTGGCGTATTCACACCGGATTCGCAAGCTGTGAGCGAGTTTCAGATCATGCTTCCGCCATCCCCAGCCGGCGCGGATGTGGTCGTCACGCTGCATATGGACACATTCGTTCCCGGCGCCGACCGCTACCTGAGCCAGCAGGGCAAGCCGGTAGTCGGGCAGGTACAGCGCCTGGGCGCGCGGCTGGACTGGGCAGAGCTGCGGGGAACCGAGTGATGGGCGCAGCATTGACCAACGACAAAGGACGAACGACGAAAGGCGGCAACGTTTCGTCATTCGTCGTTGGTCTTTTGTCCAGCGTACGGGCGGAAATCTGGCTCGGCGTGCTCATCTTGCTGGCGCTCGGGCTGCGGCTGCTCGCGTGGCGCTGGCACGAACTGTACGATCTGGGCGGCGATGAGCGCGAGTATTTCAATCAGGCGCTGACGCTGCTGCGCGAGCATGCGTATGTCGAGCTGAACCTGATGCGCCCGCCGCTGTACACCGGCTTCCTGGCGGCCTGCATGTATCTGTTCGATTCGCTGGTGCAGCGACTGCGGCTGGTGCAGGCGGTGATCAGCGCGCTCACGGTCGTGCCAATCTACCTACTCACACAGCAACTATTCGGCCGGCGCGTGGCATTCATCGCCGCGCTGCTGGCCGCGCTCAGCTACACGCTGGCCGCGCATGCCACCGAGCTGCTGACTGAGACGCTGTTTGTGTTTGGGCTGGCGCTGCTGTTCTGGCTGCTGGTAGCGACGACCGACAACCGACGACCGACTCATTTGGGGCTGGAGGCTGGAGGTTGGAGGCTTGTAGACCATCACCAGCCTCAAGTCTCAAGTCTCCAGCCTCAGCGTCGTCAGTCGTCGGTAGTCTGGCCGATACTGGCGGGCCTGAATGTGGGCGCGCTGGCGTTGATCCGCTCGGTCGCGCTGCCGCTGCTGCCGCTGGGCGCGCTCTGGCTGCTGGCTAACCGACCAACGACCAACGACCAACGACCAAGGGCGATATCGACCGACGCTGTAATGGTTGGCAGGAGCCATTGGTCATTCGTCCTTCGTCATTGGTCAGCTCCGTTATGCTTCATCCTGGGCGCGTCGCTCGTCATTCTGCCCTGGACAGCGCGCAACTACACCACCTACGGCGCGCTGATTCTGATCGATACCGCCGGCGCCGAGAATCTGTGGCTCGACAACAACCCGGCCGGCAGCGCGCCCGACGACCCGCTCGGGCGTGAGGCGGCAAAAAAGCAGCTGTACGCCCTGGGCGACGATCGGGCCGCGCGCCAGCGCCTGGCCACATCCAATGGCACTGCGGCGATTCGCGCCCACCCGGCATGGTTCTTGCAGAAGGCCTGGGGTGAAGCGAAGCAGTTCTTCGCGCTGGAATATTTCGACGACATGCGCGCGCGCCGGGCGATCTGGGTGCCGCCGCTGGAGGTGTGGCTGCGGCTGGCGCTTGGCGATGGGCTGTGGCTGCTGCTGCTGTTTGGTGGCGTGATTGGGCTCTGGCTAGCGCCGACGAAGGACGAAGGACGAAAGACCAAGGACGGAAAACAGCCGTCGTTCGTCATTCGTCTTTGGTCTTCCGTCGCCGACCCACGCTGGATCTTCGTGCCCTGGCTGGGGTATATTCTGCTGTCATCAATGCTGTTTCATGTCGAGCTGCGCTACCGCCTGCCGATCTACCCGGTGCTGCTGCCGTACGCGTCGTGGGCGATTGTAAATTGTAAATTGCAAATTGCAAATTGGGCAAGAGAGCGTTTCTCAATATACAATTTGAAATTTACAATTCTGGGGGCGCTGACATGCCTCGCCATCGCCGGCGTCACGCTGCTGCACCGCCCGTATGTAAGCGAAAGCTGGATGCTGGCACGCAAGCATTTACAGCTATGGCAAGACCAGCGTGCGCTGGATGGCGGCGATGCGGCCGGCGCACGGGCGGCCGCCTATGCGGCGCTGGCGCTCGATCCCGAATCGGCGCTGGCGCAGGTCGCGCTGGCGCGCGCGGCGCTGGCGCAGGGCGATCCGGCCGGCGCGCTGGCCGCGCTTGATCAGGCGATCGCGGCGCTGCCGGCGCATCCACACGCGCACCTGCTACGCGGGGCGATCCTACGCGACCAGGGCGACCTGGCCGGGGCGCGGGCTGAGCTTAGCTACGAACAGGCATCGCTCGAAGATTTGCAAAGTTGGTCGTGGCAGGCTTTCGCGCCATTCGCCGTTATACCACCGGGCCTGGATATCGGCGGCGGGCTCGACCTGGGCTATCTGCGCGGGTTCTGGCCGGCTGCGCCGGGCGGTTCGCGCTGGAGCAAGGAAGAAGCTACGATCGTGCTGGGTACCCCGCGGGACGGCAGCGCGCGGCTTGAGCTGAAGCTCGACGGCGACCGACCCGCCGGAGCAGCGCCGCCACATGTGAGCATCCGTATCGGCGAGCACACGCTTGGTCAGCTGGTGGCCGAGCCAGGATGGCACAGCTACAGCTTCGCCATCCCGGCCGAGCTGATCCCTGCGACGCGCCGGCTAATTATCACGCTTCGCAGCGACACCGTCCGCCCACGCGACTTCGACCGCACCAGCCCCGACAACCGCGCGCTGGGAGTGTTGGTGGGACGGGTTATGGTGATACCATAGTGACGACAATTGATCAAAAGGTAAACGGTAAAACGCAAAAGGTAAAAGCCACAGGCACACCTTTTACCTTTTACCTTTTACCTTTTACTTTAGTTCTTGCGCTGGCCCTGCGCCTGCTGCTGTGGAGCCAGCCCTTGCATCAGCTCGCCAACGATGAGGTCGAATACGTAACCGTGGCGCGTGATCTGCTTGCTGGCCGCGGCTGGCAGTTCTACGATCACTACCACTGGCTGCGCGCGCCGCTGTACCCGCTATTCTTGGCCGGATCGCTCTGGCTGGCCGGCGGCGACCCCGCTCCCGGCTTGCCGTCGATCAGCCTGGGCTTCGCGCAGGCGCTGCATCTCGCCGCGCTGCCGAATATTGCGCTCAGCGTGGCCACGGTCTACCTGAGCTATCGGCTGGCGCTGGCGCTGTTTGGGCGGCACAGCGTGGCCCCCCAGCTAGCGGCGCTGTTCAGCGCAGTGCTATGGACATTCGCAACCTTTGCCAGCCTGTACATGTCCGAGACATTGTTCACATTTCTGCTCACCGCTGGATTGCTTTGCCTGGTAGGCCAGAGGGCGCAGGCCGCGGGTGGCCGGCGCGATATCTGGCTGGCGATCGGCGCGGGCGTATTGTTTGGACTGGCGACGCTCACGCGCTCGATCACGCTGCTGTTCCTGCCGGTGATAGCGATCTGGCTGCGGAACCGACCAAGGACCAAGGACCAAGGACGAACGATCTCGAAAAAAGCGGTGGGAGTCGGCAGGACCTATTGGTCATTGGTCTTTCGTCGTTGGTCGGCCCCGATCTGCTTCCTACTGAGCGCCGTGCTGGTGATCGCGCCCTGGACGATCCGCAACTACCAGGCGTATGGGCGAGCCATCCTAGTGGAGACCGGTCTTTCGTATAACCTGTGGGCGTTCAACGAGCCGCGCGAAAGCCAGGAGCAGATCTTTCAAACGCTAGAGAATATCCCCAACCCGGCCGAGCGTAGCGACTATGCCACCGCCAAGGGATTGGCGCGCCTGCGCGAAGATCCCGCCATCCTGGCGCGCAAGATCTGGCCGGGCTGGATCTACCTCTGGCGCGTCAAGGCGATCGAGGATCGCTTCCTTCAGGAAAGCTACTATAGCGATGTCGGGCTGCCACTGTTCACCGCGGCGCTGCTATTCGACGACCTGCTCTATCTACTGATCGCACTGGCGGGCGTCGCCGGGCTAGCGTTCTGCTTTCGCGGTGCCGGAAGGCAGGAAACGAGCGCTGGGACCTTTTTCCAAAATCTAAAATCGGGTACCCTTGGGCGAATCCAAAATCCAAAAGCGCTCTTGATTGGCTGGCTGGTCTACGCGGTGGTGACGACGTTGCTGACGCACGCCGAAACGCGCTACCGCCATTTCCTGTTCCCAGTGCTGATCCCTTACGCGGCGTGGATGCTGGTGCAGGTGGCAAATCGTAGGAGACAGGAGACAGGAGACAGGAGACAGGGGCCAGAGGGCAGAAGGGGTAGTCCTGCGTCTCATCGTCACTCGTCACTCGTCACTCGTCACTCGTCACCTCGCCCGCTGGTCATCGCGCTGCTGTGGATTCTGATCACTGGCGTGTGGATCGGCTCCTACCCGCGGGAATGGGTCGACCAACATTTCCTGCGCGGCTGGCACGCGCTTTGGTCGGAGTTCGCATGGTCGGCCGGCTGGCACGACGCGGCGCTGATCGAGGATGAGCGCGCGCTCGCGGCGCAGGAGACTCCCGACGGCTGGATTCGGCTCGGCGACCACGCGCGTGATATGGGCGACACGCGCCGCGCGCTGAAGGCTTACCGCGAGGCAGTCGCGCTTACGCCGCCATATGTTGCGGCCGTGGCGCGCGAGGGCGATATGATGCGCGCCAGCGGCGACGAGGAGTCCGCCCGCAAAGCCTTCGTCGGCGACTATGTGGATCAGCAGCGGCTGGCCGAGTGGAGCTGGCGCGAGCTGCGGCCCGGCCCGCGCACGTATGTCAATATTGGCGATGGAGTGGATTTTGGCTATATCGGCGGGGTGTACATGGCCGAAAAGCAGCAGGGCGTCATGGCGCGCTGGTCCAATGGCCGGGCGCTGCTGCGGCTGCCGGGAGCCGGGCCGGGTGTCTTGCGGCTGCGTCTGGCCGCACCGCAGCCCGATCGCAGGACGACGCACGCCGAAGTCTGCGCCGCGGGGCGCTGTCAGGTGCTAAGCGTCGGGCCGACCTGGCGAACCTATGAGCTTCCGCTGGCGACCAACCTCGCCGGTGTGCAGCAGATCGAGATCAGCAGCGACACTTTCGACGCGCCCGAGGGCCGGCGGCTGGGCCTGCTGATCGATTGGGCCGACCTACAAGCGAACTAAGACATGGTTCAATTCCTGCCATGCTGACGTGACAGTTTGGAGTGCGCAAGCCATGCTTGCGCCGTGTGCGGGACCATGGCTTGCGCACTCCAAAGATAGCTAAATGGTAAAGTAGCTTTTGAAACATGCCTAAAGACAGCAAAATGACCGCGCCGATGATCGGCGCGGTCGTTCTTGAGCATTCGATCGCCGGGCGGGGCCTAGACGAAACCAGCGCCAGCCGTCTTCGAGATGCGCTTATCCAGCGTGCCGGCGAAGGCCAGCAGGCTCTCGCTATCCAGCTTCTCCAGCGCACCCAGCTCTTCCTC
>Ga0137375_10006276_pt1 | contig 14111 bp, 12 predicted proteins | sample SagtaG_24_FD_104936 | JGI IMG/M metagenome (GOLD analysis project Ga0137375, IMG submission 104936) | Vadose zone soil microbial communities from Sagehorn Ranch, Mendocino, California, USA - Sage1_R_113_16 metaG | ecosystem: Environmental > Terrestrial > Soil > Vadose zone | place: USA...
CGACGGGCTCGGCGACCGCGAGGACGTCGGGCAGCTCATGATCCGCCTGGCCAAAGAACGCGTCAGGGCGGGCGAGCTCGACCAGGCAATGCGCGACCTGGAGGAGGCCGGCCGCATCGCGCGGGAGGTCGGCGCGGAGGACCAGCGGCTGTTCGTCCGCCAGGGCTTCGCCGAGGTCGCCAGGTGGCAGGGCCGCCTGGACGAAGCTCGCGAGCTGCACGACGGCGTGGTCGCGGAGCTTCGGCGCGGCCAGGATCCGATCGGCCAGCGGGTCGCCATGGCACTGACCGGGCGGGGCCACGTGGACGTGGCGGCGGGGGACCTCGACGGCGCACGCGAGTGGTACCGGCGCGCCCTGCAGGCCGCGGTCGAGAGCCGGGACCGGCCGGTGATCGCCCGGGTCGTCGAGCTGCTGGCCGCCATCGCCATGGCCGAAGGCGACGCCGGTCGGGCCGCCACCCTGCTGGGTACCGCGGAGCTGCTGCGCGGCATGCCCGACGAGGCCGACCGGGACGTGGCGCGCGTGCGCACGGCCGCGCGGGCCGCGCTCGGCGACCAGGGCTTCGCCCGGGCCCACCGGCGCGGCGCCGCGCGGCCACGCGAGCAGGTGCTCGCGGAGCTGGCCGAAGAGGTCAGGTCCGCCGCCGGAACGCCCGCAGGGCCAGCGGGGCGAACACCAGGGCGATAGCGGCACCCCAGGCCAGCGCGCCCAGCGCGGGCCTTGCCACCGGCCCGCCGACCAGCATGCCGCGGACGGTGTCGACCAGCAGCGTGGTGGGGTTGACCTTCACCCATGCCTGCATCCACCCGGGCATGGTCGCCACCGGCACGAAGGCGCTGCTGGCGAACGTCAGCGGGAAGACCACCACGAACCCGAGCATCATCACCTTCTCCGGCTCGTCGACCAGCATGCCGACGAACACCGGCAGCCAGGAGAACGCCAGGGCGAACAGCACCAGCAGGACGACCGCGCCGAGCGCGCTGACCGGGTTGGTCTGGATCCGGAAGCCGAGCAGCATCCCAACACCGAACAGGATCGCCATCGACCAGACCTGGCGCACCACGTCGGCGGCGATCCGGCCCGCCAGCGGCGCCGAGCGGGCGATCGGCAGGCTGCGGAAGCGGTCGAACACCCCCTTGGTGATGTCGGTGTTCAGCGCCATGCCGGTGTTCATCGTCAGGAACAGCGCGTTCTGGGTGATGATGCCGGCAAGGCCGAACTGGAGGTAGGCCTTGGGCGAGCCGGCCATGGCGCCGCCGAAGACGTAGGCGAACAGCAGCACGAACATCAGCGGCTGCAGGCTCAGGTCGGCAAGCTCCATCGGGTTGTGCCTGATCTGGACCAGGCTCCGCCAGGCGATCGTGAGCGTGTGCCGGACCGCGGCCAGCGGGTCGACCCGTGTCGCCGGCGGCAGGGCGGCGGTCGGGCTGGTGGGTTGCGCGAGGGTGGTCATACGGCACTCCGATCGTTGTCGTCGACCCCTGCACCGATGTCGTCGGCGGCGGTGCGGTGGCCGGTGAGGGCGAAGAAGACCTCGTCGAGGCTGGGCTTGCGCAGCGTCAGCTCGGCCACGGGCACGCCCGCGTCGGTCAGCCGCTGCAGGACCGCAGGCGGCAGCCCGGGATCGCTGATCTGCGCGGACACGGCGCCGTTCACGGCGTCGGGGGCGGCGCCGGACAGGTCGGTCACCACCCGGGCGACCACGCCGATGTCGGCCTGCCTGACCGGGCTGACGTGCAGGACCTGCCGGCCGACCTGCGCCTTGAGCTGGTCGGGCGTCCCGGTGGCCGCGATTCGGCCACGGTCGATCACCACGATCTCGTCGGCGAGCTGGTCGGCCTCCTCCATGTACTGGGTGGTGAGCAGCACCGTCACCCCGTCGCTGGTGAGACGCCTGACGACCCGCCAGAGGTCCCCGCGGCCGCGGGGGTCCAGGCCGGTGGTCGGCTCGTCCAGGTACAGGATGCGGGGTCGCCCGACCATGCTGGCGGCCAGGTCGAGCCGGCGCCGCATGCCGCCGGAGTAGGTCTTGGCCGCCCTGCCTCCGGCGTCGGCGAGCGCGAACTCCTGCAGCAGCTCCAGCGCCCGCCGACGCGCCTCCTGCCGGGACTGGCCGAGCAGCCGGCCGATCAGCAATAGGTTCTCGACCCCGGTGAGGTTCTCGTCGACCGCCGCGTACTGGCCGGTCAGGGCGATCAGCTGCCGGACCTGGTGGGCCTGGGTGACGACGTCGTAGCCGCCGACGGTGGCGTGCCCCCCGTCGGGTTGCAGCAGGGTGGCGAGGATCCGCACCGCGGTGGTCTTGCCGGCCCCGTTCGGACCGAGCACGCCCAGCACGCTGCCGGTGCGGCCCACCAGGTCGACACCGGCGAGGGCGGTGGTCTCGCCGAAGCGCTTGACCAGGCCTTCCGCCTGGATCGCGTGGTTCATGTCCACTCCCTTGGTTGGCTGTCTCGGGTGTCGGGAGCATGGTGGACGCCGGCGCTGAGACGGCGGTCACACGCGGCCGTCCCCGCCGTCCGCCGGCTGGCATCGCGCTGACATACCGCTGGCATGGCATCCTCGGGGCATGGCGTGGCGGCGAACGGCGGGTGCGAAGGGGGAGGTGCGGCTCGGCACCGTCTACGCCGCCCATGCGGCCAGCCACGGGTTGGTGCTGGTGCTGCCGGCGGTGCTGGTGGCCCTGCGGGCCGAGTTCGACGCCTCCTTCACCACCCTCGGCACGGTCGCCACGGTGAGCGGCATCCTCTACGGGCTGGGCGCGCTGCCGGCCGGGCTGCTGGCCGACCGGGTGGGGGCGCCGCTGCTGCTGCGCGCCTTCGCCGCGGTGTCGGTCCTGTGCTGTGGGCTGGCCATGGTCGCGCCCGAGCTGTGGTGGCTGGCCGGAGCGCTGGCGCTGCTCGGGGCGGCCGGGGCGCTGTACCACCCGGCCGGGCTGGCCGAGATCACCCTGAACGCGCCTGGCGGTGGGCGGGAGCTTGGCCTGCACGGCGGCTGGGGCGGCGTCGGCACCGCGCTCACGCCGCTGCTGGCCGGCGCCGTCGCGGCCGCTTGGACGTGGCGGGCCAGCTTCGGGCTGGCCGCCCTGGCCGCCACCCTGCTGCTGGTCGCCGTGATCCGGGGGGTGCCGCTCGACCGGCGCCTGCCGCCGCAGACGCCGCCGGCGGCGGGGGAGCGCAGCCGCCCGGCGCTGGCGGTGATCATGTGCCTGGCCGCCACCGAGGGCTTCGTCTTCCAGGGCTTCGTGACCTTCCTGCCCGCGTTCCTGGCCGAGGTCGGCGGGGTGGACAAGGCCGCGGCCGCCAAGGGCGGCGCCCTTTCGGCCGCGGTGCTGCTGCTCGGCGTGCCCGCCCAGATCACCGGGGGACGGCTGGCCGGGACCGCCGGGCGGACGCTGGCGCTCCGCTATGCCGGCATGTACGCGGCCGCGGTCCTGGTCGGCCTGGCGGTGTGGGCGGCCGGTCCGAGCCTGCTCGGCGTGGGGCTGGCCGGACTGTTCAGCATCCTGATCTTTCTCGGCCAGCCGGTCGCCAACCAGCTGATCGCCAGGTCGACCACGGCGGGCCGGCGCGGCGCCGCCTACGGCACCTACTTCTCGGTGTCGTTCGGGGTGGGCTCGCTTGCCGGCACCGCCGGCGGCCTGATCGCCGACCGGGCCGGGCTCGCCGCCGTGTTCGGGCTCCTCGGGCTGGCCGCGATCGTCAACGCGATCGGCGGCCTGACCGTGCGGCAGCTGCTCGGCCGCGAGCCCGCCTCGACAGAACCGGCGCAGACGGCCTAGCGTTCCGTTGTCTCGGCAACCGATCGATCGAGAGGGGAGTCGCCATGGCAATGGCCGACCGCCAGGCCCGCACGGTGTGGGAGGGGCCGCTGCCGACCGGCAGGGGCGACCTCGAGTTCCTCAGCAGCGGCATCGGCAGCTACCCGGTCACCTGGGCGTCCCGGGTGGAGAAGGCCGACGGCCGCACCAGCCCGGAGGAGCTGCTGGCCGGCGCCCACGCGTCCTGCTACGCGATGGCGTTCTCGAACACGCTGGCCACCTCTGGCACCCCGCCGGAGCGGCTCCACGTCACCGCCACCGTCTCCCTCGACCCCAAGGAAGGCGGCGGGGTGGAGGTCACCCGCTCGGCGCTGGAGGTCACCGGCGTGGTTCCCGGCCTGGACCAGGACGGCTTCCAAGCCGCCGCCGACCAGGCCGAGCTTGGCTGTCCGATCTCCAACGCCATCCGCGGCAACGTCCAGGTATCTGTGCACGCCACCCTGGAGAGCTAGGCGCCGCCGCCGCGGTCCCTGCTCCTGCCGGCACGCAGCCGCAGCAGGTCGCGGTAGAGCGCGATCAGACGGTCGCGGTCGTCCTCGAAGAGGCTGGGGTCGCCGCGTACCGCGTCGACCACGCCGACCGCCCGGTCCGTCCCGGTGGCGGGCGACAGCTCGGCGAGCAGCTGCAGGTATTCCAGCTCGTTCCGCAGCCATTCGATCTCGGCGAGGAGCGCGGCGATCAGCTCGTGGGTCTCGCTGGCCACCCGCTGATCGTCCTGCCGGTCACCCCGTCGCTCGATGCGCCCAACCCCCGATCCATCCCCGCAGTCATCCGGAGGCCTCGGCCATTGTAGTCAGCGGTAGCCGCCACGCCGACCCCGACGATACCGTGGCTCGATCATGGATCGAGCCGAGGCTGTAGAGCTGCTCCAACGGCTGCACGCGGCTCAAGGAGCCTTCTACGCGGGTGGTGAGGAGGCGCCGGTGCGGGCGCTCCTCACCGAGGACGTTCGATGGCATGTTCCGGGCCGGAATGCCATCGCCGGCGACTACTCCGGGATTGACGCCGTGCTTGCCTACTTCCGGCGCCGGCGGGACTGCGGTGGTCCACGGTGTCGAGCGACGCTGGTCGACCGTCGGGCTGTACGAGGTCCGCGATGGCCGGGTCGCCGCCTGCTGGTTGCTACCTCTGGATCCGGACGCCTTCGACGAGATCTGGACCGCCGCCGGCGGGTAGCGAAGAGCCGCCTTGGGACGGTCAGTCGGTGGCTGAGCGACCGCCGGTCGTCCAGTCGAGCACGGCGCGGCGGACCGGGTCGGGCAGCAGCAGGAGCTGCGGCTCGGCCTCCAGCCAGCCCGGCTCCTTGCAACGGCGGCCGAACTCGACTCTTGGGCAGCGCTGCGCGGGTTCGTGTATCTCTTCTGCGATGGCCAGAGGTTCGAGCAAGCCGGATCGCCTGTCGTGGGCCGAGGTGTGTGCCCGCCGCCTGCAGCGGCATGCGCTGTCGGAGCCGGCGCAGGACGCCCGACCCGCCGACGTCGTCGCCACGATCTGCGGCGCGCACGCCCAGGTGCTGTCCGCCGCCGAGCTGTCCATCGGGCTGCGGCTCGACGGTGCCACCCGCAGCGACGTCCGGGAGGCGCTGTGGACCGAACGCAGCCTGGTCAAGACGCGCGGTCCACGCGGCACCGTCCACCTGCTGGCCACCAGGGACCTGCCCATGTGGGTCGGTGCCATGTCGGCCATGCCACCCTCCCGCAGCCCGTTCCCGGAGCACGTGCGGCTGACGCCCGAGCAGACCGACGAGGTCGTCGAGGCGATCGCCGACGCGCTGCGGGATGCCGAGCTGACCGTCGACGAGCTGACCGAGGCGATCGTCCAGCGCACCGGCTCCTGGGCGGGGGACCCGGTCATGGAGGCCTTCCAGGGGCTGTGGCCGCGATGGCGCCAGGCCGAGCACATGGCGGCCAACCGGGGTGCGGTGTGCTTCGGCCCCAACCGGGGGCGCAAGGTCACCTACACCAGCCCGCACCGGTGGCTGCCCGGCTTCCAGCCCGCCGACGGGCCGGCCGCACTCGCCGAGCTGGTCAGGCGCTACCTGCACGCCTACGGACCCGCCACGCCGGCGCAGTTCGCGCAATGGCTGGGGATGCCGCCACGGTGGGCCACGGAGCTGTTCGACACGCTGGCCGCCCAGCTCCAGCGGGTCGAGGTCGACGGCGGCCCGGCGTGGGTGGTGGCCGGTGACACGGCGGCGCCGTCCACGCCGCCGCACGGCGTGCGGTTGCTGCCCTACTTCGACGCCTACGCGGTCGGCTGCCACCCGCGCGAGCTGCTCTACCCCGGCCGTGCCGGCGAACGCGCGCTGGCCGTCGGCCAGGGCGGCCACTACCCGGTGCTGCTGATCGACGGGACGGTCGCCGGGGTCTGGCACCAGCGCCGGTCCGGCCGCAGGTTGGACCTGACGGTGGAGCCGCTCGACCCCCTCAGCCGACGGCAGCGCAGCGAGCTCGACGAGCAGGTGCAGCGCGTGGCCGAGATCCTCGAAGGCACCGCCCGGTTGACGATCGGCGCGGTGACCGTCGGCGCCCACGCCTGACTAGGCGCTCACCCACAGATCGAACGGGTGCCCTGCGGGATCGAGAAAGGCTCGCACGTCCTCCTGGGGCTGGTACTCCGCCAGGGTCGCCCCGGCGGCGATGGCATGGGCTCCGGCGGCGTCCAGGTCGTCCACCTCGATGTCCAGGTGCATCATCATCTGCTGGTCGCCCGGACCGGCGGGCCAGGTCGGCCGGGCGTACGCCGTCTCGGTCTGGAACGACAGCCCCGCTCCGCCGTCGGGCGGGCGCAGCGTCACCCAGTCGGGCTCGTCCCGCCCGATCGTCCATCCGAGCAGCCGCTGGTAGAACGCCGCCAGTTCGCGAGGGTCAGGTGCGTCCAGCACGGTGGCCGTGAGCGTCAGTCGTGGTGCCTGGGCCATCTTCGCCTCCCGGGTCGAGCCTCACATGTGCTCCCGACGCCGGCGACGTTCTCGCCGGCAGGCACACGGTAACCCGGTATCCGGTCACCGATGGTCAGGGAAGGCGCAGGGCCAGGGAGGCATTGGAGCGGGTGACGGGAATCGAACCCGCGTCACGAGCTTGGAAGGCTCGAGCTCTGCCATTGAGCTACACCCGCGTCGTGGCCGCCGCCCGGCGAGCCTATCACCGGCGCTGTCGGCGCAGCCGCAGGTGCGCGGCCGGTGAGGCTCAGCCCGGCTGCTCGGCGACCCGGCGGCGGCCGGGACGCACCATCAGCACCAGCGCGCCCAGGCCCAGCACCACCAGCAGCGCCTCGATCCATCCTCCCGCCACCGGGATCGCCGCGAGCAGCACCACCACCAGCAGGCCGACCGCCAGCGCGCCGAGCCCGATGAGGAACGAGCGGCCCTCACCTCGGAACAGCAGCCGCCCAAGCGCCAGTCCCACCGTCGCCTGCGCGCCGAAGCCCACCGCCAGGAGGAACAGGAACACGATGATCGCCGCGACCAGGATCCCGCCGAACACCGTCACCCCCGTCAGGGACCCGAGCCCGAGCAGGGCCAGCGCGATCGCCACCAGCACGGTGACCAGGATCACCAGCACCAGCAGCACGATGACGCCGATGAACCCCAGGATCCCGACCCCGAAGCTGACCAGCGGACGCCCCCGCGCCGCGTCGGCGGCGCCACGGACCACCCGAGGCAGCAGCCACAGCAGCAGCACGCCGATGACCAGGATGCTCACGTACCGCCGCAGGGCGTCAACCCCGCGGTCCGCCAGCGTGGGCTCCCGTTCCTCCTCGGGCTGCTGGACGTTGACCTTCTCGCTGCCGCCGACGGAGCCGCCCCGCGTGTAGTCGCCGGTGGAGCCAAGGACGCTGCCGGCGACGGCGCCGTCCATCACCATCCGCCCGGTGCCGAAGATGAGGTCCCCGCCGATCTGGGCCCCCCGGGCGACGGTCGCCTGCCCGGCCCCGAGCAGCACGTCCTCGCCGACGCGCCCTTCGATACGCGCCTGGCCGGTGCCGGCTCGCAGGTCACCGCCGACCTCTCCCGAGATCGTGGTGCTGCCGGCGCCCGCCAGCACGTCGCCGGTGACCGTGCCGGCCACGGTGACCCGCCCTCCGCTGGCGACCAGGTCGCCGTCCACCCGGCCGTCGATCCGCACCGTCCCCGCGGAGGCGATCAGGTCGCCCTGGACCGTCTCCCCTGCGGGGACGGTCACCTCCCGGCCGCTGCGGACCTTCCCGCCCAGCTCGGTCTGCTGCGCGGCTGCGACCGACAGGGATGCCAACGCAACGGCGAGGAACGCGATCCCCTTCATCAGCGGACTCCCTTCGGCCAGCCACCCGGGACGCGTGGGATCATCCGCCCAAGGATTTCCAACCCGCAAGAACCACGCAAGTCCGAAGGAGGGCACGATGCGGCCGGGAGACGGCAGGGTGCCTCGGCGCCGTCCTTCCGGTGAACCTCCGCCGCTGCCGAGGGAGGACCGTTGGACCAGGTGGATCTGGGTCCTGGCCGCGGTGCTGCTCCTCGGCGCCGGCCTGAACCTCCTGATCCGCACGACCGACGCGGTCCAGGCGGCCGACCAGGCGGTCCTCTCCTGGTTCGCCGAGGCCCGCACGCCGCCGCTGACCGACGCCGCGAAGGTCATCGAGCTGCTCACCACCTTCGCGGTGGTCATGACGCTGCGCTTGGCCACCGTCCTGGTCCTGGTGGTGTACCGCCGCTTCCGCCACCTGGTGGTCGTGCTTGCGGTCTTCGTGGCCAGCGACTGGGCCGTGGTCAGGCTGTTGTTCGTGGAGCTCCCGCGGCCGGACGTGCCGGTCCTGGTGGACGTCGACGGGTACGCGTTCCCCTCCAAGTCGATCGCGGCCCTTGCCATCACGCTGTACGCGATGCTGTTGGTGCTGCTGCCGCGCGGCAGCGTCCGCAGCCGGCTCCGTGTGGGGTTCTCGGGGGTGCTGGTGCTGGTGGTGCTGGCCGACCTGTACCTCGCCGCCGACTACCTGGTTGGCATGGCGTACGCGGCGGTCCTGGCGCCCTGCGTGGCGGCCGTGGCGTTCCGCTGGCTGGTTCCCGAGGAGGGCTTCCCCGTCACCTACCGCAGGAGTGGCACCGCCGCCCACCTTGACCTCGGCGGCGAGCGCAGCGCGGCGATCGTGCGGGCCATGGCCGACCAGCTCGGCCTGACCGTCACGGAGGTCAAGGCGTTCGGGCTGGAGGGCTCCGGCGGCTCCTCCCCGCTGCGGATGACGCTGCAGGACGGCAGTCGGGTGTTCGGCAAGATCTACTCGACCAGCCACGAGCGGGCCGACCGCTGGTACCGGTACGGGCGCACGATCCTGTACGGGCAGCTCGAGGACGAGACCCCGATCGGGTCGGTGCGCCGCCTGGCCACCTACGAGGACTACGCGCTGCGCCTGCTGGACGACTACGGCATTGGGGTCGCCCGCAGCTACGGCATGGTCGAGCTCACCCCCAACAAGGAGTACATGCTGGTCACCGAGTTCTTCGAGCACGCCCGCAACCTGGGCGACGCGCAGATCGACGAGGTGGTGATCGACGAGGGGCTGCAGATGGTGCGGCGGTTCTGGGACATCGGCGTGGCCCACCGCGACATCAAGCCGGCCAACCTCCTCGTCAAGGACGGCCACCTGCAGCTGGTGGACGTCTCGGGTCTGGAGGTCCGCCCCTCGCCGTGGCGGCAGGCGGTGGATCTCTCCAACATGCTGCTCACCCTGGCGCTGCGGACCGACCCGGAGCGCGTCTATGGGCGCGCCACCAAGGTGTTCAGCCCCGACGAGATCGCCGAGGCCATCGCCTGCGCGGTCGGCTTCACCATGCCCACCGAGCTGCAGGCCAGGATGAAGGCCGACGGACGACCCCTGCTGCAGCGCTTCCGACAGCTTGCGCCCCATCGCGAGCCGGTCTCGATCCAGCGCTGGAGCGCGCGGCGCCTGACCCTGACGGCCGCCGCGGCACTCGGCGTCCTGCTGCTGGTGGGGCTGTTCGTGGACTCGCTGCGGGTGGGCCTCGTCTAGCAGGCGCCCGGATCGTCGCTACAGCTGGTCGGCTGCCGCCTGCTCGGCGGGGGAGAGCGGCGCGGGCGCGAGCTGGGCCACCCAGGCGGGGGCGAACAGCTTGAGGTAGTCGGGCGATGGCCGGTCGAGGTCGAGGTCGGTGGGGCGGACGGCGCGGTCCCCCGAGGTTCCGACCCAGCGCAGGGTGCCGTAGGGCAGGTCGATGCGCGGCAGCTGGCCGCGGCCGGACCCCAGCTGGAAGGAGGGGTTGGCCACGTCCTTTGGATAGCTGCGGGTGGCGAGCCGGTCAAGGGCCTGCTGCCAGGAGGCCCCGGACTGGCTCGCGCCGTGCGTGGCGAGCTGGATCACCTCGAGGCCGGCCGGCGCCACCTGCGGCGCCAGCCGTTGCGCGCCCGGTCCCAGCGCCAGCAGCGCGGTGACGTCCGGGTTCTGCGCCAGGACCCGCCGCAGCAGCTCCCGGTGCAGCGCCTGCACCTGCGGCCGGTCGACCAGGCTGTTGCGCTTGGCCGTGGTCAGGTCGAGGGTGTCGACCGGGAGGGTTCGCAGGATCAGGTAGCGGCGGTCCAGGCCGGCGGCGAGCAGGAACCGGTTGAGGCGCTGGCCGGCGTCGCCGGAGAGCCCGCGGCCGGTGAACAGGTCGTCGTCGGAGGCCTGGTCGGCGAGCACGATCAGGCTGAGGTTCTGGAAGCGGCCGCGGTAGATGGCGCCGACCCCGAACGAGGCGTGGGAGGTGACCCCAAGCGAGGCGAAGTCGGGCCAGGCGAGGCCCGGCTCCGCGCCGAGCAGGAGACGCGCGAGGCTGCTCGGCGGTCCCCGGTCGACGTCGGCGGCCGCCGCGCGCGGCGGTTCGTAGGGCAGGTCGCCGGCGTCGTCGGCGTAGCCATCGCGGCTGCCGCCGGCGCTGGACGGGTCGGCGAGGTGCCCGCCGGCGGCGTTGTACCTGCCGGCCGCGGAGAACAGGCGGATGCCGCGCTGGTCGTCGGTGCGGTTGCTGGAGGTGCCGCCGCGGCCGAGGCGGGGGCAGGTGCCGAACGGGAAGTCGCGGAAGGGGATGGCGGCCGACCGGTACTGGAAGGCGGCGCCGAGGTTGCGCGGCACGCCCGTGTCGGCGGGCAGCCATCCGGCGTCGGCGTCGATCCGGTCCCTGATCAGGTTGCAGGCGCGCTGGAAGTCGGCCCTGATCTGGGCGGTCGAGCCGCCGGACGCCGAACCGGGATGCACCACGCCGACCAGGCGTACCCCGCCGGGCAGCGAGCCGAGGGTGGCGTTCTCGAGCTTGTCGGGGTTGGCGTTGCCGCCGTGGGCGCGTACCCAGCTGGCGACCGACTCCTTGGCCGCCCTGCCGACGGCGACCACCAGCCGCGCGTCGCCGTCGACCACCGCCTTGTCGAGGATGCGGGTCCGGTGCTGGACGATCGGCGAGCGCGGGTCCTGCGCGAGCGGGCGCAGGGCGTCGTTGTACTGCCCGAAGATCGGGTAGACGAACGAGTTCAGGAACAGGTAGGAGCGGTCGAGGCCGAGGTGGCGCAGGAAGTGCTGCATGCGCGCACCGGTGCCGCCGGTGAACGAGCGGTGCGACAGCGACTCGTCCTGCGCGCCTTCCTGGCCGACCAGCACGACCCTCGCCGAGCCGTCCAGCCGGCCGCGGAAGAACATCGGGCCGTGATGCCAGCGGAACGCCTCCCGGTGCAGCACCGCGCGCCCAAGGCCGCGGTAGTTGGGCGTCTCGCCGAACAGCGTGGCCCAGCCGCTCGCCTTGGTCGGGCCCGGGTCGTGCTCCCAGGCGTCTCCGCGTTCGTCGACCATGCCGGCCCCCCGCGCTCGGTCCGCCGGCGCCCGGGCATGCGCCGGCAGGGCAGCGCCGAATCTACCACCCGCCGGCCGGAGGTTGGCCGGCGGGCCTGTCCGCGGCCGCCGATGGCGGCTGCTGCTGGACGCCACCCACTTCGGCGATCCTCCGGAAGACCTCGAGGGCCTCCGCCAACCCCGGGAGCCGCAGGGCATCGTGCTCCCATTCCCGCTGCGGCTGCCGCTTCACGGCGACCGGCCGGGCGATCGTCTTCGTGGGCATGTCGTCCCCCCCTCGACGCTACGAGGAGACAAGGATCCCTCATATCCGACACAAAACGCAACTTACTCGTAGCCGACATGGTGTGTTCGCGCCATCGCCCGGCGCCGGCGAATGGTCCGTTCCGGCGATGCCGGCTCGCCTTCCTGGCCGTAGCGTCCCGCACGCAGACCGAGGAGGACGCGATGCGCGACGGGAGCTGGTGGAGACGGACCGCGGCGGCCACGGCGGCGGTGCTGGCGCTGGTGGTGCCGCTGGGCGGCGCGCCCGCCACGGCCGAGGCGGACAGGGGCGGTGGCTCGGCCGAGGTGGTCGTGGCATGGAACCAGAAGGCGAACGAGATCGCGTTCGCCGAGGACCAGTTCCTCACCTTCAAGGGCGCCAGAGCCTATGCGATGGCGCACATCGCCCAGCACGACGCGCTGAACGCCGTGGTCCCGGTGTACCGGCAGTTCGCCTACGTCGCCCGCGCGAGGCGGGCCCATCCGGTCGTCGCGGCCGCACAGGCCGCCCACGACGTGCTCCTGGAGGAGTACCCGGGCCAGTGGGCGACCCTGGACGCGCTGCTGGCCGAGCATCTCGCGGGCGTGCCCGACGGCTCCTCCAAGACGGCCGGCGTCGCCCTTGGCCGGCGGTCGGCGGCGGCGATCCTCGCCGCGCGGGTCGGAGACGGCTACGACGTCGAGGGCACCTACACCTTCGGGGACGACCCGGGCGACTACCAGACGACGCCGCCGTGGGACGGCTTCGTCTTCCGGCCCGGCTTCCGCTTCGCGCGGCCGTTCGCGATGGCCGCACCCGGCCAGTTCCGTCCCCGGCCGCCGCCGGCGCTCGCGAGCGCCGCGTACGCCGAGGCGTTCAACGAGGTCAAGGACGTCGGCCGCGTCGACAGCCAGCACCGGACGGCGGAGCAGACCGGCTATGCGGTGTGGTGGATGGAGTTCGCAGAGGGCTCGATGAACCGCCTCGCCCGCAACCTGGCGACCCGGACCTCGCTGGATCCTTGGCGTGCCGCCCGGCTGTTCGCGCAGCTCAACGTCGGGCTCTTCGACTCCTACCTGGCCGTCTGGGACGCCAAGTTCCACTACGACCACTGGCGCCCGTACACCGCGATCCGCGAGGCGGCCAGCGACGGGAACCCGAGGACCGCGCCGGACCCGACCTGGGAGCCGCTTCGCACCACCCCACCGTTCCCCGACTACGTCTCGGCGCACTCGGCCGTCTGCGGCAGCAGCATGGAGATCCTGCGGAGGACCTTCCGCGACGGCACCCGGTTCACCATGGACTCGGCGACCGCCCCACCGGACATGCCGACCCGGTCCTTCGACAGCTTCAGCGCCGCTGCCGACGAATGCGCCGACTCGCGGGTGCGGCTCGGGTTCCACTTCCGCTACGCCACCGACCAGGGCAAGCGGCTCGGCCGGAAGGTCGCCCTGCGGATTCACCGGCACTGGTTCCAGCCGACCCCGAACTCCGTCGTTCGTCGCGGAACGGCGTGAAAGGGCTTACATACGCCGAAACCAGGGAACAACTCTGCCTCGGATGGCCGGAAGGACTGGTCCACCGAGGAGGAGTCTCATGCGGAGGTTCAGGTTCAGGGCGTCGGTCGCCGTGCCGGTCCTGGTGCTCGTCTTGGCGGCCGCGGGTGGCGTCGTGGCGGCGACGCAGTCCAGCGACGAGCAGGCGCTCCAGCCTACCCGGCAGGCTGCCGACCGGGCCATCGAGCGGCGGGTGAACGACCTGCTCTCGAAGATGACGCTGCAGGAGAAGCTGGAGCAGATCCAGCTGCTGCCGGACTTCCTGGTCACCGATGCGGAGGTGCGCAAGGGGCTCGGCTCTGTGCTGAGCGTGACCGATCCGGCGCGGATCAGGGAGCTGCAGCGCATCGCCGTCGAGGAGTCGCGCCTGAAGATCCCGATCCTGTTCGCCTTCGACACCATCCACGGCTTCCGCACCGTCTTCCCGATCCCGCTCGGCGCCGGCGCGAGCTTCGATCCGCAGGTGGCGTTCGACGACCACAAGTACGGCGCGCGCGAGTCGGCCGTGGTCGGGCTCAAGCAGACCTACGCGCCGATGGTCGACGTCTCGCACGAGCCGCGCTGGGGCCGGATCGCCGAGGCCGCCGGCGAGGACCCCTACCTGAACTCGGTGATGGCGGCCGCGCGCGTCAAGGCGATCCAGGGGAACGACTACAGCGCGCCCGACAAGGAGGTGGC
>Ga0137375_10006278_pt1 | contig 14109 bp, 22 predicted proteins | sample SagtaG_24_FD_104936 | JGI IMG/M metagenome (GOLD analysis project Ga0137375, IMG submission 104936) | Vadose zone soil microbial communities from Sagehorn Ranch, Mendocino, California, USA - Sage1_R_113_16 metaG | ecosystem: Environmental > Terrestrial > Soil > Vadose zone | place: USA...
CTTCTTGCCGGTGCCACCGTGCAAGATCACGACATCGTCGCCGGTGACGAGCTGACCGGTGACCGGGTCGGTCCACTGCTCAGGAACCCTGACGGGCTCCCACGCGAACAGGCGCTTCAGCACGTCGTCCACCGGGATGGCTCCGGCGTAGTGGTTGTCGTCGCCCTGGCGGTAGTGCCAAGCTGTCGACCTTTTCTCCACGAATCCGATCAAGGTATTTTTCGACAGCCAAGTCCTTGTCTCCATAGACATGGTGCACTCCTCGGTTGATCTTGCCTTACCGGATGGCCGATCGGCCGGACGGGTCGCATATCCCTTGAGCATCTAGCAACGGGAAGCGAGTCGGTGTCCGGCCGACCGGGTCTTGCTGGCGACGAAGCCCGAGGGGATGACCGCCCGGTGCCCCGCGCCCCGTGCCTGGCTCAGGCAGCGAGCCTGGCCAGGCTGAGCGATCAAACCTCGCCCGGGGTTTCGGTCTCGTCGTCGCCGTATCCGCCGTGGTACAGCGGGTCGGGCTCGTCGATCTTTTCGAGGGTCGTTCCGCCCCCGATGTACCCGTGACCCTTCCGGCGCCTCCAGAGATCGTCTACGCCGACCTCGGTCGCGTACCGGCCGGGCCCGAAGGTCACGGTCACGTGCAGGCTCTCGGGTGATCCGAATGAGCCGTCCGACCGGGACGGCTCACGGGAGACGTACATCTCGTACGCTCGCTCTCCGGCGCGCTGGATCTTGACCTTGTCGCCGATCTTGAGCGAGCTGATCAGGGCGTGCGCCTTGACGAATTCCTGGTGTTCCTGGTCGGTGACCATGGTCAGCTCCTCTTCAGGCTGAACTTCGGCGTGTAGTGGCTCTTGGCTGAGCTGTAGCCAGCGGTCCATCCCTTGGACCATTGCCCGCCTCCCTCAATGTGGACCAGCCGGGCGGCGTCTTCCATGCTGACGCCTGACTCGTACACGGTCTTGATCAGGAAGTCGTGAACGACTTCCTGATCCTCGGGGGACACTGTGCCGCCGTATCCGCTCCGGCTGTAGTTCTTGAGTGCCTGAATCAGCTTTGCGTCCATGACCGGCTCCTCCGTGATGATCTTCCGATGAGCCAGGCACCCGGTCCGGCTTGAACGGACCGACGCTCACCGCACCCTGCGTACAGGGACTGCGGGGACCGCACGCGCGGTCGCTGCTGCGGATGCCTGGCTCATCAGGACCGGGCGGCGCCCGGCCGACGCCCCGGAGGGCGTTTCGCCTAGTGATTCGTCGTGACGATGATCAGAGCGACCAGGGAAAGAAGAGCCATGGTCACCCGGTACGCGCACTGCACGTAATACCTGCGGTCGCTCATCAGCCGGTTGGTCCCGCGACGGGGGCGACGGGCTGTCTTGGCCGTTATCATGATCAGTTACCATCTGTCAGGCACTGCGAACAGCCGGTGCAACCGGCTGCATGTGCCAGGATCCCGAAGAGCGATGCGAGGGTGATCGGATCGTTCATCCGGAGGCCCTCGGCGTGCCCGGGAACGTTGTACTCCCGGGCGTTGAAGTCGGCGTTCGTGTGGATCACGGTGTACTTGCGGGTCTGCTTGAATGTCATGATCTCTCCTCAGTCCGTATCCGGTGTACGTGTGCGCTGGCCACGGATAGCGTCTCCACACCCTCCCGGGTAGCGGGTGATCTCGCGTTTCCTGCCAGCTCTCGGGAGCCCATTCCGGTGCCTCCGAGCCGATATGTGCGTGATGATCAGTGCTGATTGATCTTTCGGTGGTTGTTCATGTAGCTGCGGTAGCCCGCTTCGGCCATCCGCTTTGCGTCGGCCATCGTGGCCTCGCCTGTGACCTGCCATCCAAGCTGCATCCGGCCGAAGGGCCGGACGGTGTAACTCCACGTACCGTCGTCATCCCGGCCGACCTGCGCCAACACGGTCTGTCCGTCGTTGCCGGTGTACTCGTAGAACCCGGCGAAGACGCGGGTCCAGTTGCTGGCCTTCGCCATGATCGGCTCCTCGGTCCGTACCTGATGTGCCTGCGTGGCAGCGGGGAGACTCGAACTCCCTCAGCGTCTCGCGATGATCACTTCCGGTGATCTCTATCGCTTCGCTGCCATGGTGCTTATCCGGGATTTCCACCCGGACCGTTTTCGGATCATCAGTTCCCCTTGGGTGATCGACTGGGTCCGGATCCCCCGGTCCATTGCGATCATCACCTCGGCCTGATCTTGATCCGTTCAATCCGCCTGCGAGTACAAGGTTTCCGCCTCCGCCATCTGCTCTTGATCTCTCAGCGCCGTGAGGCGGTGGTTTGTGATCAAGAACCTCCGGGTTCGAATCGGTCCGTTCCCTTGGATCTTCCGGAATTTTTGGGGGCCTCCGGTGAGGCCGTCATCCCCGCATTGCAGCTCTTCGATCTGTCTCCCGACGATCAAGGCGGTGGGTTGTCTGCCTTCTTAGATGATCACGGACCCTTTCGGATCTTGCGACGTTCCCGGATCTTGCTTCCCCGGGGGGCCGATCACCCGCTGTTCTTCGATCTGATTAAAAGATACAGCCGTCTGGGGTATATAGCAAATAATCTTATGGTACATAAGCGCAGGTCAGAGACACTGTCGAAAAGAAAGTAGTAAAATTGAGGTAAAAGACGATCATAAAATGGGGCCCCCGGCGTGATCCACCGGGGGCCCATCGTTATCAATCTGTTATCGAGGTTTTCTCGATCATGCCTCTGACCTGGGATTTTATCTCCCCTTACGCGTACGCGCGTATGCGCGCGCTTCCTCTTTGCTCATGCGGAGGGACCGCATGGCCGCAGCCACGGCGACCGCGCAGACAGCGATGGAGATCATCGCTACCATGATCGCCTGGGCCAGCATCATGAACGCCACCGCGATTCCCGCGAAGACGATCGCGGACCAGGTGGCCAGTACGAGATGCCCGGCGTACTTCGTGGCTACGTCCTGCTGCGGAACCGCCTGGGGCACCCTGGGAGCCTCATTGATCGTGATGTTGATAACCGGTTGTCCGCTCTCGACGGCCCGCCGGATCTGATCACCCTTGAGATACTCGACAAGATCCGGAAGCCTCTCGCGGTACAGCTCCACTTCCTCTCTGCGGTCATCCATGGTTGGTCAGTCCCATCCGGTCAGCGATCACAACACCAGCGAGAAAGATCCCTACTACCGTGATCAGCACCACCCTCGCCCTTGCCTTACTCATGATCGATCTCCTCGTTTCTGCCGGTAGTCAGCTCTGATGGAGAGCTGAGGCCAGGGGGCTGTCAGCAGGTGCTGACAGGCGGTCTGACATGGGTGCTGACACCCCGCTGACAAGTTATGCAGTGAGTCTCTCACATTGATTCGATCATAGAAGTTGATAAAGCTCTGACCTGCGGAAACTCTTTTGATCTTAGAGTCGGGCCAGGGATACCCGAGAGCCCAAAGGATCTCTTCAGACGGGCTCTCAGAGCTTTTCTTACCCTACGTGTTAGTAACTCATACGATTACTACTTATGGTTACCGCATATCCGCCCGGTCGGCTGCATAGTCATCCGGGCGGATATGATCACAGTTCTTCGCGACCAGAGCGCGGGATGATCCGGTACCGGGCCCCCTTGCCGGGAAGCCGGGCAAGGCGTCCGTCCCGGACCAGCCTCCCGAACTCGTTGTAGATCCACGGGCGGCTCCGTTCGAGCACTTCCGCAAGATCATCGAAGTCGTCTTTCGTGATCTCCGTGACGCCGGACATCTCCATTTCGTCGACTCGACCGTCGATCATTTCCCGGGCCTGATCGACCTCCGGCCGGTTGTCTTCGGACCCTCCCTTGATCACCTCGAACACCGGGCGCTCGGCCGGACGCTGGTCCTCTGCCGGAGCCCGGAAGCTGGAAAGATCCACGGTAGGTTCCTCCCCGGTCGTGACCGACCCCCAGTCGGGGACTCCGACGATCATCTTCTGGGGGCGCTCGATCCCCTTGCTGAGCAGATCGAACGTCCCGGAATCGCACTTCGCCCATCCGGCGTTCCGGCACAGCTCGACCGTGGCCTGAAACTCCTCGTCGCTGATCTTGAAAGTCCTATGCGTAAGCGCCCACTGGTCGGACGGAACGCCGGTCACCTCGGCGATGTGCCTGCCAGGATGATTGTTCGCCCACCTGCTCGGGTCGGCGCCTGCCCGCAGCGTCTCGTCAAGCAGTGCGAACTGAGCGTCCTGCCGCTCGCGCACACCGAACGCCAGGCTGTTTCCAAACTGGCTCCGCACCGCGCGGTCCATCTGCTTGTAGCCCGCCACCTGCAAGGACGCGGAAACCGGCATGCCCAGGGCACGGCACAGAGTGATCGCTTTCTGGAATGCGGGGGAGTTGGCCAGGTATCCGCTCGCTTCCTCCACATGGACCGGCTGGACCGGGATCCCGTGCTTGGTCCACGCCTCCGGGACCCATCCCTTGTGATAACCGAGCGAGCCGAGCAGGCGGGCCCGGTATCGCATGGCCTCCGGCAGATTGGACACAAGCTGTCCGGTGGCCTCCGGGCCGTCCGCGCAGAGATCGAAGATGTCCATGACGTGTCCGAAGGACAGCATGAACTTCTCGGGATCCGCGACGACGGGCGGAGCGCAGTCTGTCCGGCTGATCATTTCCAGCATGGCCAGCAGGTACGCTTCTGTCTTGCCTGCTCCTGTCATACCTGTGTACAGGGTGGCGGACGCCGCACGGCTGTCACTGTCATTGCCGGTGATCCAGTGTCCGGATTCCTGTCCGTCCTCGCGGACACCGGTACGCAGGAAAGCAGCAGTGATGGACTGTCCGGGAGCGGACAGGCCGGGGTAGACAATGACGTCAGTGGTCGGGTTTGTCAGACGGACAACCACTCTGGACTGTCCGCCCTTGTGCTCGGATACCTTGACCTGCGATGTCTCCACCCCGTAGAGCCCCGCGAGGTTGTCCTTCTTGCGCTTCACGTCCGCCGTGGTGTTCTTTCCGCCAGGATGGTTGAGGATCACCTCGGCTCGGGCGCCGATGTTGTCCACGAACGTCTTGACCTTGCCGGTGGTGGTCTGCTTCAGCCCCTTGATCTGGCTCACGGCGTCCACCGGGCCTGTCTTCACCGCATCGTGCTTGTTGGTCGGCGTGATCCCGGCGTACCTGATGTTCCAGGTCAGGCACAGGAAGCTGCCCCCGAAAGCCAGGGACCACAGCATCGCGCTGGTCAGGGGGCCTACGGCCGTGGCCAGAGCCAGCCACAGGCCCATGCCGACCGCGAACGCGGTAGCGGCATTGCGCGCGTGCTCGTGGCGCCGGTCCCAGGTCTTCCAGGTGACCAGGCCCAGGCCAGGGGCCATGAGCGTCAGGAAGACGAGCGCCACCGGACCGGATGCCCGCCAGTGAGTGATCAGACTCACGATGAACACCACGGCCATGATCAGCCACGGGGTCGCGAACGGCTGAACCCGGTACTGCCACGGCATGTGCCGCATCCGGGTGATCTTCACCGACTCCTCGTTCATCGGTCCGTTCTTGCTCATGCCGTCTGCCTCCAGTCACGACGTGCTCTCTTGATCGCTACGTAGATGCTGTTCGCCTTGCTGTCCGGCCCGAACCTGTCTGCAATCGCTTCTGTCATTTCGGTGTCCGTGACAGCAGGGTTGTCATTGATCATTGACAGGGCGACTGTCCGCATGGACCCGGCTGACATCCGGCGGGGTGTCTGTCCGCTGTCCGTCTCTGTCACACTGACTGTGTCCATGTCTGGGATCCTGTCCACGGACAACGCCGGTCCGTTCCCGGACATGGACACGTTGTCCGGGGAACTGTCCAGACTGTCCATCGGGTTGGCGACGACCGGAGCACGGACAACTTCCGGCTTGTCCGCGCGCTTCTTGTCCGGCTTGGACACTGTCCGCCGGACAGTCTTCGGACTCGCGGCGCCCATGTGGAGCAGGTGTCCGAACACAGCGGCCGGAATCAGGCCCATGACGACCGTAAGAAAGATCGTTTCTCTGGTGACTCCGGTCCGTCCGTAAAGATGCGCGACCGGCTGTGCGGCCATGGCCAGGGCGACACTCACGATGGCTCCCCAGACAGCCGTACGACGGCCGGGAGCGCCCTTGGGCCGCTTGGTAGCCACAACGGCCGCGATGCCCGCGTATGCGGTCAGGGTGCCCGGCATGCCCCATGCCAGCCGCTCACTCCAGCCTGCCTGTACCGCGAGGTAGTGCTCTCCCGGAGCGCACATGGTCAAGATCATGACCGCAACGACCGGTCGGCCGACATCGAGCAGCAGTGTGACCCACCACGGGTCATGATCTCCGTCACGGTTGCGCTTGTTTTCGATCTTGTCCTTGAGCCACCTGACAAACCGGCGGACAGACTTGTCCTTGTCAGTATCCATGATCCCTTGCCTATCCTTTGACTGGTCCAATCTGTCCATTGGAGCATGACAAAGCCCGTCAGTCCAATGGACAAACGGGCTTTGTCAGTCGTGGCTGGTCAGCGATTGTCAGGCTGTCCCTCGCACCTGTATGTCCGTCCGGCGGACAACCAGGTGTGGGCTCCGTGGACACCGTCACGCCAGCAGACATCTGTCCGGACGTTCACTTTGTCAGACCTGTCCAGACAGGACACGTACGTGTCCACCAGACGCATGATGTCCGGCACGGTGTCAGGATCACTGGACACCCCGGACAGAGCACGGACAGCTTCGGACAGAGCTGTCCGGGCATCGGAGGCACTGGCGTTCATGATCCACCGACAAGAGTTGTCCATCGTTTCGCCGTGCCTGTCACGGACAGTCTGGAAGATCTCTTTCCTTGTCATGCTGATCCCTTTCCGGCTGTGCTCTTGGAATTAGTTGTCCAGTACCAGGTCTTCCGATCAAGATGCTCGAACACCGCACCCTGGTCCAGCATGTTGATCAGATACCTCTCGTCCTCGCCCTGATACCGGCCGGTCTCCAGCGTCCTCCCCTCGGGGAATCCTCCCGCACGCTTGACCGTTTCCGTCCTGACCGCATGAGTCATCGGAATGAACGACCCGGCATACCGGATGTGCGCGGCCATTTCCGGAGTGAACCGCAGCCCCCAGGGCGAAACAGGAAACACTCCCTGATAAGTCACCGCCGTTGGGTCACGGCCACTCACCATCTTCGGGATGGGGTAGACGAGATCGGGTTTGAACGGGGACTGCTCCATCACCCGCATGCATGCCTTGAGATGGGACGGCATGATCCAGTCGTCATCGTCAAGCCAGGCAATAACGTCCGTGGTGACCCGATCAAGGAGACGGTTCCGGGTCGCTGCGGCTCCGGTCCGGTCCTTGTCCATTTCGACCAGGAACTGATCCGGCTGGCGTGTCTGCTGCATGACGCTCAACTCGGCACGCATCAGCTCCAGCTCACGCCCGGGGATCGTGGGAATACACACGGCCACACTCAGCCGGTTCTGACCCTTGTTCCGCTTGTGCTGTCCCATTAGATCTTGCCCCCTGACCGGTCGATCTTGGACAGCAACCGCGCTAGATCATCTCCTATGATTCTTCCCATACCACCATGGTACTAGGTCACCACACATCACCACGACCATTGGTATTCGGTCCTCCCCACCCCCATCCCCAAAACCACGTGCGCTCGTTGAGGTGGTGGAACTTCGCTCCCTGGTCGAGCAGTGCGATCCACGCCCCATAATCATCACAGGGATTGTCCGGCGGACCCTTCGGCTGGAATCCGCCCGACTTGTGGATCAGTTCCGTACGGACCAAAACTGTGACCGGGATGTAGTTCTCAATCGTCCTCAGCCGGTCCTCGTCGAACGGCTGCCCCTCCATGTACGGCCACGGATCCTGGCCTGCCGGAGTGACCGTAAACCACGGATAGATCAAGCCCGCGCCGGTCTCCTGTGCGGCCCGCAGAAGAGATCCAATGTGGCTCGGGCGCCACTGGTCGTCCGAATCGAGGAAGGCTGTCCACTCGGTCGTCACGCCTGCCAGAGCCTCATTGCGGGTAGCGGCTGCACCAGCGTGCGTGGTGTCGACCGCGATGGAGATCGCATCCACCGGGCGGGTCTGCGTACGGACCGAATGAAGCGCCCGGTCGAGCATCCCGCTGGACAGCCGGGGAAGGTGAACGGGGATGCAGGCGGTCACGCCTGGCCGGTAGATCATGACTGCCACACCGTACTGTGCTCGGAAACCGGACCGTCCAGTGGTGTGTAGTAGTAACAGGCCAGGGACTTGCGGCAGTGCCCGGCGGTCACGGGCTCCGGATGTCCGTGCCAGCTTGCATCGCCGCACTCGAAGATCGCGGTCCGGTTGAACAGGGGGAGCACCGCCACCTCTTTGGCAGCTCCGAGATACAGGGTCCCGCCCCAGTCGGCCGACCACTTCTCGTTCAGGAAGATCAGAAGGTTGAGACGCCTCCGCATCCGCAGAGTGGGGTGGACATTGAAGTCCGTATGCATGGCCAGCCTGCCGCCCTCACACGTCATGTGCAGTCCTCCACCGAGGGCATCGGCGGTCAGTCCTGTGATCCCGGTCAGCTCTTCGAGGAGCAGAACAACTGCGGGAGAGTGAAGGTGATCCATCATCTTGCTGACGGACGGCCCCCACATGCGGTGATCCCCGGCAAGCTTCCCCCTCTCCTCCGGATCGTTGTAGCTGATCCACCTGGGATCGTCGAATGGGGGGAACTCCTCGGCTGCGGCATGCAGCTCATCGTCCGTCCACGCGTCATCGATCACCGCGTGCGGGAACGGATCCGTCTTCCAGTCACTCATTTGATCCCTCTCGCCCATCCGTAGGTGTCACATGTCTCCGGGCCGAATCGGGTCGCCACATGATCAAAATACACGCTGAGTTCAGCATGAAGTTCTTCCGGTGACACGTTCTGATACCACTCCCCCGGCGGGGGCTGATCTTCACCCGAGGCGCCGTGCCGGTGACGGCCCGGTCCGGCGCAGGTGATGAACACGGTCTGTTCCTGGCCGTCCCGGAGTGCAGCCGTGATGTTGGCCACGACGCACGGCCACTTTTCCACGTGCTCGAACATCTCTGTGCAGACCAAAGATCGAATTGCGTTCCCCACTTCCACAGATGAACGGTAGCGTCCGTGACGATATCCACCCCGGGCCCGGAGACGATGTCTACTCCGGACCAACGGGCATTGGGAAGGAACTTCCGGGTGTTGAGCCCCTGGGACGTGCTGTTGACGTCGCGGCCACCGAAATCGAGGACGTACCACGGGACGGTGGTGTCGATCCCGCTCTCGGCGATCATCTCGCCGAGAGCGTTGTACGCCTGTGTGTGCATTAGTCCCCGATTCCGGTGAAGCAGACTCCGCGTGGGGTCCGCAGATACAGAGGCTGGGTGATCAGGCCTTCCGACCAGAGCTGATCAACATGTGGTCGGAGGCCATGCAGAGGACCGGTGTCGTGAAATCCCACAACACATCCGGATGATGCGTAAGGACGGAATCTCCTCAGTTCTGACACTCGCAGATGCAGCAGAGAGTCCAGCCACAGGAAATCGACCGGCGCAGATGGAGTGAACTCTAGAGATTGGACTTCCTCGATGGTGACCGGCAGATTCATGCATCGCTCTCTGGAGATTCTTGCTCGCTCCTGGTCGGGCTCAAGAGTGACCAGCCATCCGCGCCCGTTGTCTCTCAGAGCGAGTCCGATCGCCTCCGCCGTCTGCCCGAAGGCAGTGCCAGTCTCGATCACTGATTCGGGCTTCAGCGCCCGGATGAACGATGCCACCAGAGCTGTGACCTCAAGTTCCGCAGAGTCCCCGTCTGCCGCGTGCCACAGGCCAGGGTCAGGACACCATGCGCTCGGGTGTGTGAACTCCGATTCGGAGTGGATCTCAGTCACCGAATGACGCCGGATCCTGGCCATCCGTCAGTTCACGGATGGCTTCTGAAGCTCCCGCGATAGTCGTCCATGTTCCTTTCAAATAGCCGATGTTCGTCAGCTCTGACCCCATCAGAGCAGTGATCCTGTACTCATCTGTCCCTGTGTTGGCTATCCCCAGGGCTGTCACTTGGTCCAGATTCACATACGACGCGTAGTCCGGAGATCCGAACAGAACCCAGTTGATCATGCAGTACCCCACTTTTCCCGGAAGCGGATTTCGTCCGCCCGTGCCAGAGATGAAAGTTCTTCTGACTCATGCGTCAATACGTTCGGATGCAGATGAATGACGGTGCAACCAGGCACACACAGGACTCCACCTCGCTGCCGGGCAGTCCAGTCAAGATCTGTGTCACCCCACCACCACGCAAACCGAGGATCAGTGAAGAGCCAATCCTCGCCCCGGAGCATAAAGCACCATCCAGTGACCCTGACAGAATCATGGCCCGGCTGAGTGTTCAGGATCCACCTGTCGTCGAACGCATTCGGATAGACCAGGGACGGGCGGATCCCGGGGAAGAGCCGGTGGCGCTCCGAGCGCATGTGTCCAAGCAGATCGTCAGGACCGGTCGGTACACTCTCCCGGTCACTCCTCATGGCAACGTCCAGTGTCTTGGCCAGGTGCGCCGGAGCGATCACGTCGTCGTTCATAACGAGCGTGTTCCACTCCTGCTGTCCGGCATACGCGGCATGCGCGGCAGCGACCGCCAGCCCGGTGTTCCACCAGACACTGATGTTCTTCTCGGCAGACGGAGCCCGGATGATCCGTGCCCGGTCGCGGATCTCGTCGGGGATCTCTTTCGCCGGGTCGGTCCAGATGAGAAAGATCTCGTCCACCTGACCTGTGATGCTGTCCAGACTGTCCACCGTGCAGTCACGGCCACCGGTGGGGACCACGGCGTAGGTGGCGGTCACGGGCACGCTTCCTCGACGGCTGCCGTCCACAGAAGTTCGTTGCTGTCCGCCGACACGCACCGCTTGGCACGCGGCTTCCCGTCCGGAACGCCACGGCGTAGCCGGTCGAGGGACAGATACGTGAGCGACCTGCTCAGACCGAGACTGTCGGAGATCGAATTCCGGGACGACGGGCCGTGCTCTTTCAGGTACCGGAGAACCGCTTCGTCTCTGCTGGTCACGGCCAGTGGCCGCGTACCCTTCCATGCGCACATGAGCGGCATTCCTTTCCTCGATTAGCCCGATCATACGCGACATGGCAAAGCCCGCGTCCGGAGGCGTCGTGAGCACCCCGGCACGCGGGCCCGTTTGATCGGTTCAATCATACGCCATGATCAGGGGGCGTACGAGTAGCACGTCAAAAATGTCGTGTCTATGTTGATCGAACTCCCTGCTGCTGCCGTAGGTGCACCCCCGAGAGCGGACTCATTCTGCAAGATCCAAGGAGTATTGTCCGGGTAGTCCGCCGTCCGGCTGGCCACTAGCTTCCCGTCGAAGTAGACGCGCACGTGGTTCGGTGTGATCTCCGTGGAGTAGGTGTGCCAGTTGATCCACTGAGAGTTGGGAGCAACGTCCTTGCCGTACTCGTCGAACCCGTGGGTGAAGACGGAGATGGGATCGTACTGGAAAGATCCTCCGGCCTCGGGGTAGTCGATTTCGTCGGGCGAGTAGTGCAGGTGCGCCATCTTGTAACCCTTGGTGAGGGTACGAACCACCAGGCGCTCGGTGAACTTCCCGTATCGCAGATTGCGACACGCGATCGGCACCACGGCGGCAACGTGGTTGGAGCCCCCGGACGCAGGACGCCACATGTGGACGCGCATCTGCCCGTCTCCGGTGGAGGACTGCCGGACGCTGATGGTGTCCTGTGGCCGGTAGTACCCGCCGACAGACTGTCCTCCGTTGTTGTCGGCACCCGAAGTGGCGGTGTCTGCCCAGCCGTTGGGATAAGCGCCCAGGGTGTTGTAGTAGTGCGGATACTGGGACTTGAGCCCGGCGCACTGGTAATCACCGTCTCCCCCGCAGGAGCTGAAAGCGCCGAGGGGAACAGTGGCTGCGACTCCTCCGGGGTTGAAACTGTCCCGATAGATCTGATGGAAGACGCCACAGTCCCCGCGAGGGGTGCTGTTGTCGGTGACGTGACACGCATCCTCGGAGGGGAAGGTTGCAGCGCTTGCGGCGCCTGCCCCTGCGGGAGATAGAAACAGTGCCACGGACATGGCCAGGGCGGAGACCACCCCCATGATCAGATAGAACCACCTTGGCCGGTGGCGGGCATGTTTGCCGGTCATGACCGGCTCCCTTCGTTGACGGGGAACATGATAAAGCCCCCGAGCCGTGGACTTGTTCGGGGGCTCTGTCTGTTCAGTTGTGGGGGTCAGCCTACTTCGTCTTCACCCCGCCATGGTTGACCGAAGGGGACTGGTTGACGTTGTACGTCAGCAGGGGCTTGGACTTCAGATCGAGCGGGGCGTCACTCTCGATGTACGTGCCGGACCACTTGATCTCGACCCCGTTCGTGGTAAAGAACCCGATCGCGTGGGGCTCCGGCCCGAACGTTCCGTTATCGCCGATGGAGTCCAAGGCGACCGTGCCGCCTCCGTCGCTGCCATGACGTTCGGCCTGCTGAGTCGTGGTGAGCTGGGAGTTGAGGTTGAACACCATGCCCTGAATCGGGTAGGTGGCAACGATCTGTCCCTGGTCGGTCAGGAGAGTGACGTACGCGAGACGCTTCGGGTCGTTCTGGCGGAGCAGGTTCTCCTTGAGCAGACGGCGCTCCAGGAATCCTCCACGCCTGACGTCGGCCAGCGGGTAGGGAACGGCAGTCTGCGCGGCCTTGCGGACGGCGCTGAGGGTCTGGGTGTCTTTCTCCTGCCCTGACTTCTTCGAGTCGCTGGAGCAGGCCCCGGCGGTCGATCCGAGGACGATTCCGATCACCGCGAGTGCGGCCACCGTTCCTACCTTGGTCCTGTGATTGATCTTCCTCATGTCTCCTCGTTTTCTGATCTTGTCTCAGTGCGCGGTCGGCGCGCAGTCGGTTGCGGGGTCGGTGTCGTCGATCTGCTGGGGCAGGTCGGCCGCGCGGAAGTCGCGCAGGGTGTAGGTCCGGGCCCGCTGGTTGTAGTCGGCCACGGTGTTCTGGCACTGCTGTCGGGCGCCCTTGAGGTCGGTCACGAGGTTCGTGTGATCCTCGCGCGAGGGGTCGTACGGGCCGGAGTCCTGCCAGTGGGGGTTGTCCTTGACCCACTGGTCGAGATCGTCCTGAGCCGAGGTGACCTGCTTGTCGAACTTGATCACGTCGGCGTAGTCGGCCTCGAACTGGGCCTGTGCCTGGGTCCAGTTGGTCGAACTGTGCTTCTCCTTGTATGCGTTCGCCTTGCCGACGGCCGGGGAGGCAAAGACGCCCCCGAGCCACAGGCCGAGGGGAAGCACCACGGCCAGGAAGAACACGGCGACCACGATCCACACCACGATGGACGTACGGGGCCGGTCACTTGCGTTTCGGAAGTCGTCCCAGCTCATGATTCGTTCTCCCCTCGGAGGATCTTCTCGAACTCGGCCTCGGCGCGGCGGAGCGTGCGGAACTTCGTGTCCTCGTTGTCCGCCATGGATGTCAGGGACGGCAGCACGGTCACTGCCATGTCGAGTGCGAAGCTCCGGATCCGGAAGTCGTCCTCGGCCTGCTGGAACGCGCGCCGGGTCTCCTGTTCGTCGATCACCCAGGACGGAACGGGAACGTCCTCGTCCTCGAATCCGCGCGGAATTTTTTTGTTCACGGTCGGTCTCCTCGTTTTGTCTCCGTGCCGATCGAATCATACATACTCGCGCCAGGTGTGGCCCAACTCGCAGACCATGACCCAGCCTTGGCCCCTCCTGCGGGCGGTGACGGTCACCATGCCCGTGCAGACGGAGCAGTAATCCCGCTGGGTGACCTTGATGATCACTCCGAGATTCTTGTCCAGTGCGCTGCGGGATCCGATGGTCCCCGGGCCTGGCTGGCACTCCGGGCATTCGCACCCGGGCCGCTTCGGCGGATGCTCGGTCCGGCGTGCCTCGCACATCTCGCACCCGCACCGGGATGCCAGCCAGGAATCCATGATCAGTTCTTTTCGATCTCTGCGGTGACCGAATCGTCCGGCGCGAAGCGGAACCGGACGGAGATCTTGTCCTCCAGGCTGATTTCGGAATGGACCGATGCCTCGTTGAAAGCCCGCTGCATGTCCTTGACGATGTTGGGATGCGTCCGGGGAGTGAACCCGAGCGCCCTCAGTGC
>Ga0137375_10006284_pt1 | contig 14106 bp, 12 predicted proteins | sample SagtaG_24_FD_104936 | JGI IMG/M metagenome (GOLD analysis project Ga0137375, IMG submission 104936) | Vadose zone soil microbial communities from Sagehorn Ranch, Mendocino, California, USA - Sage1_R_113_16 metaG | ecosystem: Environmental > Terrestrial > Soil > Vadose zone | place: USA...
CCGCACTATCGCCTGGTCGGCTCCGGCCTGATGTGGCCCGACCTCGGCCTCTCCCGCGTCGTCACCATCACGTCGAGCAGCGAACGCCCCGAACGCGTGGAGAGCGCGACCGCCGACGTCTTCCGCATCACGCTCGATCCCGGCGCCGTCATCACCTATGTGGTGGAGCTGCGCACCAACAAGCTCACGCAGATCTACTTGTGGGAGCCGGACGCCTACAAGGACAAGGTCAACAGCATCACGCTCTACTACGGCATCGTCATCGGCATTTCCGGCCTGCTGGCGTTGTTCCTGACCATCCTGTTCGTGGTGAAAGGCAGCGTGATGTTCCCCGCCGCCGCCGCGCTCGGCTGGGCGGTGCTGGTCTACATCGGCATCGACTTCGGCTTCTGGGGCAAGGTGTTCGACATGTCGGCGGGCGCCGAACGGATCTGGCGCGCGTCGGCCGAGGCGATCCTGGCGGCGACGCTGCTGGTGTTCCTGTTCGCCTACCTCAACCTCAACCGCTGGCACGTGCGCTATTCCCACATCACCATCGGCTGGCTCGCCTTCCTGGTGCTGCTGGTCGCGGTCGCCCTGGTCGATCCCTCGATCGCGTCCGGCATCGCGCGGCTGTCGCTGTTCGGCGTTGCGGTGTTCGGCTTCACGCTCGTCATCTATCTTTCGCTGCACGGCTACGATCGCGCCGTCCTCCTGATCCCAACCTGGCTTCTGCTGCTGGTGTGGGTGGTTGCGGCCGGGCTTGCCGTGATGGGCGCGGTCACCAACGACATCGTCGGCCCCGCGCTGCTCGGCGGCCTCGTGCTGATCGTCATGCTGATCGGCTTCACCGTGATGCAGCACGCCTTTGCGGGCGGCATCACCCACGGCATCGTCACCGACGTCGAGCGGCGCGCGCTCGCGCTTACCGGCGCCGGCGACATGATCTGGGACTGGGACGTCTCCGCCGACAAGGTGTTCACCAGCCCCGAGACCGAGGCGCTGCTCGGCCTCAAGCGCGGCGCGCTCGAAGGCCCGGCCGCGCGCTGGCTCGACGTGCTGCATCCGCTCGACCGCGACCGCTTCCGCGCCGCGCTCGACAACGTGCTGGAGCAGCGCCGCGGCCGGCTGCTGCAGGATTTCCGCCTGCGCACGCCCGACGGTCACTATCTCTGGTTCGCGCTCAAGGCACGCCCGGTGGTCGGCTCGGACGGCGAGGTGGTGCGGCTCGTCGGGACGGTCACCGACGTTACCGAGTTCAAGAATGCCGAGGAGCGGCTCCTGCACGACGCGGTGCACGACAATCTGACCGGCCTGCCCAACCGCGAGCTGTTCGTCGACCGTCTCGAATCGGTGCTCGCGCTCGCCAAGGCCGACGAGGCGATCAAGCCGACCGTCATGTTGATCGATCTCGACCGCTTCAAGCAGGTCAACGACTCGGTCGGGATCGCGGTCGGCGATTCGATCCTGCTGACGCTGGCGCGCCGGCTTGGTCGCCTGCTCAAGCCGCAGGACACGCTCGCCCGCCTCTCCGGCGATCAGTTCGCGCTGATCCTGCTCTCCGAGAAGGAGTCGGAGCGCATCATTGCGTTCGCCGAGACGCTGCGCCGCGCGCTGCGCGCGCCGATCACCTTCAACGACCGCGAGATCTTCCTGACCGCCTCGATGGGGATTGCGCTGAGCGACGGGCAGCCCCACCGCAACGAAGAAGTGCTCAAGGACGCCGAGCTCGCGATGTACCATGCCAAGCGGATCGGTGGCGATCGCATCGAGGTGTTCAAGCCGTCGATGCGCGCGCGCAAGACCGATCGCCTCACGCTCGAATCCGAGCTGCGGCGCGCGCTCGAGCGCGAGGAGATCACCATCCTCTACCAGCCGATCGTGCGACTCGAAGACCGCTCGGTCGCCGGCTTCGAGGCGCTGGCGCGCTGGGACCATCCCAAGATGGGCCGGATGTCGCCGGCCGATTTCATCGCCATCGCCGAGGAGATCGGGCTGATCGTCGATCTCGGGCTGTTCGTGCTGGAGCGCACGGCGCGCCAGCTCGGCACCTGGCAGCGCACCGCGCGCAATCGCGAGCCGGTGTTCTGCAGCGTCAACGTTTCGTCACGGCAGCTGCTGCGGCAGGATCTTATCCACGACCTGCGCACCGTGATCGCGCGCTCGGGCCTGGCGCGCGGAACGCTCAAGCTCGAGCTCACCGAGTCGCTGGTGATGGACAATCCCGAGCATGCCGCGCAGATGCTCACCCGCATCAAGGAGCTCGGCGCCGGCCTCGCGCTCGACGACTTCGGCACCGGCCATTCCTCGCTCAGCTATCTGCAGCGCTTCCCGTTCGACACCATCAAGATCGACCAGTCGTTCGTGCGCGCGTCGAGCAAGGGCCAGCGCCCGGTGATCCTGCGCTCGATCATTGCGCTCGCGCACGATCTCGGCATGGAAGTGGTGGCGGAAGGCGCGGAAACCGATTCGGATGCGGTGGAGCTCTCGCAGCTCGGCTGCGAATACGCGCAGGGCTTCCTGTTCGGCGAGCCGATGAGCGCCGACGCGGCGCGCGATCTGCTCATGTCCAACCGGCTCGAAACGGTGCGTTGACGGCGCGCCTGCCGCCGCTGTTATTTCGGCGGCTCGAAGCCGGCCGCCTTCCAGCGCGGCGCCAACGCCGCTGACGTGAGATGGGCGATGAAAGCGCGCGCGGCATTGGGCTCCTTGCTCGCCGCCGGGATCGCCGCGGCGTAGACCGTGTAGAGCTGCAGCGGCTCCGGCAGCGGCGCGGTCAGCTTGGCGCCCTTGACCGGAAGGATCTCGCTGATCAGCGTGATGCCGATCTCGGCCTGGCCGTCGGCTACCTTTTGCGCCACCTCGCGGCCGCCGTTGGCGTACACCGCCTTCTTCTCGATCCGCTCGACGATGCCGAAGCGCTTGAGCAGATCCATCACGTGGATGCCCGACGTGCCGCCCTCCGACGGAGCCGTGTAGGAGACCGAACGGGCGTCGATCAGCGTCTGCTTGAACGCGTCCGGCGTGGAGACATTGGGCGCCGGCGCGCCCTCGCGGATCACGACGCCGATCCCCATGCGTCCGAGGTCGGCGCGGCTTCCCGCCGTCATCTTCCCGGTCTTTTCGAGTTCCTCCATCAGGGGACCCGAAGCGATGATGAGGTCGGCGGGCTGGCCGGACGCGATGATGGTGCGCAGCTGCCCGGTCGTGCCGACCGTGAAATCGAACTTGTGGCCGGTCTGGTTCGAATAGTCCTCGATCATGCCGGCCACCAGGCTGCGGACGGCGCCCGCCGAGATCACTTTGATCTCGGTGGCGTCCGCTGGCGCCGCTAATAGCGTTGCCGCGATCGAAAGCATCAAAGCCAAGATGCGCGTCATGGCGATTTCCCCCATTCTTATCGATGGCGAGGCCGCGGGGCTGGCCATTCGCGACTTTCGTGGCGGCAAGTGTAAAGGCGCGCGGGCCCGGCACAAGGTCGCCCGCACGCGAGGCGGTTGGCTGAATGAACCAGTGCTAGGACGGGACGCCGGTCAGGCGTGGCCGGCTTCGGTCGAAAGCATGCCGAGATCGATGCCGATCTTCTTGAGGGCCTTCTCGTACTTGCCCTCGGTATCCTGGCCGAAAATCAGCTCGGAATCGGCCGCGCAGTGCAGCCAGCCGTTTTGGTTGATCTCGTTTTCGAGCTGGCCGGGCGCCCAGCCCGCGTAGCCGAGCGCGAGCACCGCGCTCTGCGGCCCGTCGCCGCGCGCGATCGCCTTGAGAATATCGAGCGTGGCGGTCAGGCAGACGCCCTCGTCGATCGGCAGCGTCGAATTCTCGATGAAGAAGTCGCTCGAATGCAGCACGAAGCCGCGGCTCGTTTCGACCGGTCCGCCCTTGAGCACTTTCACCCCTTCGGCGCGCGGCGGCAGCTGGATCAGCTCGGTGGCGCCGACGACATCGAGCTGGACCAGGAGATCGGGAAAGCTGATGTGCGGCGCCGGCTGATTGACGATGATGCCCATGGCGCCTTCGGAAGAGTGCGCGCACACGTAGATCACGCTGCGGGTGAATCGCTCGTCGCCCATAGTCGGCATGGCGATCAGCATCTGACCGTCGAGATAGCCGCGCTTGCTGCTGCGCCGCTGCGATTTGCCGGCGGGCCTGGCGCGCGGCGAGCTCGGCTCGGCACGCGACGAAATCGGTTCGTCGCCGGCCCTCGCCGGCCCGGCTTCACCTTGCAATCCTGGCTTGCGTCCGAACTTCATGACGAAATGCTACCCGATTGCTGATGATTTGCAAACGACGCCATCCACCGAACGCCATGCATCGTTTGTGCCACAAATTAACCACTCGTGCCCCGAACCCGAAGTTCGCGCGCCAGTGCGGCGAGTCCGATCGCGAATTTCGGGTTCAAAGGGGCACTAGAATCATAGAGTTGCTCGTGGCCTTCGATTCCGAAGTTCGCATGATAGTGCGCCGCCAGTGCGGGCGAACTTCGGAATCGGGCCACTTGGCCGATTGTTCGCCACAATTCGAGATCGGCTGTGATCGAACGTTCGTTATATGTCTTTCATATGTCCTCTGGCCTGCCTGATCACAAGTGCGCCCCCTCACGATGAATTCAATGGCGTGGAAAAAGTTTCGCTCGTACACCGAGCCGCATGATGATGGCCAGCGATCCGGTGCGACTGACAACCGCTGCCTGCGTGCTCCTGCTGGCGGCAGGCGAAGCGCTGGCGGCCGACGATGTGTCGCGCTGGGAGGGCGATGCGCGCAGCGCCGCCCGTCTGATCGCGGGATCGCAGGCGAAAGCCGGCGTGCTGCGCGCCGGCATCGAGATCAGGCTCAAGAGTGGCTGGCATACCTATTGGCGCTATCCGGGCGACGCCGGCGTGCCGCCGCAGTTCGACTCCAACGGATCGCAGAACGTCAAGCGCGTCGACCTGCTGTGGCCGGCGCCCCAGCGGATATCTGAAGCCGGTGGTGCCGCGATCGGATACACCGGCGACGTGATCTTTCCGCTGCAGGTGGTGGCGCAAGATGCGGCGAAGCCGGTCGTGCTGCGGATCAAGCTCGACTATGCGATCTGCGAGAAGCTGTGCGTGCCGGCCGAGGCCAAGCTCGAGCTTGCGCTCTCGACCGGAACGGCATCGCGCGACGCGGCGCTTGTGGCCGCCGAGGCGCGCGTGCCGAAGAAGGTCGCGCTCGGCGAGGGCGGCACGCTCGCGATCCGCACGGTGCGGCGCGAAACCAGCGCCGCACGGCCGCGCGTGGTCGTCGACGTGGCGGCGCCTGCGGGCAACCCGGTGGACCTGTTCGCCGAGGGACCGACGCCGCAATGGGCGTTGCCGCTGCCCGCCAAAATCGAGGGCGCCCCGCCCGGGATGCAGCGCTTCGCGTTCGATCTTGACGGCCTGCCGCCCGGAGCGAGCGACAAGGGCGCGCTTATCACCTTCACGGCGGCCACGGCGGACCACGCAATCGAGGTCGCGACCCGTCTCGACTAATTCGCCGGGGACGTTAATTTGTGCGCCGGCAGGCCTGCGCGCGGAGCTCCTCCGCCGCAGGCGAGGCTCAAAGGTTCAACCCGCAGTAACGAGAGGATCAGCGCCATGCCCATCAAGGTCGGGGACAGCTTGCCCAACGCCAAGTTTCGAGTGATGACCGGGGAAGGACCGGCGTGGAAAACGACGGACGAGATTTTCAAGGGCAAGAAGGTCGCCTTGTTCGCGGTGCCCGGCGCGTTCACTGGCACCTGCCACAAGATCCACGTGCCCTCGGTCATCCAGAACGCCGACGCGCTCAAGGCCAAGGGCATCAACACCGTCGCGGTGACCGCCGTGAACGACATCTTCGTCATGGACGCCTGGAAGAAGGCTTCGGCGGCCGACAAGCTCGAGTTCCTGGCCGACGGGAACGGCGAATTCGCCAAGGCGATCGACCTCAGCTTCGATGGCTCCGGCAACGGGCTCGGTACGCGCTCGAAGCGCTATTCGATGCTGGTCGAAGACGGCGTGGTGAAGAAGCTCAACATCGAGGAAGCGCCCGGCAAGGTCGAGGTTTCGGGCGGCGACGCGCTGCTCAAGCAGCTGTAAGCCTTCGCGCACGGGGATGGCACGAGGCCGCGCCTGGCGCGGCCTCGATGCTTTAGCGCACGTCCCGGAGAAGTGGGTGCCGGTTCTCCGTCAAGGACATGCGCCACTCAAAGAAGCTAGAGCATGTCCCGATTCCGCAGGAACGGGACATGCTCTAAGCGGCCTTCCCGGCCTCCTTCAGCGTGCGCATGAGGTCGCGGTGGATCGCCTCGTTGCCGGCGACGATATTGCCGGTGACGAACGGCGCGTCGCCGCCGGCCAGATCGGTCACGTAGCCGCCGGCCTCGCGCACCAGTGCAACGCCGGCCGCCACGTCCCAGGGCGACAGGTTGCGCTCCCAATACCCGTCGAAGCGTCCGGCCGCGACCCAGGCGAGATCGAGGGAGGCGGCGCCGAAGCGCCGCAGGCCGGTCACGCGGTCCTGCACGAAGGCGGTGTCGCGTCGTTCGATTGCGGCATCGCCGCGGCTCGGATGCGGCAGCCCGCAGGCGATGACCGCATCGGCAAGCCGCGAACGCGCCGCCACCCGCAGCCGGCGGTCGTTGAGGAAGGCGCCCTTGCTGCGCTCGGCGGTGAACAGGTCGTCGGTCGCCGGGTTGTAGACGACGCCCGCCACGATCGTGCCCTCGCGTTCGAGCGCGATTGAAATGGCGAAGTGCGGAATCCCGTGCAGGAAGTTCATGGTGCCGTCGAGCGGATCGACGATCCAGGTGTGGGTCTTGTCGGGGCCCTCGCGCTTGCCGCCTTCCTCGCCGACGAAGCTGTAGCCCGGCCGCGCATGCGCGAGTTCCTCGCGCAGGATCTCCTCGGCGCGGCGGTCGGCGGCGGTGACGAAATTGGCCGGGCCCTTGAGCGACACCTGCAGGTGCTCGATCTCGCCGAAGTCGCGCTTGAGCGCGCGGGCGGCCTTGTGCGCGGCCTTGATCATCACGTTGAGGAGGGCGGAGCGGAGCATGACGGCTAGTGTCCCGGTTCCGACGTTCGTATTCCTTTGCCGCAGACGCTCGTACGAACGTCGGAACCAAAGGGACACTAGCTGCTCAATGGTGCTAGTGCCGCTTTTCGATTTGAAGTTCCTAACCGAGCTTGCTGCAACCGCTGTAGGAACTTCAACTCGGCGGCACTAGTGGCCCGATTCCGAAGTTCGCCAGCACTCGCGGCACATTCGGGTGCGAACTTCGGAATCAAGGGCCACTAGCACCTCTATGACTCTAGTGCCCCTTTGAACCCGAAGTTCGCGATCAGACTCGCGGCACCGGCGCGCGAACTTCGGGTTCGCGGCACTAGCGGTCTGCCCGCCGCCGCCGCCGCCGTCAAGAGCGGGACTGCTTGATCGCCTCGACCCAGGACTTGGCCGCCTTCTCGCCGGCGGCGCGCACGTCGGGCTTCTGCTTGTTCATGAATTCGTCGAGCTTGAGATCGCTGGCGCCGCCGGCCTTCGACACGATGTGCCATTTGATCGCCTCGACCGGATCGGCCGGCAGGCCGCGTCCGGTGCTCAGCACCTGGGCGAGGCGGTTCTGCGCGATCGGGCTGCCTTTGCGGGCCGCCCGCTGCAAGAGCGCGGCGGCGCCCGGCTCGTCCTTGTCGACGCCGGTGCCGTTGAACAGCGCGATCGCGTATTCGACCTGGGCGTCAGTGTAGTCGGCGGCGGCGGCGGCGCCCATCCAGCGCGCCGCCTCGCGCGCATCCGTGGTGACGCCGCGCCCTTCCTTGTAGAGCGTGGCAAGCGCGTATTGCGCCTCCGGGCTGCCCGCCTGCGCGGCGCCGCGAAAGAGTTCGGCGGCGCGTGCATAATCGCGCGGGAACAATTGGCCTTCGAGGTAGAGCAGGCCGAGATTGTAGGCGGCCGCGACATGGCCGAGCTTGGCGGCGGCGGCGAACAGCTTTGCGGATTCCTCCCGATTGGGCGGACCGGCGCGGCCCGCCAGACGAAACATGGCGAGGGCGAACATCGCCTCGCGGTCGCCGCGATCGGCCGCGAGCCGGTACCACTGCGCGGCCTTGGCGTCGTCCTGCATCACGCCGAAGCCGTTGGCATAGAGCTCGCCCAAGAGCGTCATCGCCTTCATGTCGCCCTGCGACTCGACCCGCTTGGTCGCCTGCACGAATGCGGTGAGATAGTAGCCGCGCTGGTAGGCGCCATAGGCGGAATCGAGCGCGCGGCCGCCGCCGGCGGCCGGCGGCGGCGCTTGCATTGGCGCCGCCAGGGCTGGCGCGATCGGGGCTGGCGCGATCGGGGCTGGCGCGATCGGGGCTGGCGCGGTCTGGGCTGGCGCCGGCTGGCTGGGTGCCGGCGCGGCCGGTTGCGCCGTGGGCCGTGGCCGCGGTTTCGGCTTCGGCTTGGCTTTAGGCGCAGCGCCGGGTTCCGGCTCGGCCCGCGGCGCCGGCGGCGTCAACTGCGGCGAGGACTGCGATGGGCTGCCGACCGGTGCCGGCGGAACCGGTGCTTGGGCGGCGGCCGATGCGATCAGGGCGGCGCCCAACAGTGCGCCCAGGGCTGCCCCGTTGATGTGGCGAGCGCGGCTCATCCGGCCGCCTCCACCACCGCCAGGCGGCGTGCCGCGTCCTTGATCGTCGCCGCCGGTCCGTCGGCGGCCTCGAAGATCCACTCGCCGACCGCGACGAAATCGGCGCCCGCCGCCGCCAACGGCTCGACCTCGTCGATGCTGCCGGCAAAGGCGACGCAGGGAATTTCGAACACTTCCGCCCACCACGCCACGCGGTCGACCACGGCCTCGAGCGAGGGCCGGTGCCGCTCATCGTCGGGCTCGCCGAACATCACATAGTCGGCGCCAGCCTCGGCCGCGACCATGGCGTCATGGCGGGTCGCAAGACCGCCGCAGCCGGCGATGCGGGCAGGCTTGAGCGTGGCGCGCGCGGCCTCCAAGGCCTCGATGCCGGACAGGTGCGCGCCGTCGGCGCCGGCATGGGCGGCGATGTCGGGGAGCCCGTCGAGCAGGAGCGCGGCGCCCTTGTCCTGGACAACCGATGCCAGCGCCTTGGCGCGGTTGATCTGGGTGCGTTCATCGGCCGCGGCGAGCCGCAGCAGCACCGCCACCACATCGGCGGCGTCCAGCGCCGCAGCGAGCGCATCGCGGACCCCGGCAGGATTAGCGACCTGTGGGGTCAAGAGATAGAGGCGCGGGGTAGGGCGCCTCGGTTCGGTCCGGTTGCCTCGGGACGCCATGGTGGGTCGATTGCCCCCGCAATCGGGCGGTTTGGGGGCATTTTTACAGGCTCAAGCCTACGAGATGGTAAAAGGGTGGGATGTCCCCGCCCGAGGCGTGGCAGTCCTATTCGGAGCCCTCGAGCCCGAGGCTGCGCACCAGCGCCCCCCATTTCTCGTTCTCGGCCTTGATGTAGCTCCGCATGCCGTCGATCGAGGGCGACTCGTGCGGAATGAGCCCGATGGCCTCGATCTTCTGTTTCACGTCGGGCGCGCCCATGATGCGCTTCATCTCGCCGTGGAGTCTGTTGGAGATCGCGTCCGGCGTGCCGTTGCGGACGACGAGGATGTGCCAGGATACGGCTTCGAGATCGGCGGTGCCGGTGGCCTCCGCCAGCGTCGGGACCTCGGGGATCGAGGAAAACCGTGTCAGCGAGGTGACCGCAAGCGCCCGCAACTTGCCGTCCTTGATCAGCGGCAGCGAGGCGCCCGCTTCGGCGATCGCCATCTGCACGTGGCCGGCGGCAACGTCGGCGATCGACTGCGGGCTGTTGCGGTAGGGCACATGGGCGAGATCGAGCGCGAACTTCTGCTTGAGCAGCTCGGCGGTCAGGTGCGGCGCGCCGCCGACCCCCGACGAGGAATAGCTGAGCTGGCCTGGCCGCTCCTTGGCGTACCTGACGAAGTCCGCAACCGATTGCACCGGGAGCTTGGGATCGACGATGAAGACGAACGGCGACTTCACGTAGAGCGCCAGCGGCGCGAAGTCGGCGGTCGGGACGAACGGCATCTTCTTGAGCAGCGTGGGGCGGATCGCCATCACCGCGCTGGTGAACACACCGAGCGTGTAGCCGTCGGGGGCGCTCTTGGCGATGGCCTCGCCGGCGACCAGCCCGGCGCTGCCGGGCCGGTTCTCGACCACGGTCGGCTGGCCGAGTGATTGCGAGAGCTTGTCGGCATAGACGCGCACGAGCGTGTCGAGGCCGGTGCCGGCAGCGAGCGACGCGATGATCAGGACCGGCTTGTTCGGGTAGGTCTGCGCCTGCGCGGGCGATGCCTGGAGCGCGGTGAGCGCGAGCAGCACGGTGCCTATCAATCGCAGCATGAGATCCTCCCCCTGGTGCCCGTCTGGCGGGGCACCGTTTCGTTGCGATCGACTATATCACCGGCTTGGAGATGGCCGGACAGACCGCCGCCCCGGGGGGCCGTCTTTACAAATCTTTACATTCGAGAGAAGCCCACAAAACATTGATCTCTCAGAGTGTCGGCTCCACGCCCCCAAAGGGAGAAACCCATGACCGACACCTCACCCCAGACCAACCCCGCCCTGCCGGCACCGCAGCCACGCCGCCGTGGCCGCACCGTGTTCTTCGTCGCGCTGATCGCGCTCGCGGCAGGCCTCGCCGGCGCATTCGTCTCGACGGCGTTCAGCCAAGGATTTGGACCGCGCGGCTTCGGACCGCCTGGCTGGCACGGCCGCGGCTTTGGCGGCAACCTCGATCCGGCGCAGATCGAAGAGCGCGCCGACCGCATGGTGCGCCACCTCGCCATCGAGATCGATGCGACTGCGGATCAGCAGGAGAAGTTGCGTGCCACCGTGAAGGCGGCGCTGCGCGACGTGCTGCCGATGCGCGACAAGGCGCACGCGGCGCACTTGCGCGCCCGCGAGCTCCTGCTCCAGCCCACCATCGACCGCGCCGCGATCGAGAGCCTGCGGGTCGAGCAGATGGCGCTTGCCGATGCCTTCAGCAAGCGCGTCGCCGACGCGCTCGCCGACATGGCCTCGATCCTCACGGTGGAACAGCGACGCAAGATTGCCGACCACGTGCCGCCGCGCCCGGGCCGCTGGCGCGGCTGGCATCGCGGCTAGCTGGTGCAACCGCTAGAATAGCTGCGTGACCGGACGCATCCTGCTGATCGAAGACGACCCGCGCCTGGCCGAGATGGTGCACGACTATCTCGGCAAGGCCGGCTTTCACGTGACGATTGCGCCCAAGGGGGCGCTCGGGATCGCGCGCAACGCGCGCGAGGGCTTCGAGTGCATCATCCTCGACCTGACGCTGCCGGACATGGATGGGCTCGACGTCTGCCGGCGCATTCGGACGCAGGCGCAGACCCCGATCCTGATGCTGACCGCGCGCGGCGATGCCATGGATCGCGTGGTCGGGCTCGAGCTGGGCGCCGACGACTATCTGCCGAAGCCGTTCGAGCCGCGCGAGCTCCTGGCGCGGCTCAAGGCGATCCTGCGGCGCGCCAGCGCGAGCGCCACCAACGAGGTGCTGCGGTTCGGCCGGCTCGAGGTCGACATCGGCGCGCACGAGGCGCGGCTCGCCGGCGAAGCGCGCCCGCTCACCAGCCACCAATTTGCGCTGCTCGTGCTCCTGGCGCGAAACGCCGGCCGGGTGATGTCGCGCGACGCGATCATGGACGCGCTCAGCCAGGAGCGGCTCGAAGCGTTCGACCGCTCCATCGACGTCCACATCTCGCGCATCCGCGCCGCCATCGAGGACGATCCGAAGAAGCCGCGCCGGGTGATCACGATCCGCGGCGCCGGATATGTTTTCGCCAAAGCCCAAGAGTGATGTTGCGGACCACGCGATGAGACGCCTCTACCAGAAGATCTATCTCACCATCATCGCGAGCCTGGTGATGGTCGTGCTCGTGTCCGGCGCGCTCTGGCGGTTTGGCGGCGAGTACACGCCCGCCAACCAGGCCTTCGAGATCATCGGCGAAGTCGTGGCCGCGGTATTGCCGCCGGCGGATGCGCCGCAGCCCGTCCAGCAGCGCGAGATCACGCGCCTCGCCGAGCAGCTTGGGATCGACCTCGCGCTGTACAACCGTGCGTACGGGCTCATCGCGGCCGCCGGCCGGCCGCTCCCGCCGCCGCCACGGAGCCGGTTTGGCGGCTGGTTTCCGGGTCCGCGCGGCCCGGCCTGGAGTATTCCGCTGCCGGACGGCCGCTGGGTGGTGGCGCGCGCGCCGCCGCACCATCGCCCGCCGGTGTCGCGTCTGTTCGTGTTCCTTGGCGCCATTGCGCTCGCGGTCGCGGTTTGCGCCTATCCGGTGGTGCGCGGGCTCACGCGGCGTCTTGAGCGCTTGCAGACCGGCGTCGAGACCCTCGGCTCCGGCGATCTCACGACGCGCGTCAAGGTGACCGGCCGCGACGAGATCGCGCGGCTGGCCGAGAGCTTCAATCGCGCCGCCGGCCGCATCGAGGAGCTGGTCGGCGCCCACCGCCTGCTGCTGGCGAACGCCTCGCACGAATTGCGCACGCCGCTGTCGCGCATCAGGCTCGGCCTCGAGCTCCTGCAGCAGGACGGTGACCCGAAATACAAAGCCGAGCTCGCGCGCGACATTGCGGAGCTCGAGTCGCTCATCGATGAGATCCTGTTGGCAAGTCGCCTCGAGGCGATGCCGGCGCTGCAGGCGTCCGAGGATGTCGATCTCCTGGCGCTCGCCGCCGAAGAATGCGCCCGCTACGACGAATGCACGCTCGACGGGCAGCCGGTCAGTGTCGCCGGCGATCCCAGGCTCTTGCGCCGCATGGTTCGCAACCTGCTCGAAAACGCCAAACGCCATGGCACCCCGCCGGTGCATGTGAGCGTCACGCGCGCCGGCGTGCTCGCGGTGCTCGATGTGACGGACGCCGGAAAGGGCGTGCCCGAGAGCGAGCGGGAGCGCGTGTTCACGCCGTTCCATCGCCTCGGACAGGACGCAACAGGGGCGGGGCTTGGGCTCTCGCTGGTGCGCCAGATCGCCCGCCTGCACCGCGGCGACGCGATCGTTGCGCCGCGCGCCCACGCCCCGAGCTGCTTCCGGGTTACGCTGCCGGCGAAGGCGTGAAGGCTGGTGTCCCGATTCGGAGGCTCGCAAGCACTTGCGGCAAATTCTGATGCGAACTTAGAGGCTTTTAGCTACGCCAGCGGCTTTGCAACCCGTCGCGCGCACTCGATAAACCGCTGCGCCACCGGACTGATCGTGCGGTTCTTCAATGTGACAATGCCAACCGGTGCGAGCAGCGCGGGCAATTCGATCGGCAGCACCTTGATCGACATCGGCCTTGCGCTAAATCGCAGCACCGATCGAGGAAACAGCGTCAGAAAACGCCCTTTCGCGAGCAGGTCGCGTTGCATCTGGATGGAATTGCAGACAATCGTCACTGGCGGCGTGTCCAGGCCGCAGGCGCGAAACATGTCGTTGATGTACCCGCCGATGGTGGTGTTGGGTCCCGGCAGCGTCCATGGCTCCTTGGTGACCTCCGCCAGCGTAATCTTGCGACGCCGGGCGAGCGGATTGCGAGCACTCGCCGCCACGAACAATGGATCCTCGAACAGACGTTCGACCATTAGATCGTCTTGGTTCATGACCTCCATCACCCGGCCAAAGAAGAGGTCGAAGTGCCGCTCACGCAAATCACGTACTTGCTGCGTGCCAGCGGGAATCTGCATGATCTGAAAGACGACACGCGGGTACCGCCCGCTCAGTTGGCTCAGGATGGCCGGCAAGATGCCGGCGATCATCGGGTCGGTGGTGCCGATCCGCAAGTCGCCGGCAGTGGGATCGGCAAGAAACTCGATCTGCTGCACGCCCTGTCGAACATCGTCGAACACGGCAAGCGCCGATTTGATCAATGCATGGCCATAGGGAGTCAGTTCGACACCCTGCGCCAACCGGTCGAACAGCCGCACGCCCAGCGTGCGCTCGATGTCGGCGATTGCGTTCGAGACTGATGGCTGGGACACCGCAAGCTGGATGGCGGCTTTCGCCATGCTGCCGCTGCGTGCCACGGCCAGGAAGGTGTCAAGGTCGCGCAGCTTGAGCCGGCGCCTGATGCGTGCATCCCAAACCATAGAGGAACACCAATATGAATTCCTTATA
>Ga0137375_10006285_pt1 | contig 14106 bp, 13 predicted proteins | sample SagtaG_24_FD_104936 | JGI IMG/M metagenome (GOLD analysis project Ga0137375, IMG submission 104936) | Vadose zone soil microbial communities from Sagehorn Ranch, Mendocino, California, USA - Sage1_R_113_16 metaG | ecosystem: Environmental > Terrestrial > Soil > Vadose zone | place: USA...
CCTCCGTACCACCGACACCATCCCGCTGTACGTGCGCCTCGGGGATTGGGTGGGCTTGCTCGTCGTGGTGCTGACACTCGCCGGGATCGCCTTTCTCGTACAACGCCGCTTCCGCCCATGACACGCGTCGGCGTTGACGTCGGCGGGACATTCACGGATCTCGTCGCCGTCAGACCCGACGGCAGTCTCGAAATCCGCAAAGTGGCGAGTACGCCTGCCGATCCCAGTCTCGGATTGCTCAGAGCACTTGGGGCTCGGGACTCGGGACTGGGGACTGGCCCAGTCCCCAACCCCCAATCCCCAACCCCGATCGACGTTCTCGTACACGGCACCACGGTTGCGACGAACGCGCTGCTGGAGCGCCGCGGCGCGCGTGTTGTGCTGATCACGACGGCCGGTTTCGAGGATCTGTTGTGGCTGCGGCGTCAGGACCGACCGGCGCTGTACGATCTCGCGCAGGCCCATCCGGTGCCGCTCGTCGCCCGGCGCGACGTGGTGGGTGCGCGAGAACGCATGGGCCCGGACGGCGCCATCGAGGCGCTCTCCGAGGGCGAAGTCGCGCGGGTGACGGCCGAGGTGCTGGCCCTCGCGCCGGAATCCGTCGCCATTGCACTCCTCTTTGCCTTTCGCCATCCCGAGCATGAGCGCCGCCTCGCTACCGCCATGCGGGCGTCGCTGCCCGGCGTTCCGGTGACGGCCAGTCATGAAATCCTGCCCGTGTTCCGCGAGTACGAGCGGACCAGCACGACCGCGGCCGAGGCGTATCTCAGACCGAAGGTCGCGTCGTACGTCGCGAAAACGGCTGCCGCCAGTACGCAGCGTGGGGTTCGGTCACTCCTCATCATGACATCGAGCGGCGGAACGCTCGGCGCCGCGCAAGCGGGGCAGCGCGCGGCGAGTCTCGCCCTGTCCGGTCCCGCCGGCGGCGTGGTGGGCGCGCGCTTGGTCGGCGCGGCGGTGGACGCCCGCGATCTCCTCACGCTCGATATGGGCGGCACGAGCGCCGATGCGAGTCTGATCAGCGGCGGCGTCGCGCTCACCGAAGGTGCCGAGTCGGTCGCCGGGGTGCCGATCGCGCTGCCGTCCATCCTCATCGAGACCGTCAGTGCCGGCGGCGGGAGTATTGCGTCAGTGGACGAGGGCGGCGCGCTGCGGGTGGGCCCGCGCAGTGCCGGTGCGGAGCCGGGACCGGCGTGCTACGGGCGTGGCGGTACGGAGCCGACGGTCACCGACGCCTGCCTCGTGCTGGGATGGCTCGATCCCCAACACCCGCTCGCGGATTCCGTCCGTCTCGACCGAGCCGCTGCCGAGCGCGCGCTGTCGACGTTGCCGTTCTCGCACGATGTCTGCGAGATCGCCGCGGGCATCGTCCAGGTCGCGACCGCCGTGATGGCGCGGGCGTTGAAACGCGTCAGTGTGGCGCGCGGCATCGATCCGCGCGGGATGGCGCTGCTCCCGTTCGGGGGTGCCGGGCCGCTGTTCGGGTGTGCGCTCGCGGACGCCCTGGGCATGTCGCGCGTCGTGGTGCCCCCGCATCCCGGCGTGCTGAGCGCGCTGGGGCTCGCGGCGGCGCCGGAGCGCCTGGATGTGCTGGCCTCGCTGCACCGCTCGCTGGAGGATTTGGACGACCATGAGGTGGCCCGTGCCTTTGCGCCGCTCGTTGCCGCGGCGAGCGCTGCGCTCCCCGATGCGTGTGTGACGCGCTTTGTCGACTGCCGGTTCCGCGGGCAGGGGTACGAGGTCACGGTGCCGGCGTTGCGGGACGATCCCGGGACGCTGGCGGCGGAGTTCCGGGCGGCGCATCGCGCGCGCCACGGGCATGGCGACTCGGATCAGCCGGTCGAGCTGGTCAACCTGCGCGTGGTGGCAGAGCGAGCTGCGGACGCACCCGCAATCAGCGGGTGGCGAAGGGGCGGCGAAGGGGCGGCGATGGGGCGGCGCATGATTGTCACGCGCGACGGCAAGCGCGTTCGTGCGGACGTGTGGCCGTTGGGCGAGCTGCCCGCGGGACGCGAGCTCAATGCACCCGCGATCATGGCGGGTCCCGATGCCACTGGTCTCATCGAGCCCGGCTGGCGCGGCGTCGTGCATGCGTCGGGCGCCGTGATTCTGGAGCGCGCGTGAGACTCGATGCCGTTGGCCTCGAGGTGATGGCGCACGCGTTCGCATCGATCGCCGAGGAGATGGGGCTCGTGCTCGTGCATAGTGCGCTCTCGCCGAATATTCGCGAGCGGCGCGACGCCTCGGCGGCGCTGTTCGACGCGGACGGCGAGATGATCGCGCAGGCGGCGCACATTCCCGTGCACCTGGGTGCGCTGGCCGACGCGGTGGCGGCGGTGCGGACCCTCGAGCCGCTCCCGGGCGAGCTGTTTCTGCTCAACGACCCCTACGCGGGCGGCAGCCATCTCCCGGATCTCACGCTCATTGGCGCCATCGACATCGAGGGGCGGGTCGGCGGGTACAGCGTCGTGCGCGCGCACCACTCCGACATCGGCGGGATGACGGCCGGGAGCATGCCTGCCGGCGCGCGCGAGTTGTATCAGGAGGGCCTCGTCATCCCGCCCACGCGGCTCACGCCGGATCTCGAGCGCCTCGTGCTCGCGAATGTCCGGACGCCGGCGATGCGGCGGGGAGATCTGGAAGCGCAGCGCGCAGCCGTCGAGCGCGGGGCCAGCGGACTGCGTGCACTCTCGCGCCGACATGGCTGGGCGGCGTTGCGCGATGCGGCGCGTGAGCTGCTCGACTACGCCGAGCGCCGGACGAAATCAGCCCTCAGCCGTCTGCCATCAGCGGCGTCCATGGCGGCGGCAGATTATCTGGAAGGCGATGGGGTAACGGAGGCAGATCTCGAAATCCGAGTGCACATCGAAATCACCAATGGTGTTTTGCACGCGGATTTCACTGGAACCCACGGCGCGGCGCCCGGCAACGTGAACTGTCCGATCGCGGTGACGCGCTCCGCCGTGCTATTCGTCGTGCGCACGCTGCTGCCCGACGACGTGCCCATGAATGGCGGCGTACCCCGCGCCATCGCCGTGACGGCCCCGCCGGGATGTCTCGTGAACGCGCGCCCGCCGAGCGCGGTCGCTGCGGGGAACGTCGAAACGTCGCAGCGCATCGCCGACACCGTGTTTCGCGCGCTCGCGGCGGGTGGCTGTGTGGTGCCCGCGCAGGGGCAGGGAACGATGAACAACGTGACATTCGGGGGGCTGGGGGTTGGGGGCTCGGGCCGAGGAGAAGGCTGGACATACTACGAGACGATTGGCGGAGGCCAAGGCGCGAGTCAGGGTGCCAACGGACCGTCCGGCGTGCATGTCGGGATGTCGAACACGTTGAACACGCCGATCGAGGTGTTGGAGATGGAGCATCCCCTGCGCGTGCGCACCTACGCGCTCCGCCACGGCAGCGGTGGGACGGGGCAGTGGACTGGTGGTGAAGGGGTGGTGCGGGAGTTCGAGGCGCTCGCGCCGATGGAGACGACGTTGTTGACGGAACGGCGGCGGCACGGCCCCGCGGGCGGCGCGGGCGGCGGGGACGGGACAGTCGGCGCGAATCTCCTGAACGGTCACGCGGTCGCGTCAAAGACCACTTTGCGGTTGGCAGCGGGGGATGTGCTCCGCATCGAGACCCCGGGCGGTGGCGGCTGGGGGAAAGGACCACAGACATGACATGGGCATTGGTGTCGCTGTTGGGGCTCTTCGCGGGCGTCATCTCGGGGCTGTTCGGCGTGGGGGGCGCGGTCGTCATCATTCCCGGCCTCGTGCTGATCGCCAAGCTGCCGCAACACACGGCCCACGGCACGTCGCTCGCGGCGCTGCTCCTGCCCGTCGGACTCCTCGGCGTGCTCGAGTACTCCAAACGGCAGCAGGTGCACTGGGCCTATGCTGCGGTCGTCGCGGTAGGGCTGCTGATCGGCGCGTATTTTGGGGCGCGGCTCGCGGGATCGATTTCGGATGTGACATTGCGCAAAGCCTTCGGCGGGTTCTTGCTACTCGTTTCAGTGAAGCTGCTCTTGTGGTAGGCCTCTCAGAAGCTGCTCACTTGCAAATGTGCGTCGCAGCAGACCAGTCTTTGCACAATTGTTCGTCGGATCACCGCTCGTCAGGAGTTTGTTGAATGCGATTCGTCACTGCGATCATCGCGCTCGTGATCACCGGGATACCGGCGGCGCAGGCCCAGAGCAGGGATGACGTGTGTGCGGCGATGCGCGATTCCGTGGCTGCCTGGCGCGCCCGCAGCCATGACCCGACTGGTCTGGCGCTGGGAGTCTATTGGCGTGGCCAAATCATCCTCGCCCAGGCCACTGGTACGACGCGCCTGGGGTCAGGCGATCCGATTACGGCGCGGAGCATCTTCCATCTGGCATCGGTTACCAAGCCGTTCGTGGCCACCGCGGTGCTGCAGCTGGTCGAGCAGGGAAAGGTCGACCTCACTGCGCCCGTGACCCGGTACCTGACGTACTTCAAGATGAACGATCCGCGCGCGTCGGCGATTACGGTAAAGCAGCTCCTGACCCATACCGCAGGCGTACCGGACGTCACCGATTATCGGTGGGAGCATCCGGAATACGACGACGGATCGTTGGAGCGCTACGTGCGCGGGCTCGCCGATTCGACCCTGGTCTTCGCCCCGGGCACGCGCTGGCAGTACAGCAACATCGGGTTCGAAGTCCTGGCTGATCTGATCGCGAAGGTCTCGGGTGAGCCGTTCGAGGAGTACATGCAGCGACACATTTTCACGCCCCTCGGCATGCGCCACACGACGCTGCTCATGAGCGATCTCGATTCGGCAAACCTGGCGCGCGGTCACGTCCGGGATACGACGGGCCGGCCTGCGCTCAGTTCCGTGTATCCCTATAACCGCCCACACGCCGCCAGCTCGACGCTTCACTCCAACCTTACCGACATGATGCGGTGGCTCGCCGTGAACCTGCGGCGCGGGGAGTTGGACGGTCACCGCATTCTGTCGTCGGCCGCATATGACCAGATGTGGACGATGACCTACGATCGAACCGCCGAATTCAGCGAGCGCGCCAGACAGGCAGGCAGACCGATGCGGTACGCGTCGATCGGGCAGGGTTTAGGTTGGCGGGTGTTCAGGCTGAGTGGTCAGGATCTGGTAAGCCATGGCGGAGCAGATGTGGGGTTTCGCTCCGATGTGCTGCTGTGGCCGGCGGAATCGAGTGCAATCGTGGTGATGATGAACGACGAAGCCGGTGACCCGGGACAGTTGTCGCAGATCATCTACTCCGTTCTCCAGAGTGGTGCGTGCCGCTCACCATGACTCCTCGAAGCAGATCACGCGGTCCACGACCATGACGCGGGCGCTTTTCTTTCTTGTTCTTCAGATAGCGGGACCGCATCGCCACGTAGCCGTCACCTTCGACGATTTGCCCGGCAATACGGCGCGGCTGGGCACGGGTGCCGTCTCGGGGGTGATGCGTGATTTGGTCGCCGTGCTCGTGAAACAGCAGGTGCCGGCGATCGGATTTGTCAACGAGGGGAAGCTGTACGTCAGCGGCCGGCTCGATACCGCCCGCGTGGGCTTGCTCGAGCAGTGGCTCCAGGCCGGCCTCGATTTGGGCAACCATACTTTCTCCCATAAGAGCTTGAACGAGGAAAGGCTCAGCGATTTCGAGCGTGACGTGCTCCTTGGGGAAGGGGTCACGCGCCCGCTGATGGCGAAGCATGGCAGGAAATTGCTGTACTTTCGACACCCGTTTCTCCATACGGGGGGCAGTGTCGAAAAGAAGCGGGTATTTGACCGGTTCTTGGAGAGGCACGGCTACGTGATCGCTCCGGTAACCATCGACAACTACGACTATGCCTTCGCTCGCGTCTATGATTCTGTGCTCGCGCTGGGTGATTCCACGGCGGCAAGGTTGGTCAGGCGAAACTATGTCAGCTACATCGACACCGTATTCGGCTTCTACGAAGCGCAATCGCGCACGATCCTTGGTGAGGAATTGCCACAGGTGCTTCTGCTCCATGCAAGCCGACTGAATGCGGACAGCTTCGACGATCTGGCGGCAATGATGCGGCGCCGAGGCTATGGTTTCATCTCGCTCGCGGACGCGTTGACGCACGCTGCGTACCATCGGCATGTCGACCGATACGCTGGGCCGGCGGGCATCAGCTGGCTCCATCGTTGGGCACTCAGCGAGGGGATGGCGACAAGTGTATTCGCCGGCGAACCCGACGTCCCGAGCTTCGTTGCGCCCTACCGTTAGCATGTGCCGGGGAGTCTAGCTGGCGGCGTCCTCTACCTGGCGCTGGAACACCTTGGCGTCGATGAACAGCTTGAACAGGTCCGCGTCGAGCTGGCCCTCTTTCACTTCGTCGGTGAGGATGTCGATCGCGCGCTCGAACGACACGGCGCGTTTGTACGGCCGGTCCTGCGCCGTCAACGCATCGTAGATATCGCTGATCGTCATCATGCGCGTCTGAATCGGAATCGCGTCGGCGGTGATGCGCCGGGGATACCCGCGTCCGTCCATCTTTTCGTGATGCCCGTAGGCGATGAGCGGGATCTGCTGCAGCTCGCGGGTCCACGGAATGCGCTGCAGAAACTGGTAGGTGTGCGTGACGTGACTCTCGATCTCGTGGCGCTCGGCGTCGTCGAGGCTGCCCTTCCGGATCGTCAGATACCGAATCTCGTCGGGTGACAGGAACGGCTCGGTCGCGCCGTCGAATGCCAGGTAGTTGCGGTTCGCCCACGCCTTGAGCTCTTCGAAGCTGCCGTCCGGCATGACGGTCGGCTCGTTCGCCTGGAGCACGATCTCGAGAAACCGGTCCAGCTCCTGCAGCTCCTGCTGGTGCGCCGCTTCGAGCTCCTTGGTGAAGCTGTCGTACCCCTTCTTGCCATGGGTCTCGAGAAACTCGGCCCGCTTGCGCCAGAACTCGCGCTCCGCCGTGCGCCGAATGAACGCGTGGCGGTGCCGCACGAGCCCCAGGTCGGACGGATACAGCTTCTTCGCCTTGATGAGCACCTGTTCGCGCACGCCGACCTTGCCGAAGTCGTGCAGCAGGGCGGCGTAGCGGATCTCTTTCAGCTGTTCGCGCGAGAAGCGTATGCCGCGGTACGGTCCGTCGCCCACGCGGTCCACGACTTCGGCGAGCCCCACGGTCATGCCCGCGACCCGGCCGCTGTGACCGTACGTCGTCGGATCGCGCTGCTCGATCGCGTGCACGGCCGCGAGCACGAACCCCTCGAACAGCTTCTCGATCTCGTCGTAGAGCCGGCTGTTTTCGATGGCGACGGACGCTTGGCCGGCCAGCGCGGTCACGAGCTCGACGGTGCGTTTGGAGAAGGGCACGACCTGTTTGTCGACGTCGGCGGGGGTGGTGAGGATCGCGTCGAAATTGCGCTTGCGATTGATGAGCTGCAGCACCCCGAGGATCTCGTCCTTGTGATCCTTCATCGGGATCACGAGCATCGATTTCGTGCGATAGCCGTAGCGCTCGTCGAACGAGCGATTGATCGTGTACTCGACGTCGGGCGGCAGGAAATAGGCGTCGTCGATGACGAGCGGATCGCCGGTGACGGCGCAGTAGCCGGCGAGGCTGCCGCGATCCACGGGGATCGTATGCTCGACGAATGGGGCTTCGGGCTTGGACAGCGTTTGCGCCAGGCGGAACCGCAGCCGCTTGTCGCCGTTCTCGTTCGTTTCGACGAGGTACAGACTGCCCGCGTCCGACTGCGTGATGCGGCGCGCCTGCGTGAGGATCAGATCGAGCAGGGTCTTGATGTCGCGCTCGGTGCCGAGCGCGACGCCGATACGCGTCAGCTCCCCGATCTCCCGGGCGCGCTGCGCTGCCTCGCCGCGGGCCCGCGCGGTTTCGGCGCGCGCGGCGGCCTCGCGGAACCCGGCGCGGATCGCGACCAGGAGTCGCCGTGGGCTGGTCGGCTGGGTCAGGAACCCCGATAGGAATTCCGTCGGCATCCCGTCGGGCACGTCGACCTCGCCGTTGCGGCCCAGCGCCACGATCGCGCCCCCCGCGTCCACGAACGACCGCATGACGTCGACCGGGAATGCCGACCGGCTTTCGGCATCCAGGAGAAAGACCGTGGGCCGATCGTCGGTGACCGCGAGGTCTTTCGCCTGACGCACGGCCCGTGCCTCCACCTGCGACGTTTCGAGCGCCGGGGCCACGGCATCGGGGTGCCACATGGGCGGGTGGAGCAGGAGGTACCTCACGGTTTGGCGCCCACGGATCCGGTTTGAACGGTGTCGCGCGGCGGCAGTGGCTTCACGCCCGTGAGCGCACGGAAGGGGCGTCGCGACATCTGGTCCACGAAATTATTGAGCTGCCGTGACGCTTCCGTGAGGTTCGCGACCGTCAGGCGCAGATCGCTGCGGTTTTCCGTGGCGAGCGAGTGCGCCTCATGCGCCAGGGAGTCGAGCCGTATCAATAGCCGATTGGTATTCGCGACCGCGATCGACACCGAATCCGCCAGGCCGCGCTGGGAGAAGCGGTTCACCATCGAGTCGAGCCGGCCCATCGTGGAGGCGACGCCATTCAAGGTGCGCTCGACGTCGGGCGTCACATCCCGGAGCGTGGATTGCACGCGCACGAGCGTCTGCGTCGCCGTCCGGACCATTTCCTGCACGCGCTGCGACAGCTCGTCCGCCACCTCGGCCACCGCTTCGAGCGCGCTGCCCTTGCGGCGCGAGTTGAGCGTGTCGCCGGCGTGCAGGTAGGCGCGGCGCGCGCGGACCGTATCGGGCAGCACCAGGCGAATCGACAGCGCGGGCGAAATCTGGCTCGCCTGGACCAGCTCGGCGCGCGTCCCCAGCGGCAGCTGCAGGCTGGAGCCGTCCTCGAACCGTTCCTTCACCGACAGCTTGGCGACGAACGAAATGCGACGCGTGGCCGAATCGACGCGCGGGGAGATACTGGTGACCTGTCCGACATCGAGGCCCTCGATGACGACCGACGTGCCGCGCGACATGCCGTCGGCGCTGCTGACGCGCACGTACAGCTCGTAGCGCCGCTCGCCCCAGCCGCTGGTCGCGATCAAGGCCCCGATCACCAGGGCGATGGTGACCACGATCAGCACGCCAACGTAGAAGTCCTGCCGTGTCTCCACGTGCGAATGGGCTCCGTCAGACCGTTTCGGGTTCCAGCATGCCGGCGCGGGTGAGCCGGTACACCTGATCCACCCGCCGCAAAATGATCGGGGGAATCTCCTGCCCCGTGATGAGAATCGTCCGCCGGGCGCCCGCGGCGGACTCGCCGCCGCGCGCGATCTCCAGCAGCTCCGACGCCACGCGCGCCGTGAGCCCGTCGAACGGCTGCTCCAGAATGAGCAGCGCCGGGTCGAACGCGATGGCGCGGGCCAGCGCGGCGCGGCGCCGTTCCTCTTCGTTGGCCTGGGCCGGTCGCAGTGCTGACGCGCCTGTGAGCCGCAAGGCGGTCATCATCACATTGACGCGCCCTTCGATGTCCCGCGGGGTGGCACCACTGCCGAAGCGCAGCGGCAGCGCCACGTTGTCGCGCAGGGAGAGGTTTTGCAGGAGACCCTCGCTGGCCGGAAGGTAGCCCACACGGCGGCGGAATGCTAAACGCGCTGGCTCGGGGAGCGTGGCGACCACCGTGCCGAACACCAGGGCCCGCCCCGCGGGGGGCCGCTCCAGACCCAGGGCGTAGCCTCCGAGCAGGCCGACCCCTGAGTTTTCATCTCCCAGCACGGCGACGGTGCGGTGCTCGGGGATGTCGAGAGAAAATGGGGCCGACGCGTGCCGCGCGAGCGGGATGGACTCAAAAACCAGGGGAAGGGAGACGGGGGACGCGGGCATCGTCATGCTCACCCCAACGCCACGAACAACGCCGAACACAAGAAGATGCCGACGATCGCGGCCACGACGGCGCGGCTCGCGGCGATCGGGATCTCCGTCGAGGCGCGGCGCACCGCGAGCCCGAAATAACTCGGCACCACTCCGACGATCGCGCCGAAGGCGAGCGCCTTGAACACGGTGAGCCACACGTCGCGGTTGGTCAGCGATTCGAGGACGATCTGGAAGTAGCGCGGCCCGGGCAGTCCGTTGAAGCGGGCGGCGGCGAAGCCCGCTAGGATGGCGACGACGTCGAACAGCACCAGCAGCGCGAAGACGCTGACGAGCGCCGCCACGAAGCGCGGCACCACCAGGTACTGCTTCGGATCGATCCCCATGGACTCCAGGGCGCGCACCTCGCCCATGACTTGATTGGTCGCGAGCTCCGCGGCGATGGCGGTGCCGGAGCGGCCCACGACGACGAGCGCCGTGAGCAGCGGGCCGAGCTCACGCACGATGGCGACGACGATGACGGTGCCGATGAGGTCCGTGGCGCCGATGCCTTTCAGCTCCCGCGTCAACTGCGAGATCACCAGGAACGACAGAATGCCGGACAGCAGCGTCACGAGTCCCACCGCATTGAGGGCGGTGAAGCGGACCTGCGAGACGGCGACGCGCAGCGAGACGGCGCGCCCGGCGGCCGTGAGACGGGTGGCCGCTCGCAGGGCGCCAAAGCCGAAGCGCGCCAGCGCTCCTAGTCGGGAGAGCCGGCGCGCCGTCGATCTGCCGAGACGAGTGAAGGGGTCCGTTACGACGACTTCACGTGCTGCAGGCCTTCCTGCGCCTCAGCGTAATCGGGGAAGATGGCCAGCGCGCGGTTGAACATCTCGACCGCCTTGTCCTTCTGGCCGTGATCCGAGTAGAGCAGGGCGCGCGAGTAGTAGGTCAACGCCTCGGTCGGGATCTGGCGACCCATCCGCTGATCCGACGCCGACCGCTGCAGCGCTGGCAGATTCGCGTCCTTCATGAGCCGCGCGGCAATGTTGCGGATGATGTCGAACATGTGATCGCGCTGCATCCGCTCCGACTCGGTCTTCACGATCTCGCTCGTCTCGGTGTTCACGAGGCGGATGTCGACGCGGAAGTCACCGTAGAAGTCGATGAACGTGCCGAGCACGACGTAGCGGGCGCCGACCAGCTTGCCGACCTTGGCCGCTGTCTGCGGATCGACGCGGCCCTGCGCGCCGAGGTTCTGCTCGTCGAGCAGCCGCTGGATTTCCTGGCGCTCGACGACGCGCGCTGCCGGATTCTGGGACAGCTCGGAGATCATCATGCCGGCGATACCGCGCTCGAGGGCGTCGAAGTCTTCTTTGCCCTGACCGTAGGAGCCGCCGTTATTGAAAGGAAGGACGGCGATGCCGGGGCGGGTATCCTGGTTGCGCTGTTGCGCTCCCAGGAGCACCGGAACCAGGCTCAAGACCGTCATGGCTGCACGCGCGCGCATAGCTACTCCTCGGGTCACAGGGTCACCTTCATGCCTTCTTGTGCTGCGTCCACGTCGAGCGAGCCGCCGCGCGTTTTGGCGAACTTTCGCGCCGCGGCCAGCAGGCCGTCCATTTCCTTGTCGTTGTGCTCGGGCTCGTGGTGAAACAGCACGAGCTTCTTGACACCGGCATCCTGGGCCAGGGCGACCGCTTCTTCGTAGGTCGAATGCCCCCAGCCGCGGTGCTGCTCGAGCTCTTGCGGCGTGTACATCGCGTCGTGAATCAGCAGGTCGACGCCCTTCAAGAACGCCACGAAATCGCGCCGCCAGGTTGCCGGGACCTCGTAGTGGCCGCCGCTCCCCAGCTCATTGTCCGTCACGTAGGCCATGCTCGGCCCGCCTTTGGCGGGCGTGAGCCGGAATCCCAATGTCGTACCCGGGTGCCGCAGCTTTATCATCCGTACCCGGAACTCGCCGATCGAAAACTCTTCCGCCTGCACCTGCTGCACGGTCAGTTGTGCCGACAGCGCGTCGAGCGGCACCGGGAATACGGCCGGGTCCATCTGCTGCCGCAGGATCGCCTCGAGGGATGTCGTCCCCTGACGTGACCCCCAGATCCGCACCGAGTTCCCCGGCGAGAAAAACGGCTTGAAATGCGGCAGCCCTTGAATGTGATCCCAATGCGCGTGCGACAGCAGAATCTCGACCTTCGCGGCGCCGTCTTGTTTCGCCACCAGGTCGAGGCCCAGGGCGCGAATCCCGGTTCCGGCATCGAGCACGACGAGCTCCCCGCCGGCGCCTTCGACGGCGACGCACGGTGTGTTGCCCCCATAGCGCGACGTCGCGGACCCCGGAGTCGGAATGCTCCCGCGGGTCCCCCAAAACGTCACCGTGTACGCCATGCGTGTCGGCACGCCGAAACCCGGGCTAAGTTACTGGTAATTAGTGATGTAGAGCCGTGACGCCAGTCACGACCGACCGGCCGCTTGCTCGAGCGAGCCGCGGTCTTTGATCACAATGTCCTTGCGACTTACGTCAATCAGTCCCTTATCGACGAGCTCGCGCATCGTGCGCGACACCGTCTCGCGCGACGAGCCGATCATCTGGGCGATGGTGTGATGGGTCAGACGGCGCGTGATCCGCTGGCCGTCCGTTTCGTCGGCGAGGTCGAGCAACAGCTGGGCGACGCGGCCATGCACGTCGAGCAGCACGAGGCTGCCGACTTTTTCATCTACGCGGCGGAGCCGCCGCGACAATTCGCGCAGCAGGGCGAGCCCGATCCCCGGGGCATGCTCCAGGATGCCCTGAAAGTCTTCGCGGCGCAGGACGTAGAGCGTCGAGTCTTCCATCGCGATGACGTGCGCCGACCGCGGCTCGTCGTCGATCAACGCCATTTCGCCGAAGAACTCTCCTTCTCCGAGGACCGAGAGAATGACTTCGCGGCCGTCCTCCCCAATGAGGACGACCTTGACCTGACCCTTGGCGACGACGTAGAGCGCGTCGCCGGGATCGTCCTCGAACAGAATGACGGAGTTCTTGGGATACGCACGGTCGCGGGCGACTTCCACCACCCGCTGCAGGTCGGCGGCGGAGAGCTGGCTGAACAGCGGGACCCTTTGCAGCACGTCTGCAGCAGACACGCGAACAGCTTACGACGTGTCGCAAGCGGTGTCAATTGAAGCCAAAGCCGACGCCTTGCCCCCAAGTTGCTGTGCCAACTATATTTCCGCACTTCGTTCCGTCCGACATTCAGGCAAGGATGTGTGCAGTGAAACCCGGGATTCACCCCAAATACCAGCGGGCAACCGTCCAGTGCGCATGCGGTAACACGTTTGTCACGCGCTCGACCACGCCCATGATTCACGTCGAAGTCTGCGCCAGCTGTCATCCCTACTTCACGGGCAAGCAGAAGCTGCTCGATACGGCCGGCCGCGTGGAGCGGTTCCGCCAGAAGTACGGAAACAAAGCGAGCTGATTCCGTGGAGACCCGACTCCGCCAGGCGCTCGCGCGGGCGGAGGAGGTCGCCCGGCAGCTGGCCGAGCCCGCCACTGCGCGGAATCCGGCCAAACTCAAGTCCCTCGGCCGCGAGCACGCCCAACTCGACGCCATCCGGCTCGCCCACCAGCGCATCGAACGCCTGGAGGCCGAGCTGGGCCAGGCGCGCGAGGTGCTGGCCGATAAGGACCCCGAGCTGTCCCAGCTCGCGCGCACGGACGTCGAGCGCCTGCAGCCGGAGATCGAACGTCTCGAGGCGGAGCTCACCGAGCTGCTCACCCCCACCGATCCGTTCGACGACCGCGACGCCATCGTAGAGATTCGGGCCGGCACCGGGGGTGACGAGGCCGCGCTCTTCGCCGCCGACCTGTTCCGCATGTACACGCGCTTTTGCGAGCGGCGGGGATGGAAGGTGGACATCCTCTCGCTCTCCGAGGGGACGCTCGGCGGGCTCAAGGAAGCGGTGTTCGCCGCACGAGGTCCCAAGGCATACGGGACGCTGCGCTACGAGTCGGGTGTGCACCGCGTACAGCGCGTCCCCGTCACCGAGCAGCAGGGCCGCATCCATACCTCCGCCGCGACCGTCGCGGTCTTGCCCGAGGCCGAAGAAGTGGACGTCAAGATCGAGGACAAGGACCTCCGGATCGACGTGTTCCGCTCCGGCGGTCCCGGCGGCCAGAGCGTCAACACGACCGACAGCGCCGTCCGCATCACGCACCTGCCGACAGGTCTCGAAGTGAAGTGTCAGGATCAAAAGTCGCAGCTACAAAACAAGATCAAGGCGATGGAGATCCTGCGCTCACGCCTGCTCGACCGCATGGTGTCGGAGCAGGAGGCGGAGCGCTCGCGCGA
>Ga0137375_10006296_pt1 | contig 14092 bp, 14 predicted proteins | sample SagtaG_24_FD_104936 | JGI IMG/M metagenome (GOLD analysis project Ga0137375, IMG submission 104936) | Vadose zone soil microbial communities from Sagehorn Ranch, Mendocino, California, USA - Sage1_R_113_16 metaG | ecosystem: Environmental > Terrestrial > Soil > Vadose zone | place: USA...
GCTCGCCGCCCTCAAGCTGGCTCTCCACAATCACCCGCCGCGCCGCCGGGCGCTCGTCATCGCCCTGGACTTCGGCTTCCTCACGCGCGCGCTGCTCATGGTAGGCCCGGATCTCGCGCAGTCGTTCCATCAGCACCGCTTCCCGTTCGGTGTACTCTTCCTCACTCAGCTCGCCCTCCTCGAGCTGAAGTTGGAGCAAGAGCAGCTGCTCATGGACGACCGACTCGTCGTAGAGCTCGGCCTCGGCCATCTCGGCGATCCGCTCGAGGCAGAAACGCAGCCCGTCCACGGGAAGCGACACGGGCAGGCCAAGCAGTTTCAGGAGCATGGCTCACACGACCGCTGAGCGCTCCAGTTGCAGCCGGATGGTCACGAAGTTATACGGCGGCCACGGCCCGGTGTAACGGAACGACAGCTTGCCCTCGTAGCGCTGCGCGATCTCCTGGACCTTCTCGTCGAACACCTGGGCTTTGTCACGCTCGACGAGGAACGCGGCGTTCATGATCATCTTGTCGCCGATCGGCTTGTTCGAGCGCGAGGCGATGGCAGCATATCGCAGATGGTCGTAGATGTCGCGCACATACGCCTCCGACTTATCCGCGAGGGCCTGCTCGACCAACCGGCCGAGCTGCATTCGAGCAAAGTAGGTGGAGGACTGGCGGTTGTTGACGATCTCCTCTTTCAAGCGTCGGATGTCCTCGTTGTCGCGTTCCAGCTCGGCCAGGACCTCCTCGCGATTCCAGTTCACCTTCAGACCGAACTCGAGCTTGTCTTTCATCTTCTGGAGGACATCCCGGAGCGCATCATACGTATCTTCGAGGAACTCGATGATGTCCTTCTCGGTCTTGAACAACGTCCCAAAGCTCATCGGCACCGGTGTGAAGCCTTGCTCGATGACAACCTCGTTGACGTGCTCGTGTGCCAGCGCATTCTCTCGGGTCGGGTCATACACGACCAGCGGGGTCGAACTCACCACTGCGGCCAGGTCCCTGTAATGGACCGTGTAGACCTCGTCGCCGCGCCCACCGATGCCCACTTTGCCGAAAAGGTGAGGGTCAGACAACTCGATGACACAGTAGACGTATGTGCCCATCTCCGTGGCGGGCAGCGCCGGGGCGCCCACCACCTCGTCCGCGGTCGGCGCCGGCGCGGCCACACGCTCGTCAGCCATCAACATCTCCCAGTTAGCTGGCGCGGGTTAGCAGGCTAAATTGATCATAGCACGCGGATCGGCCACCTCCGTGATGACCAGGACGGACGCACCTGATCGGGGCGTAGGGGCGAAGCATTCGCGCAGAACGTTCGGGAGATCAGTACTTATGCGCGGAATGCTTCGCCCCTACCTAGCCGCGCCCTCCGGTCGCTTGTCAGACGTGACGCGCTTTTCGGCCTGGCGCTTGAGCGATTCGAAACAGCGCCAGCAAACATAGCCTTTGCCGTTCGGCAGCGGGATCGGCTGGGTCTCCTGGTACCCCTCGCCGATGAAGATCGTGCACACCCTGCAGTGGACCGGGCGAGGCGGCACCCGCTCGTTGCCCTGATACGTACCCGCTTCCACAACCGGCTCCAGCACAAATCCCCGCGCACCTGTGGCGCGAGTCGCGTCGACGTCAGTCGACCGAGTTTCGCGAGAACGTTTGTGACGCGCTTGCAACGTCGCACGGCCAGTATACCAGGGCTGAGGCCATACGTATAGGAGCCTGGCTTGTCCGGCTATGATCGGTCGCAAGCTGGGCACGAGGGAGGAGCCAGGTGAGCGAGCGCCCGCGCATCTCGAAGGCCGAGCTGGCGCTCCTGCTGTTCGTCGTGCTGGTGGTGGCGTTCCTGTTCTGGAGCAGGAACGTGATCGTGCGGGCGTTCTTAGTGTAGCTGGTAGACCATCAACACCACGCACACAAGGATCGCCAGGCAGCACAGCAAGTTGACCAAGGCACCGCCCTGGAGAGCTCTGTCCGTCCCCGGCCTTGTCAGGGCTACAGCCACGCCGCCAGGCGGGGGCTGAGTCTCGGTAGTGACCAGGGCAGCCACCTCCAGACGCCGCACCAGGACCACTTTCAGGGCCAGGGTGGTGAGCAGCGTCGCGACGACAAAGACGTGCTTGTAGAAGAGCGCCCAGCCGTAGGTCGTCTTCTTCAGCTCATCAAGGATCGCCAGCGACCACATTGGCTTGGTGACAGGGTTGTAGACCGTCTGCCAGATACCGGTGACTGCGATGACCGGGATAGCCAGGAGAATAAATGGCAGCGTCAGGCGGATCAGAGCCGCCCGCTGGGCCGCGGACAACCCTGGCGCAGCCGCCAGCAGCGCGTCGATCAGCGCCACCCCGATCCAGCCGACGGCGAACGGCACATGGACCCACAGCATGCCAAGGGTGATCGCAGACTCGCTCATGGCGGTGGTTCGCGTAGGGGCACGGCATGCCGTGCCCCTACTACTCCTACCTACTGCCTACTGGACGGTGATCTTCCCAACCATTCCGCGCTCACGATGGTTGCCGACGCCGCACCAGAAGTCGTACGTGCCGGGTTGATCAAGGGTCACGTCCCAGCTGAGGCTGTCGCCAGGCTGGACCGTATTGGCGTCGGCGCCGCCCGTCTCGGCGCCGTTGACTGAGATTACGAGGTTGTGGCGTCGGGTATCGGTGTTGGTCAGGTTGAACGTGATCGTCCCAGCCGGCACCGTGATCTCGCTTGGATTGAACACGAACTCACCCTGACTCAGGTCGACCGACATCGACTGCGCCGCTGTCGGTTGAACGGAGCCAATCACCACGAAGAGGCCCACAGCCAGGCCCAGGACCCCAACAACCAAGTACGCGCGAGCGGGCATTCCTACCTCCCAAAGATCGATCTGAGGCCGAGCACCGCCGGCCTCGTCTCTAACTACGAGCGTCGCCGACCGGCGGTTCTGTTTTGAGTCCCAGCCCCTAGGCGAGGGCGGACCCATTGTGGCATGGTGTCGCCACTGACGATAGCGATGGAGGAGGAGGCTTGGCAACGAACGGGCAGGCTCCGGCCAGCTTGACTGCCCAGAGGGTGATTCGGATGCTCGACGTGTGCTCCCTCCTCAGCACTGATCCGACAGCCGATGGTCTTCGCCACTTCCTCTCCGCCGCGGCTGTGTGCTAACGCTTAGCCGAGCGCTCGACCGTGTCCGGACACTGGAGGCTGGCGGGCGTCTTTGGGCTCGGAATCGTCGTGGCGGTCCTGTTCTGGACGGTCTTCAGCGCCCCGTTCCCGCTGGCCGAGTTCTGCACCCGGCGGCACCCAACTTGGGTGCTACCGCTGTTCGAGCGGCCGCGCTACACCGCCGTCGCGGGCGAGATGTACCTGCTCACCATGACCGCCGCGAGCCTGTGCTATCTGGGCGCCGTGTGGCTGGCGCGGCGGGTGCGGAGCTGGACAGCCACGCTCCTCCTGGTGGGGGTCTTGCCGCTCGGTCTGGCCCTCGCGCTGGTGCCGGGCTACCCCCTGCTTTCCAGCGACGTGTTCAAGTATGTCTTTGACGGGCGGATCCTGGCGATCTATCGAGAAAATCCCTTTTTGCACGTTCCAGCCGAGTATCCACAGGACCGCTTCTACGACCTGGTGTACTGGAAGGCGGTAGTCAACGCCCACGGCCCGCTCTGGCGGCTCGCCGAGGCGTCTTCCGCGCTGGTCGGCGGCGACAGCTGCCGCGACGCAATCCTGGCCATGAAACTCTGGCCCGCCGCGGCCTATCTGGCCACAACTGGCTGCCTGTTCGCGATGCTGCGCGCCTGGCAGCCTGAACGAGCTATCTGGGGAACGATGCTGTTCGCGTGGAATCCGCTGGTGGCCCTCGAGGCACTTCAGAATGGCCACAATGACGTCGTGGCGGCGCTGCCGACGGTGGGGGCAACCTGGCTGGTGCTGCGCGGCCGCGTCCGCTGGGGATTTGTCCTGCTGGCCTTTGGCGCGCTGGTCAAGCCGCTGGCTCTGGTGGTCGCCCCGATCCTGTTCGCCGTCGCGGTGCGGCGAGCTGAGCACGCCCGCCGCAACGTGGCCTGGGGCATCGGTATCGGCGGGCTGGTCCTGGCGCTAGCGCATCTTCCCTTCTGGGAAGGCCCCGCCACGCTCCAAGGCCTCGCGCGCGGCAACATCTTCTCGGCTTCACCCGCCGAGCTGTTGTTACTGGCGCTTCAGGGGGCTGGCGTGCCGCTCGAGCTTGCGATACTGGTGGCGGCGAGCTTCGCGGCCGGCCTGTTCGTGCTCGGGCTGGTGCCTGTCCTGTTGGCAGTCTGGGCCGGCCGGCTGTCTGCCGTCGTGGCGTCGTTGTCAGTGTTTTTCCTGTACGCGCTGATCGGCGCCCAGTGGTTCAACCCTTGGTATCTGTTGTGGCTGGCGCCGTTCGCGGCGCTCGTGCCCGAAGCCGCGCCGCGCGCGCTTGGGATCGGCTTCAGTCTGCTGGCGCCGCTCGTGTACCTGCTTCAATACCAGGCTCTGGCCGTGGTCATGGCAGTCTTCCTCCCAATGGCGATCCTGGCCGTGCATTGGCGGGCCTGGCTGGGCTGGCCAGGTCCGACGGACGGCTTCGGGCCAGCCGAGGCCGCGCCCTGGCCGACGCCTGGCAGCCCGTGATCTCCCTGGCGGGCCGGCCGAGCGCCGAGCCAGGGCCGACGCGGAAGCTGGCGCCGCAGGTGGCGCTGGTGCTGGGGCTCGTGCTGGCGGCCGCCGCGGTGCGTTGGCCGGCCGTGCACCTGGTCCCACCCTACACCGACGAGACCGAGGAAGCGCTCCGCGCCTGGGCCATCGCTCGAGGTGAGCTGCTGCCCCTGACCAACGTCGACGCTTACGTCGGCGCGCTGTGGGCGTACGTGGTGGCGGCGGCGTTCAAAGCGCTGGGACGCCAGGCCGAGACCCCGCGGCTGGTGGCCTTGGCGGCCGGCGCGCTGACCACCGGACTCACCTACCTGCTTGCGCGCGAGCTGTTCGCCGCCCGCGGTATGGCGGCGGCCAGCAAAACCGGGCTCGTGGCCGCCATCCTCCTGGGCGGCAATGCCGCGCACATTCTAGTCAACAGCCATGTAGCCTGGTCGAGCTGCGCCGCGCCACTGTTCACCACGGCTGCGTTCTGGCTCCTCGTCCGAGGCGCAGCGGGGCCGGGACTGGCGCTGGCCGGAGCGGGGCTGCTGTTCGGTCTGGCGCTTCAGACGCACCCTTCGGTGGCCACACTCCTGCCGGCTGCGCTCGCCTATGGTCTCTGGCGCGACCACGGTCTCGTCGTGCGACGGGCGACCTGGGTGGCCGCTGCGCTCTTCCTGGTCGGTTACGGGAACATGCTCTTGTACAACGTCCAGACCGGCCTCGACTCATTGCGCCAGGCCCAGCGGGTCGGCAGCGAATACGCCGAGGGGGCGGGGCTGGACGGCCTCGCCTATGTCTCCTCGGTTGCCGGATTCATCGTCCTGTTCGGCCAGGTCGTAGGTGGGGCCGCGGCGGCCCGCCCTACGGCATTGGCCTACCTGGCCGATCCGATGGTCGTGGTGTCCACCGGGCTCGCCGTCGCGAGTATCCCGCTGGCCGCGCGAGAGGGCCAGCCGCTCCCGCTACTGACTGTCGTGTCGGCGCTCACCCTGCTGCCGCCCCTGAACCAGCGCTGGGCGCCGATCCTCGAGGCGCGCTACTTGATGCCACTCCTGCCGCTTGTGGTCGCAGCCATGGCGGGCCTGCTCACGCGAGTGCCAAGTCCCAAGCTGCGCAGGGGCACGGCATGCCGTGCCTCTACCAGTTTCTCGCCGGGTTTGATCGTGGCGGTTGTTTTGGCTGGCGCCCAGCTCGCCGCACTGGGGGGCTATTACCGGGACGAGATCGCGTCCGGCCGCAGCAATGAGGGCGCTCGGCGGATGATCGCCTGGGTCGCCGAGCAGCGCCGCCCGCGCGAGCCGTTTGTGGCCCACCGCGAGCTGCACCTCCTACCGACCGGCGGTGGCGGCACCTGGGCCAAGGGCCTCGATTTCTTGCTCCAGTTTAGTGGGATCCGTCGCGACCTGGAGCTGCCCGAGCCCGGAGCCCACCTTCGCGCCTGCGACATCAGGTCGGTCGAGCTGCGGTACGTTCAGCGCGATAGCCGTTCCGCGGTCGGAACCGACCCCCGTGAGCCAGCGTACCCTGCCTACTGGGTTGCCCGTCCGAGCCACGACGAGCCATCTGCAGCCGAGCCATCGGGCACTGTCGCGCTCACGGCGCCCTACAGCCTGCCGTTCCGTCCCCACTCGCTGTTCGATGAGCGCGTTCCGACGTTTGACACCGGATGCGAATGAGCAGTCGTGGGCGGGCTCGCGGCCAGTGACTCGCGACTCGCCTCTTTGGTTGGCTGCGGGGCTGGGCTTTAGCCTGCTGTTCGCGGCACGTACGATGGGGCCCGCGCTCGGGCCGGACGTGATTCAGGACGACGCCCGCCAACACGTATTCTGGATGTATCGGTTTCATGATCCGGAGCTGTTCCCCCACGATCTGATCGCCGACTACTTTCAGTCCGTCGCGCCGCCCGCCTACACCGCCGTGTATTGGACCCTGAGCTGGGTGGCAGATCCGATCGTCGCCACCAAGCTGCTTCCGCCGGTCCTTGGGTGCGTGACCGCACTGTTTGTGTTCCTCCTGGTGCGCGGCGTTCACGCCTCTCCCGCGCCAGCTTTCCTGGCGACGGTCCTTCTGAGCTGGTACGTCTGGCAGTACGATGATCTGTCTTCGGCCAGCCCGCGCGCGTTCCTGCTGCCCGGGCTGGCAGCGCTTCTCTGGGCGCTGGCGACGGGACGACTCGTGCTGTGCGTTGTGCTGAACGGGCTCGCGGCGCTGTTGTACCCTGTCGGCGGCGCTCTGGGCGTGGGCGTGGTGGCGGCCAGACTCGTCCGCTTTGGCCCGTCCTGGCCGGCGCTCGATCGCGACAGGGCGGCCTGGCTCGCCTTCCTCGCCTCGGCCACCATCGTCGCGGCACTCCTCCTGCCGAGCCAAGTCGCGGGTTCATCGTTCGGCCCGACCGTCTCGGCGAGGCAGGCCCAGGGCATGCCGGAGTTCGGCGAGAGCGGCCGCAACGCCTTCTTCATCGAGGGCGGCTACCGTTACTGGCTGGACAGCTACCGGAGCGGGCTCGACCTGCGCGTCGTCGATGCCCAGTTCCCACGGATCCCGCTCCTCTTCGAGTACGCGGCTCTGGCCGCCCTGTTGCCGCTGCTCGCGCTGGCTCGCCCCCGATGGCGCGATCCGTCCTGGCTGGCAGCACCCAGAACAGTAACGCTGCAGCTTCTGCTGGCCTCGCTGTCGCTCTTCTTCCTGGCCCACCTGCTGCTCTTTCGGCTCTACCTCCCAGCCCGGTACGTCCAGTGGAGCAGCCCGCTGCTCCTGTCAATCTGGGCGGGGCTAGGGCTTGGAATCGCCCTCGAGCGGGCCTCCTCTCGGTTCGCAAGCGGACGCGTCTGGCCGCTGGCCGTTGGAGTGGCCGTCGCGCTGGCTCTCTACCCGGCCCATTACGACGGCAACTTCGTGCGCGACGAGCACCCGGCCATCACCGCGTTCCTGCGCGCACAGCCCAGGGAGATCCTGGTAGCCGCGGCCGCAGTCGAGGCGGACTCAGTGCCAGCCTTCACCGGGCGGCGGGTGCTCGTAGCCCGCGAGTACGCTCTGGCCTACCAGCTTGGCTACTACGCCGAGATCCGTCGACGGATTCAGGACCTTATCGACGCGTACTATGCCGACTCGCCGCGAAGACTGGTCGACTTCGTCGCCCGCTACGGCGTCGACGTCGTCCTGGTCAATCGGGCAGCGTTCGATCAGACGACGTTTACCGATGCCTGGACCGCGGAGTTCGAGCCCTTCACGTCTACGATTTCGAGCCGTCTCAGGCGCTCCGGACGCTTCGCGCTCCTGGAGCGGGCTCACCAGTGCGCGGCCGTCGACGATGGCCGGGTCGCCGCCGGGACCGCCGACTGCCTTCGCGCCCAGCCTTGACGCCGCGCACTATAATGGGCACCCGATTGATGGGCGGGCGGCCACCGGCGCTTGCCTCGAGCGCCACCAAGACCGCCGCGTTGCTGGTCCCGGGAAGACGCAGTCGCTCTCGGAAGACAGGGATGTGGCTGAGCTGACCTACTGTGCCTTCAGGCCCCGTCAGAATATGGTCCTGCGCAATGTCGGCCGGGGTCGTCGGGAGCACCGGTAGCGCATGAGCGAGAAACTCGTCGAGCGGGTCCAGGCGGAGCAGCAGGCCGAGCGGCTGCGCGCTCTCAACGCCGTCAGCCGGCTCGTAAGCTCAAGCCTGCGGGTCGAGAAAGTGCTGCACGCGGTTGCTCGCGCCGCCCGCCAGCTCCTGCAGGTCGACCAGGTGCGGCTGTGGATCCTTGACCCCGACCGGCGTGAGCTAGAGCTGGTGACGTGGGATGGCCTGGGCTCCCCGGACCAGGGTTACCGGCCACGCCTGCCACTCAACGACAGCGTAATTGGCCAGATCCTCGAGCGGCGTGAGGTGTACCAGACTGCCGAGATCCTGGATAACCCGCGGTGGCGATCCCCCGATTTCGTAAAGGCGGCCGATCTGCATGCCTATCTCGGGCTGCCACTGGTCGCCCAGGGTGCGCAGCTTGGGGTGCTCTCGATCCTGAGCCGCGAACGGCGCCTGTTCCCGGACGACGACGTCGAGCTGATGCAGGCCTTCGCCGCCCAGGCCGCGACGGCGATCGCCAACGCTCAGCTCTACGCTCAGGCCGAGCGGCGAGCGAGGCGGCTGGCGGCCTGGACCGAGGCCAGCCGACTGGTCACTTCAAGTCTCGAGCTTCAGGAGGTCCTGACTGCCGTCGTGCGCTCGGCCAAGGAGGTGCTCGACGTGGACCGTGCCCGCCTCTGGACCCTCGAGGACGACGGCGAGCTGGTCCTGACGGCCGCCTCGGACCCGGATGGGGTCGGCCCCGGTTGGATCACTCGGATGGGAGCCGACAGCTTGCTTGGAAGCGTGCTCCACTCCGGGGAGGTCTATCAGACGACTGACGTCGTTGCTCATCCACTCGTCCGTAACCGTCGCTACATGGAGGCCGAGGGGCTGCGTGGCTGTATCGCCGTGCCGATCCAGGTCAAGGAACGGCCGTTCGGCGTTCTGGCGTTGCTCACGCGTCAGCGGCGGACCTTCGACGCCGACGAGGTCAACGTCCTGCGGGCGCTTGGCCATCAGGCCGCCGCGGCCATCGAGAACGCCCGACTCTACCAGGTCCAGGCCAAGCAGGCCGCCCGCCTGCTCGCGCTGCACGGGGTGGCCGTCTCGATCATGTCCAGTATTCGGCAGGCCGATCTCCTGCACACCATCGTCGAGCACGCCACGCGACTGGTCGGCGCCGACCAGGGCGTCGTCTTTCTGTGGGACGCGGGCGCTGCCATGCTCCGACCAGCTCAGGTGGTCAACATCGACCCGACCCGCGGCAGCCCTAGGACACGTCGGCGCGACGAGGGCATCACCGGACTGGCCTTTACCGAGCGTCGCGTGCACCTGATCAACGACTACCCCAGCCACTCCGCCGCCACGCCTCACGGCTTGCGGAGCGGGCTGAACGCCATCATCGCGGCCCCGATGCTCGCCTCTGGAGAGCCGCTCGGCGTTATTACCGTTACCAGCCACGCCCAGAGTCGGCGCTTCGACCAGGAAGACGCCCTGGTTCTGGAGCTCCTGGCCGCTCAAGCAGCCGTGGCGCTGGAGAATGCGCGTCTTTTCGAAGAGGTCGGCCAGGTGGAGGGCCTGCGGGAGTTGGACCGGCTCAAGACGGAGTTCTTGTCGACGGTATCCCACGAGCTACGGACACCGCTCTCGTACATTCACGGCTACACCGAGCTGCTGATGGTCCGCGAGTTCCCTCCTGGCGAGGTCAAGGAGATGGTGCGCGAGATCCACCGTGGCTCCAGCTCGATGGTCCGCCTGGTCGACGACCTGCTCGACATCTCACGAATCGAGTCGGGCCAGCTTTCGCTTCGCCTCGCCCCGACGAACCTCGAGGCCCTGCTGCGGTCGGCCGCCAACGTCTTCGACTCTCAGGCACCCGACCACACGGTGGTTGCCGACCTGCCTGAGCGCCCGCTCCCGCCTGCGATGGTCGATCCTGAGCGGATCCGCCAGGTAATCACGAACCTTCTCTCCAACGCTGTCCGCTATTCGCCGGGCGGCGGGGAGGTGGTGGTTCGGGCGCGCGCGCGGGGCGGAATGTTTCGGGTGGAGATCGAGGACCACGGTGTCGGCATCCCACCCGAAGAGCAGGCGCGCGTGTTCGAGCGGTTTTATCGGGGGACCGAGGCCGTCGCCTCAGGCCGACGCGGGAGTGGTCTCGGGCTCGCGATCGTCAAGTACTTGATCGAAGCGCACGGCGGGCAGGTCGGGGTGGAGAGCGCCATCGGCCACGGCAGCACATTTTGGTTCATGCTGCCGGCTCGGCTCGGCTCCGACGAGCCGGAGCCGAGCCGCCTTATCCAGGCCACCACCTAACGCGCGGCCCGCGGATGACATCTGTCGGCAATCAGACACCGGAACTGTGTCCGGCCTGATAGTCCACCTCCCCCTGCCCACCTATGCTGAAGGTGGCGATGAAGCGCCGCTCAAGTGGGGTGGACGATGGCCGAACTGGATACGATGGATGCTCCGGCTAATGCGGACTCCGCGAGAGGCCGATCGGCCGCGAGCTGGCTGGCGGCGCTCGCGACTCTCGCGCTGCTGATCTGTTCGGCGCCTGTCGTCGACGCGGCCACCACCAACCCGCCCACGCCGACCAAGGCGCCCAGCGCCCAACAGCGCACCGATCCGCCGCCCTGCGCGACGGGCGCCCTGACCAGGACCTCGGGATGCGAAAGCCCGCCAACGAACACGCCGACGCCTCCGCCCAAGCCCCCGACCAACACGCCAACCCCGACTCCCAAGCCAGCCACGAATACGCCGACCCCGACCCTCAAGCCGCCCACCAATACGCCGACCGCCACACCTAGGACACCAACCAATACACCCGTTCCACTGCCCAGCATCGAAATTCCGACCCGGCACCCGAACAACCCGCTTCCGCCGCCTCCGCCAACAAATACCCCGCCGCCACCACAGCAACCGCCACCAGCATCACCGCCACCACCTCCAGCGCCGACCCGCGCCGGCAGCCTCGAGGTCCCGGCGCTCCAGGCCAGCGTCGAGCCGATGGAGGAGCCGACCCAGGCCCCGGAGGAGACTGCCACGCCAACTCCCACGCCGGAGCCGCCGACGCCAACTCCCACCGCGCCGCTGCCGACCGCGACGAGCACGCCATCCTCGACGGCCCTGCCGATCCCGGCCTTCGTGCAGCCAACTCAGGTCGTGGAGCTCAGTCCCGCGCCGGCTCCGGAGCCCGAGGCGGGCGACATGCCGACCGTAGCGCTGGAGCCAATTGCTAGCCCGAGGGCAGCCGAGCGCCTGGCCATGGCTTCCCTACTGAGCTCGTTGATTCTGCTGCTGATTGGCGCGCTCGAGCATGTCCTCGCTGCCGACCCAGCCGCCGCCGAGCGCCTCATGGCCGCTCTGCGTGAGCGAGCCGCGCGTTGGCGGCGGCGACTGGGCCTGATGTCTCGCGAGCGACAGGCCCAGCCGCCCGCCAGTGCCTGGGACCTGCACTCGAGTCCGACCGTGCCGGAGGGTCTGCACGAGTACCGACTCATGGGCGGAACCGGGTTTGGTGGTGGTGGTGGCGGGCACGCAGAGCTGTTCGACAGGCTGTCGCCAACGGAGGGTCCGACCAACCTGCCGACGGTCGATGGCTACGACTATGCCCACGGCCCGGCACCCGCTTTTGAAGGCTACGACGCTGCCGGTGGCGCGCCCCCGACCATCGCCCACTACGATGCTGCCCGTGGCGCGCCGCCGACCGTCGACGGTTACGACCGGGTCGGGGCAATCACCCCCAGCGCCTCACTCGCGCCCGACACGCTCAACGGCTCGTTGGGCTCCAGCGGCGGTGGCCCGTCCGGGGGCAGCGGCGCGGGTGGAGGCACAGGCGCCGACTCCGCCGGGCCTCAGCGCGCGGCCGGTCCGGCCGGCCCATCGGGCGGGGGCAGCGCCGCAGGTGGAGGAGGCACAGGCGATGGCGCCGCTGGTGGCGGCGGGGTGGCTGGGCGATCCGACGCTGTTGGCGGTCCCACGCCTCGCTCGGACGCGGGGGTCAATCGGCCGAGTCTTGGCGGCGTGGGAGGAGCACGCGGCGAGGCCGTGGCCGGAGCGCAGGCTGGACCATCGACGATGGGAGCCGGTGGTGGCCATGGCGGGACGGCTGACTCGATTAGCCAGGCACTGGAGTCTGGCTCCCCGCCCGCCAGCCCAGTCGATCCGGCCGCCGTCGCAACCCAGATCGACGTGAGACCAAGTGTCTGGTCAAAGGCTTCTATCTGGCGCAGCCTGTGGCCGCTAGGCCCGTTGGCGGCGCCCGCCCGGCGCGCACGGAGCCGACGCTGCAAGGTCTGCCGCTGTGCGGCCCTGGCCCAAGCGAGCTTCTGCGGCTACTGTGGCGTCACGCTCGAGGAGGAGATCGAGATGTTCATCTCGGGAGGCACCCGATGACTGAGACGATCTGGCAGCTGATCGCGCTCGGAGCCACGGCGCTCAGCTTCGCCATGATCCTCCTGCTGGCGCTGACCTACCGCCGCCCTCGGCCCGTTTCCAGACTACTCGCCGGGGCTTATCTAATCGGCGTGCCGAGCGCAGCTGGTTTGTATCTCGTGTTGGCTGGCACGTCGCTGGAGCTGCTGCCCGCGCTGGCGGGCGCGGCCGTGGGCGGCGCCCTCGGCTGGTGGCAGGCCGGCGCGATCCACGTCTATCGCCGAGACGGCCGCCTGTTCTCTCAGAACGCGCCCTGGTACATCGTCGCCTGGGGCATCTCCTATGCCGCCACACAGGTCGCGGCCGTGCTCCTGCCGGGCACGCTCCCGGCCGGCGCCGCCGCCGTCTCACTGGTCCTCACGAGCGCGAGTCTCTGGACGGCGAACGCCCGCCTCTGGACAGGGATGGATAACCTAACCCCCTGACCCCCTTCCCTAAAGGGAAGGGGGAACCCCCTCAAAGACGCTGCCCGTTTCCTTCTGGAAAGGGGGCTTGGGGGTTGGGTCACGCATACCGCCTGTCGGGTGATCACCTCGAGCAGAGCTGGCTTTCCCTCCAGGGTGACCTTGCTGGCCCGCTGGGTCGCGGCTGAGAGATCAGCGGCGCACTGGACTCGCTCGCTGTACGCGCGCCCAGGCCGGCCGCGACCTTCGTGTAGTCGCCGGTCAGGCTGGTCAGTCGATAGCGCTCGGTGGCGATGGGCAGCGCCCTTTCGTCGTCGGAGGACAGGCGCGGCATCCACTGCTCCAGCCAGGCATTCTTCACCTCGGCGACCTCGGCGGTGACCTCGCCACCACGCGAAGGGCGCTCGGCGATCCGCCGGGTGGCGCGCTCGATCATCTGGCGGAGCACCAGCTTGCGTCGCCCACCAGCCCGATGTCGACGACGTAGTCCTTGTTGATGTCCCGTTCGTCGGTGGTGAGCTGGATCAGCCGCTTCCCGATTGGGAGCGGATGAGAGTACGGGTTGATCGACAGGCTGGCGCCGGCCCCAAAGATCACGTCGGACCTGTCGAGGAAGGTATCCCTGGCCTCGGTGCAGGTGTGGCCAGCCGCTCCAGGCGCGAGCGGGTGGTCCTCTGGAAAGGCGCTCTTGGCGTTCATAGTCGGCACGACCGGCCTGGAGGAGCTCGGCCAGCTCGCGAAGCTCATCGCAGGCTTCGGCGTAGAGCACTCCCTGGCCGACCAGGATGACCGGACGCCTGGCCTCGGCGAGCGCCCCCACGGCCGCCACCACCTGAGTAGGATCGGCCACGGACAGATACGACTGCCGTCGGCCATGCTCACGAGTGTCCGCTCGGTCCGAGTCAGGCTCGGGCGAATGCCCTCTGAAGCGCACGCATCGATCAAGGCGTTGCTCGGGTAGCAGAACAGGTACTCGACGCCCTCCCGCTTGAGGATCTGGCGATCGCCGCGTTGCCGTTCATGTGGTGCTTCTCCGCGCTGACCAGCATCCGCTCGGCAAGGATGCCCCGCCCGGCCAGGCTGTCAACTCGGCC
>Ga0137375_10006321_pt1 | contig 14068 bp, 13 predicted proteins | sample SagtaG_24_FD_104936 | JGI IMG/M metagenome (GOLD analysis project Ga0137375, IMG submission 104936) | Vadose zone soil microbial communities from Sagehorn Ranch, Mendocino, California, USA - Sage1_R_113_16 metaG | ecosystem: Environmental > Terrestrial > Soil > Vadose zone | place: USA...
CTGCGAGGCGGCCTTCGGCAGGTGAGCCAGCGCTCCTCTCTCGTCGGGCGAGAGGCCCCTGCCGAGCCCGCGCGACTCGCGCAGCCGCGCCGCCAGAAGGTACAGGACCGCGAGCTGCGTCGTGAAGGCCTTGGTCGAGGCCACGCCGATCTCCGGGCCGGCATGCGTCGGGATGACGGCGTCCGCCATGCGGGCGATCTGACTCCCCTGCACGTTGACGATCGCGGCGAAAGACGAGCCGGCCCGCCGGGCCTCCGAGAGCGCGGCGACCGTGTCGGCCGTCTCTCCCGACTGGGAGATCCCGACCGTCAGAGTCCGCCCGTCCACGACGGGGCGCCGGTAGCGAAACTCGCTTCCATAGTCCACCTCGACTGGCAGCCGCGCCATTCCCTCGATCAGGAACTTGCCGATCAGGGCCGCGTGCCACGACGTCCCGCAGGCGAGTAGCAGGACCCGGTCGAACCCCGCGACGCGTTCGGGGCCGAGCAGCTCCGACTCGAACGAAAGCTCTCCGGACTCGAGCGAGACCTTCCCGCCCAGGGTCTCCGCGAGAGCCGTCGGCTGCTCGTGGATCTCCTTCAACATGAAGTGGCGGTAGCCCCCTTTCTCGGCGGCCACCGCGTCCCAGCGGATCCGCTGCGGGACGCGCTCGCGGGGCCGGCCCTCGGAATCGCTGATGCGGATTCCGGTCGCGTCCACGCGGGCGATATCCCCGTCCTCCAGGAACAGCACATCGCGTGTCCAGGGCGCCAGGGCCACGGGGTCGGATGCGACGTAGTTTTCTCCCACACCGATGCCGAGCACGATCGGCGGGCCGGAGCGCGCCGCGACCAGGACCCCCGGCTCCGCGCTCGTGGACACGACGACCGCATAGGCTCCCGACAGGTTGCCGACGGCGCGCCGCACCGCCGCCGCGAGGTTTCCCTCGAAGGCGGCTTCGACCTCGTGCGCGAAGACTTCCGTGTCGGTCTCACTCGTGAAGCGGTGTCCCGCGGCCCGGAGCGCCTCCTTGCGCTCGGCGAAGTTCTCGAAGATCCCGTTGTGAACGACGACGACGGCGCCCGTGCAGTCGGTGTGAGGATGGGCGTTGCCTTCGGTCGGTCGCCCGTGCGTCGCCCAGCGGGTGTGCCCGATGCCCGTCGAGCCCGGCGAAGGCGATCCGTCCAGCCGCGCGAGAAGGTTGGAGAGCTTGCCGGGGCTGCGCTGAATCTTGAAGGCGCCATTGGAAAGTGTCGCGATGCCGGCCGAGTCGTAGCCGCGGTACTCGAGCCGCTTTAAACCCTGGATCAGCAGCGGCGTCGCCTCCCTCGATCCGACGTATCCCACGATGCCGCACATGGAGCGATTATGCAGGTGTTAGGTGGTCGGTGCTAGGTGCTAGGGACCGGATCCCGGAACGAAGCCCTCGCACCTACCACCTATCACCTAACACCTATAACTTGCTCCGCTTCTCGAGGCGGCGCGCGACCCAGCCTTCGACGTTCTTCTGGGGAACGCGGGTCACGGCCAGGGCGCCGGGGGGAACGTCCTGCGTGATCGTCGAGCCGGCCCCGACATAGGCGCCGTCTCCCACGGTGACGGGAGCGACGAGCTGGCTGTCGCTGCCGATGAAGGCGTTTTGCCCGATTGTGGTCCGGTGCTTCTTCTCGCCGTCGTAGTTGCATGTGATGGTCCCGGCCCCGATGTTCGTGTCCGCGCCGATCTCCGCATCGCCCAGGTAGGAGAGATGCAGCGCCTTGACGCCGCGCTTCAACACCGTCTTCTTGGTTTCGACGAAGTTGCCCACGCGCACGTCCTCCTCGAGCACCGTGCCCGGGCGCAGGCGGGCGAACGGACCGACCCGCGAGCGGGCGCCGATCTTCGCGCCCTCGACGTCACAGTGCGGGCCCACAGCCGCGCGCGGCTCGAGCACGGAATCGGCCACCCGCGTGAAGGAGAAGACTTCGCAACCCTCGCGGATCACACAATGGCCCTCCAGCGCGACGAAGGGATGGATGACGACGTCCGGCTCGACCTCGACCCAGGGCCCGATCCGGGTCGAATTGGGATCCACGATCGTCGCGCCCGCGTCGAGCGCCCGCTCGACCGCGCGCCGGCGGGCGATCTCTTCGGCCGCCGCGAGATCACGGCGCGTGCGGATGCTCCACGCCTCGCGCCAGTCTTCGGCCTCGACCGCCGCGACGTCCTCGCGTCGCTCCGTCAGAATCGCGACGAGCTCCGTCAGATCGGCCTCGCGGGAGAGGGTCTTCGAAAGCCGCGCCAGCCCCGACCTCAAGACGCGGGACTCGAAGCAGTAGACCCCGGCGCTGGCCTCGGCGACCTCCTTCTCCGAATTGACGGCGTCTTTCGCCGCGACGACCCTCGTCACTCTTCCGGAGGGGTCCCGGACGACGCGGTCGAAATCGGCAGCGTCGGGAGGACGAAAGGAAAGAAAAACGAGTCCGAGCGGGCCGCGACGCTGCCTGTCCAGCAGCGTGCGAAGGGTTTCCATCCGCAGCAGCGGCACGTCGCCGGAGAGAATGAGAACGGGGCCGGCCGAGCGCGGCAACGCGGCGAGGGCCCGTCGCGCCGCGTCGCCGGTTCCGGCCGGCGGGTCCTGGACCACCAGGGTCACCGCGCGGTCGGCCAGCATTTCCTGGATCTCCCGCCGCGCCGGTCCGAGCACGACGATGATCTTTGCCGGAGACAGACCCTCGGCGGCCTCGAGCACCGTTTCCAGGAGCGTCCGTCCTCCGACGCGGTGCAGGACCGCCGCCGTCGAGGATCGCAGGCGCGTGGCGGCGCCCGACGTGAGGATGATGACAGAAGGGCGTGCAACGGGGTGACGCCGCTTCGAGCGGCGCTTCGCGGTCTTCTTCACCTGTCAAGTATAGGGGGCCGCGTTTTCAGTTGACAGTTATCAGTTGTCAGTTCTGGCGCCTTTGGAACTGAAAACCGAGAACTGAAGACTGACCACTCGTTCAGGAGGCGAGGAGATCCTGGAACTCGGGGCTATCGCGCACCGGATCGAAATCGCGATCGTGGCGGGCCAGGACGCGGTGGCGCTGGTCCTCCTCGATGGCCTGGCGCAGATGCTCCAGGGCGGTGACCGAATCGCCGATCTGCGCGTAGCAGCACGCGAGCAGGAAATCCACCCGACCGCCGCCGTTTTTCCTGGCCGCGCGTTTCAAGTGATCGATGGCTTCGGAAACATTGCCGCGGTTCTTCTCGAGCACGGCGGCGTAGTAAAAGTCTTCCGGCTCGATGAGCCCGGGATTGGCCGCCTTCTTCTGGCGCTCACAAACGGCCCGGTACACCCGGGCGCGGTCGACGAGCTCCTTCTCCTCCGGGTATTTCTGGATGAGGTCCACGAAATTGCGTTCCGCTTCCTCGAATTTCTTCTTCTGGAGGGCGACGACGCCGCGATCGAAGTCCTTCCGGGCGTTTTGGGTGTGGCGGGAAAGCTCCTTCATCGTCAGTGCTTTCTTCGCGGCGGGTGTCCCTGTCGTGCCCGCCAGGCCGAGCTTCTCCATCCTCTTCTCGAGCTCGTCGATCCGCACGGAGAGCGAGTCGGCGAGACTCTGTACGCTCATCTTCTCCGCGTTGTCCTTGATGAAACGAAGCTCCGATTCCGTCCAGCGTTTCGACATGTCGCGACCTCCGAGGACTCGAATGAAAAACGGCGTATTCTAGGGAGGCTGACCTCTCCTGTCAAATCCCGCGTGGCAGTCGGAGCCGCGGCCACCCGAAATGCGGGGGCGAACTCTCTTGTTCTAGGGTCGGAAGGAGAAGAGAAGTGATGCAAAAGACCGTCCGGGCGTCCGCGCTGCTCTTGACTCTGGCGCTCTCGCTGGCACCTCTGGCCGGCGCGGGCAACGACAAGACGTCCACGGCCACGGGCAACGTGACCAAGCTGAACGCCGCCGAGCGGACAGTGACGGTGGCCGTCGCGGGAGGCTCCGAGACGCGCTTCCTATGGACCGCCGACACCAAGATCAACGGAACCCTGGCACCCGGAGCGAAAGTGACGGTCCGCTACACCACTCTCACCGACGGGCAGAATCTGGCTCACCAGATCAGCGTTTCGCGGTAACGCCCGGCGGGGCGGAGGAGCCGGAGGATCCGAGCGGGATCCTTGCATCCCCTGAGCCCCGCGGCGGCGCCCGTCCATGTGTCCGGCAAAGCGAAGGCCGCAGGCATTCGCTTCGCGAGTCCCCTCCACCCCAACCCTCCCCCGGCGGGAGAGGGAGAAGAGTGGCGGCCGAGAGAGTCAAAGCCGGGGCCTGGCTTCCGGGCTTCCTCAGAATCTCTCGCAACGAGGCCTCCCACCGTCTCTCAGCAGCCTGCTAGAATCCAACGCTCCTTAAGGAGGGAGTCAAACTCATGGGGATGTACATCATCGCTGAGCCATGCATCGGCACCAAAGACACCGCGTGCGTCGATGTGTGCCCCGTCGACTGCATCCACCCGCGAAAGGACGAGGCGGACTTCGCGACCGCCGAGATGCTGTATATCGACCCGGACGTCTGCATTCAGTGCGGCAACTGCGAGCCCGCCTGTCCCGTGACGGCCATCTTCACGGAAGAGACGATCCCGGACAAATGGAAGCACTACCTTCAGGTCAACGCGGACTGGTACAAGCAGCGTAAAACGTGAGCCGTAAGACGTAAGCCGAGGCGACCGTCCACGGACTCACGGCTTACGGCTCACGGCTAACGATCCCCATCACTTCGTCTTGAGAACTTTCGCGAGGAAGGCGCCGGCGCGCGCGTCGGCGTCCTTCGCGTCGTCGCCGCGAAAGACTTTCGGGTCGCTCGACGAGGCGAACCCGTGGCCCGCCTCCGGATAGATCTTGAAGTCCACGGTCTTGGACGCGGTCTTCGCCTTGCGCTCGAACTCGCGGACGCTCTCGGGCGAGATTCCCTGGTCCTTGCCGCCGAAATTTCCGAGCAGCGGCACGTTCAGGCCGGAGATCTTCGCGTCCTCGGTGACGAGCCTCCCGTAATAGATCACCGATGCGGCGAGAGTCGGCTCCGCCAGGGCGAGCGCCAGGGAGTAGCCGCCTCCCATGCACCAGCCGATCGAGCCGATCCGCTTGCCGTCCACGTCCGGACGGGAGCGCAGGTAGGCGACGGCCGATTGAAGGTCGCGCATGGCCCGGTCTTCCGGCATTCCACGCATGAGCTGGTGCGCGATGTCCGGATCGGTGGTCACCTTGCCGCGGTAGAGGTCCACGGCGAGCACAACGTAACCCTGCCGCGAGAACTCGTCCGCCTTTCGTTTGATGAAGTCGTTCAACCCCCACCACTCCTGGATCACCACGAGGGCAGGCTTCTTCGCGCTCCCCGCGAGCGCGGCGAGATAGCCTGAAACGTTCTCCGAACCGCTCGGATAAGAAACCATCTTCCCGGCAGTCTCGGCGCGCGCCACGACAACGAAGGCGGCGAACGCGACGACGAGCGAAACGACGCTTCGAAACATTTCTCCTCCTCTCGTTCTTCGGCCGGGTTTAATCTTAATCCGGTGGACCTCCTCTTCGAGATCGAGGAACCGGATGAAGAAACCCGGCTCCAGACGATCTACGACAGGTTGGCGGCACGCTTCGGGCTCGATCCCGCCCGCGTTCGCCTCTCCCGCCGCAAACTGACCGGCGGGGAGATCGTCTACGGCGCCCCTCACCGCATTACGATCTCGGCCCACCTGTCCGCGCGGGAGCGGGAAGACACGCTGCGCCACGAGGCGGCGCACGCCTGGGCGTTTTGCATCCGGGGAGCGCGCGTCGGACACGGACCGCTCTTCCGGCGGCTCGCGAGACAGCTCGGCGCGAAGCCAGGCGGCGCCCCGACAACCCGGGCGCTCGAGGAATTCCGCGAGAAACGCGTGATCGCCTACCGATGCGAGGGATGCGGCGCGATCTTCCGCAGGATTCGCCCCTTCCGCGGAGCGCGAGAGTGTCTCGCGTGCTGGCGCGCGGGAAAGCCTTCCCACTTGAGGAGGGTCCGTAGTCCGTAGTCCGTAGTCCTTAGTCGCCCGACCAAGGACCAAGGACTAAGGACCAAGGACCCCTCACCGAAATACGATAGCGCGCATGACGCGCTTCCCTGCCGGTTACCACATCGGCCACTGGAGCGACTCAGTGCGCCGGACGGGATGCACGGTGATCCTTCCGCCGCCGGGCACGATCGCCGCCGTGGACGTGCGCGGAGGCGCTCCGGGCACCCGCGAGACGGGAGTCTTCACGCCGGGCAATCTGGTCTCGGAGATCCACGGGCTCGTGTTCGCCGGAGGGAGCGCCTTCGGGCTGGCCGCCGCGGACGGCGTCGCCACCTGGCTTCGCAGCCGCGGCGTCGGGTTCGCCGTTGGGCCCGCGCGCGTGCCCATCGTCGCCGCGGCCATTCTCTTCGACCTCGCCGTGGGAGACCCCGAAGCTTACCCGGATGAGGCCGCCGGGCAAGCGGCCTGCGACTCGGCGCGGGGCGGCGAGATCGAGACCGGCTCCGTCGGAGCGGGAACCGGGGCCACCGTCGGAAAGCTTCTGGGTGTCAACCTCGCGAGCCGAGGAGGAATCGGCGCCGCGGCCGTGATCCTCCCTGGCGGGGGAACCATCGCGGCGCTCGCGGCCGTCAACGCTTTTGGGGACGTGGTGGATCCCGACAATGGCCGGCGTCTGGCCGGGCCACGCGCGGCGGATTTCAATTCAGCACGCGCGCTGCGCCAGGAGGAACTTCGGGAGAGCCCGCTCGCCGGCGCCAACACCACGCTCGTTTGTGTCGCGACGGACATCGCCTTCGACCAGGGCTCCTTGAAGCGCGTCGCAATCGAAGCGCACGACGGGCTGGCGCGCGCCATCCGGCCGGCGCACACGCTGGTGGACGGGGACGTCGTCTTCACTCTTGCCCCTGGTGGCGCGCCGCCGTCTCTGCTGGGACGCCTGCGGGCGGGGGCCGCGGCGGCGGAAGCAGTGGCTCGGGCGATCGTGAATGCCGTGACGGCATGACGGACATCGAGTTCTCACCCTCCTCCGCGGAAGCGGCTACGGCGCTTCAGCGAAGGCGGAGCGCCGCTCTGGCTACGGCGCGCTCGGAGAGCGAAGGAGGCGGGAGAGGGGGAAGCGCGGAGAGACGGGGCGCACTGCTGGTCCTGGGAGCCGCGCTGCTGTGGTCCACGGGCGGAATCGGGATCAAGGCGGTCGCGGAAGGCCCGCTGAAAGTCGCCTTCTACCGGTCCGCCTTCGCCGCCCTCGCGCTTCTCCTGTTCTTCCGGCCGAAGGTCCCGCGCTTCACACCGGGGTTCCTCGTCGCGCTGGTCAGCTATGCGTGCTGCCTGACGAGTTTCGTGGTGGCCACGAAATGGACGACCGCGGCCAACGCGATCTTTCTTCAATACAGCGGCGTCGTCTGGGTGCTCCTGCTCTCGCCGGCGGTGCTCAAGGAACCTTTCCGCGCGAGAGACGCCGCGGCCGTCGCCGTGGCTCTGGCGGGCATCGGCCTCTTCTTTGCCGGCCGATTCGGTCCCGGGAGCCCGGGCGATCTCGTCGCGCTCGCCTCGGGAGCCTTCTTCGCCGCGCTCGTGCTTTCGCTGCGAAAGGAGAGGGACGCCGGCGCCGTGGCCGCCGTCACCTATGGGAACGTCCTGACCGCGGCGACACTCCTGCCGTTCGTCGGCGCAGACCTCTCGGTCTCAGGCCGATCGGCCGCGATCCTTCTCGGCCTCGGGATCTTCCAGCTCGCCGGGGCGTATGCACTTTTCGTCAAGGGAATCCGGCACGTCGCTGCGACACAGGCGGCGATCCTGGGAATGGTCGAGCCCGTCGCCAACCCGATCTGGGTCTTCCTGTTCATGGGCGAACGTCCGGCTCCGCTCTCGCTCTTCGGCGGCGCGATCGTGTTGGGCGCCATCGCGTGGCGGACCCTCTCAACGCCCGCGGCGCTTCCTGTCGTGCCTCCCGACTGAGGACGTAGCCGCTGTCATTCTGAGGAGCGAAGCGACGAAGAATCTGCTTGGTTCAACCGATCGCCGCGGGGCAGATCCTTCGCTTCGCTCAGGATGACAAACGGCGATCAACTCTCGAGGTCTCCGTCGAAGAGCGGCTGCTGCACGGGACCGAGCAGAGGAAGGATCGCGTCGAGCGAATCAGTAGCCCAGGCGGGGCGGCGGTCGCGATCCAGGCGGATCACCGGAAACTCCCACTCGGCCAGGACCTGGTCGATCGTCTCGTCGACCGTTCTCTGAAACGCGGCATCCACGTCGCGCAGGCCGTCGAACTGGAGAGAACCGACGATCGGGACCTTGATCAGGAGCTGGTAGGACGTCGTCCACCACCTGACCAGCGGCTCGAGCATGGGATGTTTGCCGGTCTGAAGCAGATAGCAGTAGTTGTCGAGAACGCTCCGGTCGCAGATGACGATCTCGGCCTTGCCCTCGGCCGCCAGCTCTTCGGCGATCTCGGTGTGCAGGATCCAGGATTGCGCCGCGACCGTCGTGTCCCGGTTGATCGGCAGAGGGCAGAATCGCGCGACCTCGCGCACCATCTCGACGACCCTGTCCCTCTTTTTCAACAGAGCCGCGAGCTCGAAACAGAGCGTCGTCTTGCCGACGCCGTGGGTCCCGATGAAGGCGATCTTCATGAGAATCGTGAAACGTCAAACGCAAAACGTAAAACGGAGCACGTGCATAATTTCACGGTTCCCCGTTTTACGTTTCACGTTTTACGATTGACGCGGGCGCGGTGGGCGCGAAGTGCCCGGCAGCCCGAACTCCCGGCGCAACCTCTCGCCGTCCGCGTCGAGCGCGGGCGGGAAGTCGAGCCGAGCGGCGTGCCCGTTCACGCGGATCGGCGAGGCAACGAAGGAAACGCCGTGCGAGACGAGGACGGCGGCGAGCGCTCGGGCCGTCTCCGACCGGAGCGCTTCGAGCGGCCCGCGCACGGGACCCGCCGGCACTCCCGCTTCCCGCAGGCGCGACAGCCACGCATCGCGGGTCCCTCGCCCGAAAATCTCTTCGAGCGCGGCCTCGAGCTCTCTGCGGCTGGCGATGCGCGCCGGGTTGGTTCTGTATCGGGGGTCTTGCGCCCACTCCGGTCGGCCGAGCATCCCGGCGAGTCTTGCGAACTGTCTGTCCGTGCCCGCTGCCACGACGAAATCACCGTCGGACGCGGAAAAGGTCCGGTACGGCACGATCTGCGGGTGCGCATTTCCGTGGGGCTTCGCCTCCTCGCCGGTGACGAGCGCCGACTGCGCCACGTTGATCAGAGAGGCGAGCGTCGAGGAAAAAAGATCCGTCTCGACGTGGGCCCCCGTGCCCGTCCGCTCTCTCCCGCAGAGGGCCGAGGCAATGCCGACCGCCGTGAAACACCCCGCGAAGAGATCCGAGACGGCCACTCCGACCTTCGTCGGGCCGCTCTCCGGCGTTCCGGTGATCGCCATCATCCCCGTGCCCGCCTGCGCGAGCAGGTCGAAACCGGGAGCGGACGAGTCGGGCCCCGTCCGGCCGAAGCCCGTGACGGAAGCCGTGACGAGACGGCGATTCTCCCGCCGCAGCTCGACGAGCGACAGGCCGAACTTCTCGAGGCCGCCCGGCGGAAAGTTCTCGATCAGCACGTCCGCCCGCGCCGAGAGGATGCGCACCGATTCGGCGCCTTCGCGCGTGGAGAGGTCCAGAGCCAGAGACTCTTTGTTGCGGTTGATCGAGAGGTAGTACGCGGAAAGACCGCTCACCGGATCGTGCGGCGGCCCCCAGCCCCGGGTGACGTCTCCTTCTTCGGGATGCTCGACCTTGATCACGCGCGCGCCCAGGTCCCCGAGCAGCATCGTGCAGAACGGACCAGCCAGGACCCGCGACAGATCGAGGACCAGGATTCCATCGAGAGGAGCGGACATCGTGCCTCCGAGAGGCGCTACCGTGCGGCCGGCCGCCAGCCCAGCTGGCCCGGGAGGAAGTGAAAGAGACCGATCGGCGAAATCTCGACTCCGGTGATCTGGTTGGAGACGCCCCAGTATTGGTCCGCGCCCCAGAGGAAGTCCGCCGGCGGATCCGCGGCGAGCAGCCGGTGAACCTGGCGGTAGAGCCCGAGCCTTTTCGTGTCGTCCATTTCGCGCCGCGCCGCTTCCATCGCGCGGTCGGCTTCGGCGTTTCGGTAGAAACCGGTGTTCTCGCCGTTGGGCGGTGTCTGACTCGAGTGGAAGAGGGGATAGGGGTCGAGGTTGGGCGGCCAGAAGATGTTGCCGTACGGCACCGCGTCGTATTCTCCCGCCGCCACACGCTGCAAGCAGGCGGCCCAATCGAGCGGGCGCAGGACGATCTCCACGCCGACTCCGGCGTAGGCCAGTTGCAGGATCTCGGCGAGGTTGCGGTAGATGGGGAAGCCAGTCGGATAGAGAAGCTCGAACGACGCGCGCCGGCCGCCGAGCCGGCGGAACCCGTCCGGTCCCATCTTGAGGTTCGCTTCATCGAACAGGCGCGCGCTCGCTTGCGGATCATAGGGAGGGGGCTTGACGCCGGGAGCGTTCTCGGCGACGCCGGGCGGAAACGGTCCCGAAACGAGCGCCGCTCCGTTGGGCGGGTAGAGCCGCCGGGCGGTCTCCGCCCGCGGCCAGGCCATGGCGAGTCCGCGGCGAACCCGGGGATCGGCCAGGATCGGATTCCGGCAGTTCCAGAGGATCATCGCCACCACGAATTGCGGCACCTTCAACAGATGGTTTCTGGACCGGAACTCGCCCGAGCGCTGCGCCGCCGGGACCTGGTCCCGGGTGAGATAGAACTCGTCGAGCTCGCCACGGATCCCCGCCCGGAAGCGCACCGCGTTGTCGGGGATGACGCGAAAGACGACCTTGGCGAAAGGATACGCTGAAGCCGGGACATCCTCCCGCCGCCGGAGCGTGAGCGCCTGGTTCGGGACCCAGCTCTCGAGCCGGTAGGGCCCGCTCCCGACGGGCTTTCGGTCGACTTCGGAGAGATGGGCATACGCCGCGGCGGAAACGACCGGGAGAGTGAAGGCGAGCAGTCTCTGCGCGTAAGGCCGCCGGAACCGCACGATCGCCGTCAGCGCGTCCGGTGTCTCGACGGAGACCACGTCCTCGAATCCCCAGTGCCAGTTGACTGCGGGGACCTTCGGGTCGCGCGCACGGTTGATCGTGAACGCCACGTCGCCGGAGGTCACCGGCGAGCCGTCCTCCCACCTCGCCTTGGGGTCCAGACGGAAGTCGTAGACGAGACCGTCGGACGAGACCGCCCAGGAGAGGGCCAGCGAGGGCACGAACCGGCGCTCCCGATCGATCCCGACGAGAGGCCGGAAGATCAGATCCTCGACCCTCAGGCCGAGCTCTTCCACCGTCGCGATCGGATCCAGCGTCGCGGGATCGCCGCCCAGGTGACGGTAGAGCGTGTCCCTGGCGGGCGTCCTCTTCGGTTGTGACCGCGCGCAGGACAGAGCGAAGCACGCCGTGAGCGCAGCCAGAGCCAGGCACAGACGCTTCATCGAGGCGATGCGAAGAGGATAGCATCAGTCCGAGGAGCAGAGACTGGCGATGGCGAGCGTGGTTTTCGACATCGAGACGGTCGGCGTCGAATGGGAATCGCTCGACGACGCCCAGCGGACCTACCTTCAGAAAAACGCGCGGACCGAGGAGGAGCTGCTCCGGCTCCCCGAGCTTCTCTCGCTCTGGCCGCTGACCGGCCGCATCGTCGTGCTCGCCATGGTCAATCCCGAGACGCGCCGGGGCCGGGTCTGGTACGAGAAGACGGACGGGCGCCACGAAGAAACGTCGTCGGACGGATTGTTCCAGTTCATCGGCGACATCGAGCCCGTCTTCCTCGCCGAGTTCTGGAAGGCCATCGCGCGCTTTCACAGGTTTGTTACGTTCAACGGCCGGTGTTTCGACGGTCCTTTCGTGATGCTCCGCAGCGCCCTGCTCGGGATCGCCGCCACGAAGAACCTCGTCGGCTATCGCTACTCGGTCAAACCGCACACGGACCTGCTCGATGTGATCACCTTCTTCGGCGCCTCGCGCAAGTGGAACCTCGACTTCGCGTGCAAGGCCTTCGGGGTCGAAAGCCCGAAGGAACACGGCATGGACGGCTTCTCCGTGGGGCCGTACTACAGGTCCGGGCGCCTGAGGGAGATCGCGCTCTACTGTCGCAGGGACGTCGAGGCGACGGCCCGGCTCTTCCAGAAGCTCGAAAAGACGCTCCTGCCCGCTTTCAGAGACACCCGCCTCTAGCAGCCCGTGGAAAAATGGATGCGGGCGTCGCGTCCGGCCTTTTGCATACCGCGGCGACCAGGTCGGTCCCACTTCCTCCTGCTTTCCTCTTTCCCGTCGCCGCGAGCAAAAGGCCGTCCGCCCCAAGGGGTTGCGGCGGCGCGGGCCGTCTGCGGCGTCGCCGCTCCTCCCCGATGCGCCCCGGCATCGCCTTCGTCACGTCTCCTTGCATCCGACCCCGCGGCGCTCGCAACGCCGCCCACACCCTTTTTCCACGGGCTGCTTAGCATTACGCTGGCGCGGGTTCCCGCGACTCTGGTAGGATGAAGCTTCAACAATAAGGTGGGACTTGAGCAGTCAAGCGATGCCCCGAAAGCTGGCGGGACAGCGCATCTCCACGCGATGTCTGGTGGGAGCGCCCGCTCTACTGAAGTGGGGAAAACAGCAGATCGCGGGGTTCGTCGAGTGCATCAACCTGGCCGGCATGTACGTGGTGGCTTCCAGTCTTCCCGACCTTGGAGAGTACGTGGACGTGGTTCTTTCGCTGCAGCGCAGCGGACGAAGCTTCCGCGTGCGCGCGAGCGTCGTGCATACCCTTCCCTTGAGCAACGTGAGGACGGGGTTCGGCGCCCGGTTCGAGCGCCCGCCGCTCGGATTTCTCGAAGCGATCAAGGCGCTCGCGGGACCCTGAGCCTCTCCTTGTCATTCTGAGGTCGTCGACGCGCCAGCGCCTCCGCCGAAGCGGCTACGGCGCTCCAGCGAAGGCGGAGGGCCGCCAGGGAGACGGCGCGCCCGAAGGGCCGAAGAGTGGTCGGCGATAAGGAGGAGATCCTTCGCTTCGCTCAGGATGACAGAGGAAGAGCGAAGGGATGACACCGCGCGCGCAATCGCGCGGCGTGTCACTTGCCGCTGGCCTGGATGAGGCGCAACCGGTCGAAGATGAACTCGATGCTCGAGTCGATTTCGTTGATGTTGCCGGCCGCGGCTGAGGAGAAGGTGCTCGGCATGACACCCGTCAGTTCCCACTGTGCCAGAAGGGAATCCTGGTTGTCGCGCGCCTCGATCGTGACGGTCTTGGTCGCCGGCGTGGCCGTGTCCGTGGCCCCGTTCAACCAATCCTGGAGGCGGTTCAGCCCTTTCTGAGTGACGGTAATGATGAGCTGACGCTGGTCGGGGGAATAGGAGAGGTCCAGGCGCCGCGAATCGGTCCGGCTGACTGGAAGTCGGGCAAAGGCGATCCGATAACCGACGACACCGGAGATCTCCACCCCGTCCACGAAGAACTTGAAATTGCGCTCCCGCGGGTCAGGACCGGCCCCTCGAGCCGGAGTCGCCCCCACGCACGCCAGGAGAACCACGAACCCGATCCACTTTTTCATGGTCTTTCCTCCCCAAGCCGGGCCCGAATGAGCCTAGCACTTCCCCGTCCCGGCGAACGGCCTTGATTTCACCCCATGCGCGGAGTAGAAGGTGACCGGATCTTCTCAAATTAAGGAGGGAAAGATGCTGAAAAAAGGACTCCCGATTCTCGCCCTGGCCGTCGTCGCCGTCCTGATCGCGGCGGCGCCCGCCGACCGCTCGAAAACCTACAACGTCACGGCCGACACGATCGAGGGTTGTTCTTGCCCGCTCTTCTGCACGTGCTATTTCGGCCCCTCGGCCAACGAGCACATGTGCGAGGCGAACAACGTCTACAAGTTCCGCAAGGGAAGCCACTACGGGGATGTGGACCTCTCGGACCAGCTCGTCTGGGTTTCTTTGGACCTGGGCGGCGAATGGCACAAGAAGCCGGGCCCCGGCATGCCGACCGAGTGGGCCGTCGTGACCTTCGACAAGAAGAGCTCGGAGGCCCAGAAGAAAGCCATCGGCGAAGTGCTCAACATCGTCTTCCC
>Ga0137375_10006322_pt1 | contig 14064 bp, 17 predicted proteins | sample SagtaG_24_FD_104936 | JGI IMG/M metagenome (GOLD analysis project Ga0137375, IMG submission 104936) | Vadose zone soil microbial communities from Sagehorn Ranch, Mendocino, California, USA - Sage1_R_113_16 metaG | ecosystem: Environmental > Terrestrial > Soil > Vadose zone | place: USA...
CCCATTTCCCCAGAGGACCGCAGATCAGCAGCCCTGTCACCACCGGAGAACCGACCTGAAACGAAACACGACTCAAGTGGTGGTGGAGGAACTCGAGACCAGCTCACTAGGTTGGTGGCTAGAGGGCGAGCCTGACAGGTATTGGTCCTGACGATAAGATCCAGTTCGGTGGGCAAAATCAGGACCAATTCCGGTGTCCTCGTCGTGCTCGACCACGACGCGCGGATCCCGCTGCACAGGCAGATCGAGACCTCGCTCCGGGACTCCATCCGCGCCGGGCGGCTGCCGCGCGGCTCGTCGCTGCCGCCCTCGCGGGTGCTGGCCGCCGACCTCGGCGTCTCCCGCGGCGTGGTAGTCGAGGCTTACCAGCAGCTGACCTCCGAGGGTTACCTGGCCGGCCGCGCGGGCGGATACACCCGGGTGGCGACCGGCCCGCCCCGGGCCGCAGCCGGACTTCACCTGGCCCGCAAGACCCCGCCGCGGATCGATCTCAGCCACGGCCGCGCCGATGTGTCCAGCTTCCCCCGGGCCGCGTGGCTGCGCGCGATCCGCGGGGCGCTCGCGTCTGCCCCGAACGACCTGTTCGGCTACCTGGCGGGCAGCGGCGTGCCGCAGCTGCGGACGGCGATCGCCGACTACCTCAACCGGGTCCGCGGCACCCTGGCCCAGCCCGATCAGATCGTGATCTGCACCGGCTACGCGCAGGGCATCGCCCTGCTCGTCGGGGTGCTGGCCGCCGCCGGTGCCAAGCGGCTCGCACTCGAGGACCCCTCCTCCGGAGACGACGCCCTGCCCGCAGCGCGGGCGGCCGGGCTCGAGGTGATCGGGGTCCCGGTCAACGGCCACGGCATCCGGGTGGACGTGCTGCGGCAAACCAGTGCCGACGCCATCGTGCTGACGCCCTCGCACCAGTGGCCCACCGGATCGGTGCTGTCCGCCAAAAACCGGGCCGCCGTGCTGCGCTGGGCCGCCGAGCGCGGCGCGGTGGTCATCGAGGACGACTACGACGCCGAGTACCGCTACGACCGCACACCGGTCGGCGCGCTTCAGGGGCTGGCCCCGGACCGCGTCGTCTACGCCGGATCGGCGAGCAAGACCCTCGCGCCCGGGCTGCGCCTGGGGTGGTTCGTGATGCCAGAACACCTGGCCGAGCCGATGGCGGCGGCCAAGATCGCCGCCGACCGCGGCTCGCCCGCGCTCGAGCAGCTCGCCCTGGCCGACCTCATCACCCGCGGCGAGCTCGACCGGCACCTGCGGCGGATGCGCCCGATCTACCGGCGGCGCCGCGACGCACTCCTGACCGCGCTGGCCCAGCGGCTGCCCCGGCTCCAGCCGGCCGGCATATCGGCCGGGCTGCACCTGGTCACCTGGCTGCCGCCGCATCTGGACGAGGCCACTGTGGTCGAGGTGGCCGCGCGCGCCGGGGTGGGCATCGAGGGCGTGACGCCCTACCGGATCAGCCACCCCGGCCCCGGCGGGCTCATCTTCGGCTACGCGACCGTCAACGAGCACGCCATCACCGAGGGCGTCGACATCCTCGCGCGCGTGATAGATGAGCTGTAACACACACCCAGGTCCGTTCGGGTCTGTAAACAGCCCGACGCACGGCGAACCGGCGAGCTCGGATACCCCTTGATCCAGCGAGTCTCCGAGGCCGTGCCCTCCCTTAGAGCTCCTAACAAAATGATCTAGGAATGACGGCGATCCGGAGCTGCGCTTCGGCCCACCACCGCCGGTACTCCCCTCCCCCGGTGCCGAAGCCCAGGGCGGTCAGGTAGTCACCCAGCGCATCCGGCCAGACGCAGATCGCCTGGCCCGGGTCATACAGGTCCGGCCGGTCCACCCCGGTCTTAGGGCCATGGACATCCGCGCTGTCATCGAACAGACCAGGGGTTCGCCAGCCTGCACACCCAGCCCTTGGAATCGTCCGGCCGGGCCTCACCGGCTCCTGCGTCCGCTCGAAGATCGCCGCGCTGCCCTGCCCTCCGCCGTCAGGCCTGACCTTCGGCCCGCGGGCGGGATGACCTTCGTCTCTACGAATGCCATCTGGACATCCCTAGCGTGTGGTCATGGAGATGAGGGAACTCCTGATCCCTGAAGCGGAATGCTGGGAGCTCCTGGCTAGCGCATCCGTGGGGTGCCTTGCTTTGTCGCTGCATGCTCTGCCTGCGATCCTTCATGTCCAGTACCACCTGGATGGGCACACGCTTGAGGTCTGTCTCGGGCATCGCGAGATTCCCGAGCAGTCGCTGAACGCGGTCGTCGCCTTCGCGGCTGACGCGATCGACCCGATTAGCCGGTCAGGCTGGTCTGTCCACGTCCAAGGCCAGTCGATAACGGCTCCGCGGCCTGACACTGACACAGCCTGTGGCTGGCCGACCGCCGGGCAGATCGTGCAGATTGAACCGGGCACGATCAGCGGCTACCGGATGCGCCTATGCCCCTTCGTCGACTCGCTCCTGGCGCGCCAGGATGACACCTGACCTGGCGAGCCGAGGCCGGCGCACGGCAGCTCATGCCGGGCCAGCCACTGCACGCATCCTGCCCGCCGCTATCAGCTTCATGGCTGGCCGGGAACCCAGAACCAGGCAGGGTCGCCCGCGCCGGGCAAGCCCTGGGGCAGCCGCGGGTTACGGGGCATGGAGGCTGCGTGGATGAGACTCCGACCACGACTGCCCCGCGGCGTACTGATCGCCGCTGGGCCGGTCGTGCTGGTTGCCGCCGGGGTCGCGGGCTACCTGGGCTTCGGCTATTCGCCGTGGGTGGCGATGGCCATGACGCTGCTCACCCTCACCACGGTTGGGCTCGCATCCGGGGAGCATCTGTCCACCGCTGTGCTGGTCTTCACCGCCGGGCTGGCCCTGCTCGGTGTCAGCGTGTTCGTGGTGATCCTCGGCCTGGCCGCGTCCGCGATCATGGAAGGCCGGGTGGGCCTGTTCTCCGGGAGCCGCCGGATGCGCCAGCGCATGAGTGAGCTGCGCGGGCATTTCATCGTCTGCGCGTACGGCCGGGTCGGCCGGGCGATCACCCGGGAACTGGAGGCCGAGGGCGTCCCGTTCGTCGTGGTGGACACCAAGGCAGAGCTGGAACCTGATCTGGAACGTGACGGCGCGTGCTACCTGATCGGCGATGCGTCGGAGGAGGCAGTCCTGCGGCAGGCCGGAATCGACCGGGCGCAGGGCCTGATCTGCGCCGTGGATTCCGACGCCGAGAACGTCTTCATCACCATCGTCGCCCGCTCGCTCAGCCCGGAGCTGCTCATCGTCGCGCGGGCCGCGCGGGAGCACTCCGCCGACCGGCTGTACCGGGCCGGCGCGACCCACGTGGTCTCACCGTACGCGACCAGCGGACGGCGGATGGCGAATCTGGCCATCCGGCCGCATGTGGTGGAATTCTTCGATGTCGCGCGCACCGGCCAGCCCGGCCTGCGGCTGGAGGAAGTCGAGATCGCCGAAGGCTCCCCGCTGGCGGGCCGGAGCCTGCGGGAGCTACCTGGGCCGGCGGTGCCATTGCTGGTCCGGCACCGGGACGGGTGGCTCGTCGCCAACCCTGCGCCCGGGCTCCAGCTGCTGGCTGGTGACGTGCTCGTCGTATTCGGCGCGGCCAGCGACCTGAACCCGTAGGCCGCGGTATCTCACCAGCCGGGGCAACCGACGGGCCAGGTGTGCACGCGAAGACCGGTATCCGCGCACTGAAGATACCGGCTGAGCAGCACGGCCAGAGCCCGTTCCCGGTCGCGGCCTTGCTCGGCAGCGGCTAGGGCGGCGCGCTGCCACACTGCGCCGGCCTGCTCCGACGCCGCCCGCGTCGGGGACGTCCCTGGCCCACGACCGATTTACCCGCGTTGATCGCACGTGCCCGGGCCTGGAGTTCACCGAGGTTGTGCAGGCGGCACTGGGACCCGATGTCGTAGGCGTCGTTGATGACAGTCCCGGCCCGCCGGCCGTGATCTCGTCCGGATCAGGCATCTTGACAATTATCTCCAATATGACAAGCTCTTGTCATGATCGATCAGCAGGCCCGGACCGCCGAAGGGGACGCAGCAACAGAGGTCGTCCTGGAGACCTTCCGTGTCAACGGGCTGCTGCTCGCCGCCGGCAACCGGCTCGCCGCGCGGGAGAGGCTCACACCAGCGCGCTGGCAGGTGCTGGGAGCCGTGGCGCTGGCCGGGCGGCCGCTCACGGTGCCCCAGATCGCGCGGCGGATGGGCCTGACCCGGCAGGCAGTTCAGGCATCGGTCAACCGGCTGCTCGCCGAAGCGCTGGTCGAAGCCTGCGACAACCTTGATCACCGGCGGTCACCGCTGATCGCGCTCACCAAGCGCGGCAGCCAGAAGTACGCGGCAGTCGACCAGCGGCAGGTCCGCTGGATCAACGAGCTCTCCGCCGGGCTGAAGATCACAGACCTCGCGGGCGCGGCACGCGCGCTGCGTGAGCTCGGCGACAGGCTCGAAACAAACGAACGACCAGGCCCGGGAGGGAAGGACCGCAATGCCACTCCGTGAGATGGACGACCACGTCACGTACCTGCAGCAGCTCCAGGAGGACAACGGCCCGGTGGTCCTCATCAACCAGTTCAACGTGGCGCCCGAAGACGCCGCACGCTTCATCGAGGCGTGGACGAATGACGCCGCGTTCATGAAGCAGCAACCCGGCTTCATCTCCACCCAGCTCCACCAGGCCACCGCCGGCAGCGCGATCTTCATCAACGTCGCCGTCTGGGAGTCCGCCCGGGCGCTGGGACGGGCCTACAGCTCACCGGAGTTCCAGGCCCGCGTCGCACGCTACCCCGACAGCACCGTCGCTGCCCCGCACGTCTTCAAGAAGGTCGCCGTCCCCGGCATCTGCGTTGCCTAGGGACTGCATAGGCCGCTACGGCGGACGGGCGATGTTCTGGCACGACCAGACGAAGGCCGGCAACTACGACACCGCGATCCGCATCCCCCACCGCCTCTACGACCTCCTGGCCGAGTGAATAGTTCGAGTTGCGCTCTTTCGCAGCCGCCTCCACCTGGACACGTTCCTTTGCCGCCGCTCCGCGTGGGAGGCACCCTCGCCGGCGCTTCCTCGTGTTTCTCCGACATCGAAAGGACCCGCCCGTGACTCGCATCGGCATCATTGGCTCTGGCCACATCGGCGGCAACATTGCCCGCTTCCTCGCCGGGGCCGGCCACGACGTATTCGTCAGCTTCAGCACCGACCAGGCCAAGCTCGAAAAGCTCGCTGCCGAAACCGGCGGCCAGGCCACGGCGCCAGACGAGGCCGCCGCGCACGGGGAGGTCGTGGTGCTGTCCGTACCGTGGGGCATGGTCGACACTGCTGTCGCCCAGGCGGGCGGCCCCGCCGCGCTCGCCGGCAAGATCGTTATCGACACCACCAACCAGTTCGGGCAGGTCGAGGGCCGCTTCGGCGTCCTCGACCTGGGCGGCAAGTCCGCCGCCGAAACCAACACCGCGAAGGCGCCCGGCGCGACCTGGGTGAAAGCCTTCAACACCCTCACCGCTGGCTTCCAAGCCACCGCTGCCGGTCGTCGTGGCGCCGACCGGGTGGTGCTGTTCTACGCCACCAACTCCGAGGCCGCCGTACCCGGAATCGAATCGCTCATCAACGACGCCGGATTCGACCCGGTCCGCACCGGAACCCTCGCCCGCACCGACGTCGGACACCAGGAAGCAAGAGGCGACCTGTACGGCGAGGAATTCCACCACGATGACGCCGTCGCCGCGGTGAGCCGGCTGCGCGGCACGGTGCCCGCCGGCACGGGCAGGCCGTGATCACGGCCGCAGGCCAGGGCGACAACCCGGACGCCGCAGGCAGCGGCACAGACGATGCGACCACGCTCACCACCGGCCGCGTCGAGGCGTTCAGCGACGGCGTCATCGCCGTCGCGGCCACGCTGCTCGTCTTGGAGATCAAATCACCCGTGGGCGCGAACGACGTCTGGCACTTCCTGGGGGCCACGCGCTTCAGTCGGGAAACTACGACCGCTCCGCGGCCGTGCTGTACGCGCTGACCCTCGGCTTGGCCTCGCTCAGCTTCACCGGCCTCTGGGCGTGCCTGGCCCTACAACCGACACTGCTGACCGCCGCCGCCCAGCCGCGGGTCCGAGCCGCGCTGCGCCGATCACTGACCGGCCCCTCGCTGTACGCCATTGCGGGACTCATCGCCATGGCCAGCGCTCCGGCATCGCTGGCCATCGACGCCGCGGTCGCCCTCTACTTCACGTTGCTGCCCCGACACCTGCGCCGCGCCACACCGACGAACGGACCTCACCCGTGACCAGCACACCCACCCGCCCCGGCGCGGCGTCGCCGGCGACGCTTACCGTCGGCGTGCTCGGCGCCGGCACTGTCGGCCGCACCCTGGCCCGCGCCTGGGCGCTGTCCGGCCATCAGATCATCCTCGGCTCCAGGCAGCCCGGTCACCGCCGCATGGCCGACGCCGCTGGCGATATCGCGCGCGGCACCGCCATTGCCGTCACCGCCGCCAGCCACCGAGACGCCGCCCGCAACGCCGACGTTGTGGCGGTGACCGTGCCAGGCGATCAGGTGCAGGCCCTGCTCGGGCAATTGGGTGGCGCACTGCGCGGCCAACTTGTCATCGACGCCACCAACGACATCTCGCCCGGCGCGCCCGTCCTGAACAATCTCGCGGTGCTGCGGGCCGCCGGCGCCATCTGCTTCCGGGCGTTCAACACGGTCGGCTGGGAGCAGATGGCCCGCCCGGTGTTCGGTCAGCTGCGCGCGGACCGCGTACTAGGAGGCTCGATGACAGCTCGCGAACGGCACGACACCGGCGGCCAGGACGTGCTGCGCCGGGCTGGCGACGCATCGGCCCTGATCCTCACGAGCCTGGCCGGCGGCTCCAAGCACGGTTACGCGCTGATCCAGGACATCAAGGGGTTCACGGGGCTGCAACTGGGGCCCGGGACGCTCTATGGCGCGCTGGACCGGCTCGAGCGCATGGGCCTGATCGAGGCCCTGCCCGCCGAGGACCGGCGCCAGCCCTACCGCATCACGGCGGCGGGGGTGGCGGCACTGCGCGCCCACCTCGACTCGATCGAGCGGGTCAGCAGCGTCGGGCGGCTGCGGCTTGGACTGGGAGGAATCTGATGCCGGGTTCGCGGTCCATGCGCCTGGCGGAGTCCGCACTGCGCTGCTACCCGCAGCGGTGGCGCAGTCGTCATGGCGACGAAGCGGCGGAGATCGCCAGCTTGCTCATCAGGGATGGGACACCCGCGCATTCGGTCGCGTGGAGCTACCTCTTGGGCGCGGCCCGCATGCGGCTGGTGACCGGGCCACGGCGGCGCCTCGGCGTGGCGGTGGGCGCGCTGCTGCTGGCGGTCGGCTCCCTCGGTGTGCCGCTGGCGCTGCTGTCCTCGTCGGCACCGGCCAATGCGGCGAGCGTGGCCCACTCACGCACCGCCCACCCGCGCCCCGCCCAGCCGCGGTCCTGCGACTCACGGCCCGCCGATCCGCGGTATGGCAGAGGGCGCGGCGCACCCGACCGCTGTGACCAGCGTGACCGCTGCTGACGTCGGCGGCGCCCCCGGTGACCTGGGCGGGACTCCCGGGCGCGCGGCGGGCGGCCCGCTTGCCGCGCGCAAGGCGCCACCGTCGCGGCGCCGCGCCGTCGCCGGATGGGCCATCTCCCTCGCGCTGGCGCTGCTGCTGGCGTTCGGCATCCGGACGTTCGTGTTCCAGGCCTTCTCGATCCCCACCACCTCCATGGTGCCTACGCTTGATGTCTATGACCGGATCCTGGTGCAGAAAGCGTTCTTCAACTGGCACCAGCTGCGCGAGGGCGACATCGTCGTATTCACCCACCCGCCGCGCGACCACTGTGGCGGGCCGGCCGGGACCGACCTCGTCAAGCGCGTCATCGCGCTGCCGGGCCAGACCATCTACTCCGCAGGCGGCATCCTCTACGTCGACGGCAGGCGGCTCCGCGAGCCGTACCTGCCGCCACATGACCGGCTCGGGCCTCCGATACCTGGTGCCACGAGGCAAGACCCATTCCACGTCCCGCGCGGGGAGTTCTATGTGATGGGTGACAACCGGGCGATCTCCTGCGACAGCCGCTTCTGGGGCCCGATCAAGGGCTCAGGCATCATCGGCAGGGTCGTCATGCTCTTGTGGCACGACGGCCACCCCGATTCCCACTTCTTCTGACCGGGTACCGGGGCGCTCAGGCGCCCGCAGGCCGGCGGGCGCCTTTAGCCCTTACTATCCCTGCGGGGACGTCGCTCGGGATGTCTCACTGAATCTGGGCCGTAGCAGGTCAGGGCAGTGCGGCTGGACCAGATTCATGGAGACGGGACACCCGGTGAACGGGTCGTGCAACGCCTTCGTGCGGTGACCGGGTGTCCGTAGCTTTCGGCGCCCGGCCTGTTCAGGGGAATGCCCGCCGGAGCCAGCGCATGCCACCGTCACGGGTAGTCCAGATGTCCCGCTCGTCGCTGATCCACCGGCCGACCCGGGAGTCCTCGAAGTCCAAGAAGGAGGCACCAGGTGCCTGGGGGTTGAGCTGCGTGGCGCCGGTAACAGCGGGAGACCAGTGCAGCCCATTATCGGTGGAGACAACCAGCCGGCAGGTGAGCGGGCCGCTGCCTGCGGCCCCGCCGGTGGCCACGACCAGCCGCCCGGGGCTGGCCGCGGCGATCAGGCCCAGGTAGTGCCGCGTCCCGCCCGGGACGACGCGGGGCGGGCTCCACGAGGACCCGTAGTCGGCAGAGGTCAGGACAAAGGTCAGGCCGGTTCCGGCGCGCGGCTCGCACAAGACGGCAACGAACCCGCCCGGCGCGGCGGCCAGCCCGCTAGCGTCGTGCTCATTGTGGCGGGTGCCACCGCATGGGTCAGCCAGCCGCTGCCAGGAGTTCCCGCCGTCGGTGGACCGGAAGATCACTGCGCGGGCGGTTCCGGCCCCACCGGCGACATGGCCGTAGACCGGGAGGTAGATGACCGAGGCGCTCTGCCGGACCACCTGGCAGCAACGCCGCCGTTGCTGCTGAAAAAGGAAATGCGCAACAGCGTGTGCCAGGTGTCTGATCCGGCGGCGGTTTCCTGCACCATGCGGGTGCACGGGCCGGGGCAGCCGGTGTGGTCATACACGACCCGGACCACCGTGCCCGCCGATGGTTCGAAGGCCTCCACCGGGCGGCTCGGCACCCGGTGCCAGCTGCGGCCGCCATCATCGGTCTGGAACAGGGCCGGCCCGAACAGGTAGCCCACCCTGGTGGTGGCGAACCGGATCTGGCTGACGCAGGCCGCATGAGCACAGTTGACCGTCCCGTTCTCGTCCTGGATGACGCCGGGCGGGATCGGCAGTGCCGTCCAGGAGCGCCCGCCGTCACCGGTGGCAGTAACCCGCGGGCACAGCCCCCGGGCACAGGGCAGAGCAGCGAGCGCCCACCCGCGCTGGTCGCTCACCCAGGTCAGGTCCATCAGAAACGAGCCCGTCAGCGCTGAGCTTTGCGGGGGACCCGGCCGCCCGGTCATTGACGGCGCGGCAGGCCTGGAGGGGCTTGCAGCCGCGGTCTGAGACGCGAATGGGCGGGCCTCACCGCCGCCTGGGCTTGCGACTGCCCGCCGCAGCCCGCGACGCTGGCCACAATGCTGGCCACGGCCAGCAGCAACCATCCACGCCTCATACCCCAGGAGACGGCCGAATACCCCAGGAGACGGCCGAACAGCTACGCCGGTTGCAATGCGGGCCGCTCACCGAGCTCGCCCGGATGCCGCACCCGAACCTGAGCAAGGTTCACTGGCGAACCCACCTGGCGACCTGGCCAGTGCCAGCTCCCTGCCGGGCAACAGTTCGCCACCCAGGATTCCTCATCCCAGGCCGGAGCCCGGGCCCCCGAGGACGATCGCCTGACACGGGACACCCGTCCCCGGGGTGACCGGGCAGACTGCAGGTGTGGAAATTCGTTTCGTCGGCAGCGGGGACGCCTTCGGCACCGGCGGCCGCTTCCAAACCTGCATCCGCCTCCACACCGACGGCTTCACCGCCCTGGTGGATTGCGGGGCGACCAGCCTGACCGCGATGAGGGCCCAGGAACTCGACCCGGGCGAGGTCGACACGGTGGTGATCAGTCACCTGCACGCTGACCACTTCGGGGGGCTGCCCTTCCTCATCCTCGATGGCCAGTTCAGCCGGAGGGAGAAGCCCCTGACGGTGATAGGCCCCACTGGCACCCAGGCCAGGCTGCACACCACGATGGAGGCGTGCTACCCCGGCTCAACCTCTGTGCAGCGCCGGTTCGACGTCCGCGTCCTCGAACTCGACGGCGCAGGCACGCCTCAGGACACCGGGCCGGCCCGGGTGACCGGGTGGGAGGTCGATCACGCTAGCGGTGCTCCGGCCCTCGCCGTCCAGGTCAGCCTGGCCGGCGCAGTCTTCGGGTACTCCGGTGACACGGCATGGACTCCGGCCTTGCTGGACGCTGCCCGAGGCACCGACCTTTTCGCGTGCGAGGCCTACACCTACGACCGCAATCTTCGGTATCACCTCGATTACGCCACAATCCTCACGCACGCCAGCAGCCTGGCGGCCTCACGCCTGATCCTCACCCACCTGGGGCCCGGCATGCTCAGCCGGGCAGGCGAGGCCGCCCATCAGGTCGCCTATGACGGGCTGACCGTCCGGGTCTGACTGGCACCCCGGCACCGGCCACACCGGGAGCGCCGGCGGCCCAGTGGCCGGAGCTGGGAAGCGTGCCGGCCGGGGCCGTTCACCGGCATCATCGATGACATGGCCCAAGCCCTGGGCCAGCCGGAACCCGGATCTGCCGCTGCCAGGCGGCCGGTCCCGGCCCGGCATCGGGATGCGACGGCCAGGCGGGGAGCGATTGCGGTGAAGATCTACACACGAAAAGGTGATGCCGGCCAGACCGGGATCTGGGGCGGGATCCGGCTCGGCAAAGACGACCTGCGGGTGGAGGCGATTGGTGCCGTTGACGAATGCAACGCCGCCATCGGTGTCGCACTGGCCCAGGGCCTGCCCGGCCGCGTCGCAGTCCTCATGCGCCAGGTGCAGTCCGCGCTGTTCGTCGTCGGCAGTGACCTCATGGCCCCGGATCGCTCAGGCCCCGGCGCGTCACTCCCCCGCGTCAGCGACGACGATGCCGCCCGCCTGGAACAGGCCATCGACGAGCTCGGGGCCGAACTGCCCGCCCTGCGAAACTTCATCATCCCCGGCGGCACCCAGGCCGCGGCACAGCTGCATCTTGCCCGCACGGTCTGCCGGCGTGCCGAGCGCCGGGTGACAAGCCTCGCCACGCGCGGGGACCCGGTGAGCAGCTCAGTCCAGGCCTACCTCAACCGGCTGTCAGACCTGCTGTTCATCGCGGCCCGCTACCTGAACCACACAGCGGGAGCCGGTGACGTTATCTGGGCAGGCACCGCCGGGTGACGAACGGGCCCATCACCAGACACCCGGTCAGGCATGCGGGACGCCGGCAGAATCCGAACTCTCAGGACGACCGCTTGTCACGGGACAACAGGCACAGCCCGGCACTTCCTGGGCGGTGCAGGCACCCTGAGCGGTTGACGGGCAGTGGCACGGCGGGCAACCATCATGGCCGTGGACTCCTTCACGGGGAAGCTCGCGGTGGTGACCGGCGGCGGTTCCGGGATGGGCCGTGAGCTTGCCCGCCAGCTGGTGACGCAGGGATGCTCGGTCGCGGCATGTGACCTGAACGCGGATGCCGCCGCGGAGACCGCGGCTATCGCGCGAGCAGCCGCCGTGCCCGAGGTCCGGGTGACCAGCCATGCCTGCGATGTCGCCGACGAGGGGCAGGTTCTGCGGTTCCGCGACGAGGTGCTGGAGCAGCACGGCACTGATCACGTCGACCTGGTGTTCAGCAACGCGGGCATCGGCGGCGGCAGCAGCTTTGTCAGCGGTGACCGGGAAGAGTGGGAGCGGACGTTCGCCATCGACTGGTGCGGCGTCTATTACTGCGCCCGCGCGTTCCTGCCGCTGCTGATCGCGAGCGCGGACGGCGTCCTGGTCAACACCAGCAGCGTGAGCGGCTTCTGGGCGTCGCTGGGCCCGGGCATCCCGCAAACCGCCTACAGCACGGCCAAGTTCGCGGTGAGGGGCTTCTCGGAGGCACTCATCGAGGACCTGCGTACCCACGCGCCCCATGTCCGGGTCGCCGTCGTGATGCCGGGGCACGTGGGCACCGACATCGTCACGAACAGCTTCCGGGCACGTGGCCTGCCGGACCCGGAGCACATGAGCGACGCGCAGCTGGAGGAGCTGATCCCCCGCGACACGCGGGCCGGGCTGATCGACGCGGGCATGCTGGCCGAGGACGCGTCAGCTGATGAGCTGCGCCGGATGCTGGTGCGCGCGAACGCCGACTTCCGGGACAAGGCGCCGGTCAGCGCGGCTGAGGCGGCAACCGTCATCCTCGACGGGGTGCGATCGGGAGCCTGGCGGATCCTCATTGGCGAGGACGCCGAGAAGATCGACGCCGCGGTGCGCGCGAAGCCCGAGGCCGCCTACGACTACACCGAGCTGTTCGCCGTCCCGGGAGAAGAGCCGGCGGCAGGAAAACCCTGACCCAGGTGGGTAGCTGCCGTGTAGCGGTCCGCTCCCCCGCGGCCCGCACACCCAGCTGGGCGGCCCAGCCGGGGCGCGGTGACATTGCCCGGATCCCGCGCGTCGTCCCTCGGTGTGCCCGGGACGAAGCGTCCGGCCCCGCCCCCAGGTCCTCGGCGAGGGTGGTCATTCAGGGGCCGGTCCTGCTCCGCGCCTCTTGCTGTTATCAGCGTCCACCCGGCACATCAGCGTCCGCCCGGCATGCGAGTGATGGCCTGCTGCGGGTGGTCGGCGTCAGCGAGGAACTGGACGTGCCCGCGGCGCTGCTGCGGCCGGACGGCCACGTGGCGTGGGCCGGTGAAGACCAGCAGGATCTGCTCAGCCAGCTGCCCAGGTGGTTCGGCGCCGTCAGCTGAGCGCGCAGCTGTGGCTCGAAAGGGGTTTATCCGTCCACAGCAGATGATCAAGGAAAATGGAGAGTACCCACTCCTCTCCAATCTCAATATATAGCGCACCGGGGGGCTTGCGGCAAGACCCGGGTCATGCCGTAAAGTCGCCGGCCGGGGCCAGAACCTGCGGAAATGGGAGTCGCGACGTGCGTGTGTTGCTGTCGGCGTATGGGTCGCGCGGGGACGTCGAACCGACGGCGGGACTCGCGGTGCGGTTGCAGGCCCTCGGCGCGGAGGTGCGGATGTGCGCGCCGCCGGACAAGGACTTCGAGGAGCTGCTGCGCCGCGCCGGCGTGCCGCTCGACGTGGTCAGCCGGGAAAGGCCGCCCGTGCCCGCGTGAACACCACGCGGGATCGCCGGGCCACGACCCAGACGTCAGGCGGAGCGTTCCTGGTCATGGCCACCACGTTCGTCACGCCGTCCAGGCGCCTTGCCGCGCCCCATGATTGCCAGCGACATCAGATCGGAGCTGATGACGTGAACCCCTTGACTACCAGCGCGTTTAACCTTCCCGACTACCTCTCCCCCAAGGCCGGCCCGGCGCTGATCGCCGGCGACGAGCAGCACTTCGCGGCCATCGCGGAGAGCCTGGAGCAGTCGATCGCCGACCTGTCCGACCGCCTCGATGCCGAGCGCAAGGCGCCCGGCGGCATAGGCCAGAAGGCGATGGACCGCGACATGGAGATCCACCGGCTGACCGCTCGCCTGCGCGTCCTGCGCCGCTTCGGTCTGGACCTGTGCCTCGGGCACATGGTCAGCGCAGACAACCCCGAGCCGGTGTACGTCGGACGGCTTGGCCTCACCGACAGCGCGGGTCGCCGGCTGCTGGTCGACTGGCGTTCCCCCGCGGCTGAGCCGTTCTTCGGGGCGACCCACGCTAACCCGATGGGCCTGGCCAGCCGCCGCAGGTATCGCTGGACCCGCGGCCGGATCAGCGATTACTGGGACGAGGTGTTCACCCCGGACGGGTTGGAAGGGCACGCCGCCGCGCTCGACGACCAGTCCGCCTTCATCGCCAGCCTGGGCGGCAGCCGGTCGGCCCGGATGCGAGACGTGCTCGGCACCATCG
>Ga0137375_10006332_pt1 | contig 14058 bp, 11 predicted proteins | sample SagtaG_24_FD_104936 | JGI IMG/M metagenome (GOLD analysis project Ga0137375, IMG submission 104936) | Vadose zone soil microbial communities from Sagehorn Ranch, Mendocino, California, USA - Sage1_R_113_16 metaG | ecosystem: Environmental > Terrestrial > Soil > Vadose zone | place: USA...
GATGCGACAGGCGCGCATCCACAATATCCTCGTGCAGGCTTGTCGGGTGCTGCCTAGCTGTGTTCCCTGGGCCGCAGAGTTGCCTTGATGCGGCGCGTAATGAGGAGACCGATTATCGCCTGCTGCGTGCTCCTGTAGAAGATCTGCGAGTAGTCGATGCTCAAAAAAGTGTGACGGTCGGATGGGGAGGACGCCACGATGCGCGGCAGCGGCCGCGAACGTGATCGCTTACAAACCTAATTAGATCGCCGTCCGCGAAGAGCTGAGGGTCATCGACGCACCCGCCCGACCCGAACAATGTCGTCGACTTCCGAAAGTTGCGGCCCAGATGGAATACAAGAGTAGTCGATGTTGGAGATAATTGTGGAAGGGTGTTGCCGGCCGTATTCGATGCGAACCTCTCGAAACTGCCTTTCTTTTCCAGTGCGCGCCTTGATGTCGTTCCAACGCCGCTCGGTTCAATGCGCCCCTATCCTCGGCACATGAAATGAGATGGCCCGGTTGCGATAAGGAGAATCATCAATAAACTCTAGCCAGTATTAGGCATAGCTAGATCAAGGCCATAATCACATGACGCATCACCCGGCCGTCATCCAAAGCACGTCCTTCAAGAAACTGCTGCAAAACGAGGCGCAGAAACCAGGCAGCGAGATCGCAGCGCTCCATGTAATGCGAATAATCGATTACGCCAGGACTCTATATCCAGGGCCACTTACCACCGTCTTTAAGATTGTGTCCCCCGATGGACGCTGCGCGCTTTCTCATCGCCGCCTCTCGATCATCGATGTGAGCTCAGCGGGCCATCAGCCGATGGTCTCGAAAACGGGCCGCTCCGTAATAGTATTTAATGGCGAAGCCTACAATTTCTTGGAGCTGAAACGCGAACTTGAAGCGCGAGGCGCGACTTTTCGCTCGAGCAGCGATACCGCGCCCGCATCGACCGCTCAGCGATTGCGAGCTACTTGTGCTTTCAGTACGTGCCCATGCCGCAGACCATATACCGGAGCGCGCGCAAGCTTCCGCCGGCTTCATACCTAACAGTTGCTCCCTCGGGCGCCGTTACCATCCGCCCGTATTACAGCTTCGAGACGAGCGCCGCGGAGCATTCGGAGCGTTGCCTCGATGATCTCGCTGACGAGCTCGAGGCAATCCTTCTCACCTCACTGCGCCGCCGCCTCATTAGCGACGTGCCGCTGGGCGCCTTCCTCTCGGGTGGAGTTGATTCATCTACCGTCGCAGCCCGAAATTTCCTTCGATCAGGTGAGCCGCTCCTTGATGCGTCGTCGCAGACCGCTCGGCTGAGCGCCACCATGCACGTCGTCATAGAGCTTGATCCAAGCTTCTTTCATCTCTGGAGTAAATGCAGCGCCAAACTGCTGTTCCAGGGCCCATATCAACGCGTCGCCAAACGCAGCGAAATGCAATGGCTTCGCCCAGAATTGTGCGTGCTGGCGACCCGAATGGCTAATGATCGACTGGAACATTTCGCGCTCGTCGAGCGTACCAACAATGGCACCATGTCGCTTCGGACATCAGGCCCGACGAGCTCGCGCGACGCATCTGCCATCTCGCGATGGAAGGAGAGCGTGATCCCGTGCGGCTGCACGACCGGGCGCTTGTGGGGCTGATCCCGGCAACGATTTGGCGCGAAGCAAGCTAAAGCAAAGCAGAACCAAACGATGTTTGTCGACTGCGCCGAAACGGAATCGGCGCACGCCCCCTTCGCCAATAAATCGTCACGGGAGTTTGCTGGTATCGCTGGGAGTAGGCGGCGATTTTGCAGTCTTTTCCGGCGCAGCGTCGCGGGCCGGCCTGCGTCACGTTGCCCACGATGGCCTGGTCGCGTTCACTGGCCGACGCGCTCTCGGATGATTGGCTTGGTTCGCGCAGAGCATCGAGTTCCTCCTCGTGGTCTCCCTCGATCAAAGCCACCGGCAGGCCGAGCCGTTTAAGCCGCTAAGCCGCGACCGCGATTCCTCCAGCGACAACACTTTAGGTGTCAACTTTTCCCTTTCGCGTCGCGCGATCGCCATACACCTCCGGCCGGCGCTTCTTGAGCAGAAACGTCGCCAACTTGTCACTATACTCGATCGCACGCCGAAACACCTCGGTCTCGAGACGATCGATTCCCACGGCGACCGCGTCGTCCCACTCCGCCGCGAACGCCGGGTCCTCCTGACGCCACAAGTACGCCGTCGAGCGACCAACACCAGCTGCGTTCGCTGCGCTCGTCGGTGACATACCACGCGCGAGTGCCTCGAGCATGCGACGTTGATAAACAGGCTTGCTCACAGGATTGCGGGATATTCGCCGCTTCCTATCGTTGATTCGCGTTACGCTCATCTGAAAATCTCTTGCAATACACCGACATCGAGCGCCTCGTGCAGGAACGCGCGCAACCATCGTTCTCGTTGTCGCGGCTGCTTGCCGCGAGCGACAAACGACGACGAAACGGGCACACAATGTGTCCAATAGCGTCCAATAGGTCGACATGTCAAGGCTACGTTTACACCTGCGCTACCTGCAGCCGCGCGCGCGGTCCTGTTCAGCCGTGAGATCGACCGTCACGTCCTTTTCCTTATTCATGTCCGCGCCCGCCGCCCGTGCGAAGACCTCCGGCCTAGCCGGCTGGGCGATGAGCCCGGACTGATATAGACATCTCGCCGATCGGGTCGATCCGCGCGACCATTGTGTCGCCCGGCTTGACCGGGCTGACCCCTTCTGGGGTTCCGGTGTAGAGCACGTCGCCGGGATATAAGGTGTAGAAGGTCGAGCCCCATTCGATCAGCTTGCGGCAGTCGTAGATCAACTGCTTCGTATTGCTGCTCTGCTTGACCTCCCCGTTGACCGAAATGCTGAGCGGCACGTTGTCGGGATCGGGAATCTCGTCGGAGGTGACCAACCACGGCCCGAGCACGGAGTAAGTGTCGATCGATTTGCGAAAACTGCGGTCCTCGGGACCGCGCGCGGTCATGTCGAGGCCGATGCTGTATCCGATCACGTAATCGAGCGCCTTCTCGCGCGGGATATCGCTGCCCTGCTTGCCGAAGATGATCGCCAGCTCGACCTCGTGCTCGTTGCGCCGCTCGGGAAAGCGGATGGCCACGCCCTCGGACGGGCCGACCAGCGACGAGTTCGCTTTCAGGAAGAGGCCGGCCGTGCCGATCGCGGGCGACGGCTTGACGTCCTGCGCCGCCGCACGCGCCGCCATCTCTTCGATGTGCGCCTTATAGTTGGTCGGCGCCGCTACGAGCTTCGACGGCCGCGCCACGGGAGCAAGCAGCTTGACCTGCGAGACCGGCTTGCCCGGCGCCTTTGCTGCCATCTCCTCGAGCCGCGAACGCCACGCCGGCAGGGCCGCGATCACAGCATCGCCCTTCATCGCATAGGGAGCGGCCGCCCTGATCTGGGTCTGCGCCTCGGTGACGTCGTGCACCATGTCCCCGCGCACTACGCCGAGGCGGTCGTCGTCGTAGCGGCATAACTTCATGACGTTCTCCTATGCGAGCGGCTTCGTCGGCGCATCATCCTCGCCTGTCTTCGCGCGAAGGCGGTGCCGCACAGGTGCCTCTCGCCGTCGGTGGCTACTGGATGCCCCGCTTTCGCGGGGCATGACAAGCGAGCGTTCAAGGGGGGACCTTACTTCGGCGTGAAGATCTCTTTGAACAGCCCCTGCCATTTTTTCTGCTCGTCCCCGCCGAAGATTGTGGCAATGATTTTCCTGTCCTTCAACCTGTCGCTCACGTAGGCGGGATTGAGGGGGATGTCGGGGCGGGTCGGCATTCGGCCGCGCTTGGTCAGAAACTCCTGGGCCTCGCGGCTAAGCAGAAAATTTCCGCCGAGCAGGGCAGCCTTGGGATGCGGCGCCTGCGAGCTGATGCCGACCGAGCCGAAGAACAGCGCCACCGGATCGAGCGCCCAGAAGTCGATGGCTGCGCCCGACAGCTGTACGTTCACCGTCAGCGACGCATAATTGTTGAGCGCGAGCCAATATTCGCCTGCGCCGACGGAACGTGCGAGCGCGAGGTGCCCCTCCACCATCACCGGCTTGAGCACGGCGACGATGTCCCTGAGCAGCTTCTTGCCGCGTTCCTCGCCGAAATGGATCATCATTGCGCTCAGCCATTCGTCATCGGTGACGTCGAGCGCGATCTTGCTGGCCCATTCCTTGTGGTCGAGGAATTCCTCGTAGCTCTTGGGCAGCTGCGATGCCTTGACCAGGTCAGTGTTGTAGGCGGGCGTGTTGTAATTCGCGTAGACTCCATACCAGCGGCGGTGCGGGTCGCGCGCCTGCGCCATGAGCGCAGGCGCCTGCGGCGGGTCGAATTGCAGCAGCGCGTCACCGGGCAGCCGGTTCACCGTGGTGGTGACCGCAAGATCCCAGCTGCGCTGCCGGGCTCGGTTTTCGATGGCCACGCGCGAGAGGATGGCGGAGTCGGACGAGCGCACATAGTTTACCTTCACTCCGGTTTCATCCTCGAACATCTTCCAGAGCGGCAGCCCCTCTTGCTCATTCATCGAGGAATAGACGGTGAGCGCGCCCTCGGCGCGCGCCGCGACGGCGAGATCGGCCATGAGCCAGGACGGAGTTTGGGCCACGGCCGGAGCCGGCGGCGCATCTTGGGCGTGCGTCGCCAACGCCCAAAGACAGATCAGACTTGCGCAGGCTGCGCGCGCTCTGAGAGGATGCGGCAATGCCATTCTCCGCCCGGTCGATCGCTCAGTCCTCGCCCAAGCCCATGTCCTGGGCGAGGCGGGTATAGCGGGTGATGTCGAGCGTCATGAAGTTGGCGAACTCCGCCGGCGTGCCGCCGCGAATCTCGTAATCGAGCGCCGATATCTGAGCGCGCAGCGTGGGATCGCGCAGCGCCGCATTGGCGAGCTCGTTCCAGCGCGCAACGATCGGCTCGGGCGTGCCGGCCGGCGCCGCCAACCCGCACCAGGCGAGGACCTCGAAGCCGGCATAGCCGAGCTCCGCCATGGTCGGCACCTCGGGCAGCCGCGGCGACCGCTTGAGGCCCGTGGTCGCAAGCGGCCGCAGCTTGCCGCTGGCGATGTGCGGCGTAGCTGCTCCGGTGCTGGTGATCATGAATTGCGCGTTGTCGCTCAACAGCGCCATCAGTGCCGGGGCGAGCCCTGCAAACGGCACGTGCACGGCAACGGTCTGCGGAAGGCCCGCGCGATAGAACAAGGTCATGGTGGCGAGATGGTGCGGCGAGCCATAGCCGCCGGTTGAATAATTGAGCCGGCCGGGCTGCGCGCGCATCATCTCCACCAACTGCGCGACGCTGCGCACCGGCAGGTCGTCGCGGACCAGCAGCACCAGCGCGGCGTCGGCCATCAGCACGATGGGCGCGAAATCCTTGACCGCATCGTAGGCCAGGTTGCGTTTGAGCGCCGGCATCGAGCCATGGGTACTGGTGGTGACCACGACCAGCGTGTGGCCGTCGGCAGGAGCCTGCCTTGCCGCCACGACGCCGATGATGCCGGTTGCGCCGCTGCGATTGTCGATGACGATCGACCAGCCGTGCTGCGCGCCGATCCACTGCGCGATGAGTCGCGGGATGCCGTCGTACGGTCCGCCGGCCGGGTAGGGCACGATGATGCGAACCGGCTTTCCCGGGTATGACTCGGCGCCGGTGCTGCCAAAGCTTCGCAGGCCGGCCATGAGTGCGGGCGCAACGAGGAGCTTGGCTGCGCAACGGCGGTTCAAACGCACGGACGGCGCCTCACCGGGAGATCTTCGATCTAGCAGCCTACGATCGTTTCCGAAGGGATGGAAGGCGACACCCGCGTGCGTGCCGACAGCCATTGGGCACTTGCAGCGTGTCCATACGGCTACCGGCTCTCGCCGACTCATGGATTGTCACGCGGCAAAAATCCCGCGACAATTCATTGGGGCTGACGTTTCCGGAAACTGACCATGTTTGCTCGCGACCGCGCTGTCTTGCGCCCATTACCGATTGTCGCTTTGGCGCTGATCGCTTGGCTCGCGCCGGCGCCGGCGACGCGCGGCGCCGAAACCGTCACCATCGGCGATCTCACCTTCGTCAACCAGGCGCTGGTCGGGGTTAGACGGCTGCCGTCCGATCTGCGCGACAAGTTCGGGGAGACCTTCGGCTCCGGCTCCGCCATTGCGGTCGATCCGAAGTCGTGGCTGCGGACGGCCACCGGTTACCAGGGCACGTTCTACATGTTGCCCGACCGCGGCTACAACGTCACCGGTACGAGCGACTATCGCGCGCGGATCAACAAGCTCTTCATCACCTTCAAGCCCCTCGACGACCCGACGGCCGTTCCGGTCGGGGAGCGCCAAACGAGCGTCGAAGCAACGCTGACCGACACCATCCTGCTCACGGATGTGGCAGGACAGTCGCTCACCGGGCTCGATCCCGATGGCATCCGCCGCGCGGCGAATGGTTTGCCGGATTTGCCGCAGGCGTCGAACGGCCGCCTCAGCATCGATAGCGAGTCGCTGGCGCTGTTGCCGGACGGCAGTTTTTTCATCGGCGACGAATACGGCCCTTACGTTTACCGCTTCGCCCCGACCGGCCGTCTGCTGGCGGCGATCAGGCCGCCCGAGGCCTTCCTCCCCAAACGCAAGGGAAAGGATCACTTCAGCTCCAATAATCCCGGTCCGGGCGCCAAGGCGCCGGAGCCGCCGAACCCGGACACCGGCCGCCAGAACAACCAAGGTTTCGAAGGTCTGACGTTGACGCCGGGCGGCAAATTCCTGGTCGTCGCGTTGCAGAGCGCGACCCGCCAGGACGGCGGCGCTTCGCCGGAAACGCGGCGATATACCCGCCTTCTCTATTACGACATCAGCGATCTCGAACGCCCGAAGCTCGCGCGCGAGCATCTCGTGCCGTTGCCTGTGTTCGAGACCGCGGACGGCCGACAGCGGGTTGCCGCTCAGAGCGAGCTGCTCGCGCTCGACGAGACGTTCTTCCTCCTGCTCTGCCGCGACGCCAACAACGGCTTCGGTACCGACAGCGCGACCTCACGCTATCGCAGCATCGACCTCCTCGATACCTCGCGGGCGACCAACATCGCAGGTTCCCCGTACGACGGCACGGTGCCGGTCGCGCCCAACGGCAAGCTCGTGGACGGCGTGGTGCCCGCGACGCTGACGCCCTACATCGACATCAACGAGGCGGCGGAATTGCAGAAGTTCGGATTGCACAACGGCGAGCCGAATGATCGCAACAATCTTTCGGAAAAGTGGGAAGGCTTGGCGCTGGTGCCGGCGCTCGATCCCGCCAATCCCAACGATTACTTTCTGTTCGTCACCAACGACAACGATTTTATCACTCAGAACGGTTACCAGGCGGGGAGGGCCTACAGGGATCCGAGTGGACTCGAGATCGACACCATGATCCTGGTCTACCGCATCACGCTGCCGCAACCGCTGAAATAGATTGCGAGGGGGCGCGGCGCGTGGCCGGCGATCCAACACCAGCAAGATCGCGCGTATTTGAACAACCGATGTTGCGCCGCACAAGCGAGTGAGGTGCGGCACCACGTCTCGCCCGCCGGGCCGCGATTCCGTGCATTGTCCCCTCGACCCCGGGGCTAGCTTTGTTCAGTGCGGCATGCGATTTACCAAAAAAATCGGGTTATGGACGCAACTCATTGCGGTTGGCGCGGGGTTTATTGATGGTACAAGGCCAACAGTTGTAGCGGGGCGCGAAAAAACAGCTCAAGGAGGAACGTCAATGCGAGCAATCGGACATGCGAGCCTCGGCGCGGTCGCCGCGCTGTGGATCGCGCAAGCCTTTGTGCCGGCTGCGGCACTCGCCGCGTGGGAGCCCACGCGGCCGGTAGAATTCATTGTGCCGGCCGGCACCGGCGGTGGCGCCGATCAGATGGCGCGTACCATCCAGGGCATCGTCACCAAACATAACTTGATGAAGCAGCCTCTGGTGGTGATCAACAAATCCGGCGGAGCCGGAGGCGAAGGCTTCCTCGACGTGAAGGGCGCGCGCAACAATCCGCACAAGCTCATCATCACGCTGTCGAACCTCTTCACGACTCCTCTCGCGACCGGCATTCCCTTTAGCTGGAAGGACATGACTCCGGTCGCAATGTTGGCGCTCGACGAGTTCGTCCTTTGGGTGAACGCCGACACCCCGTACAAATCGGTGAAGGAATACATCGACGCGGCGAAGAAAGAGCCCGGCAAGTTCAAGATGGGCGGCACCGGCTCCAAACAGGAAGACCAAATCATCACGGTTGCAATCGAGAAGGCAACCGGTGCCAAGTTGTCTTTTATCCCCTTCCGCGGCGGCGGCGAGGTGGCGGTGCAGCTCGTCGGCAAGCATGTCGATTCAACCGTCAACAATCCGATCGAGGCGGTGGCCCAGTGGCGGGCGAACGCGGTTCGTCCGCTCTGCGTCTTCGACGGCAAGCCTCTTCCCTACACGGAGAAAATCGCCAGCAACATGTCGTGGAGCGATATTCCGACCTGCAAGTCGCAGGGCCTCGACGTCGAGTATTTGATGCTGCGGGGAATTTTCACGGTGCCCGGCGCGACCAAGGATCAAATCGCCTATTACGTCGACGTGCTCAAGAAGGTCCGCGAGACCCCGGAGTGGAAGACGTTGATGAACGAGGGAGCGTTCAACAACACCTTCATGACCGGCGACGAGTATGCCAAGTGGGTCGAGAACGAAGATAAACGCCACCAGGCGCTGATGAAGGAAGCGGGGTTCCTCGCCGGACAATGAACGCGGTCGCCGCCGCCTCGCGGACTTGAATATCCGCAGGCGGCGCGCATGCCCATCGCGGATGAATAATTGATGGATGAACATTCCGAGGCTGCCCGCGGCGGCGGGCCGAGTCATCGCGCGGTCGAGCTGGGCGTCGCCGTATTCACGGCCGGTTTCGCGCTGGTCGTGATCGCCGGCAGTTTCCGGGCAGGCGTCGGGTGGGGAGCGGAAGGGCCGAGACCCGGGTTCTTTCCGTTCTACGTGGCACTGGTGATCCTGGGTTCGAGCATCGTCAACTTCGGCGCGGTCATTTCCCGGCGACCCGACCATCAGCTGTTCGCGGACTGGGGGCAGCTCAGGCAGGTGATGGCCATGCTGGTGCCGACCGCAATCTATGTGGCGCTGGTGCCGTGGATTGGCATCTACGTCGCGTCCATACTCCTCATTGCCGTGTTCATGCGATGGCTCGGCCGATACGGATGGGGAAGGATCGCCGCGGTCGCGGTGGGTGTGCCGGTCGTGACCTTTCTCATTTTCGAAAAATGGTTCCTGGTGCCTTTGCCCAAGGGGCCGATCGAGGACTATCTCGGATTTTGACGGCAATCGGATCGGCCCGACATGGTTGAACCACCGCGAGACCGTTAGATGGAAGAGATCGCCAATCTGTTTCACGGCTTCGCCGTCGTCATCCAGCCGTTCAACCTGCTGGTGATGCTCGTCGGCATCGTGCTCGGCGTCATTATCGGAGTGTTGCCCGGTCTCGGCGGCGCCAATGGCGTTGCGATCCTCCTGCCGCTCACGTTCTCCATGTCGCCGACCTCGGCGATCATCATGCTGTCCTGCATCTACTGGGGCGCGCTGTTCGGCGGCGCTATCACGTCGGTGCTGTTCAATATTCCTGGCGAGCCGTGGTCGGTGGCGACCACCTTCGACGGGCATCCAATGGCGCAGCAGGGCCGGGCGGGCGAGGCGCTCACCGCCGCCTTCACCTCGTCCTTCGTCGGTGCGCTGTTCGCAGTGATCATGATCACGCTTGTTGCCCCTCTGGTCGCCAAATTTGCCCTGCAGTTCGGTCCCGCGGAGAAGTTCGGGGTTTATTTTCTCGCCTTCTGCAGCTTCGTCGGCATGAGCAAGGAGCCGCCGTTCAAGACGGTGGCTTCGATGATGATCGGCTTTGCGCTCGCCGCGGTCGGATTGGACAGCATGACCGGCCAACTGCGGCTGACCTTCGGCTTCACCGAATTGCTCAACGGGTTCGACTTCCTCATCGCAGTCATCGGCCTGTTCGGCATCGGCGAGATCTTGCTCACCATCGAGGAAGGACTGAGCTTCAAGGGGGGCGCGGCCGGGATCAATCCGAAGGTCGTATTCAAGACCTGGGCGGAGCTTCCGCGCTATTGGATGACGTCACTGCGCTCCTGCGTGATCGGCTGCTGGATGGGCATCAGTCCCGCCGGCGCGACGCCGGCCTCGTTCATGAGCTACGGCATCGCCAAGCGCGTGTCGAAGCACGGCGATCGGTTTGGCCGCGGCGAGATCGAGGGCGTGGTTGCGCCGGAAACGGCAGCGCACGCCGCCGGCACTTCGGCGCTGCTGCCTATGCTGTCACTCGGTGTGCCAGGCTCGCCGACCGCGGCAGTGCTGCTCGGCGGCCTCCTGATCTGGGGTCTGCAACCGGGACCGCTGTTGTTCGTCGAGCAGAAGGAGTTCGTCTGGGGTCTGATCGCCTCGATGTATCTCGGCAACGTCGTCGGATTGCTGGTCGTGCTCACCTGCGTGCCACTGTTTGCGGCGATCCTGCGCATTCCCTTCGCCATTATCGCGCCGATCATCTTGATGTTCTGCGCGATCGGCGCCTACAGCGTCCACAATTCGACCTTCGACGTGGTCATGATGCTGGTCTTCGGCGTGGTCGGATACGTCTTGAAAAAGTGCAACTATCCGCTGGCGCCCCTCGTGTTGGCGATCGTGCTCGGCGACAAGGCCGAGGAGGCGTTCCGGCAATCGCTGCTGTCCTCGCAGGGGAGCCTCGGCATCTTCTTCTCCAATGGGCTTGTCAGCTCCATCATGGCGCTCGGCCTCATCGCCTTGTTCTGGCCGCTGATTCAGGACGCGTTCGCGCGGCTGCGGACCCGCCCGGCGCTCTAGCGCGCCGGACAAAGGTCTCCGGATCGGCATCGGCTACCTTCCGTTGCCCACGACGGAGGGTTCAACGGCCGCCCATTGCGCACCCCCGGGCTCCTGGAATATTGTATACCAGCCATGAGTACCGGTAGCCGTCGCCCTCGTTTAGCCAGTATCAGGGCGCGAACCGCGCTTCATCCCGCAGGCGCGGCGGTATCTCCGCGCGTCGAGCCGATCGGCAGTCCCGAGAGCTTCAAGAGCCGGGCCTATGCCGCGCTCAAGGACGCCATCGTGGCCATGGACGTCTATCGCAGCCGCGTCGACATCCGGCTTGATGAGCGCCGCCTCGCGTTGGATTTCGGCATCAGCCGCACGCCGGTGCGCGAAGCCATGGCGCAGCTCGAGCGCGAAGGCTTTGTGCGCGCGGTGCCACGGCGGGGAATTTATGTCGTTCGCAAAACCAAGCGCGAGGTGATCGAAATGATCACCGCGTGGGCCGCGCTCGAGAGCATGGCGGCGCGGCTCATCACCGAGAATGCCGGCGCCGAGGAGATCGCGTCGCTGCGCACCATGTTTGCGAAATTCGAGAACGGCGAGCTGCACGCAAGGCTGGACGAATATTCCGAAGTCAACATCGAGTTTCATCAGACCATCATCCGCATGAGCCGCAATGGCGTGCTGATATCGCTCGCGGAGAATCTGTTCACCCACATGCGCATGATCCGGCGCAAAACCATCGGCGAGCAGGACCGCGCCGACCGCTCGATCCGCGACCATCTCAGCATCATCGAGGCGCTCGAGGCGCGCGACACCAAGCGTGCCGAGGAGTTGGTGCGCGGCCACGCCCTCGGCCTCGCCGATCACGTTGCGAAATATGCGGACTACTTGGACTGACACCAACAAGGTTTCCAGGGAGGATTCCCATGGCCGACGCAGCAGTGAGAACCAAGCCCGCGACCACAGCCGCGGACGACACAGAGCGGGAGCTGACGGATGGCTTCCACCTCCTCATCGACGCGCTCAAGCTCAATGGCGTCAACACGATCTATGGCGTGCCCGGGATCCCGATCACCGACTTGGGCCGCATGGCGCAGGCCGCCGGCATGCGCGTCATCTCGTTCCGGCACGAGCAGAACGCCGGCTATGCGGCTGCAATCGCCGGCTTCCTGACCAAGAAGCCCGGCATCTGCCTCACGGTCTCGGCTCCCGGCTTTCTCAATGGCCTCACCGCGCTGGCCAATGCCACGACCAACTGCTTTCCGATGATTCAGATCAGCGGATCCTCGGAGCGGGAGATCGTCGACCTGCAGCAGGGCGACTACGAGGAGATGGACCAACTGGCGATCGCCAAGCCCCTGTGCAAGGCGGCTTTTCGCGTGCTGCATGCGGCGGACATCGGCATCGGCGTTGCGCGCGCGATCCGCGCGGCCGTATCCGGCCGTCCCGGTGGCGTCTACCTCGATTTGCCCGCCAAACTGTTCTCTCAGGTCATGGACGCCGAGGCCGGAGCCAAGTCACTCGTCAAGGTCATCGACCCGGCACCGGCGCAGCTTCCGGCTCCGTCCGCCGTCAAGCGCGCGCTCGACGTGCTCAAGGGCGCCAAGCGCCCGCTGATCATTCTCGGTAAAGGCGCGGCCTACGCGCAGGCCGATGACGCGATCCGCGCGCTGGTCGAAAAGAGCGGCATTCCATTCCTGCAAATGAGCATGGCCAAGGGCCTGTTGCCTGACACACACCCGCTGTCGGCGGGGGCGGCGCGCTCGACGGTGCTCAAGGACTCCGACGTCGTCATGCTGATTGGCGCGCGCCTCAACTGGCTTCTGTCGCACGGCAAAGGCAAGACCTGGGGTGAGCCTGGATCGAAGAAGTTCATCCAGGTCGACATCGAGCCCAAGGAAATGGACAGCAACGTCGCGATCGTCGCTCCGCTGGTCGGTGATATCGGGTCCTGCGTATCCGCGCTCGTGGAAGCCATGGACAGCAAATGGCCGGCTCCGCCGGCCGACTGGATCTCCGCGGTCAACGCGCGCAAAGAAGAAAATATCGCCAAGATGGCGTCGCGCCTCATGAAGAATACGGCGCCCATGGACTTCCACAGCGCGCTCGGTGCGCTACGCAACATCATCAAGGAGCGGCCGGATGCGATCCTCGTCAACGAAGGCGCCAATACGCTCGATCTCGCGCGTGGCGTCATCGACATGTACAAGCCGCGCAAACGCCTCGATGTCGGCACCTGGGGCGTCATGGGCGTCGGCATGGGGTTTGCCGTCGCCGCTGCGGTGGAGACCGGCAGCCCCGTGCTGGCAGTCGAAGGCGACAGCGCCTTTGGGTTCTCCGGCATGGAGGTGGAAACGATTTGCCGCTACAACCTTCCGGTCTGCATCGTCGTCTTCAACAACAACGGCATCTATCGCGGCACCGACGTCAATCCCAGTGGCGGTTCCGACCCTGCGACGACGGCCTTCGTCAAAGACGCGCGCTACGACAAGATCATCGAAGCATTCGGCGGAGTTGGCGTCTACGTGACGACGCCCGACGAATTGAGCCGCGCCGTGAACAAGGCGATGGATTCCGGCAAGCCGACTCTCATCAACGCGGTGATCGATCCGGCGGCCGGCAGCGAGAGCGGCCGCATCGGCAACCTCAACCCGCAAAGCGTCGTTCGTAAGAAATAGCGAGCACGCATTCCCGCTTTGTGCGGGCCCAGTGGAAATCAGCGGAGATCGAAAATGGCAACGAGGAAATCCAGGACGGCGAAAACCAAAGGCAAGGTTAAATCCAAGCCTGCGGCGAAAAAGGTGGTGAAGTTGAAGTCGAAGAAGCCGGCCAAGGCCGCGGCGTCGAATAGCCTGCCGCGACCGAGCACCAAGCCCTGGGGCGCCGCCGGCAAGGCGCTCGACGGCGTGCGCATTCTCGATTTCTCCCATGTGCAGGCGGGCCCGACCTGCACGCAGCTTTTGGCTTATATGGGCGCCGACGTGATCAAGGTCGAGCGCCCCGGCGTCGGCGACATCACGCGCGGCCAGCTGCGCGACGTCAAAGGCGCCGACAGCCTCTACTTCACCATGCTCAACGGCAACAAGCGCTCGATCACCATCGACTCCAAGCATCCCAAGGGAAAGGAAATCCTCGACCGGCTGATCAAGCACTGCGACGTGCTGGTGGAGAATTTCGCCCCCGGCACGCTCGACCGCATGGGGCTGACCTGGGAGCACATCCACAAGAC